>Ga0209096_1001245_pt1 | contig 29122 bp, 19 predicted proteins | sample AD_UKC034_MetaG_FD_184407 | JGI IMG/M metagenome (GOLD analysis project Ga0209096, IMG submission 184407) | Active sludge microbial communities of municipal wastewater-treating anaerobic digesters from USA - AD_UKC034_MetaG (SPAdes) (version 2) | ecosystem: Engineered > Bioreactor > Anaerobic >... | reverse complement strand
ATCGACGGGGTGAGCGGGGTGCTGCGGTGGACGCCGACGGAGGCGCAGGGGCCCGGGACGTACGGGGTGACGGTGCGGGTGACGGACGACGGGAGTCCGGCGCAGAGCGCGAGCCGGACGTTCCAGGCGGTGGTGGCGGAGGTGAACGGAGCGCCGACGCTGGGCGTGATAGCAGACCAGCAGGTGAACGAGCTGGTCGAGCTGATGGTAACAGCGGTGGGGAGCGACGGGGACGTGCCGGCCCAAGGGTTGACGTACAGCCTGGTGGAAGGGCCTGCGGGGATGAGCATCGACGGGGTGAGCGGGGTGCTGCGGTGGACGCCGACGGAGGCGCAGGGGCCCGGGACGTACGGGGTGACGGTGCGGGTGACGGACGACGGGAGTCCGGCGCAGAGCGCGAGCCGGACGTTCCAGGTGGTGGTGGCCGGCAATCTGGAAGTGACGTGGGAAGTGGTGGATGGCGAATTGGTGATCCGGCTTCAGACGGGCAGGGGGCAGATGTACCGCCTGGAAACCGCCGCCGACGCGGGCATCGGCTCCTGGGAGGTGCTCGTGGACAACATCCCGGGCGACGGGGCGACGAAAGTCATCGCCGAACCGATCGACCCGTTGGCAAAGCAGCGGTTCTATCGGATCGTCGCAATTCCCCAGTAGAGAGTCCTCGACCTTGGGGAACTCGTGGTCAGCAGGTCACGTTTGGTCTCTCCGGTTCCGGGCCTCCCCGCCTGTCGTCGAGGACTCTAAAGAGAATAGCCCTGACGGTAGGGCGGATTGACGAGCGCGTCCGCCTCAGGGCAATTGGGGAACTTCATGGCCACCGGGTCCCATTCCAGTTTCTGGTTCATGCGGATGGCGATGTTGCCGAGCAGGACGACTTCAGCCAGATGGGCGGCGTGATCGGCGAAATTCGAGCCTGCGGGCCGGCCACCGCGGCAGGCGTCGAGGAACTCCTTCCAGTGTCCCGGGGATCGTTCAAGTTTCTGAGGCGGTCTGCCGAATTCCCTCCGCTTGCTTTCGGGAATCAGGCGGTCGCGCAGCATGATGCCCTTGTCGCCGACGTACATGGTGCCGTCGTTGATGGCGAATTCCGCGTCCGGATCGAGCACATCCGGCCGGGGTGGCCGCATGCCGCCGTCGTACCAGAAGATACTGAGCGGCCCGTGGGTCTCGCTGGCAGCGAATTTGTAGTGAGTGATTGACGCCAGGGGGGCGGTTTCCTCGCTGATTTCCTTGGGACGCTGCCAATTGGTCGAGCAGGCCTCGATGCTGACCGGATGACCGATCTTCATGGCCTTGAAGATGGCTGAGAGCTCGTGACAGCCGATATCGCCGAGGACGCCCGTGCCGAAATCCCACCACCCGCGCCAGGCGAACGGGTGATAGCAGGGATGATAGGGTCGCACAGGGGCGGGGCCGACCCAGAGATCCCAGTCGAGGTGGCTGGGGCAGGGCGGGGTCTCTTTGGGGCGCGGCGCGCCGCGCTGCGAGATGTCCGGGTTCCGATTGGACCAGGCATGAACTTCCTTGAGCGTGCCGATGGCGCCCGCCCAGATCATCTCCGCGACCCTTCGGGCTTCTTCGCCTGCCTGGCCGAAGTTGCCCATCTGCGTGGCGACCTTGGTTTCCCGGGCGAGCTTGCCGATCTGACGCGCCTCGTAAACGCTGTGGGTGAGGGGTTTCTGGCAATGGACATGCTTGCCGAGCTGCATGGCCATAGCGGTTGCGACCGCATGCACGTGGTCGGGTGTGGCGATGAGCACGACATCGATATCCTTCTGCGTCTCGAGCATCTTGCGGAAGTCGGAGTGGATCCTGGCACTCGGGTACTTCTTGGCGGCGGCGGCCAGGTAATTGCGGTCGGGATCGCAGAGGGCGACGATGTTCTCGCCGGCCTGGGCGCACGACGCGACGTCGCCCGCTCCCATCCCTCCGATGCCGATCCCGGCGACATTGAGTTTCCCTGAGGGCGGGGTTTGCCCTTGTCCAAGGACATGGCGGGGGACGAGGGTGACCGCCGCGGCGGCGGCTGAGGTGGTCTTCAGGAAGCTTCGTCGGGACGGCCAGGGGTGGGTCATGATGCGGTCTTTCTCTTGAACATGAGGCTCACGGACATCGAGCTTAGGGTGGCGCCGCCGGACGTCAAACAGACAAATGGGATCCCGCGATCTTTCCCCCGCCGGACCGGCAAAGGATCATTAACAGGATGGACAGGATGGGGACCCATCACCGTCGTCCAAAGCCCTGAACCTCCCCAAGCATCCTGTTCATCCCGTCCATCCCGTCCTTCACCACGGCGGAGCATTTTCCCGTGGATTGAGCCGGGGCGTCCCGGTAGGCTGTGTCGCATGGACGCACGACGAATTGCGGAGAGCATCCACTGGGTGGGCGCGGTCGACTGGGACCGGCGACTGTTTGACGATTTGATCCCGCTGCCGGACGGCACGACCTACAACGCGTATCTGGTGCAGGGGGCGGAGAAAACCGCGCTGCTCGACGCGGTCGATCCCGCGATGCTCGACAAGCTGCTCGCGCGGCTTTCGAGTGCGGGCGTCCAGAAGATCGATTACGTGGTCTCCCATCACACGGAGCAGGATCATTCGGGCGGCATCCCGTGCATCCTCGCCCAATACCCCGAGGCGCAGGTATTGGCGAGCGACAAGGCGCGGGGTCTGTTGATGGATCACCTGGGTCTTCCGGCCGACCGGTTGCGGGTGGTGCAGAACGGGGAGAAGGTGGACCTGGGCGGGCTGACCCTCGAGTTCATCTACTTCCCGTGGGTTCACTGGCCGGAGACGATGCTGACCTGGGTGCCCGAGCGTCGTGTGCTGTTCACCTGCGATCTCTTCGGTTCGCATTTGGCGACGAGCGACGTCTTGGCTCATGGGGACCCGCAGGTGCTGCCGGCGGCGAAGCGGTATTACGCGGAGATCATGATGCCGTTCCGGAATTTCATCGAGCGGAACTGGGCGCGTGTGACCGCGCTCGATCCCGCGGTGATCGCGCCGAGCCACGGACCGGTGTACGACGAGCCGCGTTTGATCCTCGATGCCTACCAGGAGTGGGTTTTCGGGCCGCCCAAGAACCTGGTGCTTCTGCCCTACATCTCGATGCACGGGTCGACGCGGATCCTGGTCGAGCACCTGGTCGACGCCTGCGCGCGGCGGGGCGTGCGCATCGAGCAAATGAACCTGGTCGACACCGATGTGGGCAGGCTGGCGATGCTGCTGGTCGACGCCGCCACGATTGTGCTCGGGACGCCGACGATCCTCAACGGGCCGCATCCCAACGTTGCCTATGTCGCTTTGCTCGCGAACCTGCTCAAGCCCAAGGCCCGATACCTCTCGGTGATCGGCTCGCTGGGCTGGGCCGGCAAGACGGTCGAGCAACTCGGCGCGATGGTGTCGAGTCTGAAGCTCGAGATGCTCCCCACCGTGCTGTGCAAGGGGTTGCCCAAGCCCGCCGATCTCGAGGCGATCGAGCAGCTCGCCCAGACGATTGCCGAGAAGCACGCGGGGCTGTGAGGCGCGGAAGTCCTCCCTGGAGAGCCTGCGGCGGATCGGGGTGAACCACGCAGCGTTGAGTGTTGGCGAGGGTGGCCCCGCACGCCGACGAAAGGCATCAGGGCTTGGGTTGCGGCGAAGCCAGGGTGCGTTCTTGCAGTCCGGTGGAATCGCCATTCACGCCCGTCATCTCGAAGCGCTGTTCGGCGTCGTAGCGCTCGATCGGCACGTGGAGTTGGCTCACGACGATCTCCCGGACTGTCTCCTCGATCATCCGGGGGTTCCAGATCGCCTGGTCGGAAGTCATCGCCAGGGGGATCAGGTCGGCGACCGTCTCGAGATTGCGGGGGAATGCCCAGCGGCAATGTTGCGAGAGGCGCACCAGCAGAATCCAGGAGCCGGGGACGACCGCGATCGCCACCAAGACGCGCATCTCGGAGGCGAACTGGACGACGAAGCCGGCGGTGTCGCCCCCGAGGGCCGCCCCGTTGGCGAGTGCGGGAAGCCCAAACAACACCAGGGCACCGCTCAGGAGCGGCAGCCCGTTGACGAGCCAGGTCAGCCAGCGCGGACGAATCAGCGAAGGCCAGCGACGGGCCCCGAGCGCGTCGTGCAGTTGGGTCCAGTCAGATCGCATGGTTTGCCAGCCCATCAGTTGTCGCAGCGGGGTCGCCGGTCGGATTTGGCGCCGGGGAATGTGCAGGGCCCGGATCAAAGCACTGCGGAGCAGGTGGAAGGCGCGTTGGGTCTGACACGACACCGGTGTCGCGGCCGGGCTCTGCAGTTGCGCTGCAATGGCCCTTGCCAACTCGCGCGGTGTGGCGACGCTGGCGAGCACGTCGCGGGGCAGGCTGATGCCGAAATGGGTTTCGATGGCGCGGGCGGTCTCCTGGCGCCACTTCGCCAGGAAAGGGCGCTTGGCCGCCACCGCGTCCACCAAGTGCCGGAACGTCACGAGACCCGACACCGCCGCATCATCGAGGTCGATGCCGAATTCGTCTTCGACGGCCATGATCAGCTGGACGGTGCACAGCGAGTCGAAATCGCCAGGCAAAGTGTGGGCCAGGGCATCCTCCGGGTGCAGTCGCGCCAGATCGCGGTCGGTTTGCTCGGAGACAATCCGTCGCAGCCGGGCCGCGACGGGAGCCAGGTCGGGGGGGAAGAATCGTTCTCCGAACTGCTCGTCGGTCAAGGGGTCGCGGCGGGCCCGGGCGTCCGCGGCGCGCCAGTGCGGGAGGCGCTCGTGAATCCACACCCCTGCGAGCACGAGAATCGCGCCCACGCCGAGCAGCCATGCAAAGAGGATCATGGGGCTTCTCCGGTCTTGGCGCACGGTACCACTCTCGACGTGAATGTCGAGGGGCCCCTGTCAACACCGGGGCCAGGATCCGGCGTGGGCTGTTCCGCAGGAGGACCAGCAATGGGACGTGGCGAGCTGCCTCAGGCCTTTGGGAGGCCGATGGACAGGGGAGATGACGGGGCTGACGTTCGGGACTGCACCAGCGGCATGGCATTCATGGACGCAATACGAGCGAGGAAACTTTCAATGGGCAGTCAATCGGCGATCCGACCCGAATCGGCGCGGAGGGGTTCCTCGCCGATTCAGGGCGGAGCACAGATTGGGAGAGGGGAGGATAAGGAACTGCGTGCGCGGGCGGGTCCAATCGGCGATCAGGGGTCCACCCGGAATCCCATTGGCTCGACAACCGCCCCGGAAGGCAGGGTGAAGGGGTTGGCGCCGAAGTTGACTGTCACTTGGACTCCGTTGGCGAAGACCGTCTGTTGCACGCTGCGATCCGGGGCCAGGAAGCGGTGGTCGGTCATCTCGCTGGTGCCGACGCGCCGGACGTGGGGACCCGTGTTCAGGTAACTTCGGACGAAGCGGGCCTTGTTTGCCGACCAGAGAGTCCGGTTGAACATGAACATCGGCGGTGTGCCGTAGAGCACGTTGAACAGATCGCGCTTGTCCCAGAGGGCAGGGAGTTTGTTGTTGTAGTCGCCCCAATACCACTGGGCCACCACGCAATCGTGGTAGACCAGTTCCCAGAGCGGAAGGCGGTAGGCGTGGCCGAGCTGGAACTTGGCCAGGTCCGGCGGCACATTGGTCCAGATCTCGCTCATTCGGCGGCCGGCATCGGGCACGCGGTAGGGTCCCAGGCTCAGCATGCCCTCGAAATAGTGGACATAGGGGACCGCGGCGTCGTGGCCGGTTTCGCTTCCGGTGACCAACAGTTGGTCTTCGGAGACGTACCGCAGGAGCTCCATCTTCCAGCGGCGGCTCTCGGTGCGGGTCATGGGGTGATCCGGGGCATAGCACTCGTGCCAGGGCGCCGCGGTTGTTGTGTCGATGAACCGGCACCGGTAAGGGTGGGCGGCAAGTTCGGCGGGTATTCGCTCCCGTGCGTAGGCCAGCGCCTGCCGGTCGCAGAGAACGCTGCAGGGGATAAGGGTTCCGTCCCGGGCCTCGACGCCCCAGCCGTGGATCCAGCGGCCGCGCCGGTCCCGGATGACGTCCTGCGGCCAGGCGTTGGTGGTCCAATCGGGATGGATCCACTGCAGGCGTGGGAAGTTCGTCGGCGCCATCACGTCCTGGTAGATGTCATAGCGGCTGGTGAGGACGCCGAGCCGGTTGAGCGCCTCGAGGTTCTCGGGCGATTGACGGTTGCTCCAGAGGATTCTGTCGATGCCGGCGGACTGCATTTCGCTGGCGATGGCGGGTGCTTCACGGTCCCAGCACCAGACGTTCACGGCGCCGATCAGCAAGTCCACGTTGGGATTCTGGCGGCGTTTCTGGTCGAGGGTCTTCAGGAGGCCGATCTGCCGGGCGTAGGCCCGATAACGTTTGGCCATGGCGACATGACCGCCGCGGTCAGAGAAGACCCAGCGCAGGGTCCGGGTGTATCCGAAGGTGCCCCGCTGGGCTTCCCACTCCGGGAGGATGGCGAGCCGGCCGTCCATTCGTTCGATCCGGATCGCGGCGTCATCGGGTGTTTCGAGGATGGTCATCTGGCCCTGGGTGCCGTCGGTCAAGCCGAAGAACGCCATGCAGAGGCCGTGGCCGCCGTAGGCGATGAGCCGGAGGGAGGGAATGTCAGGATCATCGACCGGATACGAGATGCCTTCGTTGAGCGGGACCACAAGGAAGTCGCCGGTTTCTCCTTGAAACGGGTGGGGAAATGAGACCTTGGCCGGCATGTCGCCGGACGCGGCGAGTTCCATGAGCACTTCTGGTTTCTCGCCTTCGAGGCGCGCGGTGACGGCCACGTCGAGTCCGGTCGGGGCGTGCAACAGCGCGCAGCGCAGTCCGGCGGGCGTGATCTCGGCGTTTTTCACGACGCAGTCGGCGGAGAAAGGCCGCTGGATCCAGCGCCTTGCGGTGCGGGTGTCAAGGACGGAGAAGGTTGCGTCTCTGGTGTCGAGGCGCACCTCGAGGGTGCCGTTGCGGAGAGTAAGTGTCGGGGGAAGGTCGGGGGGCCGGCTCTCGAGTACGTTGCCCGCGGGCACCACCGAATAGTCGTCGACCCAAACCGTGGCGGGGCCGTGCCCGATCATGCGTGGTTGAAGCCGCACGATGCCCCGGGGGACCACCACGCGCGTCCGCAGCGGTTGCCAGGCCGGTCCGTCCTCTGCCGTGCGTTCGCCGGCCGTCCAGGAGACTGCTTTCCCGGCGGCATCCCAGATCGAGGCGCACAGGGTGGCCCGGCCCGCGCCTTGGATCTTCACCCAACATTCAAGTTCGATCAGATCGCCAGCGCGCACCGCCATGGTCAGGTCGGGTTCCAGACTCCAGTCCTGTTCTCCCCGATGCTGGATCCGGATCGCACTCTTTCCGGCGTGTGCCTGATTCGGGTCGAGGGAGGTGGAGATCGCGGTCGGTTCGCGCGCCCACGTACGCCAGCCGCTGGCGCCCTCTTCGAAGTCGCCATTAGCGACGAGGTTGCCCGCCGTGAGGCCGGGCATCTCGGACAACCACAAGGCGAGCAGCAGACATGGCATTTTCATGGTGTGAGGACTGACATTAGGGCTCTCTCGCGGCGAGGAGGCGCACAACCGCTCGTGTGCGATCGTGCGCACTCCGGGGTGCGGTTTGGCTAATATAGAGTCCTCGAAGGCAGGGGGGCGGGTTGGGAACGGCAGGGACCCAACTTGACCTGTTGACCCCATGTTTCACAAGTCGAGGACTCTAGAGCCGCGGATCGACGGGCTCGCTCTCGAGTGCCAGCACTCCGAAGACGCACTCGTGGACACGGCGCAGCGGTTCGCGGCGGGCGAATCGTTCCAGGGCTTCGATCCCGAGGGCGAACTCGCGCAAGGCGAGCGATCGTTTGGCCTGCAACCCGCGCGAGCGCAATCGATCGAGGTTTTCGGCGGCGGTGTATTCGGGGCCGTAGATGATGCGGAGGTACTCGCGTCCGCGACATTTGACGGCGGGCTGGATCAAACCGCGGCGGCCGCGGGCGACGAACTCGAGGGGTTTCACGACCATGCCCTCGCCGCCGCGGCAGGTGAGTTCCTCCCACCAGCGCACGCCGGCGGCTTCGCTGTCCGGGCGGCTGAGGTCGACGACGCAGGAGGGCGTGGCGATGAGCAGGCCGCCGGCGAGCCGTGACAGGGTCTGGAGGTGCCAGTCGTGCGGCTGATCGACATGGACTTTGCCTTCGGTGGCGAGCAGGTGGAAGGGCGCGAGTTTGAGATCGTCGACCGAGTTGACCGGCCAACAATAGCGGCGGTAGGCGGCGACGTAGTCGGCGGCCATGGCCCGGCGCGCCTCGGTCCGGAGCCGCAGGTTGGCCACGTCGAGTCCGCGGGTCTCGGATTGCGTCAGCAACGCGATGGCGTCGCCGAGCATCAGGCTGGCAGCGACGCCCACGGGGGCATATTGCTCCTTCACGAGGGCCTGGGCCTTGGCCGACCAGGGCATGAGCTCGCCGTCGAGGCAGAGCCAGTCGGTCTGGAATTCCTCCCACAAGCCTGCGCGGCCGATCGCCTGGCGGATGCGATCGAGGAAGCCGGCTTCGACGGAGGCATCGTCGAAGAACCGGCGCCCCGTGCGGGTGTAGCAGGCTCCGAACCCTTCGTTGACGACTCCGAAGCGTTTCCGGGCCGCGGCGTCGTCGCGGCAGACGATGACCACGGCGCGCGAGCCCATGTGCTTTTCTTCGCAGACAACGCTCGGGACGCCTTCATGACGGTAGCAGGCGAACGCTTCCTTCGGATGCTCGAGGAGTCCGGGCTCCTGGCTTGTGCCGCACGGGGCCATGGTGGGCGGCAGGTAGATGAGCCACTTGGGGTTGGTGGCGAACCGGCTCATGACCTCGAGGGCCGCGGTGGCATTCTCCTCGCGGATCGCGACGGGGCCGTGCAAGCGCGTCTGGATGATGCGCTTGCCCGAGACGTCGGCGAGGTCGAGCACGTCATCGTGGTCTTGCTGGGCGGACAGGCTCGGGGCCTGGTTCTCTGGTGCCAGAAAGGGCCTGCGCGGCTGGGCGTACATCTGGCGGGCGGGCACGGAAACCAGTTCGCGTTCGGGATACCGCAGGGCGGTCAACCGGCCGCCGTAGACGCAGCCCGTGTCGATGTTGATTGTGCGGTTGAGCCACTCGGGTTCCGGGACCGGGGTATGCCCGTAAACGACGATGGCGGAGCCGCGGTACTCAGCGGCCCAGTCGAGTCGCACTGGCAGGCCGAAGTCATCCGTCTCGCCCGTGGTTTCGCCGAACAAGGCGAAGTCGCGGACGGCGCCCGAGCCGCGTCCCTGCATGGCATCCTTCATGCCGGCGTGTGCCACGACCAGCTTGCCGTCATCGAGCACGTAATGGCTGACGAGGGAGTCAATGAACGCCGCGGCCTGCTGGCGGAACGTCTCGGGCTCGGCGGACAATTGGGCCAGGGACTCGGCAAGCCCGTGGGTCACCTGGACGTCGCGTCCGGCGAGCTTCCGCATGAGTTTGACGTCGTGGTTGCCCGGGACGCACCAGGCCGCGCCGGTGGCGACCGCGCGCATGACGAGACGGAGGACCTGCGGTGTCTTCGGACCGCGATCCACGAGGTCGCCCAGGAAGATCAGCTTGCGGCCGGCGGGATGACGGAGCGTGATCGAGGCGGGGGCCAGGAGCGGAACGCCGTCGGCGGCGGCTGGCGTCTCGGGGGCCGCGCCCTCGGCAGCTCCCTGATAGCCGAGCATCGTCAGCAGGTCGACCAGTTCCTCGAAGCACCCGTGGACGTCGCCGATGATATCGAACGGGCCGTGCTCATGCTTCAGGTTGTTCCAGAGCGGCTGGCGCTCGAGGACCACCGCGTCGATGTCCTCCGGGGACCGGAGTCGGTGCACGTGGCGGAAGCCTTCGCGCTCGAGGTGGCGCAGGGAGCGGTGCAATTGCGCCGCCTGCTGTCGGATGACGTGGGCTCCGAAGTCGCGGTCGGCGCGGGACCGGTTGCGCTCGTGCGCGATCCGCTCGGGGACATCGAGCACGATGGCGACGGGAAGGCAGTGGTACTCCCGCGCCAACTGGACGAGGGGTTTGCGCGCCTCCGGTTGCACGTTGGTGGCGTCGACCACGGTGAGGCGGCCCGCAGCCAACCGTTTGCGGATGATGAACTGCAGCAGGTCGAAGGCCGCGGGCGTTGCCGCCTGGCTGTTCTCGTCGTCGGACACCAACCCGCGGCAGGCGTCTGATGAGACGATTTCCGTGGGCTTGAAGTGCCTGCGGGCGAACGTGGTCTTGCCCGACCCGGACACGCCGACCAGCACGACCAACGAGAGCTCGGGAATCGAGAGCGTCATGAGTTGAACACGGCCATTTGGGTCGGTGAACCCGCGGCGGCGTCCTCGGGTCCGACCGGCAGGAAACGGACGGCATAGTGGAAGCGCGCGGCGACCGCCGTGGCCCACGACTGGAACTCGGCGCGCGTCCACTCGAACCGGTGGTCGCGATGGCGGAACTGGCCGGCCGGCAGGCTGTCCCACATCCGGTTGTACTCGCGGTTGGGGGTGGTGATCACCGCGGTGCGGGGCCGGGCGAACTCGAACAGGACCCGCTCGAAGGCGGCGAGGCGGGGCGGATCGAGGTGTTCGATGACCTCGACCACGGCGGCGGCATCGAAGCCGGCGAGGCGTTGATCGCGGTACATGAGGGAACCGTGCAGCAGGGTGAGCCGTTCCCGTTCCCGCGCGGGCAGGCGCCCGACGCGCAGGTTGTCCGCAGCGTTCTCGAGCATGCGATGCGACACATCCAGGCCGGTGATCCGGACGAATTGGCGTTCCCTGAGCAAGCGCTGCAGCAGGCGGCCCTCGCCGCAGCCCAGGTCAAGGACCGACTGCGCCCCTGCGGCCTTGAGCACGGCGAGCACGGCGCCCAACCGCTGCGCGTTGAGCGTTGGTTCGTCCTCGTTGGCGGCGGTCGTCCCCGGCGTCAGATCCGCCGGAGTCGACGCCGGACGGTGGCCGGTGCCGCCGCGGAGGGAGGACTCGAGCGCCGCCTCCTCGGCGTCGCGGGCCACGGCGGCCTCGTCCGGATGCAGGTCACTTTCCTCCGCGAGTTGGGCGAGGGCATCGGTGACGAGGCTGCGCTGGTGCTTGAGGTAGCGGCGTGTGATGGCATCGCGTTCAGGATGCGACGCGAGCCAGCCTTCGCCGTGACGGAGCAGTTTCTGCACTTCATCATCTCCCACCCAGTAGTGCTTGTCGTTGTCGAGCACGGGCACGAGCACGTAGAGATGGCTGAGCAACTGGTGGAGCGGCAGGGTGGCCTCGAGTTCAACCCGGTGATAGGCGCTCTCGCCCCACGCCGGGAATCGGTCGTCGAGAGGGAAGCGCACCGCGGCGACGCGATAGCCGAGCGGCTGGAAGAGCTTGCGCAGAAAGGCCTCACCGCCGCGGCAGGGCATAGCGGAGAGGAGGGCGCGGAGGGGGATCGGCTGGTCGGCAAGCTCCGGGCGTTCCTTGCAGTGGCCCGCCAGGGCGGTTCCGAACACGTCGGCGATGGCCACGCTGAGAAACGACGAGGCGGCATAGGGCCGGTCATTGACGTATCGGTCAAGGAGGCCCCCTTCGCCGGAGGGGCCCCGGCGGCTTCGCACGAGCCCGACCGGGTCCACCTCGACCAGCAGTGCCGCGGTGCATCGTTCCTCCCGGGCTTCCGGGTAGAAGACATGGGCTCTTCCGAACGACAGATCGAACGACTGCGCCCGCGCCGGGTTCTTCCGGAGCAGGAATCCCAAGTCGGTCGCTGGCCGGTGCGTCGTCGACAGCGTGAGCAGCACGGCGGCAGCCTATTCAGAAGCCGGCGGTGCGGCAAGCGCCCGGCCGCGGCTGGGTGTCGAGAGTCGTCCTCCTGGGCACCGATGGGACGGCAATGGATCCGGTGGGACCTTTGTGCTACCAGGGACGCCTTTCGTTCATCGCCTTGACGACGGCTCGCCGGATGGCCAGAGGATCGATGCTCCCGGTTTGGGTGAAGATCACCTGCCCTTCGGGGTCGAGGAGCACGGTGTAAGGCACGGCACCCGACCAGGCCGGATCGAACGCGTTGACCAGGGACTCACGGTCGGCGGAGGCGAAGATCAGATTCCGGTTGGAGGCCTGGCGCTTCTTCAAGAACTCGAGAACGACATGCTCTTCGTCGGGTCGGTTGACGGATATCATGACCAACTCGAAATCCCGATGTCGATACATCCGGTTGATGGTGACGAATTCGTCGAATTCAGCGATGCACGGCGCGCACCAGGTGGCCCAGCAATTCACCAATCGGAACTTGCCGCTGCCTTTCTGGCGCAGGCTGCGCAGTGTCGGGGCGTCGGCGCGGGCCAGGGTCACGGGTTCCAGCGCGAGCTTGTCGAGGTAGGCGCGTGTTGCCGCCGCTTTGCCGGCCCATTTGATGGAGCATCCGACGACCTTGGTGTTCGTGACCGACGGTTCCTGACCGGCGAGGAGCGCGTCGATCGCGTTGCGGACGTAGCGTTTCCCGACATGCTGGATCCGCTCCGAGTCGTCGATCGCGCCCACGTACCGGAGTTTTCGTGAGGCATCGAGCACAAAGGCATGGGGGGTTGCCGCCGGTCCGTAGGCGCGGGCGACCGCCTGCGTATCGCCGTCGTAGAGGTAGGGAAAGCTGAACTGCCGTTCCGTGGCGCGGAGCTTCATCTCCTCGAACGAATCCCCGAGGTCGGTCCAGCCCAACTCATCCAGGCGCACGGAGTGCGGGTCGTTTGATGAGACGGCGACGAGGGCGACGCCTTGGGTCCGGTAATCGGTGGCGATCTGTTCGATGCGCGCCTCGTAATACCGGGCAGTCGGGCAATGGTTGCACGTAAAAACGAGGACCAGCACCTTGGCTTCGGCGAAGTCCGCGAGAGACCACCGTCGGCCGTCAACGCCGGGAAGCGAAAAGGCTGGGGCCGGCGAGCCCAGCGGCAAGGTGGGAAACGACACCTCGGCAGCGGACGCGACGGCCAGCGTCACGGCTGCGGCAACGAACCCGCCAAGAACGCCAACGAGCGACTTCATGCCGCGTACCGTAGACCCGCTGTTGGGCCGGGCAAGCGCGAATCGCGATCACCGGATCGGGGAAGGACTCCAGTACCGGCGCGGCCCGGCTACTTCCGCTTTTCGAGCAACCGCTCCAAGCGCTCGCGGTAGGTGCGGCTCATGGCGAGCTTTGCGCCCGTGTGCAGGATCACGGTGTAGTCACCGTAGAAGAGAGGCTGGAATTCCCTGATGCGATCGAGGTTTACGAGCGCCGAGCGGCTCACGCGCATGAACGTGTCCGGGGGCAGTTGCGACTCGAGGTTGGCCAGGGTTTCGCGGACGTAGTGGGCTTCGGCACCGCAGTGAATGCGCACGTAGTTGCCGTCGGCTTCGATCCAGTCGATGGTTTCAGCACGGATCAGGATCACGCGTCCCTCGACCTTGAAGACGAGGCGGTCCGCCGGATTCAGGCCTGCCCGGAGGCTGGCCAGGAGGTCGGCCAGGCGCGAATCCGCGGAGGCGGATTGGGCTTGCTGCAATCGGAGGCGGGCCTGGTTGAGGGCGTGTTGGAGGCGCTCCGGGCTGAAGGGCTTCAGCAGGTAATCGATCGCGTGGATCTCGAAGGCCTTGAGGGCGTACTGGTCGTAGGCGGTGCAGAAGATGACGAAGGGCAGCCGCACGCCGGCGTCATGGAGCTGCGTGCAGACCTCGAAGCCGTTGAGGCCGGGCATTTGGATGTCGAGGAACATCAGGTCGGGGCTGTCGCGGCGCACGATGTCGACGGCGGCCCGGCCATGGGCGCACTCGCCGATGATATCGAGGTCCGGCTCGTTCTTGAGCGAATGGCGGAGACGGGCGCGGGCCGGGGCTTCGTCGTCCACGATCAAGGCGCGGATCTTCATGGCGGCGCGAGGAGTCACTGGGGAGACGCCGGTGCGGGGAGAGGCGGGGCGGCGTCGGCTGGTGTGCCGGTCTGAGGATCGGCCTCGGATGGCGCCGGTGCGCGGGGGGTTGCGCAGCAGGGGATTCGGACGCGGGCCTCGACGCCGCCTTGGGGGGTGTTGGCGATCACGAACTCCTGGGCGGGGCCGTAGAGTTGGGCGAGTCGGGACCGGACATTTTTCAGGCCGATGCCCTCGCGGTGACGGCCATCCGACGCGACGGTCAACCCGATGCCGTTGTCGCGGACGGTCAATTCCAGGCGTTGGCCTTCCAGGATGCGGGCGCTGATGACGACGCGGCCGGCTTCTTCACGGGGCATGAGGCCGTGGCGCAGGGCGTTTTCGACGAGCGGCTGGAGCACGAGCTGGGGCACAAACAGGTCGCGGGCCTTCGGGTCGATCTCGAAGCTCACCGTCAAACGGTCGGCGAAGCGCATCTGCTCGATCTCGAGGTAACACTGCAGGCACTCGATCTCCTCGTGCAGGGGGACTTCCGGCATGTCGCCGCGATCGAGGGTGCGGCGCAGGAGCTTGCTCAAGCAGACGATCATGCGGTCGGCGGCGTCGGGTTTCTGGTGGACGAAGGCGGAGATGGTGTTGAGGGTGTTGAAGAGGAAGTGGGGATTGATCTGCATGCGCAACGCCTGGAATCGGGCCCGCACCAGTTCGGTGGCGAGCGCGCTCGCCTGGCGTTCGCGTTCGCGGTAGGCCTTGTAGTAATGCCAGCCCAGGTGGCCCAGCACGATGATCCAGTACTTGAACAGGTTCGAGACGGTGTAGGTGACGATCAGTTTCTTGAAGAGATAGTCGAAGGTGAGGATCTGGCCCGTCTGCACGGAGCGCTCGCCGGTTTCAAGTCCGGAGACCACGGTGACATGCAGGAGGGAGAAGGCCAGGGCGCCGAGCATGTGAAGGCTGACCCAGCGGATGCGATGGCCCGTGTGGGAGCGCAGGCGGCCGCAGAGCCAGAGGACGCCCAGCGTGCAGATCGCGTACGCGAGAGCCTCCTTGCTCGCGCGGCCGAACGCGACGCTCCAGGGGATTGCCTTGTCCCAGACTTGCTGGGCGACGTACACCTCGACCGCCGCCAGCACCGCCAGCACAACCCAGATGGCCAGATAGATGCCGATGCCGCGCCGGTGCTCGACGAGCCATGAGAGCGGTCGCATGGCGGACCTTACCCTGCGGGCGCATGCAAGGCGAGCCTTCGCACTCAGGACTTCGAGGACGTTGGCGGCGGGGTCTGGGCGACGGCGGGCGTGTCCGGGCCGGGCGTCTTCGGGAAGGCCGGGTCGCGGCTCAGGACGTAGCCAGCCATGCTGGCAAGGGTGTGGAGATCGGCCTGGAACTGGTCCTGGTGGAAATACCAGGCGACGCGGTCGGTCAGGCCCTGGTCCGGTTCGGGCAGTCTCGGCAGCCACGCGTTTACGGCGGAGATGCTCAGCGCCGCCATCCCGAGCAGGGCAACGCCCAGAATGCCAAGGCAGAGCTTCCGGGGAAAGACGCGGCAGAATCCGCGCCTCCGGGTTGGGGTGACATCGACGTCGGGCGTGCTGGGGTTTTCCTTCTCGCTTTTCATGGTCTCTTCATTCGTTGCATTGGGTCGGTCTCGATCTTCGCGAGATTTCTACGGCTGGGGGGAGCAGCGGGAAACGAAGATGTGCCCGGGCGCTGCCGCCTTGTGACGAAGCGCTGGCGGGCGGGGGCGAGTCGCACCGGGGCAGCCCGCGGGGGTGCAAGACGAGATTCCGAAGCGTTGAGTTCAGGGGAATGCTCCGTGGTCCGTTACCTGTCCCCTGGCGTTCGCTCTTGACACTCCCGGCATCGCATCGGGGCTATCGATTGTGCGCGAACTCACGCGCCAGAACTCGCGCAGCATTGGTGGAGTGGGTCACGCGTGACCGACACATTCCGCATCCCCCCGCTCTCCCGTTCAGCGCGGCTTCCGCAGGAAGGCCGGGCTAACCCATCTTCCGCGACGCTATCGCGCGGGTCGCGGGGCCAGGGCGCGGACGCCAGTTTTTGGAGTGCGGCAGCCCCCTGCCGCTTTTTCCGGACGGGGGGATGGATCCAGCCCGCGGCGAGAGGGCGATAGGTTCGGAATCGGTCCCTGAAGATGGCGTGGGCCAAGCCACATCACTGACATGGTCGTGGGGAGAACCGGGAACTGGCGTGCGCAAGCCCCTGCAAATCAAGCCAGCGACCTTCACAACTGCGGAAGATGGGTTGGCCCGCCCCTTTCGCGGTTTCTCCACCCCGTCCGTGAGATGGCGGATGGGCGCTCAGGCCAACTCGGCCATGAGCCGTTGTTCGGCTTGTTCGAGGGTCAAGCCGTGGCGGTGGCGGATGACGGACAGGCCAACGACGGGGGGATAGGCCTTGTCGGCTTTCCAGCGCGGCTCGACGTACTCGACGGACTCGAACAGGAGTTGGTTGGCGGCCGGATAATCAAGCCCGGTCAAGCGCTGGATGTAGCGGGTCGCGCGGTCGATGAGTTTGAGATTGCTGGCGACCACCCAGATCATGGTATTGCCCATGACCCGGCCCAACCGGACCATGGTGCAGGTCGAGAGGGTGTTGAGCAGGAGTTTGAGTCCCACTCGAGCGGCACCGTCGAGGAGGAGCGTGCTTGCGGGGGCGGGGATGAGCACGAGGACGCATTCGGGGTCGCAGTCGCGCACGGCGGCGCGGATGGTCTCCCAGGCGTCCGGTGGGGCGATGACGATCAGCCCGGTCCTGGCTCCGGCGCGTCGCGCCGCCTCGAGGTGGGTTCGGCCGAACCCGCCGGCCTCGAGGGCCGATTCCCACTCGGTCGCGTCCAGGATGGCGACGGTGCTTCCGCCGGGCTGGGGCGGGCGCAGGTCCAAGCCGTCGCGGCCGATTCTGAACCGCATCAATTCCGGCGTGCCGATTCGGCGGACGACGTCCATGGTTGCGGGCAGTCTCGAATCACCGACCAGGGCGCGGACCTCGGGCTGGGTCCATTCGACGCATTGGGGGAGGCGCTTGAGGATATGATTCCAGGCCTGCGGGGTGGTGTCGAACGGCACGTAGAGGTAGGCCCACGATTCGGCGGCGGCGGTGTCGTCCCACTTGCGGAAGGGCGGGGTGCAGAACGTGGGCGATCGCTCGGTGGTATCGGTGAGCACGTCGATGCCGAACCGGCTGGCGAAGTAGTTGTTGCGGCGGCCGGTGCGGTAGACGGCTTCTTCCATGGCCACCAGGTTTGCCAGGGGTGCCAGCACGTCGGGGGTCTTCAGCATCGCGTGGATCCGGGTCAGCGACTCGAGGAACTCGGCGGGCACCGACGCCGGGTCGCGGGCAGCCGGGCCGGCGGGGTCGAGCCGGGCCATCAGTTCGCGGAGGACCATCTCGAGGACGGTGAGCAGGACGGCGAGCTGAATGCTGGTGGCCTGCATCCGGGTCGAGCCGCTGATGGCCATCGGGCCGGTGGTCAGGTTGATCTTCTCGATCCGGGGATCGAGAATGACCTCGCGGCTTCGCTCGACGTGCTGGCAGAGGATGTCGTCGGGGTTGTTGTAGACGAAGAACACGCGGGCGCCGGCTTCGACCCCGCGCCAGGCGGTGCCGATGACGAACGACGTTTCGCCCCCTTCGGTGATGGCGAAGACGACATCGCCGGCCGCGACTCCCAGATCGCCGATCTGCTTCTTGCCGAACGCGGTGAAGTCCTCGAAGCCCTCGACGGCCTTGATGAGGGCGAAATCGCCGCCGGCCATGACGCTCGAGGCGCGAGTCTCCCAGTCCGCCGGGGCGGGATCGCAGGTCAGCCCGCGGGCCCGCTGGCGCTGCCAGAAATCGCGCCAGATCGAGACCAGCTGGATGCTGAGCCGGCCGGTGGATCCGCAGCCGGTGAAGAAGATCCGGCCACCCCGTTCCAGGGATCGCAGGACGGTTTGCGCGATGCTCGAGGCGCGCCCGGACAACGCGAATTCCCGGTATTTGCGAATCACGTCCTCATCCACATCGAACAACTGGCGCAGGCCGGCGTTGATATCGGTTCGGGCCGTCTCGCTGAGTCGGGCGGTGACGGGATGGGACGACTCGGTGACCAGGGCGCCGAGCTTGAATTGGTCGGCAATCTTGAGAAACTCGACGGACCGGCTCTTGGCGTTGTTGCTCATGACAGGAAGGATGGACAACGGCGGGACGGCGCGCAACGCTTCAGTCCGGCATGATCCTCGGGACCGCGACAGCCATGATCTTCCGTGCTCGAGCCCTGGCAGCGCTCCTTATCCTGGCCGCCGGCGAGCACGGCAAACCCGCGGATGACGTCGCCGTTGACGGCCGCGCTGTGCCCGCAGGGAGGCACCACCGCCGCCTGCCCTGACGGAGGACGATTGCCGCAGGCAACTCGAAGGCGGAGTGCGCGAGGTCCTGTCGCGGCGCTGGGCCCCGCTGTGCGTGGAGCCCGGGTTAGCCGGGCGCGATTTCTCCTTTGATCAGAGCGGCGACGTGTTTGAAGCGCTGGCCTGGAGCTATCCGCACGTGGATGAGGCGTGGCTGGAACAAACCGTCAGGGTGGGGGCGCGTACGGAAGAGGCGTCGCGGAGCGTCCGCTGAAGCTCTGCCGTCGTCGCTCATGCCGGCGTGATGTCAGCTACCAGTCTTTGGCAATCCGGACCGCGTAGGTGTGAGTGGTGGCGCGTCCCGAGGGGGGGCGGCTGTGGAAATTGCCGCTGAACACGATCCAGCGGCCATCGGGGGTGAAGGTGACGTTGGGCTCGACGCCGGTGGTCTTGCTGTAGTCATGGCGGGACATGTCGACCAGTCGCTCGGACTTGAGATAGCCGGCATCGATGAGGTCCCGTTTATCGCGGAAGGAGCTGCCGCGGACCATCACGGGGCGGAAGAGGTAGATCCACTGGCCGTGGGCGGGTGGCTCGAGGACGGCTCCGTCGGGGGCGCGAGCGGCCACGCTCCCGGGGCCGCCGCCGTCGCCGGCAAACCACCGGCCGTCGGGGGAGATGTTGAAATGGACCGACCATTCCTCGCGACGGAGGTTGTACCAGGTGCGGTGGCCGGTGTTGAGATCGACGCCGGCGAGCCAGAAAACCGTGCTGCGGGGCGTCTGGAGGTCGTACCAGACCGTCCGTCCGTCGGCGCTGAAGAACTCGTGGCCTTGGATTTCCATGTTCATCGTGCGCTCGTGCAGCAGCCGGGCCGGGGTGCCGTCGGCGCGGAGGGTCCAGGTGCGGTCGTTGTAGTGCCAGGGGCCCTCGTGACAGAAGAGGATTTGAAGCGGATCGGTCGGTGAGCACTGGAGGTGGTTGGTCCAGTCGTTCTCGCGGTGGAGCACTTTGAATTCGCCGGTCTTGAGGCTGACGATGAAGATCATCTTCGGGGTGCCGGCGGCCCAGCCGGCTTCCAGGCGGTCGCCGGAAGCCCCGGCGGGTGGCGTTCGGGGCACGGTGGTGCCGTCCGGATCCGGGGCGATGCCGACGAGGAGGGTCTCGTCGCAATTGAGGGCCACGGCGACGCTCCGGCCCTGCGCCGGGGGCGGCAGTTCGACGACGTCGCGCACGGCTCGGGTGTCGAGGTGGACTGCTACGATGGTGTTGCCGCGGCGCACATAGGCTTCGCGGCTGCGCCAGGCGGTGGCGATGCAGCGGGCGTTGGGCAGGATCAACTCCCGCCGGGGCGGGCTGACGCCGAGCGTGGTCAGGTCGACGGCCAGCAGACCTTCGCGGGTATGGATGACCAGCTTGTCGCCTTGGGGGGTGTAGGCGCGCTGGTGAAAGTAGAGGCTGGCACCGCCGCCATCCGGCGAAAGCCGGATGACGCGATGGCCGGTCGCGGGGTCCACCCAGTCCGAGGGCAGGCTCGGCGTTGGTGTCCCTTTGGCCGAGTCGGAGCGTTGCGGCGCCGCGACGACCGGTTGGGCCCACAGGAGAGCCGCCAGCAACCCGACGCGGGCGATCCGAGGGCGGCGTGGTCGTGGTGCAGTCATCGCGCTGCGAGCTCCTGGTCGCCCAGCCAATCGGCGAATAACTGGATCCATCGGTCGCTGGGCAGGTTTTGGATTCGCATGCCGAAGCCATGACCACCCTTGGCGTAGAGATGGAGCTCCGCCGGTTTCTTGGCGGCGACCCAATCCTGATAGAGTTGGACACTCTGGGGGGCAAGGCCGAGCGGGTCGTCGGTGGCCGCCAGGACGAACAGCGGTGGCGCGTTGTCCGGCACGCCCTTGTCCTTGAGGGTCCAGTTGTAGGCGGGATAGACGGGGGCCACGAAGTCGGGCCGGGTTTCGGGGGTGTAGTTGAAGCCGACGGACGCGGCGACTGTTCCCCCCGCTGAGAAGCCAATGATCCCGATCCGGTCCGGCTTGACGCCGTAAGTCTCTGCCTGTTTCCGCACATGCCCGATTGCGGCGAGTCCGTCGGCCAGGGCGAGCTTGACGATGGGGGCGACGATGGGATCGAGAGCACCGCGGGTGAAGATTTCACTAATGGGATCGTCGGTCTTGCACTCGACGAGGCGGTACTTGAGCACGAAGCAGGTGAATCCCTTCTCGGCCAGCCAGCGTGCCACATCGTTGCCCTCGCTGTCGATCGACAGGGCGAAGAAGGCGCCGCCGGGACAGATCACGACGGCGGTGCCGCTGGCCTTGGCCGGGACCGGCTTGAAGACGGTGAGCGTGGGGTCTGCGACATTATAGACCACGCGCGTGTTCCAGAGGTTCCTGGTGCTTTCCTTTTCGGTGTGCGTCCACGACTCCGATCCGGGGGCCTTGCCCGTGTAGAGCCGGACGACCGGTTCCTGCGAGGAGACATTGAGACTGGCGACAGAAAGCACCATAAGAGCCAAGGACAGCAGAGGGTTCATGGATTGCACGGGGAGTTGGGCTTTGAGGGTCAACGACGGGAGTCTCCGGCACCGGTTCGACCGATCAACGTCGGCTGTTTCCTCGGGCCAAAGGACACGTTTGCCTCCCGGTCCAACGTGACTTGATCGCCCTCGAACTTGAGTCGCCAGATCGTGTGGAATGGGGTCTCGTAAGCGCAGACCTTGATCTCGAGGGTGTCGGGGGCGGTCCATCCGAAGGTGCTGGCCACGGGTTCATCCGGGAATTGGCTCAAGGATCCGCCGGTGAGGGGAGCCCGGCCCTTGAGCCATTGGCGGTGCCCGGCCGGCAGCCGCATCTCCCGGCCCTCGGAATGGAGAAGGAGACACACGCCCTTGCCGGGTTCGGCAACCCCGATCCGGAGGCTATCGATCTTCTGGGGGTTCTCGGGGAACACGAAACGGCGATTCATCGCCTTGGGGGCCCAGTCCGACGTGCTGGCACCCGGGGCGCTCGTGACTTCGAGTTGCGCGAGGCTTTCGCGCAATCCGGTCAGCGCGGCCGGATCAGAGCGGAGCTTCCTCGGGCCGCACGCGGGCAGGAACTGATCCCAGATCAGATTCAGCACGGCCTGCATATCGCGGATCCCGCTGGTGATGGCGATGACTGCGTCCTGGTCCGGCATGACGACGCAGTACTGGCCGACGGCGGTCGAGGTGAAACTCTTGCTCAAGGAGTAGAGCACGTGACGGTGCTCGGCGGCGTAGGGTGCCCACCAGCCTTCGGCGATCACCCGCTCGTGGCGGACGATCATCACGCTGTGCATCCCCTCGATCTGGCGGTCGAGGGCCTGGACCCACTCGAGGAGGGCCGATGACGAGACGCCCTGCGCCTCGGGCGTGCTGCGGGGCAGGGAAGTGGCGGCATGACCGACAAAGACCGCGCTGGCGATCAATAGTCCAATCTCTAGCGAGGCGCGCCTCAGACCAATGAAACATGCAGTCCCAAGGAACCGTGGGGGGCAGCGGGGCTCCCTGCCTCCGCGCCTCGCTAATGGAGAGTCCTCGAAGGCAGGGGGGGGTGGGTTGGAACGGCAGGGACCAAACTTGACCTGTTGACCACATGTTTCAGAATTCGAGGACTCTAGGGGAATCGGTGGTTTCACAGCAGGGGATTGCGGGGGCGCGGAGGGTCTTCGGTTACAGTCGCCGACCGGCTGCTTGCCGGGGTGCAACGGCGATGCCTGCGGCTGCTGAGCCGCGCGACAGGAAAGAAAGGGCACCGATCCTGGGCACACTGCGCAAGACGCTTGATCCGATCAGGAGAGTGGTCAAGAGCCAAATGACTTCCCTGAGGCGCGCCTCGCTAGAAACAGACCCTCCTCGCCGCAGGGTGAAATCCACTGGGCCGTCACGGTCATCTGGTGAGCAGCCATCAAGCGGTGCACCAGCCCAGGCGTATGGCGGTACGAGAAGAACAAGCGCAACACGTCGGGTGGTCCCCAAGCCAGCACATCCGAGTCGATTCGTATCTCGGTTGGCCGGAGGAACCGGAAGCGGGCTGCGATGCGCAACAATCCTGAGCGGAGGGGGTGCTCCTCGATGTTGAAGGTCAACGTGCCATCGTTTTGTTTCGTGCCGAGATCGGACAGGAAGGTCATGAGCCAATCCCGGGTCAGGGTGTTGTCGTAGAGCGGCAGCACCTTTTCAACGCCTTTCCGGTAGTCATCACCCGGTGCCAGGTTGGCGCTGCAGAGCAGGCGGTCCCCCGGCCTGACCAACGCCGCCAGTCTGGGGAGGATGGTCTCCGGCTCGAAATTGGGCAGCATCCCGAAGAACGTGATCAGGCGGCTGCCACTGCTGCCGGTGCGCTGATCGAGGAGAGCCGGCAAGTCATGGGCCTTGGCGAGATCGCACACGAGGGGCAAGCAGCACTCGGCCGGAATGCGCCGGCTGGCAGCCTGCCAGGCTTTCAGGACGAGCGCGGTGCTGACGTCGACTGCGGTGTAACGGACGATTCTGTCCTGGAGACGGCGCATCAGGGCGCAGTCCTTGGCGCCGTCGGCGCAGCCCAGACCGATCACGTGCACGGAGCCCGTCCCGAGGTTTCTTGCGATATAGGCGAAGGCGCGTCTGTAGGTTGCGGCCACGCCGGGTCGCGTTCTTGCGGGGGAGCAGGCCTGGTGCAACGTCAGCCATTGTTGGGCCTGTTTGACGCTGTCGTAGTGGAACTTGTGATTCACCGCCCGTCGGCGGAGGGAGTCTCGCAGGTCGCGTCGTATGGCGTCGGGGAACTGGCTGGGGTGGATGAGGACGGCGACGCCGGCCGGGATTGAGGGCTGGATGCGGGTCATGTTTGAGGCTTGCCAAAGCGGTGGTGTGGGGGGACTGTGAGCAGTGTAACCAGGGGGATAGGGGTCGTTGCAGATCGGCATTCCGTTCGAAGAGCATTCAACCCAACCATCTATGCGATACCGCGCTTCTATTCCAAGCACAATACTGTGTTCGCTCAGCGTTTTCCTATGGTGTGATGCCGGTCGTGGGCAGGAGACGACCGCCGTGATCGGCCTGGAGAAGGCGAGTCAGGTCGGCGGGCCGTGGCAGGCGGTGCCAGCCAACCAGTTGTCGATAACCTCGGACGGGAAGCTGGTGGATTCCAGTACGTCGAGTGCGGGGTACTATCGCTTGAACATCGAGACTCAGGATGGGGCGGGCGCGCCCGTGGGATTGCCTTTGGCCTCGCTGCCCAAGGAGATTGTCAGTCTGGCCCAAGGGCATCTGGATTCCCTGTACGTGGAGGAGGCGGAGTGGCAAGGCGCCGTCTTGGGGCCGGTCGTGGTGCCCGTGTATCACCCGGCGGTGGACAGGGGCAAGGCGCCCGCGTTCTACGAGTTCAAGGTCGTGGCGCCACGGTCGCAGTCGACGTCCCCCAACGATCCGCGCCCGGACCGGGGGTACATCGTAGTCTCCTCGGGGCCGCATTTCTTTCCGGTGGGCGACTATGCGACGGAAGGTCCCACACCTTCCGAGCGGCTCAGGTTCCTGGCGCGGTCGACAGCGGTGCACATTCTGCGTTACAGCGCGACGTTCTGGGTGGCGGAGAACGAGCAAGGACAGGTGGTGGCCAGTCTCGGGCCGATGCCGTATCGGATCCCGGAGGGCGTTCTCAAGTACATCGGCCAGGAGCACGAGTCGCGGGTTGAGGGGGGCCAGATGACACAACAGGGGATGCGGCCCGGTTTGGGAGGCGAACCGTACGGTTCGTACGGGGATTTCAAGAAGGACGTCGTCTCGGGGCCGGTTCACACCGTGTTGCGGCAGTTCACGGCCCGTCGTGCTCTTGTGGATTGGAATCTGTATCATGACAAGACGCCCGAGATCCTGTCGGTGCCGCTGAAACGGACCGTGACCGTGCTGGACAACGAACTCATCGCCTCGGCGGATCTGGAGGAACCGATTGCCAACATTGCGCCGGCGGGGGTGAAGGGACTGACGGTGACGGGTTTGGAACAGGGGGCGGCGATCCTGATGGTGATCAGTCCGACGCGGGAATGCCAGTTCTACGTCCTGGCGGTCGGTTCTTTCGGGGGCTCCTTCGATCCCATGGGGTGGTCCTCATGGTCCGAATCTTATGGCGGCCGTTGCGCCGACATCCCGCGGTACACCCAGGAATGGGATCTGAGCGAGTGCTGCAGTGACGGTTACAGCGGCTGTGGAGCGACCGCATGGGCGATGTTCTATGGATACTGGGACCATCAGGGGGTGAACAATCTGATCGCCGGTTCGGGCGGCACGCCGTGGAGCAACAACGATGCGGTGCGCTCGTGCATCCGCTCAGTCTTCGACTCGATCGACACGTGGTGCACTGGCATTGGGGGGGCGGCCGCTACGAACCCTTGGGACATGGGCTACGGGTACGAATGGGCCAACGCGCGGGACGAGGGCATCACCCTCAGCTGGAGTTGGACAGTCCCCTACACCTCCTCCGGACCGCGGAACCGTGCCCGCGCGTCGATCCGCGATCATGCGCATCCAGCCATCGTGGGCACGGGGTACTTCGAGCACTACCCGCTGGCCTACGGGTATCGCTCTCGCAATTTCACGTGGCTGGGGATCACGTGGCAGACCGACCGTCAATGGAAGGTCAACAACGGGTGGGGCAGTGGCGCCTGCTCATGGGTGAACGCCGCCGGTTGCTTCTTCGGCACCGACGGACACTGCTATTGACACGGTTTCGTCCGGTGGCGGAGCATGGTGCGCATGAATACCGACTCCAGTGCGCGGGCTTCGCGGCGCGATTTTCTGAAGACCACAGGCCAACTCGCCGCCGCCTCGGCCTTGGCGGGGGTGGTGATCCCGCGGGTGCATCCCGCGGAGGACAACACGATTCATCTGGCGTTGATCGGCTGCGGCGGGCGCGGCAACGGGGCGGTGGCGAATGCGATGTCCGCGGGGGGGTTGGTGTTGGGGGATGACGGCGGGACGAAGCGGGCCGCGGGCACGGGGGCCGCCGGGCCGATCCAACTCGTGGCGATGGCCGATCTCCGGCAGGACCGGCTTGACCAGTCGTACGCGGCTCTGCGTCAGGCCCTGGGGGACCGGATCGCGGTTCCGCCCGAGAGGCGGTTCCTGGGCTTCGACGCGTACCGCAAGGCGATCGACTGTCTGCGGCCTGGGGATGTGGCGATGCTGACGACCCATGCTGCGTTTCGGGCGCCGCATCTCGAGTACGCGGTCGAGAAGGGGGTCCATGTGTTCATGGAGAAGGACTTCGCCGCCGACCCGGGGGGTATTCAGCGGATTCTGCGGGCGGGCGAAGCCGCGGAGAAGAAGGGGCTGAAGATCGCGGCAGGGCTCATGGCGCGGCATTCGTCGGCGCGCCAGGCGATGATCCAGAGGATCCGCGAGGGTGCCATGGGCGAGATCCAGCTCATCCGCGCCTACCGGATGGATCCCGGGTACTTCATGCCGCCGTTTTCGAAGAAGGAGAACGAGCTGCTCTGGCAGTTGAGTCCGGGGCATCCGTACCAGTTCCTCTGGTCTTCCGGCGGCATTTTCATCGAGCTGATGATTCATCAGATCGACGAGTGCTTTTGGATCAAGGATGCCTGGCCGGTGTCGGCCCACGGCGTGGGAGGGCGATTCGCCGGGAGCACGGATGCGAGCCAGAACCTGGACAGCTACGGGATCGAATACACCTTCGCCGACGGGACCAAGGCTCAAGTGACCGGGCGGTACATTCCGAAGTGCCACAACGATTTCTCGACGTTCGTCCATGGGACGCGCTGCGCCGGGAAATTCTCGGGCGACATCCACGCGCCGACGTCCTGGATCTGCAAGGACCAGCGGATTGAGGCCGGTAACATTGCCTGGCGCGCGGAGAAGGAGACCGTGAATCCCTGGCAGGCGGAGTGGGACGTTCTGTTGAGCGCGATTCGGAATGACCGGCCGCACAATGAAAGCCGGCGGGCCGCGCTCTCGAATCTGGGGGCCATCATGGGGCGCGCCGCGGTGCACACCGGCAAGATGATCACTTGGGAGGAAGCGATGGCCTCGAAGTTCCAGTTCTGTTCCAACGTGGATGCCTTGACCGCATCGAGCCCCGCGCCCGTGCAGGCGAATGCCGAGGGGCGCTATCCCGCGCCGGTGCCGGGGGCGTGGACGGAGATCTAGCGCGCGTTCATGCGGGCGTAAGCTTGCAGGGCCACCTCGCGGGCGATGGTGTGGCTGACGATCGGTGGCGGGTAGGTCAAGCCGGAGGCAGTGGCTGCGGTTCGTTGTACCGCCGGCGGCGCTTCATGGGGCCGGTGGATCCATCGATCCGGCCAGTGCTCAAGCTCGGGGCACCAGCGGCGGACGTACCGGCCTTGCGGGTCGAATTTCTCGCCCTGGATCGTCGGGTTGAACACGCGGAAGTACGGCGCGGCATCGGCACCGCACCCGGCCACCCATTGCCAGCCGAGGGTGTTCTGGGCGAGGTCGGCGTCGACGAGGGTGTCCCAGAACCAGCGGGCGCCTTCGGTCCACGACACCAGCAGGTCTTTGACGAGGAAGGAACCCGCGATCATCCGGACCCGGTTGTGCATCCAGCCGGTCGCCCACAACTCCCGCATGCCCGCGTCCACGATCGGGTATCCGGTGCGTCCCTTCCGCCAGGCCTCGAGCAAGGCGGGTTCCTTGCGCCAGGGGAACGTCTTGAAGGCCGGGCGCAGCGGTTCGCCCGGGGTATGCGGGAAATGATGGAGCAGGTGATGGGAGAACTCGCGCCAGCCGAGTTCCGTGAGGAACGCGGAGTTTCGCCACCGCGGGAGGGGCAAGCCGCGCTCTTCCGCCAGTCGTTTGACATCGTGCCAGATCTGGCGGGGGCTGATCTCGCCGAAGTGGAGATGGGGCGAGAGCCGGGACGTTCCGGTGAGGTCCGGCCGATTCCGCTGGTTCTCGTACTCGAGGAATGCGTCGGTGAGAAACCGCCGGAGAGCCGCCCGGGCGCCCGCCTCGCCGGGCTGCCAGGCAGCACGAAGACCGGCAGCCCAGTCGATCTGGGGTTCGAGATCGAGATCCTCGAGGACGAGCGATTGCGGCCACTTCGCCGGGGCGGGCAGACGCCTTGGGGTGGCCAGCGGCTCCTCCGGGTCGGGCTGGCTGAGGCACCGTCGCCAAAAGGGGGTGAACACCTGGAAAGGGCCGCCGCTTTGATTGCGAAGGGTCCAGGGCTCGTGCAAGAGCGCCGCGTTGGCGGTCTGCGTTTCGAGGCCATCGGCCTCGAGGGCCTGTTCGACCGCCTTGTCGCGGGCGGCGACCCCGGGTTCGTAGCGGCGGTTCCAACTCACCATTCTCGCCCCCGTCTCCCGTGCGAGGGCGCGCAGGCAGGTCAGGGCCGGCCCGCGCCGGAGAACCAGGCGCGAGTTTCTCTCGCGCAAGGCGGCATCGAGCGCGGCCAGCGACTGGTGCAGCCACCACGTCGAGGCGCCACCGGGTGGCCAGTCGCCTTCCTCCTCGGGCGAGAGGACGAACACCGGCACGACGGCTCCGCCGCGGTCGACGGCTGCGCGAAGAGCCGGGTTGTCCGCCAGGCGGAGGTCAAGTCGGAACCAATGGATCGAGGGCGCCATCACGGGACACGGTATACCAGCGGCTGATGCGCCGGCCAAGACCAACCGTCTAGAGTCCTCGACCTGTGGAATGTGGGGTCAACAGGTCAAGTTTGGTCTCTGCCGTTCCAGGCCTCCCCACCTTCCGTCGAGGGTGGAGACTATGAGTCTGTCACCTTGTTTGCGGCACCGTTCCTCGGGACTGGATGCTGCATCGGTCTGAGGCGGCCCCTCGCCAGGAGCAGCCGCCGGCGGACGTTCGAGACACAGCACCAAGCGAAGATGCGGATTGGACAGCGTGCCAGGTTCATAGTCGGCCGGCGCCCGCAATACGCCTTGCAGCCCCGCTCATCGTGGCTTCATCGGTTCATCATCCGGCGAAGTTCGCCGCTTGGGTCTCTTCCGGAGGCGGTTCTCGGACCCCGCCGGGATCCCATGGGCGCAGCCCTTCCCCCGGCTGTTGCCGATCTCGAAGCGTTGGCGATGTGAAAGATGGGTTCTTCCTCTGGATTCTCGGGCCGGTGGGCTCCTCGCACTATCCCACCGCGTCCACCCGCAGGTTCCGCAGCGTCATCAAGTGCCCCAACGCCGCCACCCCACGCATCGGCCGCGCCCCCGTCCGCCGCCGCTCCCCAAACCGCCCCCGGAATTCCTCGAACACCCCGTTCACGTAGTTCCGCGACCCCAACTCCCGCCGGATCGCCTCCCGCTCCAGCGCCACCTTGCCCGATTGCCGCGCCCGCACCGGGTTCAAGTCGATGTACGCCGCCACCGCCGCCACCGCCCCGGGCTCATCCTCGACCACTAGCGAGGCACCGCCTCAGACCTAACGAAGTCCGTGATCCCATGAAGCCTTCCTGCCTTTCCAGACCCTCTCTTCCGCGCCTCGCCAGGGTGTGCGTCAAAACGCACCCTTGTCATCCCTGGCCTTTCTGGAGTACTCAATACGGTGATAAGCGGTCAACCCAGTTCGAGCCATGAGCAGGATCCAATCGAGACCAAGAGGCATTCTCCAGCCGGAGAATGGAAACGGGCGCGGTTTCACGCTGATCGAGTTGCTGGTGGTGATTGCGATCATCGCGATCCTGGCGGGCATGTTGTTGCCGGCGCTGGCCCGGGCGAAGTCGAAGGGGCAGGGGATCATGTGCATGAGCAACAACAAGCAGCTGATGCTGGCATGGCGGCTCTACGCGGAGGACAACGACGACAAGGTGGTCGAGGGGTACGGTTCCCAGCACGGGTACGTGGGGACCAGCTCGCTGGATTTCAGCGGCGCGAACCGGTCGAACTGGGATGTGAACCAGGACATTGCCAAGGGGC
>Ga0209096_1001243_pt1 | contig 29131 bp, 44 predicted proteins | sample AD_UKC034_MetaG_FD_184407 | JGI IMG/M metagenome (GOLD analysis project Ga0209096, IMG submission 184407) | Active sludge microbial communities of municipal wastewater-treating anaerobic digesters from USA - AD_UKC034_MetaG (SPAdes) (version 2) | ecosystem: Engineered > Bioreactor > Anaerobic >... | reverse complement strand
TTCACGATATTTAATTCGTGTGTTTCAATAATTTTTTGAAGTTTCTCTTCCATTTTATTTTGATTTGTGAAGAAGGGCAGCCGCTAACAAGTGCTATACAATATGGCGGCTGACGTGCTTCGATTAAACATTTATTTTAAATTCAACTTTGGTGCTTCGTGTTGGGCTTTCGTGCTGAAAATCCGCCACATCGTATAGCACCGATACGTTATAGGGCATTTAAAACATCCTGTATCTCAAAGATATTGTCCCTGACTCCAGATTGTTCTTCTTTTGAACTTTCCCTATCTGAACTACAATAGCAATCAATTCTGTTTTTTATTTCGTTTGCAATATCTTCTGCTTTATTGCCTTTCCATTCGATTACAATATCTTTTAGTGCAATCACAAGTTTATCAAAGTTGTCCATATTATTTGAATTAAAAACGCCCTATAACAATGTATATAGCAAATTGGGGGCGTGTCCCAGTTTGCAATATTTGTGCTGTTAATTTACTTTTTCGCAAGTTGAAAGGTCAGCACATTTAATCCCCAACTTGCCATATACTCAACGTTATAAGCCATTTTAAAGACACCCTGCATTTTCAGTTAGCCTTAAAAATGTTCGGTGGACAGGATAAAAAGTTGTTTTGACAAATGACGCTAAAGAGTAAGTACCTCCATCAATGTAAAACTTGACTTCTTTTTCTTCTCCTGAAAAGTCCTTAAATGACAGACCTAAAAAGTTAGTATCTTCTCTTACTTCATTTGTTTCAACCTTAGTTATAAGTATGGTTGAATAAGCCGAAATAATAGAACCAAAATCAGTATCAGCAACAGTTTTTATACAAAAAACTTCTTTGTTTAGTAAGTATTCCTCAACTGTAATACCCTGTTTTTTTTCGTCTAAATATATTTTGCTCATATTAAAAAGTTATTTTTTTGTTTTGTTTATGAATTTTATATCCGTACCAATTTTCATTTCTAATCCAAAGCCAAGTTTTACCATTGCCAATTCTAAAATCTAAAGAAGGTAAAAACAAAACTTCAATAGATAAATAAATTGCAGGTTTTTTATCCCATTTATGTAATTGAAAAGAAAATAAAGCCCTGCTTCTAAATAAAAACGGAAATACAAACCTTAAAATGTTTATTCCAAATTCAGTTTCTTTTGACCAATTATCACAAATCCATTTCCAGCGAATTGAAAAAACATTTTTTATGTTAATGTTACCTTGATAAAAATTAAACCACCAGTTGTATTTCTTTATTTTAAAAGGCTTGTAAGGCGAAAAAAAACGGCTTATAACATTGCATTTAAGCAAGTTGGGCTGACGTGGTTTATTCGGCTTTTGTAATTCTATTTTGCTTTTGTACATATATTAAACTTTTGTTTTTCAAATCCCAACCTGCGTAAATGCTTCAACGTTACCTGCCATTTTAAGACAGACACCTAATCGTTCCATTCTTGACATTCAGTTATATCATATTGCTTAAATACACCACGACCATCGGTATTAGTGATAATCAAAGCAAGGTTTGACGAATAGTAGCCGTTGTTTGAGCCATAACCAGGTATTCTAACAGGATATCCATTCTTAGGCTTTAAGGCTATTCCATAATCTTCTATTCTTTCAAAGAAATCATCATTTGACAAATCAAATTCCAATCCTTTAAAATCATCCAATGTTAAATCTGACAAAGACAAATAGTGATGCTCACAGCAATCTTGGTCGTGGGCTGACAATAAAATCATTCCATTATCAAATTCTAATGAATCTGAATCAATTTTTACTACTTTTAAATTTTCCATTTTACTTTATTTTAATTTTTTATAAATCAAATTTGTGAGTTACCGACAAAAAACGGCAGGTAACATCGGTTTTGTGCAAGTGGGGATGAATTGCTAAATTCAACAGCAGTAATTCTAATCGGCTTTTGTGCTGAATTGAAACTTTCGTGTTCCAAATCCCCACCTGCTGAAGTCATTAACCAGTTATCTACAATAAGATTAGGGTTGTTGCAATAGTTAACCCACTGGTTAAAGTTAGTAAAATTAATTCGATCTATCCCATATAGATTTTCCTGGTTAAAAGAAAGATTATCAAAAACTCTTTTGGTAATAGGAGGAAGAACTATGTCTGAATCTAAAAAAAGAATCCACTCCTTACCTGCTTTTTCAAGTCCTGCGTTAATTCCGTTAAATTTTTTAAAAGATCCGCCTTCATAAAATATATCTGTCTGGATACATTGGTAGCCATAGTAATTAGCAATGGCTTTGGTTTTGACATCTTTGGTGTCTGTAACTATAATCCATTTAGAAAATAATCCTCTATTAGCAAGAGCAGACCACGCGAAGAAGTCAAAATAATTTACGCATACACTTATTGCTGTGAGTTGCATGTTACTTTATATGGATCAATTGTAGGAAGATAAACAGGATTAGCAGGAACACTAACGTACTCTATTTTAGAAGTTTGTACAACAGTGTATTCTTTAAGATTATCTAATACTTGTAGAAGTTCTAAAATCTGATAAGATTCTTCTATTGTGATTGTTTTGGTAGTAGTGTCTATTGTGAATTTCATTGAGTGTTATTTATTAACTGTTCGATATTTTGAGCGTATAGTGGTGCCATCATAAAGTTTGAGTTTTCTTTAGAGTTAGCACTGATGCTTACAAAAGTTTGATTGTTTTCTTCTCTTAGTTGAAAGGTAATTAATTTTTCACTATTACCATAAATGACATAGTGATGTTGTTTGTTTTCGTCAACCTTTGTGTAACCCAAAGATTCAAGAACATCAGCCACTTGTTGAAGTGTCATTCCTATGTGATGCATTACTTTTTGTTTTTAAAGTGATTAAGAAGTGTATGTGCTTCTTTTTTTAAATATTGAACAGGGTAATTCTGAGAACCTACTATTACCCCATCTTCTACAATTAAGTGTTCGATAACCAAGTCTCCTGGTGCAAAATTAGGATTAGCCCTTAATAATAAAAATAAATAAATTGAAAGTTGTAATGAATAATGAAAATAATTACAGTCCTCAATATGATGTAGTGGAGGGGATAGTTTTTGATAGGTACCATCCCATGATTTAAACCCCCTCATATCTATTTTTTCCGAAGTTTTATAATCATATATATTTATTTTATTATCTATTACTTCTATTCTGTCTGCTTGTCCTGCTATTTTATAATAAAGATCAAAGATTATCTTTTCTACATAAATACTACTATTTTCAAGTTGCAACGAGGGTGTAAATTTATTACCTTTCTCATTAACACTGTCCCATTTGACAACAAGTTCACAGTTATTCTTTGTGATCTTACCTTGAGACTTATAAAAATTCTCTTTTTCTAAATGAATTGCAGTGCCTTGAATTTGACTTTTTAATTTTTTATCAGCCCATTCTTTTAATAGTTCTTCTTTAGTTACTCCTATCTTTTTAGCCTTTTTTTCTGCTTGTAAGTCCCAATCTACAAATGGTTTTACCTTACTTATTAAAGAAGTACATGACGTAAGCAAAGTGTCTGTAGCAGTTTCTTTATAAATATGAACGTCTTCGATAAACTCAATCATTTTTTTTAGATATATTTAAAATAATATTTACCTGCTCTATAGCCAAGATTAATTGATTTCTCAATTCCACCTCGTAATATATTTAAATCTTCCGCCGCATACTTCATACTAAAATAGCATATAATAGGAATTTTATTTAAATCTGTACATAGAATTTTTCTGCCATATAAAAGAGATGTGTTCCAATAGAAACTTTTTATTTTTTTGCCTTTATATTCCTTAAACCACCTAAAGCCAGCAGAAGTTTTTGTTTTTAAGCAAATACGTTTATTTAAAATACGCATTGCGTCCGCATGACTTTCCCATTTTTTTACAAAGTCACCCTCTAAACTATACTGATATATGGGAATTCTCGTATGAGATTTGTCTCTAAATTTTGTATTTTTTAATCTTTCGTATTTTTTAGTATCTATCTTTACCCCCTTCAAACCATCTCCACCGTCTGTTAAATTCGCAAGAATACCTGTTTTACTATCTATCCTCCCATACATTTTAATAAACTCAATTTCTTTCTGTAAAACAAACTCATAATTATTAGACTCTAAAATTATTTCTATTCTATACTCACCATTGTTTTTCCTAACAATTTTTTTCCAGAGTTCTGACTTATTGTATAAAGAATGTGCTCTTGCATACTCTGACTTAAAAGACGCATGTTTTGTCTTTTTTATAGATTTTGTCCCCACCCCAATATAAAAGGGAATCTCCTTATCAGGTCTGATATGTCTGTATAGATAGTACTTACCTGTATCCGTTATCATAATCTACAATTATTTAGTATAAATATTACCACTATTGTTGGATTCGTTGACCAAATTGAAAACCTAATTCATAGGCTTCTTCTACTTTATAAGATATTGTTTTACTTAGCATATAATAAGATATAAAATACCCAAATAGGCTTCCTATCAGGAAAGCGATCAGCAACCACTGATGTACCTTAAGTTCTTTTTTAACTTCGTTATATCTTTTATTATAACCATATCGTTTACCCAAAGTAAATACAAGAGTAACAAGAACAATTAATAGAACGCAATGTCCTATAATATTAACCAAATCAGGATTCAAGTTGTCCATTTATCTTAAGAGTTTGAGATTTACACTTATCAAAGTCTATAATCATGCTGGTGGAGAAATACCCCGTCTGTCCTGTTTTATCTACTGTCATCTTAATCTCAAAAGAAGAGTTCGGCTGTAAAATTTCAGGGTAATCAGAAGAAGTACACGAGCACCCTTTTGTTACTTTGACAATTTTTACAGGAAACAGATAATTGTTAAACCCTTTAAAAATGTGAGTGTAAGGCTTTTTGTTGCTAATGCTAACTCGTATGGTGGGTTGTTCAAATACTATCATAGGACCTCAATTGAATTTAAAATACGTTCAAGACTTTCTTTTGAATCTGGTTTTCCGTGATAGAGAATGTTTGCATTATCATCGTAGATTAGTAAAATGTTATCTATGCAGTCAAACGAAAGGGTTAGATTCTTGGTGGGTGTTTCTTTTTGGTAATCCAGGTATTTACCCGAGGCTCCTATTTGAGGAAGATTGAGTGATTCAATATCATCTTGAGTAATCATTTTTATCGAGTATAGTTAAGTTTTTATCTATGTTCAAAAGTTTCTTAAAATAGTCTACAAAGTAACCTCTTACTGTGTAGTCTTCAGTAGAAGTTGAGATTAAGGTTCCTTTAATTTTAGTCTGACCGTTGGGGATAAAGTCTCTAATTGATAGTATGTGATTTGAGTTAATAATAACAAAAGAATCAAGATATTCATCTTTAGGAGTGTCCATTCCTAAATCTTGATACTTTTCCTCAACGTTAGAGTCAACAATTTGAATTGGTATTTGTATCCACATATTAATCTATGTTGAAATGTTCTTTAAATGTTTTCCATTGTTCCTCTGTCATCATTGGTGGGTAACATTTTCCGCTGTCTGAACAACCTCTATCTTCAAAAATCTTCGCTGATACCCGGCACCCGCAATGCAAGCACTTATCGTCATTAAAGCATTCGGGTGATTTTTCTTTAACTTGAGATAGTCTCCACACTGCTTGTTCTTTGATATGAAGAGGAAGAAAATCAAGATCTTCCAGCACTTTTCTGAAGTTTCCCTGAAGGAATCCTTTAATGTTCGGAAGTGTTATTTGTGCTTTCATCTTTTAATTTTTTATAACGTTGTCTCCACTTTTCTCTTAGGGGTTCTAACTTATTTCTTTTACTTTCAGATTTATACTTGGGTCTGGTTAGAGCCACTTGATACAGTTTTTGTAAGAACTCAAACTCTTCTTCCAGTTTATCTTTGTTTTTAATTTCAGGGTTTTGAAGAAGAAGTGATACATAATACCTTCTTTTTGCTATTTGTCTTTGACTAATTTTTAAAGTAGCCCAAGGCACAGCAATCTCTGGCTTAGAAGGGTTGTTAATTTCTTCAACCAAAAGATTAAAATAAAGATCAATAAGACTCTTAATGGTTTCTGGTTTGACGTTAGAGTGTGCTTCACAAATCTTTGGAAAAATGTCTTTTAGTGTAGACCTCATTTTTTGTAGTATTTGTGATATACTTCAGTTTTAGAAGGATCTTTTCGTACAATATTAATTTGAACAAAGTTTTCTTCTACAAGGATAATAGCAGGGTTGATTTTTATTTGTTTGTTCTCTTTTACCAAGAATCCAAGTTTAGTTAATTTGGAGATAGCATTTTTAATCGAAATAGGATTGATAAAAATTCTATCCTGAAGCAACTGATCTTGAAAAGATTCTCCATATACGTGGAGATAAGCCACAAGTGTAATATCAGTAGTGGTTACTACTTGTACAGTGTGGTTGATAATTTGATTGAGTTGGAACTTATAAAATTCTACAGGAGATAGATCGTATTCTCTTTTAGTCTTAACCATTAGTAATAGTCTTGTTTGTTTTTACGCTGAAGTTTAAGTGCTTTTTTAGTCTTGGAATCTACATTTAGAATATTGAGATCTTCTGCTTCGAAGAGTATTCTTACCATGTTAACATTAAACAAATTAGAAAGAGTTTCTGCTTGTTTGAGATTCAGATTGCATTTTTTTCTTTTAAACTCTTCAAGGACAAATCTAAAGGAAAGTTCTTTCTCCTTGGTTACAGAGATAATATGATTAAAATCTTGTTCTTTCATAAATTTTAGTTTTTTAATTAGGATAAATCAAGTCAATTTTTTCTACAGTGTTTCCAAATACATCATTGTCAATTCCTTCTTCAAAATCAGATTCTTTGATTTCTTGAACCACCGGACATAGGAAAGGAAACTCTATATTCAAGGACTCTGGATAAAGAAACTTCATCAAGTAAGAAGCATCTTCTTTAGATTTAGAAAGAATGTCTTGAGCGAGTACTGCGAACTTTAAATCAGGCACTGGTTCCCACCATCCTATTTGAATAACGTATTTATAGTAACCGTTAGATTTAATTGGAGTTTCTATCATAGATACGTTTTGCTTTTTCTTCCAGTATAATTAAGCCGGTTGGGTTAGTGTTTTCTTTAAGGAGTTCTAACAAGATTTCTTGATAGGACTTTTTATTCTTGAGAACTGAAATACGGTTTTGAATTTGATTCTTAAGAATGATTTGAAGTTTTCTTGCTGACTTCATTTCATTAGTAGGCATTCTTTCTAACGCTATAGACATAGTAAGAAGATTCTCTTCTACTTTGAGGAGCCAGTCTTTAAGTACAAAGATGTCTTCCTCCTGGTTTACATCGTCTGTGTTTATTTTAAGAAACTTGTTATATATAGTCATAGCCGTGTATTAAACGAGTTTTTCTTTATAGAAAATACCTTCTTCGAGGAGGATGTTATCCGGTGTGTTTTTTAAAACAGTAATTTTTTCGTAGCACATTGTTCGAATCTCACGAAGTAACTTGTAAAAATCAAGATCCGTATTGTTAAAGTTTATTTCAAGTTCATATATTTTTTCATTCAATAAATCTAACTGTCTTTGATTTTTTGTCAAAGCGTAATTTAACTTGATGTATATTTCTGTTGTGTCTGGTTTTGTGTTATTAATCAAGTGCTCATATACCAATGGATGCAATTCCTTTAAGTTGTCTAAAAGATTGTTTTCTTTTAAGAACTCAAAAATAGTTGAATTAGTAATAGACTGGTTGGTTTCTGAAAAGTCGATGATTGGAAAATCCATACTTCAAGTTGTTTTAAAAAATTAATTTATCGTTGTAATAAATTCTTTTAAGGATGTCTTCTGGAGAAAGTTGTCTTAGGAACTTTATTAAGTCTCTGGTCTCCTCAATTCTTACTTGATAGTCTTTTATTTTTTCTTGAACCCAATCTTCATGAGATTCTTTGATACCCTGATACCATTTTAACTCCCCCATCAAAGAAGCCATTTGTTTAAAGTATTTATCTAATGTGATCTGTAGGTCTTCTTCTCGATGTGTTTTATATTCTTCCTGAAGGAGACTTGCTTCATAGTCTTTAAAATTTTTAAGTTGATCTGAACCAAGAAGAAAATCCATCATCAAACAGTTGGAAGTTTCAAGATCTCGTACTTTCTGTTCAAGGTTGTGGGCTTTTAAGCATTTGTACTTCATATTCTGAAGGTTCTCCTGATCTACAAGGCATGGTTATAGTTTTTATAGTTTTTATAGTTTTTAAATTTTAACGCAAATATAAAGGTAATAAAATTAAAAGTCAAGTTATTGCTTTTCAATAGCCTGTATGAGAAGTAACCTATCTCCTTTGAAGGCTATATTTGGATTAATAAAATAACATGTTGGAGTATCTGCTTTTGCAAGTATTTTTCTATTGATAAGTAAAGCCAACGCTTTATAGACCGTAACTAAAGATATATCTAATTCGTTTTCTAACTTTTTTGGATGTAAGCAAATTTTATCTGAGCCGTAAGGAATATTCTTCATAATAAAATCAAATATTTTCATACAAGATTTGGGTAAATCATAAAAAGATGCAATAGAAGAATAATACATTTTATACCATTCTGATTTTTCTACTTTTCTATTTTCTCCTAATACTAATATTTGTTCTTTTTTTAATTCTCCTGTAGTTTCGTCTAAAACATTTCTCCATTGAGTACCTATTGTTTTCTTGCTTGTTTTAGTTTCTACTGATTCTACCATTTGTTGAACAAACGGATTGGTAGAATTGTAAGGTAATACATTGAATCCCAATTCTTTAGGTTTTTGATTTTCTTTTTCTTCCTTCATTTTTTAAGTGCTTTAATTGAAATGTTTAACAAAGATACTAAATGTTTTAATTTTTAACAAGTGAAAATTTAAATCATTTAATACATGTGTTAACTGATTTTCCGTGAGACTTAAATGAAGTGTTTAGAGAATCAATCACTTATGAAATTTCTATCTTTATCTTATAACTACTGTTTATTTTACTTAGTAGAACTTAATTAAATAGCACCCTTATTAGGTACTTAAATATAGATACCCCCCCCCAAAAAAAATAAATTACATTTGAGAATTATTGTAGTTTTATAAGTTGAGTGTATTTATGGATTCAAAAGCGTTTATAGATTGGGGGGACTCTTTAAAAGTATGTTTTTATAATCTAAGGTGTGTTTACAAGTTGGGGGGACTTTACGCACCATTCAGCACCCTTCTTCACTTAGGTCTCCTACGCCCCCGGTCGTGTTGACTGGGTTATTCCAATTCAGGAATAGCCCTAAAACCGGGAAGTTCAAATGACGGGAAAAATAATCTCCCGTCAGATCACCCGGAAGGGTGTTCTGTTTGGCATCCAGGTTAAGGATGCCAAAGGAACCACCAAGGAGTACCTCTCCTTGGTGAGTTCCGAGCAAATCACTCTTATCAACTTGTTGGGAGAAAAACTCCCGACAGTTGGTAGTGAGGTTAGTGCTAAACCAAGCACTAACCCGGCTACAGGTGAGGTCTCCCAGCAATGGGTTTCCTTCCTGTAGTGATCTGACGGGACGCCAGCACAGGCGTGCTAAAGCACGAGTAAGTCCACTCGTGTCAAATATGTGCAAAAGGACACAACCCCAGTGACAGATCACCGTCATTGGGGTTAATTTTTTGTGACCGAGATTTCTCTTGGTAGGTCACATCATATCCAACAAGGAGATTACAAATTCTTTTTTTCACACAACAACTCATTCCACATGGCACAAATAGATTCAATAATGCAAGAAATATTTGAACATCTATCCCCAATGGAAGTGTTTGTAAAATATAGCCGATCTGGTTCGGCTTACATTGACGTAGAGTATCACGAGAGGCCAACTTCTACCGAAGTCCTCAAAATCAGAGTATCAGACCACCAACACCCATCTGGATTTAACGGCATTGATCTTGTTGGATCAGATGCTGAAAATGTTTCAAATTTAAAAAAGGTTTTTGGCGTCAAATTCCCAAAGCCCCAAATTATGCGCAGATAATTAATAAAAAACCCCGGCCTCGTTTGGCCGGGGCAACAACAGTTAGCCGAACAGCCCGCGTTTCACGCCGAAACGCGGGCTTTTTAATTCCAACATTTTGTTATCATTGCCCGCAAAATAAGGCACAAAAAGTGTATTATTTTGCCCCGTGATGCAGCAGCACGGGTACATTTCCATCAACGACCGCTACCGCCTCGAACGCGAGGCGCAGTACCGATCCGGCGAAACCAGCGGGCTTGAAAACCCCGCTAAATGGCTTTTCGACGTCTTTGCCGGCGGCTATTCCAAGTCCGGTATTGCCATCAACGACGAATCTGCGCTCACGCTTTCCGCTGTATATGCCTGCAACCGCATCCTTGCCGACAGCCTGGCCAGTATGCCGGTCGGCCTGTTTCGGCGCGATCCTTCCGGCAACATCGTAGAGGCCTCCAACCGGCCCGAAAACCGCCTGATCGCTACATCACCGGCAGAGTTCTATACCTCCTACACCCTTCGCAGTACCCTCCAGTTCCATCTTGGCATGCGCGGCAACGCATTCGCCCGCATTCTGCGCGATGGCCGCGGCGGTGCGCGCCAGTTGCGCATCCTGCACCCCAACCTGGTCACTCCATTCTGGTACAAGGGCAAACTGTACTACGAAGTTCAGCCCGACACGACCACCGGATTCCCTGAAAAACGCGAGATTCTGGCGCCCGACGAAATTCTGCACATCGCCGCCATGTCCACCGACGGCGTTATGGGCCGCAGCCCAATCACCGTGCTGCGCGATACTATCGGAATCGGCCTCGGGAACCGGGACTATATCGCCACCATCCAAAAAAACGGCGGGCGCTTGCGGGGCATCCTCAAGCACCCGAACAAGTTGTCGCCCGAAAGTGTGGACTCGCTCCGCACAAACTTCAAGGGCGCCATGCAGAGCGGCGACTTCCCCATTCTTGAAAACGGGGTGGAATTCAGCAGCGTCAGCCTTTCTCCTGCCGATGCCGAGTTTATCAACACGGCTAAAATCACCATGCAGGACATCGCCCGGGTGTACCGCATCCCGCCGCACATGATCGGCGATCTGGAACGGGCCACATTCTCCAATATCGAACATCAGAGCATCGAGTTCGTCAAGAACACGCTCCTGCCCTGGATCAAGAACTGGGAGAGCGAACTCAACCGAAAACTACTCCCTGTTGATCTTCAGGATACCCACTTTTTCCGCTTCAACGTGGAAGGAATGTTGCGCGGCGACATCCGCGCTCGCATGGAAGCCTACACCAAGGCCATTCAGTGGGGTATACTTAATCGCGACGAAGTACGCGAACTCGAAAACCGCAACCCAATCCCCGACGGCCTCGGCGAAGTGTTCCTCACGCCGCTGAACATGGCGCCGCTGACCGACGAGACAATCACCGGCGACCCAAACCCGGACACCGACACACAAAACAACGCTAAACAAGATGACGAAGCAGGACAGCAACCGGCAGGAGCCGGACAACAATAAGCAGCAGCCAGACAATCTGGAGCGCCGCGTGTTCAACATCGAAATGCGCGCCGCCGAAGCCGGCGAAGAGGGCGACAAACGCAGCACGGTCACCGGCTACGCGGCCCTGTTCAACTCTCCGAGCGAAGACATGGGCTTCATCGAGATCATCGAGCCGGGCGCATTTTCCGAGGCCATCGCCACCAGCGATGTGCGTGCCCTGTTCAACCACGACCCCAACCTCATCCTTGCCCGCACCGCGAGCGGCACGCTCAAGGTATGGGAGGACGACCGCGGCTTGCGCTATGAATTCACTTTGCCCGAAACCACATTCGGCAATGATTTCCGGGTCATGCTGGAGCGCGGCGACGTGTCGCAGTCCTCCTTCGCTTTTTCCGTGAAAGAGCAGGCGTGGGAAACAAAAAAAATGGAAAACGGCGAACTTCAATACACCCGCCGTGTGAAAAAAGTGGAGCGCCTGTACGATGTTTCTCCGGTCACCTACCCGGCCTACGCCGAAACTGAAGTGGCTCTCCGCAGCATCCCCATAACCACCGAGAAAAAAGAACAACCTCGCGACTTGCGCAGCCGTCGCCTGGAACTATTGGAAAAATACGAAAAATAGAAACAAACAAACACTATGGCTACCGTCACACAACTACTCCAGCAGCGCGCTAAAGTGCATGATTCCATGCGCGAGGCCATCCGCAAGCGCGACGAACTGCGCACCAAATCCAACGACCCCAACGCCGGCGAAGAATACAACCAGGAATTCGACCGCGCCGACGCCGAGTTCACCCGCCTGTCGGATGATATTCGCCGCCTTGAGCGCGCCGAAGCCGTCGAAAAAGAAGCCGCCGCACGCCACATCACCGATCTGGAAGACCGCGGGCAAAAACCGGCTCCATCCGCTGAGATGGAATACCGCGACGCCTTCAAACTGTTTTTCACAGGAAAACAGATGGACAACGAGGCCCGCGCTATCCTTGAAAAACGCGGCACCGACTCGCAAGTGGTCGGAACGGCCGGTTTGGGTGGCTATCTGGTACCGACTGAGTACATGCGCGAACTCATCGTAGCGATGAAGTCGTTCTCCGGCATTATGCAGGTGGCCCGTGTGCTGAACACCGACAGCGGCGCCACGCTGTACATCCCCACCGAGGATGATACCAGCACCTCTGCCAGCCTCATCACCGAGGGCAGCAGCATCACGGTGCAGGACATCACGTTTGCACAAAAGCAACTCGACGCGTACAAGTACGCCTCGCAGGTGAAATACTCGTGGGAACTGATGCAGGACAGCGCCTTCAACGTCGAGCAGGAGATCATCCGCGCATTCGGCCCCCGCTTCGGCCGTGCGATCAACACCGCCTGCACCACCGGCACCGGCTCCAGCCAGCCAAATGGCGTAGTAACCGCTTCCACACTCGGCAAAACCGCTGCTGCCACCACCGCCATCACGTTCGCCGAGATCATGGACCTGTACCACTCCGTGGATCCGGCCTACCGCATGTCGCCTACCTGCGGGTTCATGTTGAACGACGGCATCTTGGCCGCGATCAAGAAACTGCAACTCGGTTCCGGCGATGCCACGCCGCTCTGGCTGCCATCGGTTCGCCAAGGCGAGCCGGACACCATCCTGGGCAAACCGTACTGGATCAACCAGGCGATGGAGTCGGCTATGACCGCCGCCAAAAAAGTGATGCTGTTTGGCGATTACAACTACTACATCATCCGCATCGCCAAAGGGCTCACCACGTTGCGCCAGAACGAACTGTTCTCGGCAAACGGCCTCGTAGGCTTCGCAGGCTACATGCGTATTGACGGAGAGTGCGTCAATACTGCTGCCATCAAACACCTCATCACAGCAGCCTCCTGATCTTTTTACCTGATGACAGGCCGGCTCCGCGCCGGCCTGTCATTCATTATTCAGTCATGGAAAAAACGTTACGAATCCGGGTAAATACCTCCATTGCCGGCACTGATTACACCTATTCGGCCGGCCAGGAGGTAGATGCGCCTGAGTACATCGCAAACGACCTGATCCGAGCCGGGCACGCCGAAATTATCGCCGCTCCTCAAGTTCGCACCGCCGAAAAAGCCACCCAAAAAGCACCCATCGAAAAGCGCTAACACATGCAGCAGCCCGGTATCATAGACCTGTCCCCGGCCATCGAGCACTTCACCAACCTGGTGCAGGGCGACTCGCTGGCATTTACCGTAGAACTAACCTACGAAAACGGCGACGAGTACGACCTGACCGGGCACGACGCAAACATGCAACTGCGCCGATCCGACGGCAGTATCGTCCTCACGCTCACCGTTGGCGACGGCATCACCATCAGCGGCAATGTACTCACCATCACCATCGCCGCCGATGATACCGAAACCCTCGATCCGTCCTACACCTACCTGTACGACGTAGAAATCGAACAAGGTACAAGCCGGCGAACGGTTGCCGCCGGCACCCTTAAATCAATGAAACAACAAACTGACATCTGATGCCAGAGTTGAACGTCATCGTCAAGTCGCCTGTGGTTCGTGCTGTTATAGCGCCAACAGGCACCCAAGGCCCGCAAGGCGCCGATGGGCAAGGCATAGCCCTAAAGGGCACCGTTGACGAGGTAGGCGACCTGCCAAACGACGCAGCGGTCGGCGACCTGTACATAGTCCTCGCCGATGGCGACGGATATTCCTGGAACGGATCGGCATGGATCAATACCGGCCCTATTCAGGGGCCGCAAGGTAACCAAGGCACGCAGGGCGTACAGGGCGCCACCGGCGCGCAAGGCGTACAGGGTTCTACCGGGTCTGCCGGCGCTCAAGGCCCGCAGGGCACGCAAGGCGTTCAGGGATACACCGGCGATCCCGGTGCTCAAGGCCCGCAGGGCGACACCGGCGCTACCGGCCCGCAGGGCAATCAAGGTAATCAGGGCGCCCAAGGCAATCAGGGCACGCAGGGCGTTCAAGGTTCAACCGGTGCGCAGGGTCCGCAAGGCAACCAGGGCGCGCAAGGCGTTCAGGGTTCCACCGGCGCTACCGGCGCTCAAGGCCCGCAGGGCGACACCGGTGCTACCGGCCCGCAGGGTAATCAAGGTAATCAGGGCGCCCAAGGCAATCAGGGCACGCAGGGCAACCAAGGTTTTCAAGGTACGCAGGGCAATCAAGGGTTCCAGGGGGCGCAGGGCAACCAGGGCGACGCCGGTGCTACCGGCCCACAGGGCAACCAAGGATTTCAAGGCAACCAAGGATTCCAGGGTGCGCAGGGCAACCAAGGTTTTCAAGGTACGCAGGGCAATCAAGGGTTCCAGGGGGCGCAGGGCAACCAGGGCGACGCCGGCGCCGCAGGCCCACAGGGCGACGACGGTGCTGCCGGCCCACAGGGCAACCAAGGATTTCAAGGCAACCAAGGATTCCAGGGTGCGCAGGGCAACCAAGGTTTTCAAGGTACGCAGGGCAATCAAGGGTTCCAGGGGGCGCAGGGCAACCAGGGCGACGCCGGCGCCGCAGGCCCACAGGGCGACGACGGTGCTGCCGGCCCACAGGGCAACCAAGGATTTCAAGGCAACCAAGGATTCCAGGGTGCGCAGGGCAACCAAGGTTTTCAAGGTACGCAAGGCAATCAAGGGTTCCAGGGTACGCAAGGTAACCAAGGGTTCCAGGGCACGCAAGGCGACGGGCTAACGCTTACAGCAGCCCCTGCATCTAACACTACGGCAACCGGAATCATAATTACGCTTACGGCGAACGAGAATCAGGGCTTTGGCGATGTGTGTTTCATCGGTTCTGATGGTGATGCGACAATAGCGGATGCAGACTCTTACTCAGGTTCATCTGCGCTATTCATGTGCCTTGAGACCGTCTCTGTCGGAAGCCAAGCCCTATACCTTGCGCTCGGCATCGCCCGAAACGATTCATGGGCCTGGACTGTAGGCGGGCTTGTTTTTCTTTCCACTTCCGGTACCACGGGCAATACTTTGACCCAAACCGCTCCATCCGGGTCTGGCGACATTGTGCAGATACTGGGCGTGGCAACGCACGCAGACCGGATATATTTCAAACCTGAACTTGTTCAAGTCGAGTTAGCGTAATGGCATACACCGCAGGAATATTCTATATTGACCCGGTTTCCGGCTCCGACACCGCCCGCACGGCGCTCACGTCCTGCACGGCGTCCAACCCTTCCGGGTCAATTACGCGCATCAACAAGACCGGCCACGGCCTCGTTACGGGGGCCGTGGTTGATCTTACCTTGTTCACTGCATGGCTTAATGGTGCCTGGAAAATAACGGTCGTGGATGCGGATAACTTCGATCTTGACGACGCTACTTGGCAGGCGACGGGGGATCCGTCCGGCACAGTCACGCCGCGCGGCGGCTCTTCCTGGGCTGATGCATGGCAAACGGTGAATAGCGGGGCAACCGCAGCACGTATTCAGCCAGGTGATTTTTTCAAGTTCCCAAAAACCCCGGCCACATCAACCGGCGTTAATGCCACATTCACAGCAAACTCGAAAACTGTCACCCTTGCAAGCGCGCTGACAAAGACTGTCACGAACGCATCAACAGGCTGGACGGCCTCCGCAAACATCACCCTTAGCACTACCGCAACCAGAAAGATCGGAGCAAGCGCGTTGGTAGTGACTCCGGGGGCCGCTTTTACTACCGGGAAAGTATGTTATATCGGCCTTGGCGGTACGCAGGATTTTTCCGCTTATGAAAAACTTTCGTTTTGGTTCAGGCCAACCACCTACAAAATCATATCGAGCGGCACTTACAAAATATGTTTGTGCAGTGACACCACAGGTGATGTGATTGTGAACGAAATGAACATCCCGGCCACAATTGCCAACTCGTCACACCACACAATGGTCTGCGATTACGGGGCCGCCCTTGGCTCCAGTATCCAGTCCGTGGCAATCTACGCAAATAGCGATCCTGGAACAACAGCGTTTTCTGTTGAAAATATAGTTGCCGCGAACGACTTTACGCACCGCTCTTTTTTTGGCTGGCAAGGGGATTGCTTCTATGTTCCTCAATCAATAAACGAGACGACGGTAATAATTGACTCAGTCAATACTGCGCTTGGCGGGCGCGGTTGGTACGGCACAACAGGAACAAACACAATGCACATCGTTAACCCGTATGTGTCAGCCGTGACGAGCAACTTTATGGCCATCAACGAGCAGGGAAGTCCTCCGGCAAAGTCTACATACAGCGGCGGATGGGACACATCCAGCGGGCTTCAGGATGGGTATACATACTTTCACTCTCAAGTTAACGGGCAGGGAACATTGTTTTCAATTAGCGCAGGCCATGTCATAGAAAACTTTGTTTGCGGGTGCTACTCTGGCGGCTTTGCCCTTAGCAATACCTGTACCGCAACCACGATAAAAAACTGCGTCTCGTCAGGGTGTAACACTGGGGCCTCCATGCCTGACGGGCTAAATAACTTATTCCTGGATTCAAGGTTTTTGGCCTGCTCCAGCGCAATTATATTCGGCGGCTCGAACATTGCTGTTAATTGTGACTTTTTTTCCTGCGGTAGCGCTGGCGCGACCATCAAGCAGTCAAAGTTTATCAACTGCCGTTTTGCCAATTGCTCCCCCTCGTCCATATCAGCATCCGGCAACGCGCTGTATAGGTATATGTATCAGCCTGGCGCTCTGCTTAAAAACTGCCTTATTGCAGATTCAACCGAGTTTACGTTCACTACAAACACAACAGGCATCATCTGGTCTTATGACCACGACCAAACGCCAGGAAATCATTGGGGGTTTGCCAATGGTGCCACGGTAAATATACAGTCGTCAGTAGTGCACGATACAGAGCCAGTAGCATGGCGGGTAGTGCATTCGAGCGCCGACGCAAACGCCTCGAACCCTGTCATGTTTAAGTTAGGGGAGTTCGCTGTTTCTGCGGCTTCTCTCGTAACCTTCTCTGCTTGGGTAAAAAAAGACCATGCCACCAATGTAGGGTGCTCAATCTTTGTTGAAGACGAGGTTTACAACATTGCCGGAGTCGTGGCTGATGAAGAGACCGCAGCAAACAACACGTCCTGGCAGCAACTTACAATAACGTTTACGCCTGACGTGGACGGCATTGTGCCAATTTACTTTAAGTCTTGGTACATAGCAGGCAACTCAAATACTTATGTAGGTTCAATATCTTGCACACAATGAAAAGAGAAAAGTACCTCGACGTCCCCGTAGTTGTTCGGGAGGAAAATGATGTTTCAGGGAAAAAGCGGGTTTGGGTTCTGGTGACGGAAACCCGCGCTGAAATGATTAAACTGGACGGCAATGCCAAAAAAGCGGACATAGGTGCCGCCGCCGAAAAACGGCTTGCCGACCTCAAAGAAATACAAGCCAAAGAAATCGAACTGGAAGAACTTGAGGCAGCAGCCGCCGCGCTGCGTGCTCAACTTGGTATCGAATGATTACAAAGGCAGACATATTAGAGTTGCAACATTCAGCCGACGGTTCACCGTGGGCCAGTGTTGTTGTTGGTTCGGGGATTGACCCGGACACGCTCGAACTGTCTGCCGATGGTTCGCCGTGGCACGGCGTTATTGACTCCGGCCCGCCGCCGTCCGGCGAAATCGCCAAGGTTGCCGGCGTGCTGCTTGCCAATGTTGGCAAAATATCGGGGATCGCAATAGCCGGAATCGGAAAGATTGCCGGAAAAATAAAATAACCGTATGACCATATCCGTCTTCACACCTATCCACCAGCAGGACAACGATACCGTTATGCGCGCTTACCGCAGCCTGTGCGCTCAGACGGTGAAGCCCACCGAGTGGGTGCTCCTGATGAACGGCAAAGCCGAGTTCTGGCGCCCTGCCGGGCTGGACGATGCGCCGTTCCTTGTGAAAATCTTTTCCTACGGTGAAAGCGGTAGCATTGGGACGCTCAAGGCCGTGGCCTGCGCAAATTGTTCCGGCGATATCCTGGTGGAACTGGACTACGACGACGAATTGACGCCTACAGCCATCGAAGACATCGCCAGCGTGTTCATGCACCAGCCGCAGGTAAAATTTGTCTACTCGAACAGTATCGAAATACTGCCAGACGGGACAAACAACCTGTACGGCCCAAAATACGGATGGCGGCACCGCGAGGTGGAGTGGGATGAAAATATATTCGGCAAGTGCAACGTGGCATTCCCAGAGCAGGCGCACTACATGCGCCGCATCGAGTGGGCGCCCAACCACGTGCGTGCATTCCGGGAAGATGCCTACCGCGAAATAGGCGGCTACGACGTATCGCTCGCCGTGGGCGACGACCATGACCTGGTGTGCCGGTTTTACCGGGCCTTCGGGGAGCGCGGTTTCTACCATATTGACGAGTGCTTGTACATCTACCACATTCACCCGGGCAATACCAGCAACGGGCGCAACCGCAACGCCGAAATACAGGCGCAGGTAGACATCAACTACTGCCGTCATGCCGAAGAAATGTACATGCGTTGGGCTGCCGACCGGCGGCTCGACTGTCTCGACCTGGGCGGCCGCATCGGCAAGCCGGAGGGGTATTTGTCCGTTGACCTTTTGGACGCCGACATCATTCAAGACCTGAATGCCCACCGTTGGGACATCGAGGACGACAGCATAGGTGTCATCCGCGCTTACCACGTGTTGGAGCACCTCGACGACCCGATCAATTTTTTCAACGAGTGCTACCGCATACTCGCCCCGGGCGGCTTTCTGCTCATCGAGGTACCGAGCGTGAACGGCCCCGGCGCATTCGGCGACCCGACGCACAAGCGATTTTTCAATACGCTGACATTCGAGTACTTCACCAACCAGCAATATGCCCGGTTCATTCAGCCGCAGTATTCCGGCCGGTTTCAGAAAGCCCGCGTGCAGGAGTATGTGTGGCCCAACGGCATCCCGGTCATATCGGCGCAACTCATTGCGCTCAAGGGCTGGTACGAAAGCCGCTGGTGCGGCCTGAAAGAGATGTAACCCGATCACGATCACATGACCGTCACATAAGAACATGACACACGACAAGACATACGAGGCCTACAAGGTCGTCACGCCCGGGATCGAGTTGCCGGTTACGCTGGAACTGGTGCGCATGCACCTGCGCAACGAAGACTTGCGCGCCGACGACGATCTGGTGCGGGCCTACATTCGCACCGCTGCTGCCACGGTGGAGCGCACATACGGCCTTGCCTTGATCGAACAGACCATTGATCAGTACCATTCCGCTTTTCCAGCCAATTCCGACCAGCCCGTGCTGCTGCGTGTAGCCCCGCTGATCAGCATCACGTCGGTGACGTATGTTGACAGCGCGGGCGACACGCAGACGTGGGACGCCGACGAATACACCACGGGCCGGATCAACGGCCAGCAGGTCATCGTGCCCAAAATTGGGTACACCTACCCTTCCGGCCTTACCACCCGCCCAAACGCCGTCACGATCACCTACAAAGCCGGGTTCGGCCTCGGCGCCGACAGCGTGCCGAATGACATCCGCAGCGCATTGCTGCTCATGGTAGGGCACCTGTACGAAAACCGCGAAGACCCGCCCAACACGCTCCCACGGGCCAGCGAGGCGCTTTTGCATCCCTGGTACCGTTTTTCGGCATGATTATTTTGAAACAACCTATATTTCACACAAAACAAAAAAGTGTATGTCTAACGTAGCAAAAACACCCGAACCCGTCCCTGTGAAACCCTGGTACAAATCCAAAGTCGCGCTGTTTGCGCTCACCGTGTTTGCTGTATTTGGCGGCAACTTGCTTTTCGGCTGGTTGGGCGCTGATGTGTCCGACGAGCAGATTGCGTCCATCCAAGCGGCCTACCCGACGGCGATTGACGTGATCGAAGGGCTGCGCAATGGCGAAAGCATCCAGAACTACATCGGGGCTATTTTCGGTGCTGTCATTTTCATTGCCCGGGTGTGGTTCACGGATTCGCTGATTCCGCAAAGCGTGAAAAAATGAGCAAGCGCACGCGCATCGGGCATCTGAACCGCCGCATTGATATCGAGCAATCAACGGCTACGCGCGGTCAAGCCGGTCAGGAATTACTTACCTGGTCGTGCCTGGCTACCGTGTGGGCTGCCGTGAACGCCGGAAATACCGGCAATGCCGAGCAGGTGGAAGGCGACCAATTGGTGGCTACATCCCGCCTGGTGTTCACGATCCGATACCGGGCCGGGCTGGACAAAAAGATGCGCGTGAAGTACCGCGACAACCTGTACAACATACTTACCATCCACGACGACGGGCGAGACGCATACATGCACCTCACCTGCCAAATTCAGGAGTAGAACATGAAAGTAGGCCGCTACCTGTACAACAAACTCACGAGCACCAGCGCCGTTACCGCGCTGGTGGGTACGCGCATCTACCCGGTTTTCATGCCCCAGAATGCGGCATACCCCTGCATCGTGTACATGGTAGACAACAAGCCGCTGGATCCAAGCAAAACCAGCGCAGGTAACCACGATACAGCCGTAGTGACGCTGTACATCTGGCAGGAAGCCCGAGAAGGTCAGGACGCCTACGATGTGCTCGACAGCATAGACGCCGCCGTGCGTGCCGCGCTCGATGCCGCCAGCGGCACCGCCGGAGGCGTGACAGCAGAAGTGATTCAGTACCTCGGCAGCCGCGACGGGCGCGACGAGGCTATGTTGACCTACCTCCGGGAAGCCACCTACGAAATCATACACCGATGAGCGAGATACAACTGATGCAGGCAGAAGTGACGGCTCTGGTCAAAAAAATGGAAGCAGTCGGCGAGCATGGCCGCAAGGCAAGCCGGGACGCATTCCGGCAAGCCGGCGGGCTGCTCATTTCGGCTATTCAGGGCCGTGCACCGGTGTCTGATCGCCCGCACTACCGGTACGCGCAAGGCAGTACGCGCCGTGCCAAAAAAGGCAGCGGCAAGCGCCTGGCCACTTATGCGCCGGGCAATCTGAAGCGCTCGTTCAAAATCCTTACGTTCCGGCGCTCCGATGCGGTGTTCGTAGGTCCAAAATTGGCCAAGGGAAACGCGGTGGGCCGATTCGTAGGCGCGCGCACCGACGCTTACTACGCCGGCATGGTGGAGGCTGGCACACGGCGCATGAGCGGCCGCTACTTCGTGGCGCAAGCCGAAGCGGCAGCCGGGCAACAAACGCTCCGAGCCGCAAGCGAACTATTGCGCCGGGAAATAGACAATCACATCACAAAAGCAGGGTTAAAATGAAAATTCAATTCATTAAAACATACCAAGACGGCAAGCGCACCTATCAGCCCGGATGGGTGGGAGAGGTAAGCGACCCGGACGGCGAGCGCCTGGTGTCGCAGGGCTTTGCAAAGGAGGTGGACAAGTCCATCCGCAGCCGCAAGTACGCGCCGGAGGCAAAGCCGGCTACGGAGTGCGTAGTGCCCGAGCGCATCGCCGAAAAAAGTACGACGGTGGAACGTCAGGAGGCTGTAGACCCCCCGCCATTGCCAGAGCCTGAATTGGCAGAAACGACTACCTCTGCATGGAAGTGGGGCAAAAAGCCCAAGCAAGCCGAAGGAGAATAAAACACAGATTCGCAAACAAATAAACAAACACTACCTATGGCTACCACAGGCACAGTACTTTCCAAGTTCATGAAAATCTATACCGGGAGTGGCACCCCGGTAGCCATCACCTGTCAAAACGACCTTACGCTGACCGTGACGACCGAGACGTTCGACACCACCTGCAAGGACACGGACATCTCGTGGGCAGACGCCGAACCAGGCACGATCAGTTGGACGGTCAGCGGAAGCGCAAACTTCGCCTTCGATGCGACCAACGGCTACAGCGAGCTGCTCGACGCTCAGATCAACGGCGACACGGTGCCCGTGGTCGTTCAGAACGCCGTTACCGGCGACAAAAAGTACAGCGGCAACTGCATCGTTACCTCGCTCGAACTGAACGCCAGCGGCATCAATACCGCCGCCACCTACACGTTCACGCTGACCGGCAAGGGCGCCTTGACCGAAGCAACCATTTCCTAATGTGAAAGCCGATGACTACGCAGCAACTTACCATCGGCGGGCGCAAGCGCCCGGTAAATTTCACATTCGAGGTGGCCTACCGCTACGAAGAAACAACGGGCCGCAAGTACATGCGCGACTTGCGCCTGTTGTTTCGTCAACTGGCCGAGATTTCGCAGATCGTCGGAAGCGACAATACCGACGATCTGGTGGACGCCACCGATCAGATCAGCATGGTCGTACTGGCAGACATTGTACATACGGCGCTGGACTATGCCGCCACGGAGCGCGGCGAGACCCTCGACTGCACACCGGCACAGGTGGCAGGCTGGCTACTGACCGATACGGCAGCCAGCGCACAAGTATTCAACTTGCTGGCTGCCTCGATGCCGCAGCAGAAGCAGGAAGACGGCGACGCAAAAAAAAAGAGGGAGTGGGCGCCGCCCAGGACGAAGCCGAGGACATCGACTGGCAGACGCTGATCGAGTCCGCTGCAGAGTGCGGCATGACGGAGCGGGAATTCTGGAGCAGCACGCCGCGCTGGCTGGCTGCCCGGCAAACCGCCTACCAACGGGCGCAGCAGGCAGAATGGGAGCGCACGCGCATCGGCGCGTTCTACATCGTGAAAACCGTGGACTCCAAGAACCGGTTCAAGAAGCCGGAGGATCTGTTCAAGTTCCCGTGGGAGCAGCCGAAAGCGGAGGCGGTTCAATCCGCGCCACTTACCGCCCAAGAGCAGGCCGATTTCGAAAAATTTAGCCGGGAGGCCGACGAGTGGTACTACTCCAAGCACCCGGAAAAACGACCTAAAACAGATGGCATCAGTCAGTGACCTGAACATACGGCTCGGCCTGCTGGACAAGAACTTCAGCCGCCAACTCGCCAAGGTGGAACGCGACATGCGGGCCTCTGTGCAGCGCATGGGCGCGCTGGGCGAGCAGATGACGCTAGCCGTGAGCGCACCGCTCGGCCTCATCGGCGGGCTGGCGCTCAAGACCGCTGCAGAGTTCGAGTCGCTCACGCTTGCCATGACGACGACGTTCGAGTCCGTCGGGCGTGGCGCCGGCGAAGCCGCCGCCGAGATCAACGCCCTTCGCGTGGCCGCGCTGGCCCCGGGCCTCGACTTCGAGCAGGCCGTGAAAGGCTCCGTGCGCTTGCAGGGCGTGGGCATATCCGCCGAAAAGGCGCGCCTGATCCTTGCCGAACTCGGCAACCAGATCGCCAGCACCGGCGGCAGCGCCGACCAACTCGATGCCGTCACAAAGCAGTTCACGCAGATCATCGGCAAGGGGCGGCTGCTCCAGGAGGACTTGTCCATCATCCTCGAAAACATGCCGGGCCTCGCCAGGGTGCTCAAGGAGGAGTTCGGCACCACCAGCGCCGAGGCCATCCGGGCCCTCGGGGTGAGCACCGACGAGTTCATCAACCGCATCACCGACCGCATGGCCACCATGCCGCGCGTGGCCGGAGGCCTCACCAACGCGTTCACCAACGCGGGCGTGGCCATCCGGCAGAGCCTGGCCACCGTGGGCGAGGCGATCAACAAGACCTTCAACGTCACCGGCCTGCTCAATAATTTCTCCGAGTGGATCGTGGGCCTCGCCGATGCCTTTGCCGGACTGAGCGGCGGCACGCAGGCCGTCATCCTGTCCATCGGAGCATTCGCGCTTGCGCTGGGGCCGGCCATCAAGGGCCTGTCGCTATTGCAAGGCGCGTGGGTATCCATCGTGTCGGGCATTGCGCCCATGGTGGCGGCATTCAGGACGGCCACCGTGGCCGGCACGGGCCTCACCGGCGCGCTCACGGCCATGAACACCGCCGCACGACTGAACGTGTTCATCGCGGCGGCTTCGGTGGTGATCGCCCTGGGCGTGGCCATCGCTACGTATGTGTCGAGGGTGGACAGCGCCACGGAGTCGCAGCGTATGTTCGCCGAGGCACAGGCCAAGGTGAACGAGGAAGCCGGCCGAGAGACGGCCATACTGAACAAGAATTTCGAAGTGCTGAAATCGGCTACCGCCACCACCGACCAACGGCGCGCGGCAATAGACGAACTGAAAAAAGTGTACCCAGACTACCTGCGGGGCGTTGATCTGGAAACGGCGTCGCTCACCAAGTTGACCGATATACAGGCCGGGCTGAATCAGGAAATATTGCGCGGCGTGGCCGAGCGCCAGAAGGCCGTGGCTGTAGAGTCTCAATTTGCAAAGGCAGCCGAGGCCCAGTTGCGCATTCAGCAATTGCGCGAAAAGGGATTCGAAGGCCTTACCGGCGATGAGGTGAAACGCTCCGGTCGCAGCCTGTTCGGGACGGATTTCGAAAAAAGTTTCGTGCAGGAAGCCGCCCGTGGCGAGGTGGTGCGAGATGTGATCAAGGCGCTGGAGGACGACGTGAAAAAAGCGACGAAAGCTGCCGACGAACTCGGCAAGTCATTCGACAAGGCCTTCGGCATCGGGGCCAACAGCGCCAACCGGCAGTACGACGCTCTCACGAAGCAACGGCAGGCGGTAGAAGACGCAAAAGACGCGCTGGAGGACATGACGCCGGCGCAGCGGGCGGCGCTTGAGTTTTCGGAGAACTGGGACAAGCGCATGGCCTCGAACAAGGAGAGCGCCAAAGGCGCGTTCAAGGAGTCGAAGGCACAGGCGAACGCCTACAAGGACGCGCTCGCGTCCATCCGGGCCGTGACGGAAAAAGGCGACGTGCTCGGGGCCGATGTGTTCGGCGAGCAGGCCACGGAGATCACAAACCAGATCGAACGCCTCCTCGAGGCCGGGTTCAAGCCGGCAGGAAAGGAGGTGCAGCACCTGCGCTCGATGCTGGTGGACATGCGCGAGTCCCTCGAAAAAGGATTCGCCGTGCCCAACACCACACAGGCCGTGCTGGCCGAAATGGACAAGATAGATGCGGCCATCGCCCGCGTGAACGATGCCGTGGCGCCCATCGTGGTGCCGGTTCCGTTCGTGGGCGCTGCCATCGGCGAGATCGAGCGCGTACAGGCGGCGGTGGATGGGGTAAAACAGCCCGAGCCGCTGGTATTCCAGGTGGAGGCGGATCCGATTCCGCCTCCCGACGTGTCGCCGGCGCTGGAGGCCCTGCAAAAGATAGACGCGGCGGTGCAGGCCGCATTTTCCGGCATCGTGCCGGCCACCATACCTGTACCGTTCACGGAGGTTGCATACGCGGCCATCCGGCAGTACGATGCGGCGCTGGGAAGCACCTCCACGCCACCTGACGCGACGGAAATACCGCCGCCGGTGGTGGAACCTGCGCTGGCCGAGATACAGCGCGTGACCGATGCGCTGAAAAAGTTGTCGGCCCCGGAACCGTTGTCGTTGTCGGCATCTTCGCCGGCGGTGCCCGGCTTGCCAACCCTGCCGTCGCTCAGCGTGCCGACGTCGGTGGTGCAGTTGGACACATCCGAGGCGCAAGCCAGCCTTGAGGCCCTGAAAGAAACCGCGCTTGGCGCAATAGAAAGCAATACGGCCTACCTCGGATCGTGGCAGCAGATTGCCGACGTGATGGTGCTGGCTACCGAAGGCCTTAACGGGTTTTCGTCGGCCATGCAAGCGGCTATGGACATCGCTGCAGAGCAGGGAGATGCGCTCGGAAATATAGCACTTGTGGTGGGGCAGTCGGTGGCAGATGCCGCCGCACAGGGCGCCGCATCGTTCGGAGAACTGGCTAATGCTGCCGTATCGGCTGCAGCCAAGATCGTGCGCGCATGGATTCAGCAGGGCGTGGCCGCTGCCGTGTCGAAGGCCCTTGGTAGTCTTCCGTTCCCATTCAACCTTGCCGCTGGCGCTGCCGCCGGGGGTCTTGCCGCCGCGCTGTTCACAAGAGCGATTTCGGCCATCGGCGTTCCAGCCCTCGCCGAGGGTGGCGTGGTGCGAAAGCCGACGTTGGCCCTAATCGGGGAATACCCTGGCGCCAGCACAAACCCCGAGATCGTGACACCGGAAAGCAAACTCCGTTCGATATTCCGCGACAGCGGCGGCGCAGGCGGTGGAGGCCAATTGGTGGCCGTGGTGCGGGGCGACGATCTGCAGTTCATACTTGACCGAGCCGCCGCACGGAGGGGGCGCACGCGCTGATGGCAAACAGACTGTATTCTGCATTCAAAAACAGAAAAGGGCACACCTACACGGTGTACGTGGATGATTCCGAATTTTCAGGCACCGCCACGGAGGTCACGCTGGCAGAGGGCGGATTCTCGCTCCGATACGACGGCGACCCGGACGACCTGTTCGCACCCATCATAGGGTCGAAATTGGAAATCCCCGTCGCTGTGCTCGAAGGCACACTTTCCGTGCTCGAAGCGATCAACGATGATATTCTCACTTCGAGTGAGACCCGCTTCACCGTAAAGGTCACGGTGAACACCGGCAGCGGCGCCACGATGTTCTGGGTAGGCTATGTGCTGCCGGAAATGTCTGGGTTCCAAGACATTTATCCGCCGTACCGGTTTTCCATTACCGCGACCGACGGCATCGCCCGGCTGAAAAAAATTGATTACAGGGACGGGAATGCGCCATTTGGGTTTGGCCGGCTGTCGCAGCACCTGCTTCGGGCGCTGCAATTCGAGGACACGCTGCTCGGCTACTGGGGGACATCCGACGTGTACCTGCGTGCCGTGGTGAACTGGCAGGACTTCAATATCGGGACGCCAGGCGCATCGAAATGCCCGCTGTACCTTAGTTATGTGAACGGCACCGTGTTCGCTGAAAAAAAGGAAAGCGACAGCGCTACCGGCTCCTACAAGTTCCTTTCCTGCTACGATGTGATTGCAGAAATATGCACACACTTTGCCGCCAGGCTTTACTTCTCGGCAGGCTGTTGGCGATTCGAACAGGTGAATGAACGGTCGCAGGACGAGTTCTACGAGCGGTCGTACACAAAGGCCGGGGCGATCACGAGCAGCACGGCCACGCAGACCTACGACGTGTCGGTACCGCAAAGTGCCGGAGGGAAACGCCTGGCAGGCGGCACATTTGGCTACATGAGCGCGGTGCGCAAGGTGGTAGCCGAGTATGTGCACAACAACACGTTCAACTACCTGGAAGGTTATGGCGGGCTGTACTGGAACAAATTGTCCACGTTCCCGGACACTACGACATTTTCCAACGTTTCGTTTTCGGACGAAAACGTGTTGCGTTTTTCGTTCAATGTCAATATTGAGGCTACACTTGACCTGGCATACGCGTTGCCGTGGCGCTATGTGCTTCGTTTTTTTGTGTCGGCCGGTGGGCAGACGCTGGAAGCGCAGAGCCTGAATCTGGTGGTGAACGGGAACCCCACGACGCAGATTTTGCCAAACACGCCGGTATGGCAGTCGGGCACGAACTACTACGAAATCAGTACGGAGTTCACGTTCAGCGATTTCCTGTACCAGTTCGCCACATTCACATTCGACACGCCGCCTATGCCGGCAGGCACCTCGATTGAGGTAGGCTTCGTGGAGGGCTTTGCGGTGGACATCAATGGTGACTTCGTCGACATTGATCTGACCTGGTGGAGCGTGACCGCGCCGCAAATGCGCATCCGGCAGGCAAGCGACCCGGCGCTTGATTTCGAAGGCACGCGGCTGTACGAGGCTGAAAATGCCATCGAGGGCAACACGGTGGACGTAGAAAAGAAATTCATTTTCGGACACGCGGTATCGGGCACCACGCCCGGCGCATTGTGGACGGAGCCGGGCACCGACTTACCGGCATTGACAACTGGCACCTGGGATCATGGCACCGACACGGAGAACTATGAGTTCCCCCAGTTGTGGGCTGCTGAAGTACTTGCGGCGCGGGCAAAGCCGCGTCCGGTGTATTCCGGTGCTTTTTATTCGGCCAATACCCGGGCGCACAGCCGCGTAATCATGCCGGATAACTCGGCCTGGCTGATGCTATCTGTCGAGTTCGCGGCCTATGATTCGTTTTGGCGCGGGCAGTGGGTATCCGCGGGAGTGAACCGCGTGGAAGTGACAACAACACCGGGCATCCGGTTGACGACGCCGAAGTTTTTCCCCGGCAGGGTCCCACGGCAAGGGTTTTGGAACCCTACCCCTCCGGCATCTGCGCTTACCTCTGCCGGTATGCAGGGTTTTTCGGGGGCTGCAAATCTGGCCCTCACGGCCCTTGCCGTGAATACAATAGGCTCGAACATATCTGCCGGAACGATTACATCAATCCCGCTGACATATCCGGTTCGGGCCAAGTCATTTTTTCAGAATGATGACATTCTGCTGGTGATTCCATCTTCGGGGAAAGTGGTATCGCTGATGGTTTCTGACGATGCGGCCGATGGCGACACCTCGCTTTCGGTTAGCAGTACAACCGTAGAGGACATACCAACAGGCGCGTTGATCCTGTACGGGCCTCTCAATAAGTACACCAAGCAGGGCGGAGATTCCGCAAGTTTGCCTGTTGGAACAAGCCCGGGGGATGTGCTTATCTGGAATGATGCAGATCAGGTCTGGGAACCATACGCCGGGACCAACCAAGGGTGGGTGCTTACGTATGACACCGTTACCGGTTGGCAGGAAGGCCCGCCAGGGGATGGCCCACAGGGTGCCCAAGGTGCGCAAGGTGTTCAAGGCGCCACCGGCGCTACCGGGCCGCAGGGTGCACAAGGTACGCAAGGTGTTCAGGGCGCCACGGGCGCTACCGGGCCGCAGGGCGCACAGGGTACGCAAGGTGCACAGGGCGCCACGGGCGCTACCGGGCCG
>Ga0209096_1001242_pt1 | contig 29135 bp, 27 predicted proteins | sample AD_UKC034_MetaG_FD_184407 | JGI IMG/M metagenome (GOLD analysis project Ga0209096, IMG submission 184407) | Active sludge microbial communities of municipal wastewater-treating anaerobic digesters from USA - AD_UKC034_MetaG (SPAdes) (version 2) | ecosystem: Engineered > Bioreactor > Anaerobic >... | reverse complement strand
ACCCCTTGACGACGCCGGGATAGGCCGTGGTCATGTAGACCTGGCCGAATTTTTTGAAAAGGGCGTCGTCCGCCCGCAGAATTTCCATCAACCTGCCCCGTTCGTCGGGGATGACCCGAAGTATTTTAACCACCACGCCGTCAATCATAGGGCCTCCTTCGATTGGTCCATGTCTGCGAGGGGAGGCTGCAACTGCCGTAGGCGCGACCTGTTTCAACTCCCCGCTTTCGACTCCTTAACACATTCGGAATGAAAATGACATATTCCTTCCAGGGGCTTTTAATCACCATGTTTATCCCGTTGCATTCGACCTTGATGTGGTCCAGTAAAAATGGACACATTTTTTAAGCAACATTTCTGAGGGCCATTTTTTCCTCGAATTCCTTCGGCGTCATATAGCCAAGGTACGAATGGCGGCGATTGCTGTTGTAGAACATCTCGATGTAATCCACGATCTCCTGCCGGGCTTCGTTACGGCTCTGGAAGCCTGCGGAGGGGATACTGTCGTTTTTCAGTCGAGCAAAGAAGCTCTCGGCCACCGCGTTGTCCCAGCAGTCCCCCTTCCGACTCATGCTGCTTCTCATGCCGTGAATCTTCAGCATCGTTTGAAAATCAGCACTGCAATACTGGCTGCCTCGATCAGAGTGAAAGACAAGTCCTTCTTCAGGATGCCGACGCCAGACGGCCATTCTAAGAGCATCCATGACAAGGCTCCTGGTAATCCTGCTCTTCATGGACCATCCCACCACCATCCGGGAAAAAAGATCCAGGATCACCACCAGGTAAAGCCAGCCCTCGGTAGTCCAGATATACGTGATGTCGCTCACCCAGACGCGGTTCGGCTCCGTTACCTCGAACTGCCGATCAAGAAGATTCGGAGACACCGGCAAATGATGCCGGCTGTCCGTGATCGCCTTGAACTTCCGTTTCTGCCGAACCGTAACACCTGCCAGTTTCATCAGGGTCCCCGCCTTGTACCGATCACAGGGAAATCCTTGAGATGTCAGTTCCTCGGCCATACGACGGGCGCCGTAAGTCCCCCGGGATGCCCGGTGAATGTCGCGAACCAGGGGAACCAGCTTCTCCCGCTCTTCCTGTCTTTGCGACTTTTTCCTTTTCCTCCAAGCGTAATAACCGCTGCGGCTGACCCGCATGATCTCACACAACAGGGCTGTCGGATAAGCCTTCCTTGCCGTATCAATAAACCGATACCTCAGCCCGATTCCTTTGCAAAGAAGGCTGCCGCCTTTTTTAAGATCTCCCGCTCCATCCTGAGCCGCTTGTTCTCCTTTCGGAGACGGGTCAGCTCAGACTGCAAGGCCTTCGCGTTGCCGTTGCCCGAAGATCCTTCGGCCTCACCCAGAATCTCCTTCTTCCACCGGCCCAGCATGTTGGCGTTGATCCCCAGGTTCCGGGCCGTCTCCGATATCGGATACCCCTGCTCGGTTACCAGCTTGACCGCTTCTTCCTTGAATTCAGACGTGTATTTCTTCCTCCTGCTTCCCATGAAAACACCTCCTTTCTCCTATGTGCATGCACTCTTAAGAAGGTGTCCACTTTTTCTCTACCACGTCAGGCCATGGTGGAATTGACATCGCCGACGACGATGACGAGGTCAGGGGTTTCCCGGAGGAGGATCTTCTCGAACTCGATGATCACCCGACCCGTCTGCTCCCCGTGGGTCCCCGATCCGATGCCGAGATGGATGTCCGGCTCCGGGAGATTGAGGTCCCGGAAAAAGGCGTCGGACATGTTGGCATCGTAGTGCTGGCCTGTGTGGACTAGGATGGGCCTTACGGGACAATCACCTGTTCTGTTATGGGCGGCGATGGCCCTCATGAGGGGGGCGATCTTCATGAAGTTGGGTCGCGCCGAGGCCACGAGAACCCATTTGGAGGCGCTTCTTTCGCTCATCATGATCGCTTCATGATTCCTTCTTCTCTTCTTTCATGACTCCCCCTTGTTGAGATCGCTTTATGAAATGCCGTTTTCACTTATCATAAACCCCGAGGCATCGTAAAGCGTTTCATTCCTGTTATCGCAACAGTTCGGTCATCTCTTGGGACAGGCCGTCTTCATCAATACTGAACCCTTCAAACCGGATGTTGCCCTTGTCATCCACCATGAACAGTGTCGGGACGCTGGTGATGGAAAGGGACTGGGACAGAGACCGTCCCACGTCCAGAAGCCGCAGGGGGGTGTCCGATTTGACGGCATCGCCCAAGGCTTGTTCCAACTGGGCTTTTCTCTGTCCCACATAGATAAAGATGAAATCAATGCCTTGGGGCTGAAATTCAGGGATGAGCCGGTTCATGATGCCAGAGAGTTCTTTGCAGTCGGAGCACCAGGTCGTGGTAAAGTTGATAACCGTCGCCCTGGAGGTGATACACTGCTTCAAGGATACGTCCCTGCCATCCAGGGTGGTCAGGGGAATGTCCTGGGTCAGGCGCTGGTCCAGGGAGGCTTCCTGCGCAAAGGTGGGACTGCTTCCCATAAAAATGACGATAAGAATAAGAATTGCCATTCGAGAAGGTTTCATCAAGGATCTCCTTTTCAGAGGCTAGTCTGCAGACATGCAGCATCTGAATCCAAAATTCATGTTAACAAAGTTCTTGTGCTCGATAAGCCTTGCTGAAATGGTCAGATGCTGTTCCGAAGGTGATGTGTACGACCCTCCTTTTAAGATGAAAAGATCGGGTTCAGGGCTTGAGGATGTCCACTCCCAGACATTGCCGACCATGTCATAACAACCGCAGGGGCTCTGGCCTCCGGGAAATGCATCGACCGGAGCTAGCTTCCCCATGATAAGAAACAGGGCTTTTCTACAATTGCATTTTTTCGCCGAAAAGGTGTCTCCCCAGGGAAACCTGCGGCGGTCTTTATCTCCCCTGGCTGCCCGCTCCCATTCCTCTTCGGTGGGCAGTCGTTTGCCTTTACCGGCGCAGTACCTGAGGATTTCATCACGGGAAAGACCTACCGCAGGATAGTTGGGCCGTTTGGGGTCGAAATCCCAGTCCGGAACGACACTGGCATAATCGGCATTGGTTACCGGATAGATGTCCATGTAAAACGGAGCAACACGCACCCTTTTGAGCGGGGAGATCAACCTGGACTTTGTTTCACTTCCCATGACGAATTCAGAGCCCGGGATAAAAACCATCCGATGAAAGGCCTGTTTATCGGGTTTGGGCATGGCGCCTCACCTTCATCGGAATCGTTCTGAATTCAACGGAAATGCATTTGCAAGTGGTGCATTTCATGCAAAGGATGCATTCGGGCGAATCCGGATACTTGAAGATGTCGAGATCAACAGGGCATATTCTGGCACAACGCTGGCAGGAGGTGCAATTGTTTTTATCAACGGCGATATGAACAACGCTGAATCGGTTGAACAGGCCGAAAAGAGCGCCAAGGGGGCAGAAAATCCTGCAAAAGGGCCGTTTTATCCGGATGGACATGAACACGATGATGACCAGAGCCAGGGTTTTGACAAGAAAAAACCATCCGGTAAACTGGTGCGTCAGGGGACTGAACAGCCGGTCCCAGACCGGCGGATTCAAAAGAACATTGGGATAACCCGCTTCCAGTACCGCCACTGGACAGATTTTGCAGAAAGCCGGAATGGCCAGAAAGTAGGTTGCGCCAGCGACCACGCCCAGCAGAATGACATATTTAATGTAGGTGAACCCCCTGGGAAGGGGGATGCGGACACTTCCCAGCCTGAACAGAACATCCTGGAGAAGGCCGAAGGGGCAGAGCAATCCGCAGCCGAGGCGTCCCGCCGTTACCCCGAACAGGGCTATGAGTCCGAGAACATAGCTGGACAGTCTCCCGGTCATGATAAAATACTGGAGGGCTCCAATGGGACAGGCGTAAAGTGCCAGGGGGCAGGAGTGACAGTTGAGCACGGGAAGGAAAACCGACTTCAGTCGTCCCTGATAAATGCTGAACGTCTTGAAAGCGTTGAAATGGCCGTTGATAAAAAACAGGGAGGCGATCTGGCAGATGCGTTGAAAAGACCGTCTGGAAACAATGTTTTTCATGGGTCACTGTGGCTCTTTTGGAAGAATCGAGGTCAATCAGAGTGTAACACAGGTTCTTATGATTCAGACAGATTTCACGAACATCAATCGACGCCGATGCAGGCATAGCAGATCAGCGATGCATTGGTCTCCACCTCATCGTGTTCGAAGTTAACCATCACACCCGTATAAAGCATTGCTATAATCAGGACGTAAATCCCAAGGGTCAGAAGGATTTTCATGGTTTGCCCGGCAACTGGTCAATGATGGTGATTAGATTCTCCATGGCTTCAGTTCCAATCGTCCGCTCCCTGACTTTTTCAAGCACCGTGTCATCTATGCACAAATCCACCGATTTTTGTCAAGGATCCTTGTCACAGGTCTTTTTGGGCCTGAAAAACCTTTTTGGGCACCAAAATTTTTATTGGTTCCGACGCTTATTCATTGGACTTTTCACGAAACCGTCAACTTCAGTTACAGTTAAAAAAAGCATACTGCGTCCCTGCTCATCCCCCGTCCCCGTCAGCGATGGCGGATCATATACGCTTCCTGTTCGAACTGAGCGGTCACCATGATTGACTGCTTCGGTGAAGCGCTTCCGTAAATCCACAGGGAGACAGTGTACTGCCGCTTTCCCACAGCGACGTCGTCGATCTCGATCTCCACCCAGGTCATGGCCGGAGTCTTATCGATCCACGTTCCCGTGTTGGCGTAAACGGTCTCCACGGCCCCCGAATGATACTGTAGGCAGGCCTCGTGGGTGTGGCCGAAGAGGATGATCCGGGGAGTGAAGGGATAAAGCGCCCTGATCCGTTCGGGCATTTCGAAAAGGAGGTTGGCCGCGGCATTGAGAAAGCCTATTTCACTGAAAAGGGCGCTGAAAGGATCGACGATCATGGCTAGGGTTACCCTTCCCCTATGCCCCCACCTTCCCGCCCTCCCACATAACAAGAAGAACAATTTGTTCTATCAATTCCCCTTCGGTTGCATTCACAATTGCACGTATGAAGAAATTTACAGGAGGTGGGAGAGGAGTGGGAATAAAAGTGCTTTTTTGGAGGAAAAAGAAAAGGGGGTTGTTTTAACCCCCTGTTATTATTGGTACGCCTGCTGTGATTCGAACACAGGACCCACGGATTAGAAGTCCGTTATACTCCCTTTTTTACATCTTCATAGGAAATCACTCAAAATCTAAATATTATATATATTCAATATGTTAGTGGTCATAACCGGTTTTTTTCAGTTGACAAGTGATCCGATAAAATGAGAAAAAGGGGTAGCAATAGGGTAGCAGCATAATGTTTTCCACGGTTGGAATAAAGTCCATTTCAGGAGCGACAGGAGGGACGATGAGCAATCCGAAAAGGAAAAGGACAAAATACGTGGGAGTATATGTGAGGGAATCAGAGGGGCGGTTGTTCGAAGGTAAACCGGATCAATGCTTCGACATCACATACAAGATCGAGGGCCGCAAGGTCTGGGAGAAGGTCGGGTGGCTTTCTGAGGGATACGGCTTGAAGGTGGCTGCCAACATCAGGGCTGAACGACTCCGTTCCGTCAGGCACGGGGAGGAACTGCCGCAGGAGAAAAAGAAGATCCCCTACTTCAGGGATGTGGCCAAGAAATATCTGGAATGGGCGGAACAGAACCGCTCAAGGGCTGGGCAAGACGAAAAAAGCATGTACGAAAACCACCTGAGAGTATTCGATGACAAACGCCTGAATGCCATAACGTCTTTCACGCTCGAAAAATTCAAAACCGATCTCAAGAAGAAGAACCTCGCCCCCGCCAGCGTGAAGAACATCCTTGCCGCTGTCAGGCAGATCTTCAACAAGGCCATCCTCTGGGGCATGTACGACGGGCCTAATCCCGTAAAAGGCGTGAAAATGCCGACCCTGCAAAACGAAAGACAAAGGTTCCTGTCTTTCGAGGAAGCGGCCCTCCTGATGGAGACGTTGAAGGCGAACAGGCGGCACAAGAACGTTCACGACATGTCTCTTCTGGCCCTCCATTGCGGCCTCAGGGCATCGGAAATCTTTCACCTGAAAGGACGTGACCTGGACTTCAATCACGGGTTCATCACCATCGCCAACCCCAAGAACAAGACGACTCGACACGCCTACATGACCGAGGCGGTCCGTGAGATGCTGAAAGAAAGAAAACCCGATAATCCCGACGATCCCGTTTTCTGCGATAGCAAAGGGAATCCCGTAAAGGACGTTTCAAATGCCTTCCAGAGGGTCGTGGACAGCCTGAAATTCAACGAGGGGGTAAAGGATGCCAAGCACAAGGTCGTCTTCCACACGCTGCGCCACACCTTCGCAAGCTGGTTGGCCTTGCAGGGGGAAAGCCTCCTCACGATTAAGGAGCTGATGGGTCACAAGACCCTGAGCATGGTACAGCGATATGCCCACCTTTCCCCGAGTCACAAAAGAACAGCCGCCCTTTCTCTTGAGAAGGCTTTCCGGGATCATACCGCCCAGTCAGAAAATTCCACCGAAAACAAGGCCTTCTAAGTAGCTGTCTTGTATCATAAATAATTCTAGATATATAAAATATACTAAAAAATTATATATTATTTCTGCAAATACGGATACTTACGAGAAGTTTTGTGTTGACTTTGACTAAATTTCATGCGATAACGAGTTAACTCATTAGAATAAGGAGAAAAAACCCATGAAAGAGTCGCAGAAGAAAAAAAGCCTAACTCCGAAAGATGTAGCCACTATCTATGGACTGTCCGAGGGAACCCTTGCCAATCTCCGCTATCATAAACGTGGGCCTCGTTATTATAAAATTTCGCGGAAAGTTCTTTATTTGACCGAGGATATAGAAGCCTGGATCACTAGGCATCCGGTATTGACAGTAGATTTCCAGTAAGCTTCAGGCTTTTCTTTTCAGACAGGATGCATTGACGGAAGGTGGTCCATCGGTCGGCAGGGGAGAGTAAAATAAAATTTAACCTTACAACGAGACTGATTCCATGCACGGAAGAAAAATCGTGAAAAAGGGCTTTTCAATGCACAAAAAACCAGAAAAAGGGTCACCACCCGTGAAGGAGGTCAACGGTCATGACTGAGCACCCTAATATATATAATACTCTTTCTTTATCTTCTTCTCATTTTAATCATGAAGATACTTATATGCGAAATCCGATACCGTTAACGGAAGACGGATGCGGGGTACGGGTGGGGTATTCCTCTGAGCAATGTCATTTCAAAATAATAAAGCATGTGGATGTGATGTGGCTGTACGGAATTGGACCTGAACATTTCAATACTGTTCAGAATATCTTGAATGGTATGGGTTTTAAAGGTAACGACGGCTGGCTAAAAGATGAGAAAAATGGGAAGCATGACAAAAATAAGAACGATGAGAAATCCGTTTATGAGCGGCAAGCCCAGTATTCAAGTATCAGAGACCGTACCAGCATCCAGATCCTTCATAAGCACAAGAAAAAACTTCCATATAAGGAATCGATGTCCCTCCGCATCCACGATCCGAGCAAGGACTTTGCCTACACCTTCCACTATCATCTTACCGAGAGGAATATTAATTACATTGTTAATCGTCTGGAGCTGACCTTCGACTTTTACTCTAACTGCCCTGCCACCATGGAAAGCTTTCTTGATCGGCATCTTTATTCACGCACAAGAGTGTCCAGCAAGAACACCGAGGAACACCTCCCCCGTCGATCCTCAACGGGAAGTCTTTCCAGTAAAAAATGGAACAAGCCCAAAAATTACTTTACGAAACTATATTTAAAATGGGGAACTCGGGGCGGCACATGCGTGAGGCTTGAACTTGTAATGGGGAGGGTTCCAATTAAAAAACACGGTTTTGGTCTTCGGCTAAATGGAGTAGAATCCATCGATTTGTCTAAATATTTCAAATTTATGCGGCTTGATGAGAGGAAAATCACGGATTTTTACATCCGGAAATTTTCCACTCCCCCTCCCCCTCCCGACATAGAGATGAGCGACCTAAGGCGGCGTTTTGAGGTGAGCGGTATGATGGAGGGGGAATTTATGAGAGGGGTGGTTTTTCAAGATTCCTCCCTCTTGGGCAGGTTGTCGGAATTGAAAAAGATGGGATTCCCCAATTACAGTCGGTTCATGAAACCGTTGACCGATTTTCAGGAAACATTCAACGCGGAGATAAGCAAACAGGAGTTCCTGAAGCCCATGGATTTTGATGAAAGGGACTTCCTGTATGAACCAAAAGGTGAGACTGATCAGGCGGCCGGGGAGGAAAATCCTTGCCGAGGGTCTCAACACCCCGGCAGCCGTCGAAAAAGAACACATAGAGAACGTTTTTGAGAAGAAAACCTGAAAGGAACACCCTATGTATGAGCAATTATGAGATTTTAAAACTGAAGCCTGGTCAGAAGCTCTTGAGAAGGCGCATAAAGGAGGAAAAGAAGGGGAACCTCTTGCAGACGCCCTTTTTGGGGCTTCAGATGGAATACGACAAGCTCCTGTACGAGTCGATAATGTCGGAGAGCGAATTTATTAATCGGGAGATGCCTGAGAGGGACTATATCATTAAGCCGTGGCTTCAGCCTGGAACCTTGGCTCTCATATACGCGGGTCCGGGTGTCGGGAAGACGTGGTTCGCCATGTCCATTGCCGTAGCCGTGACGAGGCAGATGAGCATCGGATCATGGACAGTGATAACCCCAGTCGACTGCCTTTACATCGACGGCGAGATGGCTGTGTATGAGTTTCATAAACGTTTAAAGGGATTATCAGCATCTGCTCAGGAAAAAAAATCCGAGTTCAAAATAATTTCAGCAAGCGATAGTATTGCAAATGGCCGGGAAGCGCCTAACCTCACGAAGAAGTCATGGAGGCGGAGGATTTATGATTTTCTGGAATCGAACAGGTCATTCAAGCTCCTGATCCTGGACAACCTTGCCAGCCTCGTCCCAGGCATTTCTGAAAACACGAAGGCGGATTGGGACGTCATGAATCAGTGGCTCATTTCTCTTCGGGCGCTGGGTGTCGCGGTCATTTTTCTGCACCACACGACGAAGAAGGGGGATCAGCGCGGGACGAGTGCACGGCTGGACAACATCGACATTTCGATCAACCTGGAAAGGCCTAAAGGATTCGATGCCAGTCAAGGTGCGATGTTCGAGGTGAAATTTCAAAAAAACAGAAACCTAGCTGGACACGAGGCTCAGCCGTTCTTGTTTCAGATCGTGAACGATGAGGACAGCGGGGAGTTTTTTTGGGAAGTCGGCCAGGTACGGAAGACGCTCGCCCCTTTCATCATTGAGATGATCGGCTGCGGCGTGAAACAGTCGGAAATAGCGAAGCTGTTGAAATGCTCTGGGGCGAATGTAACGAATATCAAGAAAAGGGCGATAGATAGGGGATACCTGGACGACAACGGCAAATTGACGGAAAATGGCATCAAGACGTTCGGTGTAAGGACTTTCGAGGAGATAATGGAGGACATCGAGAAGGATTAATTAACTGCGCCTCCCCTACAGGCAGTGAGTTAATTAATTTTTTGGTAATTAGTCCCGTTTTGGCACAAGATCGCATATGTAATCAGCGATCAAATCGAAAATATCAGAGTTCCGGTTATTATACCTGAACTCCAGTTCTTTCAAATAAAGAGGGAAGTACTCCTTGGAGACGCCATGATGCTTGATGAAGCGCTCCTTGGCCCAGCTCCAGAATCCCTCCATGCCGTTGATGTACACCTTGCCGGAAGAGAAATACTTGCCGTGGTCCACCTTCAGATGCCGGTATCCGCAGAACATGAGGCTGTCGTAGCTCTTGAATTTGTCCGTGTAAACCACAGAGCCCCTGCGGACCTTCTTGACCGTGAGCCCCAGAAGGGTTTCCGCCGTGACATTGGGCACGACACTCACATGGACCAGGCCGTCTCTTTCCAGGATGCCAAAGACGGGAACCTTTCCGGCGGCGCCTCTTCCCCGGTTGCCTTTTCGTCTGCCGCCGAAGTAGGCCTCATCCAGCTCGATTTCTCCTCCCAGGAGGTCTTTGGCATCTTCAGCATGGCTCAAGATACACATGCGGATGGTGTTCACGGCGCCATATACGGCCTTATAAGACATTTTCATCTGCCTGGCCATCTTGTGGACCGATATTTCAAGCTCAAAGAGCTTGATGAGAGACAGCCATTGAATACAGCTCAGACGCCCATGGTTGATCCAGCGGCCGGAGAAGTCACGGAATGTGTAAAAGCATCTGGAGCAACGATATCTTCCGTCTTCTAACTTGTAAAGTTTTCTCATGCGACAACGAGGACAGAATCTCTGATGGTTATGGAAGCATTTTCCCAACAGATATCTTCTGGCCTTGCTCTCGCTTGAGATTAAGTCATAGTAAGTATTTAAGTCCATATGGCACCCTTATCACAGGTGCCAGAACGGTATCAATTACCAAAAATTTTCCTGTTGATTTTTCATTTGATCAAAATCATTGCCTAAGTCGGATAAATGATGAAGCATTGTGAAGCCTATCTGTCAAAATATGAAATCATGGAAAATCTCGGCATCTTCTGTGCCTTTATACTCGGAATTAAAACATAAAAGAAGCAGGGTGCAAAATGATACGCCTTGGCTGTTTTTGTCACAACAACAGATATCTTTGACGGATTCCATGAATTGACTATTTACAGGAGGGAATAATGGAATTAAAAGGGGTTATAGAAAAGTTTCGGTTTATTCTGGATCATTCCATCGACGAAATTTGCATTGTTGACGATAAGGGAATTATAATTTATATGAATGCTGCCTGTCTGAAACATTACGGCAAAGATCCTTCGTATTTTGTCGGCCATCCAGCAACGCGCGCCGAAGTAGAAGGAGTCGTTGATCATGCAATCACTCCCTTAGTCTTCAAAGAAAAGAAGAAAGTAACCATTATCCAGAAAACAGCCATCGGACGGGATTTGCTCATCACGGCTAATCCAGTCTTTGATGAGTCAGGGAATATTATCCTGATTATAGAAAATGTGCGAGATATTTCTGAAATAAGAGATCTTCAAAAAAAACTGGAGGAAACTGAAAACTTAGTTAAACGTTATTCGGAAAAACTGGAATCGCTGAAAAAAGAACAGCCCAAGTTTGAAGGGATGGTAATCAATAGTGCCAAGCTGAAAAATATCATAGAAATGATAGAAAGAATCGCAATAACCGATTCAACGGTCATGATCCTTGGAGAATCGGGAACCGGCAAAGATGAAATCGCTAAAATAATCCATTCATTGAGCAAAAGAAACGAAGAGTCTTTTGTCAAGGTGAACTGCGGTGCCATACCTTCAACCCTCATAGAGTCAGAATTATTCGGTTACGAGGGTGGCGCCTTTACGGGATCAAAAAGAACAGGGAAAAGGGGTCTAATGGAATCTGCCAGTGGGGGAACGTTATTCCTGGACGAAGTAACAGAACTTCCATTTGATACACAAGTTAAACTACTCCAAGCACTCCAGGACCGTCAATTCATTAAAGTGGGCGGAACCCATCCTGTTCTGGCGGATTTTCGATTAATTACAGCAACTAATAGAAATATTGATAAACTGGTAAAGGAAGGCAAATTTCGGGAAGATCTCTTCTATCGGTTATACGTAATCCCGATTGAAGTCCCTCCTCTGCGAGAACGAAAGGATGAAATTATACCCCTGTTACAGTACTATGTCGATTATTTTAATAAAAAGTACCATGTCGATAAAAGCTTTTCATTCCAGGCTGTATCGCTGCTCCGTCACTATGACTGGCCGGGCAATATCCGTCAGCTAAAGAATGTTGTGGAACGTCTCGTTGTCACAGAAACGGAGGACATAATCTCGTACAAATCGGTGCTGTCCGCAGTCGGGAATACAGAAGAGATCCTGCATATAAACAACAAAACAACCCTGAGAGATCTCATCGAGGATCTTGAGAAAGAAATGATCATCCAATGTTATAACGAACACAAATCAAGTTACAAAGTGGCGGCCCTATTGGGCCTTAGTCAGCGCACGGCCCTCAGAAGAATAAACAAATACATTGGCTCCATGCGCACCCAAAAATAGAACAAATATTAGCAGGAAAATACCTCCTGACTTTTGGAAGCAATCAAAAATACAAGAGGTCGATATGATCACCGACCAGGAGAAGCTTATAAGGTGTTTTTCGATTTCTACCCGTAAGATTTATTCTCGTTTGAGATTAAGTCATAATGAGATGTTAGAACCATTCTGGCATCACCATGGCAGGAGGTGCAAGAATGGTATCAATGAACCAGTTTAAATAATCCCTTTTTCCGTAAATTCCTCGATCTTTTTCTGATCAATTCCAATCGATCTTAGTATTTCCACATTGTGCTGACCTAAAAGTGGTGCTGATGATGTCACTCTGCCCGGCGTCCCGAACATCTTAATCGGAACGCCTGGTACTCTGATAATGCCAAGTAGAGGATCTTCAACATCAATGATCATTTCACGGGCTTTCGTATTAGGGTGGTTAACCACCTCTTCAATATTAAGGACGGGCGCGTGAGGTATTCCCGCTGGTTTAAGAATTTCCTCTAATTCTGCTATTGTATATCTTGCTGTCCACTCCACAAAAATTGGTTTAAGCTTAGTAAAATAGTTTTCCACTCGGAGACGCGTAGTACGGAGCTCAGAGTCATCTATCAGTTCCTCTTTACCCATGGTTCTGCACAGATTTTCCCAAAGCTTCTGGTTTGCTGCAGCGATTACGATATATCCATCTTTGCATTCGTACATATCGAATGGTGCGGTATAAGGATCAATATTACCAACGCGGCCGTTTATTTGGCCATTTAATGTATATTGGATAATGGCTGCTTCGAGAATCGATACAATCGTGTCGGTCATGGCCACTTCAAGTTGCTGACCATATCCAGTTTTTTCACGACGATATAGTGCCATGGAAATACCAAGGGCAAGATAGGTACCAGTGAAATTATCGCCAATGGCAGGGCCGACCTTAACAGGTGGGCTGTTCGGGGACCCCGTAATGCTCATTATTCCTCCTAATGCCTGAGCAATATTGTCATATGCCGGTCGATCACAAAGGGGGCCATAAGATCCGAAACCCGAACTAGAGGCATAGATGATTTTTGGATTGATATTTCTCAGTGTTTCGTATCCTATGCCAAGTTTTTCCATGGTTCCAGGCTTAAAATTGTTGACCACGGCGTCAGCCGTCTTGACCAACTCCTTAAAAATGAATTTTCCTTCTTCTGTTTTTAGATTAATAGTTATTCCTTTTTTATTACGATTCAGGAAAGCATGATACCCGCTTGCATCATTTTTAAAAGGAGGCCACTGCCGCACTTGATCACCCAATCCCGGATGTTCGATCTTGATTACTTCTGCACCATGATCTGCCAGGTTCATGGTGCAGAATGGACCATTATATGCGATGGTCAGATCAAGGACCCTGATCCCCTCAAGGGATCCGAAGGGTGTTTTATTTTCACGATCGCTTATTTTAATTTCTTCTTGACTCATCTACATTCCTCCCTTTTTCATGTAAAATAATAAAAGTTTGGTTGCTTGATTAGCAATCTATGTGCCACCTGATTAACTCACTGATTCCTTTATTAAGAGCGACTGTTTTTTAAAGACTTCAACTTTTAAATTCGATGTAATATCGGCTCATTCCATGAATATGTAAAAATAACGGAATTTGATGTTAAGTGGGGCAAAGAAATTGTGTTCAAGTTTTTTGAAAACAAAAGACTGGCGTATGGATTGTAAACAGGGAAAGCTGAGGAAGCACATCATAAATAAGCCATCATGGCTTATTTATTTTATAAGTAAGATTTAGATGACAGGAATACAATGTAAAATAGTAATTTACAGTTGAGCTTATTTGTACAAGCCATCATGGCTTATGCTTTTTGTAATCTTATTTCTAATTTTCATTATGACCCGCGAGTCACTGAATTTTAAACAAGCCATTATGGCTTGCTTAAATAAAGCTAATAATTTTTACATAAATTAACTTATGGATTAATCCTGCAATTCCTGCTTTGCATTTCCATTGAATAATCGAAGCGTTTCAGTGTTGCTTTGCCATTTAGACAGCTGCCCACCTTGAAAATCTTTTAAAAAATCTCTTTTTCGCATGTTGATCTTCGTTCTTTCATGACCTTGCCAGACTAAATAGCTTTTTCTTGTTATTTGTTAAACATATTCAACGTGTGTCCAATATAGTAGCGGGATCATAATATAATGGCACCTTAATTGCAGAAAGGTTGCTGAAAGACAATTGTATTCCCTGTACCAAGAGTTTTAAGTGTCGACTCGATTAAAATACTTTAAGGAGGAAATATGATTCAGGATTATGTAGAAGAAAACACAGGCTGGATAGTTCTCAATAATACGAGGAGAAAGAACGCCCTCAATAACAAAATGTATAAAAGCATTTTAGCGCTTACTGAAAAGTATGAACAGGATGAAACAATTCGAACCATTGTTTTGAAAGGAAATGGTGACAATTTTTCAGCTGGTTACGACCTCTCTCAAGGATTACCCGATCCATATCGAAATTTTGTGAAAAATATATCCGGTCCTACCTTATGGAAACTCTGGTATTGCAGAAAACCAACAATATCCATGATTGACGGATATTGCGTTGGTGGAGGATTCGAACTGGCTATGGCATCAGACCTGGTTTATGCATCAGATGATGCTTCTTTGGGAGAGCCTGAAATAGATTTCTTTTTCACTCCAGATTTTAACACGATTCCCTGTTTCATCCTTCCTCGAAAAGCCAAGGAAATGATTTTTTTGGGAACCGTTATATCGGGAACGGAAGCTGCAAAAATCGGATTAATAAACAATTCGTTTCCAAAAGATATTCTAGAAACAGAAGTAAAGAAGGTATGCAGCAGAATTGCCAGTTTACCTGCAGAAACCATTGAAGTGGCGAAAACAGGTTTAAACGGAGCTTTAGATTTATTAGGTTTTAGAAATGCTGTCATTTATGGAGAAGAAATGGCCATTTATAATGGCCTTCTGAGTAAAACAAATCCAAAATGTGCACCCTTTTATGAAACTGCAAAAGAGAAAGGAGTCAAAAGCGCAATAAACATGATGCGAGATTATAGTCAATCCGGGATTTCTGATCAAGACGGCTGGAAAAAAAGTTAAAATACGGGGATAGGAGGGCAAGATTATGATTTTAGGCGTTCCGACTTTGACATTTCTCTTTATGTTGGCATTTCCTGTTACCACAATCGTTTTATCACTGATCTACGTGTTTTGGTACTATGAGAAGATTGAGCGTCCTGATGAAGACATCAAATTCGATTAGAAAACACCAATGAACAAAATGCAGAATTTTAAGGAGGAAGGAGTATGGAAGGAGCGGGAGTTGAACTTGCAATGGCAAAAGGGTGGCAAACCGGTATGGTTGTCATTATTTATATATTGGTACTGCTGGCCATTGGAATATACGTTTCCCGAGGAATGAAAAGCGCAAAAGACTTTTTTATTGGTGGCGCTTCAATCGGACCATGGTTTGTAGCGTTTTCAGCTGCGGCAAGTTTTATGAGCGGCTGGGGATTCGTCGGAGGACCAGGGCAAATCTATCAAAATGGATACAGCCCTATGCTGGTATTGGAACTTTTTGCTCTTATCGGCATGGGACTCAGTTATTTCCTTGTTGCTGTACCGATACGAAAGATGGTGAACCAGTATAAGATCCTTACAATCCCAGACGCAATTCGGGCAAGATTCAGCAATGAAAGAGCCGCTAAAGTTATTGCCCTTGGTATTTTTATCGGTGTCTTCCCATATATGCTGGCCCAGTATCTCGCCATGGGATATATCGGTCAAACCGTCTTCGGGTTCGAATTCTGGCAGGGCTGCCTGATCGGTGTTGTCATTATGATCGCATATTCAACCCTGGGCGGCATCAAGGCATCAATATACAGTGAATTTTTACAAGCATCTCTTATGTGTGTAGGTGCTGTGGCCATGTTGATTATGGGACTTAAAGTCTGTGGGGGATGGACAAACTGTTTTTCCACTCTTTCGAGTATTCCAGAGTATATGGATATATTCAAGAGCAGCTTCCAAGGTGGTGGTAGTGCCTGGGGCATGCTGTCATGGGCGCTTATGTTCGGGCTTGGTGTTTCATCTGCCCCTCACGTTATCTCCCGCTTTTATGCGATTAAAAAAGCCAGCTATTTGAAACAGGCCTTGGTCGTCTCCCTCGTAGTTCTATTATTGTTTGATTTTGCTGAGTGGTCAGGGTTCTGGATGAGATATTTAGTTGAGGTCGGAACGGTGCCACCTTTATCAAAACCTGACCTCGCTGGGCCAACTTTTGTCATGTTTACATTCGGTTCAGTCGGGGCTGGATTAATGGTAGGTGCTATTTTATCAGGCATCATGTCAACGGTTAACTCCTTCATGGTGACTGCCACATCGACTGTAATCCGTGACTTTATCACCCCATATTTGAAAAAGCAGGGGAGAGTGTTGACAGCAAAACAGGAACTCTATATCTCACGGTATGGAATGGTTGTCGTGGCACTAATTCCCCTTCCCTTCATATTTAATCCGCCCCAGCTTCTCATGTGGATTGCCGCGGCGGCATGGGGAATCTGGGTGGCAACAATATTTCCGCCCCTGGTCTTTACCCTTCGGTGGAAGAGAACCACAAGCAACGGCGTTTTCTGGGGTGCGACTATGGGGCTTAGCTCGAGTCTCCTATTGAGCCTTCTGAAAGAATTCGCCAATATTCATACCGTAATCGAACCTGGAGCCTGGGGTATGATAATTGGCTGTACTTCACTGATCGTCGTTTCCCTTGTTGGGGTTAAGGAAAAAGAAACACATCAAATTATTGATACGATATCGGAGTCAGTCAGTGAGATTAGACCTTTGCCAATGAGACCAGAACCTGTTGCTGTCGTAGTTCCATATTCAGAAAAATAAAATATGCTCTAGAGGGTGTGAAGAACCGATACGTTGATTATAGTGTTCTCTAAATATCCGGAAGAACTCATGATAAAAAACTGTGAGGTCTTCCGGATATAATTGTGTAAGTGAAATAATACGATCAAGAAAGTGGTGTAAGAGGACGTTCACAATTTCAGGTATTGTAGGAGGCATCGATATCTCCTAAAATGGTGCTTGCTGAAACACTAAAAAAAGGAGACAGAGTGATAGCCAAAGCTGGATTACCGAATATAGTCTTCAATCCTCGCGAGAATTGCAGCCATGAGTATTACAGGAAGATAGACGTAACAAAAGCTGCCTTTACCCCCCCGCAGAACCGCCTCATTTGCCCTACAATCAATTCTCTCAATCACAGGGCATGAAGACCTTCACCCTGATGAACATTTTTGGAATTAGCTCCTATTTGATGAACAGTCCAACCGACTGACCATATCATACCGAAATATTTAATCAATTACGAATTATCCTCTTGACTTTCCGTAAAGACGGCATCAAAATAGGATCATCGACATTACGTTCATCATTGAGGTAACCAAGATGACCAACTCAATACAAAATACGCCTTTTCTTTTGAGTTCGGCCCATTTAAGTGCCCAAGATGACGGTTTTTCCGTCCCAAAGGATATCAGAAACTCAATAGAAAACTTTGTGAAAGAGAAAGGAGGTAGCGGATGAAGTCGAAAGGCTCAGAAAACATCGTGGCTTTTCCTTTTGCGGGAGAGCAGAAGAAGCAGAGGAAAAAGCGCACGAAAAAGACCGTTGACAGGATCAAGTATTTCAATGTCTCACAGATACGCCTTTTGAGAAGGGCTGCAAGGGAACAGGCGGAAATGGATTTCTCGAAAGGCCGCATTGCCGGTATTCGGGAATGGATGGTGATCGACCTCCTCACCTCGACGGGACTCAGGGTATCCGAAGCAGCCAACCTGAGATGTGGAGACTTAAAGATCGGATACGGGGAAAGCAGGCTCTTTGTCCGTGAAGGGAAAGGAGACATTTCCGGTCATATCGTGATCAACGAATCCCTGAAAAAGCATCTGAAGAGTTTTCTCCGGTGGAAGGAGGAGAGAAACGAGAAGACCGGGAATGACGATCCCCTCTTTGTCGGGCAGCGTGGCCCCTGGACAGCTCAGGCCATTCAGCAGATCGTGAAAAAATACCTGAAGGATCTCAACCTTTACGAAAAGGGGAAGTCCGTCCACGCCCTCAGGCACTCCTACGCCGTGGAGCTTTATTCCCGTGGGAAGGATCTCAGGACGGTTCAGAAACAGCTAAGACACGTTTCAATTCAATCCACCCTTGTCTACGCCGATGTTACCGACGAAACGATAGGGGAACAGATAAAGGGGCTGTGGAACTGATAGGAGGGGCATACAATGACGGATAAGAAGAAAAGAGACACTAGGGCAAGGGGTCCACAGAAAGAACAGGATCAGCTGAAGGGAAGCGAGAACAAACCGGACAGGCTGAACATCGGCATAAAGGTGGACAGATCCCTGTGGAGACGGTTCCGTGCCGTTGCGATCAGGAAAGACGTAAACGCCGGGGATCTCCTCGACAGGGTCATTGAAGACTACCTGAAGGAGCATGAATACGAAAAATAGGAGAAGAATGAATGGGAACACAGGAAGTGCTGTCAAACATTGAAACAGCCATCAACCGCGTCTGCAAGGACATCACCGGGAAGAAGGGAATGACGGGAGGGGATAAGCTCGACTCATTGTCGAAGCTCGTCAACTCATACAGCAGGCTCCTTGAAAGGGGCCAGAACGTCTCCCAGAGGAAGGACGAGGAGGAAGGCGATCCCGACTACTACAAAAACCAGAGCCAGCAAACAGTTGAGAGGAGAGGGCTGATCCGGTAAAGGGGTCTCCCCCTTTTGTAGCAAGCAGACTCTTCAAAAAAACGTCTTTTTAAACGACAAAACCCCGCCACCAACAAGCAGAAAAATCAAACATACTACATAATCCGTAGCACTCCCAATGACATGAGACGGTTTTGTCGAGTGACCTACCCCCCCCCCTCGACTAATCCGTCGCATTCAACGGTTTTTGTAGAGTGGATACTTGACCACAAATTTTTTCCCAAGATTTTCAAAGAGAAATATTTTATTGCAATTTCAAATAGCTTTTTTTAAACATAAGTCATCCATCGTTATTATATTTGTTTTCCAGTCAGTAGATAGAATACGACTTAGAGTCAAAGAGGATTTCAATATCAAAGAGGAAATATTTGTAAAAATTTTAAAAAATGCGCCTAAAGCCTTTCCCAAGTATTTTATAGTAAAAACGATTTTTTCAGGTGCAATGAGTTTATCCGTCAACAGGACAGGACAATGAAGAAATGATAACTCTCGGCATAGACTACGGAGCCTCCAATATAGGAATCGCCTTGGTCCTGACAACCGAGGCTGGTGAAAATATTCCTTTGTTTGCAGGGACTCTCAGAGTTGATGCGAGGCATCTGAAAGAGAAGGTCGAGACCCGGGCAGGTATCAGGCGGCTCCGAAGAACCAGAAAGACAAAAAAACGACGTCTCAGGAACCTTCAGCACGCCCTTGAATCCCTCGGATTATCTCCGGACCAAACCTCAAAAATAATCAGATTCAGCAAGAGAAGAGGGTATAAATCGCTTTTCGACAAGGACACCCCTGATGAAACGAAGGATGACAGCGAGTTAACCTACCGCTTCACCCGTGAGGAATTTTTTAAATCCCTTGAAAAAGAGTTATCCGAATGGATTTCAGATGAAGTAAAGCGAGCAAAGGCCCTCTCTATCTGTGAAAAAATACTTAACCGCCATGGCAACCGGGACCATGAGATCAGAAAACTCCGTATTGATAATCGGGGAGTGAGCCGGTGTGCCTGGGAAGGATGCAGGGCCGTAACACCTCGGTTGGAAAACGCACTCAAAGAAGCCCTGTCACAGCAGCTATATACGGTATTTCAAACGCTGGTCAGAGAAAATACAGCCATCAGGAACGAAATAGACGAAGCTGTAGCCAATCTGACAGAGCTGGCAAAGCGGCTCCGTAATGCCAGCGGTGATGACGCCAATTCAGAAAAAAAGATCCTTCGGAAAAAAGCTCGTTCCGTACTGAGGCATTTGCGAGACAGGTTCTTTGCGCTTGATGAACCCGGCCTTGAGAAAGATAAAGCATGGAAATATATTGAATCGTCGTTGATGAACACTCTGGAGAACAGGGGTGGAAGAAATCGATACTGCCGTTTTCATAGCAATGAATATATCAATACGATCCTCCAGGGAAAACCGGTCCCGTTCAAGAAAACAATAGCTGACTCGGATATCATCTCAAGACGGGAACAAATCGCTTACGCAAAGATTTGGCGTTATATAGAAGCCCGCCTTCTTCCTCTTGCACCTGAAGGGATTGATCGCATCGTTGTGGAGAGGACGGCTTTCGATCTCCTCGCCGGAAGTTGGAAAAGTATTGCGGATGCCACCGATGCCTTCAAGGAGGATATGTATCAGCAGGGACCGATGTACGGTTTCAGTTCCAGAGGAGAGATGCTCCGTGAGGAGTTCGGGGGACTTTGTGCTTACTGCGGATTGCCTTCATCGGTTCTCATGGACAGAGACCACATTCTTCCCCGGGCGGATTTCTTTTTTGACAGTTATCTTAATATCGTCCCGGCCTGTCCAAAATGTAATTCGGCGTTAAAAGGCAGACGACCGGCTTCTGAGATAGCATTGACAATTCATCCCGATGCCTACAATGCCTATGATCATTATCTCAGAAGTAAATTTAAAAAAAGGCCCATGCACTTCTTCCACACAATCAAAAAAGGCATCCTCAATCTCATGAAAGACCCTGACCGCCTTTGGGAGGCTGAACGTTACCTTTCTTTGATTACCAAACAGTTCAGCCAGATTGTCCAGACACAAAGAAGCCCCAGGCCATTCGCAAGATATTTGTCCTCAAAAATTGGGACGCTTCAAGGCAAAACCCCGGAGATCCGCTTCAGAAACGGCCGCCATACAGCACTCTATCGGAATGTTGCCTATCCTGAATTTGACAAATATCGAGAAAAAGCGGAAGGAAACGCAATCAATCACGCCCTGGATGCCATGTTGTTGGCTTCAGAACTGCCCGACCTTTATCCCGTGGAGTCATTGAATATACCGTTAAGCAGTTTGAAGGCATGGTCAGCGTCTGTGAAGAGAAAGGCCCCGAAGCCTTCAGCAGACGGCATTCCGAGCATCCAGAATCTTAATGATTTTGTTGATGGCTTTGAAGTAGTTCATGGAGACGGCTATGTCGATGTTGCATTGAGAACCATGGTCTGGAATCAAAGAGACACGATGACCCACAAACAGGATCCCTACGGATGGTCTGCAAAAGACAAAAGGCCCACCAAGAGGACTTCGGCACTTGACCTGTACACAGAACTCAAAAAAGAGAAGGCCGGCAAGGTAAAGAACAAAGTCGAATTGATTCATCACCCGTCATTGAGAAAAGCCGTTTCGGATGCCGTGACTCCCGAAAATCCGGGAGGAACGGCTGCAGAGGCGTTAAAATTATGGCTGTGTAACTCGGTCAGAAATACCTTAAAGACATCCCATTTTTCAAATCATCCAGGCGATCGGGCACGAAAAGAGGCCCTGGAAAAATTTGCGAGCAATGAAAACGAAACGATCCCAGCGGTCATCGGTGTCAAAATGTTTGACCTGGGTGTTCAGGGAAAGATCGATTTGGAGAGATTGGACAGGCAGACGGGCAACGTTGGCCACAGATACATGACACAACCACCCAATAGGGGGGTGATTGTAGCATATCCGAAAGCGAGTGATGGGCATCCGGATATGGCCCGTCCCTGCTGTCTTTACTTAAGACAGAACGGTGCGGTTATTCCGGAAGGACTCGCCATTTTCAAACCACTTCCCGACAAATTATCAAAAGGTCGGATCTTTGGTTCCCATAATAACGAGGTAAGCACTTTGTTTCGTGATGTCGAAGATTACCTGAAGGATTGCGGCTTTTTCGGCTACATTTTATTAACGCCGGGTTGCGTTGCCCATTACGCTGATGGCCATTCTTGGTTCGTCAGGAACTTTGATCAAAGTAAGGATTTCAAGAAATTCCGATTGAGAAATATTGTGGCTATAAGGAAAACACCCTTTTCCCAAAAGTTGATACCGCAAAAGGTATTGACCTGAAGAAAGGAGGGTGTTACACATTTTTCAGGTTGTTCTTTGACAATTCAGATTCTCAATTATCGGTCCGGTTGAAAAGAGCATCGGTCTGAAGGATGCACTCCGGGATAGGGCAGTCCCGGCTCTTGCTGTTTCCCCGGTAAGACCTCGGAAGCAAGTCCTTCAGCAAGTCGAAAGACACGATGTGAGCCTATTTTTTAAATGTGAATCAACCGATATCTTCACATTCATTGTGACACGGTGAGATGATGACCCGCCAGAAGGCCAAAATGTTTCAATCAACCGATATCTTCACATTCATTGTGACGGAATCCATCGGGCCCGGATCACATCCTTATATCCGTCCAGACCACCCAAATGTTCAAAGTTTCAATCAACCGATATCTTCACATTCATTGTGACGACGATCTGCCTGCTTAACTCCGATGTCATACTGGTTTCAATCAACCGATATCTTCACATTCATTGTGACTCCGTAATGGTATCAATGATTGTTGACGCTCTGGTTTCAATCAACCGATATCTTCACATTCATTGTGACACGGTGAGATGATGACCCGCCAGAAGGCCAAAATGTTTCAATCAACCGATATCTTCACATTCATTGTGACGGGCCGACACCCTGAAATACGCCCAGGAGAACTTTGTTTCAATCAACCGATATCTTCACATTCATTGTGACCTTGATGCCCTACGGACATCAGCAATTCGACCCTGTTTCAATCAACCGATATCTTCACATTCATTGTGACAGCGGATCTGAATTGTCAAAGAAAAACCTATCCTTAAGAGGCGTTTTCCGCGAACCTCTCTGGTAACTTCCAAAGTTTGATCATTTTTCCATTTTACAGACGCTTGGGTACGAATTAAGTATTCAATATTACATACAATATTGATTTCCGCGAACATCCAAGTAGCCAAAAAAGGAAAAACTTTGTATTCATTTCCTTTTCCTCCATTCCCACGACGGCATACCGTGAGAGTCACTCCGTAGTCACATTTTCCATTCCGAACTCATCTTCTTATTTGATCCAATGACTTTCTTTGGAATTATCGTAAAAGGGTAGCAATAGGGTAGCAGAAAATGATAAGGGGTTACGATACATGAGTCGTAACCCCTTGTTATTTCTGGTACGCCTGCTGTGATTCGAACACAGGACCCACGGATTAGAAGTCCGTTGCTCTATCCAGCTGAGCTACAGGCGCACGAGCTGTGTCACACGACTTTAAGGAGTTGAAATTAATAGCCCCTTTAAACTTCCTTGTCAAGGCAAAACAAATATTGGGAAAACATGTGCACTACAGGGCGGTGGGGTCAAGCCTGAAGGTCGCGGGTTGGCGAGAAATAATGACGAGAAATTCGAGAAATAATGATTGACGAACACGCCGAGCTTCCATAATATAAGGCGTGCATGGATATATAACGAATTGAAACGCTTGCGTTCTTCGTTTTCAGCGAAATTTTTTAATTAGCTTTTTCCCTGGGATATGTTCAAGGAGGTGGACCGTGCGCGTAAGAGTGGCGATCAATGGATTCGGTCGTGTGGGACGGTATCTTGTTCGGGCCTGCGTGGACAGGGAGGATATGGAGATCATGGCCATCAACTCCCGGGCCAACCCGGAAATTCTGGCCCATCTTCTCCGGTATGATTCGGTTCACGGCCCGTTTTCGGGAAAGGTGGAGGTAAAGGATTCCTCTTTGATCGTGAACGGCCGTGAAATCATGATTACGTCCCTGACGGGCGACCCGGGCGCTCTGCCCTGGGGGGACATGGGTGTGGATATCGTTTTCGAATCGACGGGCAAATTCCGCAAGCGCGCCGAATGCGCCGGCCACATCGATGCGGGGGCGAAAAAGGTGATCATCGCGGCACCCGGCAAGGGAGTCGACGGCACGTTCGTCATGGGTGTGAACGAAGCGTCTTATGACCCGGAGAAACATCACATCGTTTCCAACGCCTCGTGCACGACAAACTGTCTGGCCCCGGTGGTCAAGGTGCTCCACGATTCTTTCAAGGTCACCCGGGGGTTCATGACCACCGTCCACGCCTATACCATGGATCAGCGTCTTCTCGACGGGTCTCACAAGGATCTTCGAAGGGCCCGGGCAGCGGCCATGTCCATCGTTCCCACGACAACGGGGGCGGCCCGTGCGGTCACGGAGGTCATCCCCGAGCTGAAGGGCAGGATGGATGGTGTCGCCCTCCGGGTCCCCACGCCGAATGTTTCCGTCGTCGATTTTGTGGCGGAGGTGGGCCGGAACGTCACGATCGCTGAAGTCAACGACGCCCTCAAGGCGGCGGCCAACGGACCGCTGAAGGGTTACATGGCGTTTTGCGAGGAAGAGCTTGTTTCAGTCGATTTCACGAGCAGTCCTTATTCCTCCATAGTGGATGCCCCGTTGACGAATGTCATCGACGGGAACCTGGTAAAGGTATTTTCCTGGTACGACAACGAAAGCGGGTATGCCTGCCGGATGAGAGACCTGGCCCTTTTCATGGGGAAAAAGATGACCGGTAAGTAAATGGAAAAGCCTGTTTTTGCCGCAAACTGGAAGATGCACAAAACCATCGGGGAGGCTGTTTCGTTCGCCCGGAAGCTGACCGAGTCCATCGGATCCCTTTCAGACCGGGAGGTCCTTCTGGCGCCGCCCTACACCGCTCTTTCCGCCGTTTCCCTTGCCTGCAGGGATTCCGCCGTTTCCCTTGCCGGCCAGAACATGCACTGGGAGGAAAAAGGGGCCTTCACGGGCGAAATTTCCCCGAACATGCTTCTCGATGTCGGCTGTACGTGGGTCATCCTCGGCCACTCGGAAAGGCGTCATCTTTTCGGGGAAAGCGACGTAATGGTGAATGACAAGGTAAAAGCCGCCCTGAAACACCACCTGAAGCCTCTGGTCTGCATCGGGGAGACCCTGGAGGAACGGGAGCGGGAGAGGACCTTCGCCGTTGTCGGAAAACAGTTGACGGGGGGATTGAATAATATTTCTCCCGGTGATATAAAGGCGCTCACAATAGCCTATGAGCCCGTTTGGGCCATCGGAACGGGAAAGACGGCAACGCCTGACGAAGCCCAGGAGGTTCACCGTTTTATCCGGAAACAGCTCCGTGAACTTTACGGCGCGGAGGCCGCCCGGTCCGTGAGAATTTTATACGGCGGAAGTGTCAAGGAATCGAACATAAAAGAACTCATGGGCATGCCCGATATCCAGGGGGTTCTGGTGGGCGGGGCCAGCCTGGACGTTGATTCTTTCCTGAATATTGCCCGGTGCCCATTACAATAACAGTAAGGAGATAGAAGGTCTTGCTCATTCTTGTTACAGTCATTCATGTAATTATCTGTCTTCTGCTCATCATGATCGTTCTCCTGCAGAGCGGTCGCGGGGCGGACATGGGGGCGGCTTTCGGCGGTTCCAGCCAGACCATTTTCGGCAGCAGCGGCCCGACGACTTTTCTGGGTAAGATGACGACGGTCATCGCCACCGTTTTTATGCTCACGTCCTTGTGGCTCGCCTATGTCGCCGTTCACAAGGTTCCCTCGGTGATGGAGGGTGTGGCGGTTCCTTCCGCGGTGGAGCAGACCCTGCCGCCGACGGAAAGCGGACAAGAAGAAGGGGCTCCCGCGGCGGTACCCGCTCAGCCGGCACAACCGGTTGAAACGGGTAGCGAAAACGCTGGTGGAACGAAGTAGCGGATCGGGAGGTTTTCCGCGTTCCCGCTCACTTTTGTATTGACAAAAACCGTAAAAGAAAATAGACTTTTCACGCAAATGCCGAAGTGGTGGAATTTGGTAGACACGCTATCTTGAGGGGGTAGTGGGGAAGCCCGTCCGGGTTCAAGTCCCGGCTTCGGCACCATTCTATAAAACAATATCCTTCGTGATTGTGGGGAATTGGAACTAAGTCCAATTCCCCACAATGCGTTTCAGGGGTCTTTTGGGGTGATCCCATCCCTCCTGACTTTACCTTGGCATCCCCCGTTCCGATACCGGTGCCGGGCCTTGTGGACAGCGGGCATGGCTGAAACGTGTCACGCGGGGTCTTGCCTCATTTTTTTTCTCTAAATCCACGTTAGTTGAGGTATCACTCACAGTGGAAGACCTTCACGACCCTTCTGGTCCCCGAGAAGGCGGGTCCAGGGGAACAGCCTCGTCGATGAGCATGACGGGGATGTCGTCCTCGATCCTGTAGAGAAGACGGCAGTGATGACAGATGAGGCCGTCTTTTTGGTCGCTGAGGACGATGTCGCCCTTGCACCTGGGGCATGCCAGGATGTCCAGGAGTTCTTTCCTGATGGCCATCGTTTTCATTCTCCTTTTGCCGCTGGTTTCAAAAGGGAGCGGCCCCTCTTCTTTGTTTTCCCCGGCAATCTACCCTTCGCCGAAAGTTTGACCGCGTCGAAAACTTCCTGAACGGTGATCTCCCTCATGCAGTCCATGCGGTCGCACTTTTTGAGAAAGCAGGGGCTGCAGGGGAGGTTCTTCCTGATGACAGTGTGGTTTTCGCCGAGGGGACCCGTCCTGATCGGGTCGGTGGGTCCGAAAAGGGCAATCGTCGGGGTTCCCACGGCGGCGGCCAGATGCATGGGCCCCGAGTCGGTCGTGATCACCAGGGCCGACCGCCGGTAAAGGGAGGCCAGGTCCTTCAGTGTCGTTTGGCCCCCCAGGTTGACCGACCGGGGGCAGAGGGCCTTGATGTCCTCAAGGATACCGTCGGACCGGCTACCCGTGAGAACGACGGGAACGTTCATCTCTTCCGTGATTCGGCGGCAGAGTTCCCCGAATTTTTCACTGTCCCAGAGCTTGGTTTTCCAGTAGGCGACGGGATTGAGGGCGAAAAAAGGGGTTCCGGGAACCAGTCCCGACTGCCGGAGGAGCTGGTCCACCCGGGTCCGGTTGCCTTCGTCCTCGGGAATATCGAAACGGGGATTTCGGGGATCGCCGCCCAGGTGGGAAACAAAGTCGAGGTATCTCAGGACGGCATGCTTTCCCATGTCCTCGTATATCTTTTCATTGTAGAAAAGGCCGCTCAGTTCCTGGAGGCTGGCGTATCCGACCCGGCGTTTTCCCGAGGATAGAAAAACGAGAACCGCGCTTTTCAAAAGGCCGTGAAAATCGATGACCAGGTCGTAGCGCCGGTCCCGCAAGTCGCCCAGAAATGTTTTAATGTCTCTCAGCGTTTCCGGAAGGTGTCGTCCTTTCCGGATGTGGGAGGCCCAGGTTTTTCTCCGGGACACGATGACCCGGTCCAGGCAGGGATGGCCCGCCAGAAGGTCCGAAGCCCCCTCTTCCACGACCCAGGTGATGTGGGCCTCGGGGTAAAGCTTTCTCAGCGCGGCCAGGGAGGGAAGGGTGTGGATGACATCCCCGATGGCGCTCAGCTTGACGATGAGGATATTCATGATTCCCTATCCCGGATCCACCGGACGGCGTCGAGGACATCGTCGGCCCTGTAAAGGACCCGGTCGGCCCGGTGGATGTTGACACCGTAACCCGTCCGGACCAGGATGCCACCGGCGCCGGCATGTCGGGCCGCCTCCATGTCCTTCAGCATGTCGCCGATCATGTAGGACCGGTGAAGGTCGATGGCCAGGTCGGCGGCGGCCCTGAAGAAAAGCCCCGGTTTCGGCTTTCTGCAGTCGCAGTCCTTTCTGTAGGGGGGGGTACCGAAATTTGGGTGATGGGGGCAGTAGTAAAAGGCGTCGATCCGCGTTCCTTCCTTTTCCAGCCTCGCGTTTATTTCCCCGTGCACTTCGTGAAGGAACCCCTCGTCGAAAAACCCTCGGGCCACGCCGGACTGGTTCGTCAACACCACGGCTTTCCGTCCCATTTCATGGATGAGGGCGACGGCCTCCGCCGTCCCGGGAAAGAGCTTCAGCTGGTCCAGCCGGCTCAGATAGCCGACTTCCTCGTGGATCGTCCCGTCCCGGTCAAGAAATACCGCGCCGTTCCCGCTCATGCCGGATAGTCCTCCTCATGGCTCAGCAGGGAGGACGACGCCTCGTACACGTCTTCCTCCGTGATTTCTTTCATGCACCGGAAATCGGTGGGGCAGGTTTTTTTCAGGCAGGGGCTGCAGGAGACGTTCTTCGTGATGACCACGCTTTTTTCCCCCACGGGAGAGGTGGTCCGGGGATTGGTGGATCCGAAAACGGCGACCAGCGGGACCCCGAAGGCCCCCGCCAGGTGCATGAGACCCGAGTCGTTGGAGAGGAAGAGCCGGCAGCGGGAAATGACTGCCATCGCCTCTCTCAGGGATGTCGAGCCCGCCAGGTTGATCATGGAATGCCGCCCGGCCCCGGCCACCCGTTCGGCCACGGCCCTGTCCGCCCCGCTGCCGAAAAGGACGGTCCTGAGACCGTATTCGTCGGTGAGACGGTCCGCCACGGCGGCGTACCGTTCGGCGAACCACATCTTTGCAGGTCCGTAGGTCGCCCCGGGGGCGATGCCCAGCAGGGGCATCTCCCCGGTCATGCCATGGGCCCGAAGAATCTCACGGGTTGCGGCACCCGTGTCCTGTCCCGGGAAAAGCCGGACCGCCGGGCCGGCGTCACGGCCGCCCAGGGCCTTGATCATTTCCAGGTAATAGTGGATCTGGTGACGTTTCAGGATCGCCTTTTCCCGTTTTACCGGGTGGGTCAGAAGCAGCCTTCTTCCGTCGGTGCCGTATCCCGCCCGGATGGGAATTCCGGCGAGGCGGGCGATGAGGGCCGCCTCGAAGGCGTTCTGGAGAAGAACGGCCGCCTGAAAGTCTTTCTTTGCGAGAGATCGGGCGAGCCGCCATTTTCCCGGGAGGCCTTCATGGATGCCCGGGGCTTCATAAATCATGACCTCGTCCACGTCAGGGCAAAGGTCGAAGAGATCGGCCACCCAGGGTTTCACGAGAACGGTGATCCGGGCCCGTGGGGCGCTTTTGCGGATGGCCCGGAGGGCCGGAAGGGTCATGACCACATCCCCGATCCAGTTCGTTCCGCGGACGAG
>Ga0209096_1001241_pt1 | contig 29137 bp, 28 predicted proteins | sample AD_UKC034_MetaG_FD_184407 | JGI IMG/M metagenome (GOLD analysis project Ga0209096, IMG submission 184407) | Active sludge microbial communities of municipal wastewater-treating anaerobic digesters from USA - AD_UKC034_MetaG (SPAdes) (version 2) | ecosystem: Engineered > Bioreactor > Anaerobic >... | reverse complement strand
GGGGTACGGATCATTTATGGGTGACCATCGACCGCGCCAATCTAAATTTTCCCCTTCGTCCGGGGGATGCTTTTAAGGGGTTTATCCACTGGGATTACGATCCCGAAACCAAACCGCAAAACGTCCAGGGAGTGCTGGCCCTTGCGGATCAGACGGATGAAAACATGGGCGGATTCCAGTGCATCCCGGAACTGTTCCGCACCTACGATACCTGGAAACTCAGTCAGCCCGCCGACCGGGACCGCTTCAAACCGGATATCACCGGCTTTGAAGACCAGTTGGTAAAAGTCAGACTCGAGGCCGGCGACCTGCTAATTTTTCATAGTATGCAACCCCACGGCATCCGGCCCAATCACAGCAAAGACAAGGTGCGCATCGCCCAATACATTTCGATGATGCCCGCCGAAGAAAACAACGAAGCCCTCCGCCAGTGGCGCATCAAATCCTGGAAGGAAAGGATCGCCCCCGAGGGTTATGCCTTTCCCGGAGATCCCAGGGGCTGGGAACAAAATAAATATCCGGTTGCCGAATTGAATGAGTTGGGGAGGAAATTGTTGGGATTGGACAGATGGAGTAAAGGCAAAGGTTAAGGTTGAGGTTGAGGTTAAGGTTAAGGTTAAGGCTAAGACGGGTGTATTCAATAAAGTGTGTCAGGTACTTCAGGGCAGGCTGCTGAGTCTGAGGCCGAAGGCCGAAGACGAAGCAGCCTGCCCTGGCCAATTTTTGTGAGCCCATCATTGGAGGTGTTTGGTGTATCTGTTACCAAAAACGTCAATGAGTTCACGCTGGATGGAAGCCCAGTTAAACACATTTCTTTTCCACCCCTTTGTATTGAATTTTAAATTCAAATATAGCTGTTTTAGCAGGCTTTTGGGATTGATCCAGGCCCCTTTGGTTTTAGTCGCTTTCCGCATTTGACGATGTAAGGCTTCCACTGCGTTAGTCGTATAAATGACTCGCCGGATCTCCTTCCCAAATTGCATATACATCATCAATTCGGTCCAATTTGCCCTCCAGGCCGGTGCTATTTCCTTGTATTTTTTTGACCAGGTTTGTTCAAATACTTCTAAGGCCATTTCTGCTTGTTTAATATCGGCCGCACTGTATACTTTTCTCAGGTCCGCACATACTTTTTTAATATCCTGGGATCCTACAAATCGCACGCTTGTCCGAACCATATGAATGATACATCGTTGTACAAAGGACAAGGGATATACCTGCTGGATAGCCTCGCCTAAGCCCTTCAAGCCATCCACTCCAAAGAGAAGAACCTCCTCTACCCCTCGTTTCTGAATGTCCTCCAATATGAAGCCCCAGTGGTGTGCCCCCTCATGATCTCCCAAATACAGCCCCAGTACGTCCCGAACCCCATTTACATCAACCCCAAATACCGTATAAATAGCACGTGTCTGAATATGGCCATCCTCCCGAATTTTAAAGTGTATCGCATCTAAATATACAATCACATACATACTCGCCAGGGGCCGCTGTTGCCAGTTGAGCAATTCTTCCATTACCCGTTCGGTGACCATGCTTATGGACCCGGCACTATACTCTAATCCATAGATCTGTTGCAGCTGCTGTTGAATGTCCGAAATGCTGTTTCCCATCGAATACAAGGACAAGATTTGTTCGTCCAGCCCCGTACCCAGCTGCCGATCCCACTTACCCACAATTTGGGGGTTAAAACTACCTTCCCGATCCCGGGGTGGTTTAATACCTACCGTCCCTAAACTCGTGTCAAGCTGCTTGCTCGTATGACCATTCCGTCGATTTTTCCTCCCCAATTTGCGACCATCGGTCAAATGGTTGTCCAATTCTCCTTCCAACGCAGCGTTTACGATTCGCTGGATCAGCCCCGTTAATACCCCATCCTTTCCAATTAAATCCTTGCCCTCAGTCAAACCCCGTATCGCTTCTTTTTCAAAATTCTTGTAGTCAAAACCAGACTTTTCTTCCTGGCCCTCTGATAGTTCTAATTTCTTTTTCATTGTCAAAGTTTGTTTAATTTGTTAATAAATCAATTTTAAACTTTGACACACTTTTCTGAATACTCTCATTAAAAATTAAGGAATTAAGGCCCTTTTTCACTCCTCAACCCTCACTCCTCAACCCTCACTCCTCACCCCTCAATCCTCTTTCCTTTTCCCTCAAGGTCTTCTCAAAAACATCCCGGTCAAAATAATATTCCTTGTCCCCTTCCTCCAGGGATTTGGGCTCTTCCAGTTCGATATCGTCCTCTTCCTTTATGCTGAACCTCCGCATAAAATAGGCGATAAAAATGCCGACAATGCCGCCGAATAAATGGCTTTCCCAGGAAATGCCTTCTTGGTGTGGAAGGATGCCGAACATCATTCCGCTGTATAAGATCGTGACGATGAGCAGGAGGATGATCGATTTGAGGTCCCGGCGGAAAATGCCGTTCCAGAAGATAAAGGCGACCAGTCCGTAGATGACCCCGCTCGCGCCAATATGCACCGAAGAGCCCCGGGCAAAGAGCCAGACGGCGAGGCCGCACAATACCCAGATCAGGGTAAAACTCACCCAGGCGATTTTCCGGTAAAAATAAAACAACATCATGCTGAGCACGGCCATGGGGGCACTGTTGGAGATCAAATGAGCCCAATCCCCATGCATCAGGGGGGCGGTAATGATCCCTTTCAGGCTCTCGGTATATCGGGGGATGATGCCCCAGCGGTAGGTATTAAAAAAAGGGAGGTTCTGGATAAAAAAACCGGTCCAGATGGCCGCAAGGATCAGCAGGGTGTTCCGGATGCTGTTGCCCGCTCGTGATCGTTTCATTATTCAAAATAATGAGAAATTGAAACACCCGGGGCGGGAGATCGACGGATTAGGGTTTGCAGACGGCGAAGGTCAGGAAAGGATCCGGACCATGTCCAGCATGACGGGGCTGATGGTCTGGTTGTGTTTACAGGCTTTTTCAAAAGGCGTGTATTCGATCCGGGTATGGATCTGGCCGACCATGACGTCCTTTTTTCCATCCCTTAGGGCTTTGACCGCTTCCATGCCGAGCCGGGAAGCCAGGACCCGGTCAAAACAGGAAGGCCTCCCGCCTCTTTGCAAATGGCCGAGTACGGTAACCCTCATGTCGTAATGCGGCACCTTCTGTTTCACCATATCGGCGATTTCAAAAGCGCCCCCGGTCCGCTCGCCTTCGGCCACCACAACGATGCTGGATGACTTTTTGCTTTTATAATTCCTGGCCAGGATTTTGATCAGGTCATCGATATTGGTTTTGGCTTCCGGGATGAGCACCGCTTCCGCGCCGGAGGCAATGCCGCTTCGCAGGGCGATGAACCCGGCATCCCTCCCCATGACTTCCACAAAAAACAGCCGGTTGTGCGAATTGGCGGTATCCTTGATATTGTCGATGCAGGTCATGGCGGTATTGACCGCCGTATCGTAACCCAGGGTGAAATCGGACCCAAAAAGGTCATTGTCAATGGTGCCGGGCACTCCTACAATGGGCACGCCGAATTCCTGTCCCAGCAGGGAAGCGCCTTTAAAAGTCCCGTCCCCCCCGATAGCCACCAGGCCTTCGATGCCGGCTTTTTTGAGCTGGTTGTAGGCCCTTCTTCTCCCGGAAGGGGTCCGGAAGGTTTCGCTCCTTGCAGACTGCAGGATGGTGCCCCCCAGCTGCATGATGTTGCTCACATCCCTGGAAGTCATTTGGTACATGTCTCCACGGATCATGCCGGAATATCCACGGTTGATGCCAAATACTTCCATTTTATAGTGCAGGGCGGTGCGCACTACCGCCCGGATGCAGGCATTCATGCCGGGGGCATCCCCACCAGAAGTAAAAACTCCTATTCTTTTCATTTTCTATAAATATCTTCTGCGAATAAGTCGGATGAATTCCACGGCTTTCTCCCTGCGGTCGTCGTGGTCCCATTTGTAATGGATGGCCGGCCCGGGTCCGAGGAATTCGCGGGCTTCCTCATAAGACTTAAATTGGTTGAGGTCTGTGATGATCTGGTCAAACAACTGGCGTTGTCCTCCAAACAGGGTTTGTATGATTTCCATCCGGTCGGCTATTCCGATTGCACGGTTGATGTCCCTCAGGGGCAGTTCGTTGAGTTTATCGGAAAGTTCAGATCCTCTTCGGACTTCAAAAAGTTCGAGGATGGAGGCGGGCATGGGATTCGGTTTTGCTTGTACCGGTTCCGGTACTGGTGCTGGTTCCGATGGGGCCGGTGCCGGTGCTGATGCCGGTGCCGGGTTCGTTTCGACCGGCTCGTTGACCGGTTTAATTGCCTCGACCACGGCGGCCTCCACCGGTATGGGTTCCGGCTGGGGGGGAGGAGGGGGAATGATCTTTTCCGCAGGTTTTTCAACCGCCGGCTCCTCTATGGGTTCAAATTTGAATTCAAGCGTCTTTTGTCCCAATTCTTTTTCCGGGACGGTCGGTATAGCTTCCTGCTTGGGTTTGAAAACCGGCAGGGATTGCGGCCGGATATCGTTTACCAGTTCGTACAATTCACGCAAATAGTTAAGGATCAGGTCCCGTTCCAAAGCACTTAAGTCGGGATTGGCTTCCAGGGTATTTATCATCGCCTGCAGCCTTGCCATGATTGATTTTGCCTTGATCAAATCCATATTTTACATCAACGGAGGGGCAAATTTATGGATTTTGGCAATAACCTCGTTTGGGAAGCGCAGGGCGGCTTCCTGTACAGGATGTCATAATAAATGGGTTTTGTGATTTCCAAAAAAGGAGAAAAGGAGAAAAGGAGGAAGGGAGGAAGGAACCTCAACCTTAGCCTCAACCTCAACCTCAACCTCAACCTCAACCTTAACCTCAACCTTAACCTTAACCTCAACCTTACCCTCCACCTCCACCTATTTTTTAACTTTGCCCTCCATGTTTTTGGAACCCCATTTTAAAGGTCAGCGGAGCGGCTGGATCGAAGTGATCTGCGGGTCCATGTTTTCCGGAAAAACGGAGGAACTGATCCGGCGGATCCGCAGGGCCAAGATCGCCAATCAAAAGGTGGTGATTTTCAAACCTTCGTCCGATGTCCGGTACGCGGAGAGCCAGGTGGTATCCCATGATCAGAATACCATCGAATCGGTCCCGATACGCCATTCGAAGGAAATCCTCAAACTTTCGGCGGGCGCGGAAGTGATCGGCATCGATGAAGCGCAGTTTTTTGACCTGGATCTGCCGGAGGTTTGTCAGCAGATCGCGTTGCGGGGGATCCGGGTCATCGCGGCCGGGCTGGATATGGATTATCTCGGGAGGCCTTTTGGCCCCGTTCCAAACCTTTTGGCCATTGCGGAATACATCACCAAGGTGCATGCCATCTGCCCCCATTGCGGCAACCTGGCAACCCATTCCTACCGCCTCACGGAAGAGAAGGATACGGTCGTCCTGGGCGAAAAGGACAAATATGAACCCCGCTGCAGGACCTGTTACCATATGGGGAATATCTTAAATTTTCAGCGGGATCGATGATCAACCGGAGCCAAGTACCAGTATTTCCTAACTTTGCAGCTCAACCTGAGTCAGCATGTCAAAAATCAGAATCCGTTCAGCCCTTGTTTCGGTTTATCATAAAAACGGCCTGGACGATATTCTTCACCTCCTGGAAAAAATGGAGGTCACCATTTATTCAACAGGCGGTACCTATCAGTTTATCCAGGGCCTGGGCATCCCGGTGGTGAGCGTAGAGCAACTGACGGGCTTTGCCGAAATCCTGGACGGCCGGGTGAAAACCCTCCACCCCAAGGTTTTCGGAGGCATCCTGGCCCGGCGCGATGAAGGCCATCTCGCCCAGCTTGAAGCCCAGGAAATCCCTGAAATCGACCTGGTGATCGTGGACCTTTACCCCTTTGAAAAAACCGTTCAGAATACCACTGTAGAATCCGAGATCATTGAAAAAATAGATATCGGCGGTATTTCATTGATCCGGGCCGCGGCAAAAAATTACAAAGACGTGCTCATCGTGCCCTCCCAGGAGGATTACGCTTTTTTGCATGAACTGCTGGTCACCAAAGAAGGATACAGCGATCTGGCCGACCGCAAATTCCTGGCCACCCGGGCATTCCAGGTGTCCTCGCATTACGATACCCAGATTTTCAGGCATTTCAACCGGGATGAAAAAGTCCAGACCCTGGTTTTTTCCGCTCCCCTGGACCGGACGCTTCGTTATGGCGAGAACCCGCACCAGGCAGCCGGTTTTTATGGCCATTTGGACCGCCTGCTGCAAGCCCTGCAGGGAAAGGAATTGTCCTACAACAACCTGGTCGATGTGGACGCCGCCATCTGGCTGATGAAAGATATGGATGAATTTGGAAGCAGTGTGGCCATACTCAAACATACCAATGTCTGCGGCATGGCCTCCCGGGATACCCTGGTGCAGGCCTGGACAGACGCCCTGGCCGGCGATCCGGTCTCTGCTTTCGGCGGGGTGATCATCACCAACCGCACCGTGGACGAAGAAACCGCATCAGCCATCGACCATTTGTTTTATGAAGTGCTTATAGCCCCGGATTTTGATTTTGCCGCGCTCCGCCTGCTGCAAAAAAAGAAAAACCGGATCCTGCTCAAATTGAACCAATGGCCGGAGGAAAAGTGGATGGTTAAAAGCCTGCTCAATGGCCTGATCCGGCAGGAAAGGGACCTGGCGCTCACCACCAAAGCCCAACTAAAATCTGTGACCGTCCATACGGCCAATGAACAGGAACTCACCGACCTGGTCTATGCCAACCGGCTGGTCAAACACCTCAAATCCAATGCCATCACCCTGGTCAAAAACAAACAACTGATCGGCATGGGCTGCGGGCAGACGTCCCGGGTGGACGCCCTGAAGCAGGCGATCGGGAAGGCCCGCCATTTTGGATTTTCTGACCTGCTCGCCGGATCAGCCATGGCTTCTGAAGCATTTTTCCCCTTCCCCGATTGTGTGGAAATCGCGCATGAAGCGGGTATCCGCAACGTGGTACAACCTGGAGGTTCCGTCAAGGACCAGGAAAGCATTGATTTTTGCCAGACTCATGGTATGGCGATGTATCTGACCGGAATCAGGCATTTCAAACACTGATCATGGACCTTTTCCTGTGCCTGGATGCCGGGAACAGCCGCCAGAAACTGGCCGTATTTCACGGGGAGCGCATGATGTATTTTCAGGTGGAAAAAGAATTCAGCATTGAACAATTAACAAAAGTATTGGACCGGTTTCCTGTTTCGGCGGCCATGCTTTGCGAGGTTAAATCCCTTAATAAACCTATTAAAAATTTCTTAAGGAAAAAAGTCAGGCTGCTTGAAATGTCGCACCGGCTAAGGCTTCCTGTGAGGAATGAGTACCGGACGCCGGAGACGCTTGGAAAGGACCGGTTGGCAGCGGCGGCAGGTGCGGTGCGTTTATATCCGGGCGAGGCGGTGCTGATCATCGGGCTGGGTACCTGCATAACATACGATTTCGTTTCGGGCCGCGGGGTGTACCGTGGCGGGGCTATTTCCCCCGGTTTGGACATGAGGTTCCGTGCCATGCATGATTTTACCGAAAAACTCCCCCTGGTAAAATTCGACCCAAAGGCGGCGCTGCTCGGCAACAGCACGACCACTGCCTTGCAAGCCGGAGCAGTTTGGGGGATGACCCTTGAATTGCAGGGCATGATCGAACGATATCGCAAAAAATACAAAAACCTTAAAGTGATCCTGGCAGGTGGAGGCGCAGATTTTTTCAAAAAAAGGCTTAAAAAACCGATATTTGCCCACCCAAATTTGGTTTTGCTGGGCTTAAACGAGGTATTATCTTTAAATGTATTGGAAACTTAGATTACCTGGAGTCTTATTATTGGTGCTCTCATTCTGCCGGTTGACGGCCCAGGAAAAGCCAAGGGAATATTCTCCCTATTCCAGGTTTGGGTTCGGAGATCTTACCGAACCCCATTTTTCCGCGCTGGGGCAGCTGGCTGGCATCGCCGCCGGATTTCATGACCGGAACATGCTCAATTACAGCAACCCCGCGGCCCTGGGTTCCCTGCGAAATACTGCATTTGAAGGGGGGGTCAGCACCAAATTCACGACCCTGAAAAACCAGGATTTGAGTAAAGATTTTTTTGGCGGAGGGCTGGATTACCTGGCCCTGGGGGTCCCGATCTTCAACCCGATCAACGAGGCCCTGGACCGCCTCGAACGAAAATTCCACTGGGGGATGTTGGTGGCGCTTAAGCCATTCAGCCACGTGGGCTATGATGTGTCCCAAATCGACAGCATCACCGGTACCGGCCGGTATGAAAGGCGCTACACCGGCAGCGGGGGCACTTATGAGTTTAAGTGGAGCAATGGATTTGAATACCGCAATTTCAGTGCCGGCCTGGGCCTCGGCTACCTGTTTGGCAGGATGTCCTACCGGCGCAACCTCGATCTCCTGGCCGTTTCCCTGCCTTACAGCACGATTTTCCTGGATGAAATTTCGGTGAAAGGATTCCGCTGGAATGCAGGGCTTCAGTACAGGATAAACCTCAATAAATCGGTGGAGGGAGAAAGCGAGTCCACCAAGACGCTTACCTTCGGATTATATGGCCAGACCAGCCAATCGTATAACACCATCAGTGACCATTTGTACCGCCGCCAGCTCATTGTGAGCGCGCAGGTGGGCGTCGTAGATACCGTCCGGGACGAAAAAGAAATCAAAGGCCGGGGAAAACTGCCCGGAGAATTCCACCTGGGGGTTTTCTACAGCGACCGGTATAAATTCCAGGCCGGTGGCCAGCTCAGCCTGGTTTCCTGGTCGGCCTATACCAATGACGCCAAGCCGGAAATCCTGGACAATTCCTCCCAGTTTGCCTTCGGCTTGTCCTGGTGTCCGGATATATCCTCGCTTGACAACCTGTTAAAAAGGATAACTTACCGGGTCGGTTTCAAGGCCGGGAATGACCCGAGAAGTTTTGACGGGGAACAATTGAAAAATTACGGTGTAACTTTCGGAGTTGGCGTTCCGTTTGTATTTCAAAGAAAAGTTTCTTTTGCTAATTTCGCCGTCGAAACGGGGAGCATGGGTTTGAAGGACAAGTTGAAAAGTAACTATCTTCAACTCAAACTCGGGTTCACGCTGAACGATGACGAATGGTTTTTGAAAAGAAAATACAATTAACCTTTAAACTGTTTAATCACTCTTAAAAATGAAAAAATCACTGTACACAATCGCCCTGGTCTGGTTGGTTTCTTCATCTTTGTCCTCATCCCTGAATGCCCAGTGCAACACCTGGTTGAATTCCCCCCAAAAAGACGAGGCGGAGACTGCCCATACCCTGTACCGGGATGCCATCAAAGCGGGAAAAATAATGGAAGCCATACCCAACTGGGAGAAGGCCTTTAACATTGCCCCGGCTGCCGATGGACTCAGGGACTGGCATTTCAGTGATGGGATCACGATTTATAAAGCCATTTACGAAAAAGAGACGGATGCGGCCAAAAAAGAGGCAGCACTTAAAAAAGTGATGGAATTGTATGCCGGCATGATCGAATGTTATAAAGCCAAATCGATAAAGATCCCCAACTGCAACGACGAGGCATGCCTTCAAAAGAAAATCGGGGACATCAAGGCCCTTCAGGCCTACGATATGTATTACAGCCTTCGCAACCCGTATCCGGAGGTGCTGAAAGTGCTTGCGGAATGCACCAAAATCAGCGGTAAGGATGCCCTCTATACGATCTTTGTACCTTATGCCGACATCGCCGTTTACCAGTTTCTCGACAAGGCCCTGCCCAAGGAAGAAGCCCGGGCGATCCATCAGAAACTGAATGAAATCGGCGAACATAACGTGGCCACCAATAAGAAATACGGTTCCTATTATAAAGATGCCCTGGCTTATGCCAACGCCAAATTCGCCGAAATCGAGGATTTTATATTCGACTGCGATTATTTCAAGGAAAAGCTGGAACCGGAATACCGGAAGGATGCCGAAAATCATGAAACCATAAAAATGGTATTCAATAAACTTTCATCCAAAGGCTGTACGGAAACCGATCCGCTCATGATTGAACTCAAAACCAAATTTGAAAAAATCGTGGCGGAAGAAAATGCCCGCAGGAGGGCCGAATTTGAAGCCAGCAACCCCATCTATATGGCTAAAAAAATGATCGACGAAGGCGATTTTGACGGCGCCATCGCCAAATACAAAGAAGCCATAGAGTCCGCGGAGACGGATGATGAGAAAGGGGAACTGGTTTTGTCCATTGCCTCCGTTCAGTTCCGGAAGCTGGGTCAGGCCGCCGCTGCCCGGGAATCCGCCAGAAAGGCTGCGGGCCTCAAGGACAACTGGGGAGCCCCTTACCTGCTGATCGGGGATATGTATGTCTCCGGGGCGCGCAATTGTGATGACGACTGGGGTTCAAGGCTTGCGGTCCTGGCGGCGATCGACAAATATCAGACGGCCAAGAGTATTGATCCGTCCATGACTTCGGAGGCCAATGAGCGCATCGGCCGGATCTCTTCCGCAATGCCTGCAAAAGACGATGGATTTATGCGTGGTCATAAAGAAGGCCAGGTGCTCACCGTACCCTGCTGGATCGGGGAATCCGTCCGGTTGAGATTTAAAGACTGATCGCGGTAAACACCAAAAAATATACAGAGCCTCATCTTTACCGGTGAGGCTTTTTTATTTTTATGTCCCTTTTTGGGCTTAACTTAAGCTAATGATGTTGAAAAATACCTTTCCGGTCCTGTTGCTCGCAATCCTGTCCTGTTCACCCAAAACACAACTGCCCGCGCCTCCGCCGGCGGCCCCGCAACCGGCATCCCCCGCGGTGGATTTGAGCAATCTCAGCCCCTGCCCCAACTGGCTAAGCCTGCCAAACCAGGACGATATCACCAATGAATATATCATATACCGGGACGCCCTCAAGGCAGGCAATTACTCCCGTGCTTTCGAGGGATGGAAGACGGTGTATGCCGTGGCGCCGGCCGCTGACGGCAAGAGGTCCACGGTCCTGGACGACGGCATCCGGATCTATACCCATCTGTTCAACCAGGAAAAGGACGAAACCAAAAGGAAAGAATACGTACAAAAAGTGCTGGACCTGTATGATCAGATCGGGACCTGCTACCCGACCGGCGCCAATGTGGATGCACAGAAAGCATTTCAGTATTATTATTCCTTCCCGGGATACGCTACGGATGAGCAGATTTTCACCCTCTTTAAAAAAGCCCTGGACCAGGATGGTTTGAAAGCGGACTATTTTATCCTCAACCCGTTTACCGCCCTGCTCATCCAGCGTTTTGTCGACAATAAGATCACCCTGGAAGAGACGCAAAAATATGCCGGGCTGGTAAGATCCATTCTCCAGGAAGGATTGAAAAACTGCAAGACCCCTGCAGCCTGTGAGCCCTGGAACATTATCAACGAATATGTACCGGCACGCCTGGAAGACCTGGAAGGAGTGGAAGGATTTTACGACTGTACCTATTATAAAAACAAATACTTCAGGGATTTCCAGGCAGCCCCCACCGACTGTGAAGCCATCAATACCGTCTATGGCCGTTTACGCTGGGCCAAATGCCCGGATACGGACGAAGCAGTCCTGGCCTTGAGGGCCGCACGGGATCAAAACTGCAGGGTGGTCGTCGAAGTAAAAGAAACGACCCTGAGTAAAGCCATCGACGCCCTCAACGAAGGAAATTACCGCCAGTCGGTGGAATTGCTGAAGCAGGCCATCGAGGTGACCGAAGATCCCAAACGTAAGGCCGAACTGGCCATGACCATTTCCAAAGTCTATTACGGAAACCTTCGAAATTTCCCCGAATCCCGGAGATGGGCCCTGCAGGCGGCCGAATACAGGCCAAACTGGGGAGAGCCTTACCTCACCATCGGCAAACTTTATGCATCCAGCGGGCCTTTATGCGGCCCTGGTAGGGGTTACGACAGCCAACAGGTCGTCTGGCCGGCCATCGACAAATGGAATTATGCCAAGTCCATTGATCCAACCACAGCAGCAGAAGCCAATAAACTGATCAACCAATACCTTCAATATATGCCCACCAGGGAAGACCTCCATATGCGCAGCATTTCGGAAGGGGAAAACATCCGGATTGGATGCTGGATAAATGAAACCACCAAAACCAGGACCATCAAGTAGGGTTCAGAGCAATTTATTGACCTGGTTCCGGACTTCCTGGATAGAAGGGACACCGGCAACCCTCCAGCCCAACTTGCCTGATTTAAAGATCATGACGGTGGGTACGGCCTGCACCTGGTATTTTTCCGTCAGGCTCCTGTTTTTGTCGATGTCGATTTTATAGATTTTAATCTGGTCGTCGTACTCGTCCTTGATTTGTTCCAGCATGGGGGCCATCATTTTACAGGGTCCGCACCAGTCGGCATAAAAGTCAATGATGACCGGTTTTTCCTGATTGATCAGTTGTGAAAATTGCATAACAATATGTCAACGTATTCTCCTGGTCCGGGGTTCTCTTAATAAATGGAGATTTTTGCGGAAATATTAAAAACAATGAATAAATCAATTTTTTTTCTCCTTCTGATGGTTTTGGCTATAGCCTGCCAAAGTAAAAAGACGGATACCCCCGCCGAAGAAACGCAGGTGACCGAAGCCAGCCCCGCAGAGGCCACCGAAACCGCCCCGGCGGCGGCCTCCCTTTCCCCTGAAATCTGGAATTCCGAACTGGGTGCCCGGTTAAAAGCCGATTATAAAGAAAACCCGGCCAACCAGGCCGAAACCGACCAGAACCTCATTCTGGAATATGCGGTGCAGAACAATCTTGATGTGAAGCGGACCCCGTCCGGCCTTTATTATATCATGGAAAAAGAAGGCGTTGGGAAATCACCTAAAAGTGAAAATGTGGTTTCCGTAAATTATCGCGGTTATTTTCTCGATGGAAAGGAATTTGATTCCAGCTACAAACGGAATGCCCCGATCCAGTTGCCCGCCAACCAGTTTGTTCCCGGCTGGACAGAAGCCCTGACGATGATGAAACCCGGAGGCAAAATGAAAGTCCTGATCCCCTCCCACCTGGCTTATGGCCCCGTCGGATACCCCGGCGCCATACCTGGCAATGCGGTCCTGGGATTTGATATGGAATTGCTTAAAGTGGTGCAATAAAAAAAAGTGAAAAAAGTGAGGGGTTGACTCGAAGTCAACCCCTCACTTTTTTTACTTTTTAAGCATATTGGGCGATGATCTTCTCGGCCAGTTCTTTACCGATAGCGGCCTGGGCTTCGCGGGTAGAGCCGCCGATATGAGGAGTGACGGAGATTTTCGGATGCCTCAGGATTTCAATACTGGGGTTGGGTTCATTCAGGAAAGCGTCCAGACCCGCTCCGCCCAATTGACCGCTCTCCAGGGCCTCCAGCAGGGCCGTTTCGTCCACGGTACCCCCCCGCGCCGTATTGATGACACAGGCTCCCTTTTTCATTTTACCGAATTCTTCCCTGCCCAGAAGAGGTTTCTGACTGGAGGGCACATGCAGGGAAACAAAGTCTGACCGGATCAGCAGGTTTTCAAGGGTGTCGGTGGGAACGGAAAGGGAGAACGAATGGCTTCCGATTTCGAATTTCAACTCCGCGGTCTGGATCATCGGGTCGGCGGCGATCACTTTCATGCCGAGCCCAGGGCTATTTTGGCCAATTCCTGGCCGATCCGCCCAAATCCAATGATACCCAGGGTTTTTCCGAGCAACTGGCTCCCGGAAGAATAATTCTTTTTCAGGGCGTTGAAATCGGCGCCCTCCGCCCGCATCTGGAAATTGGATTGTTGCAGCATGCGGGCCAGGGCAAACATATGCCCGATGGCCAGTTCTGCCACAGCTCTTGAGGAAGCTTTTGGCGTGTTGATCACCGTGACATTCCTGGACCGGGCATAATCCACATCGATATTGTCCATGCCGACCCCTCCGCGCGCTATGATCCTGAGATGGGGGCAGGCGTCGATCAGGTCTTTACGGACTTTGGTGGCGCTGCGCACGACGATGACCTCGTATTGTTGCAGCGCTTTGGCCAGGTCGGCCTGCTCCACTTTATTAGTGTCTACGGTAAATCCGGCGACTTCCAGGGCGGTTTTGCCATCGGCCTCGATGCCATCGTTGGCCAGTATACGTTTATACATTTTCCTTTTGTTAGATCCGCAAATAAAGAGCTATTTGAGGAAAAAAAGAAAATATATTTCGGTTGATTCTACGGGGTTTAACCCTAAAGCGGCAGAGCGGGGGATCCCTGTCTTATTTCAGGAGAGCCGGTATCACCACCATTCCCCAAGGCAAGGTTTACTTATTGGGCGTTTTTTTGGCAGCCTCCTCATACTCCTTCAGTTTTTGTTTCAGTTCCAGGTTTTCTTTGATCAGGCTTTCGATCTGCCGGTCTTTGATCTCAAGGGAATTTTCCAAATCCGACTGTTTTATTTTTTCCCCTTCCCTTGCTCCAGGACTTTCAACGGGCAGGGAGGTGGTCGTTTCGGAGGACTTTTTGGAATCGGAGGAACTAAAGACCGACAGGCCTTTTTTAAAAAGGTTCACAATGTTTCCAATGCCATCCTGTCCGTGGTAGTAGGATGCCCCGATATAGGCCAAAGGGGCCAGGATAATGAGAAAAAGAAAAAAACGAAAACATCCGGTCGTTTTATAGGGTCTGGGCATAATTCATTTCGTTTATAAAATTCAAAATTAAAGCCCAATCAAAGGGAGCCAAACAAATATCTATGAAACCGGCGATAAATCCGACAGAACCGGTCGCAGCGGTTGCACTCAGGAAATTTTGCTCCAGCCGGGGGACCGCAATTCCTCCTGGTGCAGGTATTCCAGCAACAGTTTGTTGCTGGGATGGATCAGTTCAGGATCCCGTTCAATGATTTTCGCGACCATCTTCTGCACCTGGTCCAGGATCTGCAGATCGGTGACCAGGTTGACCATCACAAAATCCAGTCCCCCGCTCTGACGCGTGCCTTCCAGCTCGCCCGGGCCCCTCAGTTCCAGGTCCACTTCCGCGATCCGGAAACCATCGGTGGTCTCGCACATGGTCTTGAGGCGGATCTTCGCTTCTTTGGATAATTTGTAACCGGTCATCAACAGGCAATAGGATTGATCTGCCCCCCGGCCAACCCTGCCCCGCAGCTGGTGCAATTGGGATAGGCCAAACCGTTCGGCGTTTTCAATCACCATCACGCTGGCATTGGGGACGTCCACGCCCACCTCGATCACGGTGGTGGCTACCAGGATATGGGTCTTGCCCCGGCTGAACTGCTGCATTTCAAAATCCTTGTCTTCGGGCCGCATTCGCCCGTGCAGCACACTGATCTGGTAGGCCGGCCTGGGAAAATGATGCAATAATTGTTCATACCCGTTTTGCAGGTCCTGCAGATCCAGTTTTTCCGATTCTTCGATCAATGGATAGATGATATAGATCTGCCTGCCCCGGGCGATCTGGTCTTTGAGGAACTGGTACACCTGGGGCCGGCTCTTTTCATTATAGTGCATGGTTTTGACCGGCTTCCTTCCGGGTGGCAACTGATCAATGATGGATACGTCCAGGTCCCCGTAATAAACCATGCTCAACGTCCGCGGGATCGGGGTGGCGGTCATCACCAGGATGTGAGGGCTTATTTTTTCGTTTTTTTGCCATAGGTTGGCCCGCTGGGCGACCCCAAACCGGTGCTGTTCATCAATGATGGCCAGCCCCAGGTTGTGGAAACGCACCGGGTCCTCCAGCAGGGCATGGGTGCCGATCAGGATCTTGATATCCCCCTGGCGAACCAGCCGCAGCAGTTCCTTCCTTTTTTCGCCTTTGACACTGCCGGTGAGCAGGCCCACCGGCAAACCAAGCCCTTTGAGCGCGTAGGTGATGGACGCATAGTGCTGGGTGGCCAGGATTTCGGTAGGGGCCATGAGACAGGCCTGGTATTCATTGTCGATGGCCAGCAGCATGATCATAAGGCCGACGATGGTCTTGCCGGCCCCTACATCCCCCTGGAGCAATCGGTTCATCTGTGCGCCCGAGGCCGTATCGTGGCGGATTTCTTTGATGACCCTTTTCTGGGCTTCGGTCAGCTCAAACCGGAGATGATTGCGGAAAAACTCATTAAAACTGGTCCCTACCTTTTCAAACACAGGGCCTTTCAGATGTTTCTTCCGGAAGGATTTGGTGGTCAGTAATTTCAATTGCTGGAAAAACAGCTCTTCAAATTTTAGCCGTTGGGTAGCCCGTTCCAGTTCGTTGCGGCTTGAAGGGATATGGATCCAGCGGATCGCCTCCGCCCGGCTGCACAGGTTCATGGAACGGACCAGGTAATCAGGCAGGGTTTCGGGGAGTGCGCCGGGGGGCAGGTTTTCTATCAGGGTGGTGATCAGTTTCCTGCGCATGCGCGAATCGAGCCCCTTTTTATTGAGTTTTTCCGTGCTGTTGTAGACCGGTTCGAAGCCGGGCATGCGGACCAGTTCACTCAAAAGATCCAGTTCCGGATGAGCCATGGTAAAGGGGTAACCGTATCCGGTCAGGTTTCCAAATGCCAGGTATTCCTGGCCGGGCCTGAGACTTTGTTCCAGCCATTGGGAGCCCTGGAACCAAATCAGGTTAAGCACCCCGCTCTGGTCCTGGATGCTCGCTTTGATCCTTTTTTGAAATTTAGTACCTGAAAAACTCAGGGCGGACAGGATCCCCCTTACCTGAACCGCCTGACCGTCGTTGCGGATTTGACGGATGGGGGTGATGGCAGAACGGTCCACATGCCGGAATGGAAAGGCATAGAGAAGGTCGGCAAAGGTGAAGATCTTCAATTCCGTCTTGAACAAATCCGCCTTCACAGGACCCACCCCTTTGAGATATTCAATCGGACTCTTCAGATAATCGGGCCTGACCAGCACTTTTTGCCTTAAAAATACGGGTAGAAGCTGGGAGTTGGAAGCTCGAAGCTAGGGGCTCGAAGCTGGTGGCCGGAAGCCACCGAAATCCCGGGAGTCTACAGAAATCCCGGGCCAAAACGCCCCTAACCTCCAGCTTCTAACTTCAAGCTTCAAGCTTCCACCTCACATCCCCGCTATCCTTATCTTTGCACCTGGTACTGAAGCCAAGCATAAATCCTCCTGACTATGGAAAGCAAAAGACAACAACAGGTAGCGGAACTCATATTGCGTAATTTTTCCTATGTTCTCCAGCAAGAGGGATTGTATATCTACGGCAGAGAACCCCTGGTGACCGTGACTTCGGTAAAGGTGGCCTCGGACCTCCAACTGGCCAGGATTTACCTGAGTATTTACAATACGGAAAATAAGGAGGCCATCCTGGGGCAGATCCGGGAGCACGATCACAAACTCAAGCAGGAGATGTACCACCGGCTGAAAAAACAATTAAGGCGTATGCCCGCTTTAGAATATTTTATTGACGAGACCCTGGATGAAATGTACCGGGTCGAAGCCTTGTTCCAACGGCTGGAAGGGCAAAAGCAGGCTCCAGGTACCGGGGCCGGGGAATAATCAGCCTTTTTTGGGCGGAATCGGTGAACCATGCGGGTCTATGGAAGGATAACCCAGTTTGGCATCGATTTCATCCAGCAAGTCATCGGGACTGTGGTGCTCCTGGTATTCCGCTTCGTCATGGATCTGGTCTTCGGTCAGCCCGATTTGGTTGACGAGATAGGTTTCCCAGAGTCGGTGGGCACGGACCAGGGCCTGCGCCCGGGAGATCCCTTCCGGGGTGAGGCTGAGGTCCGGAGTCAGTATAATCTGGTTACGCCGGTTGAGATAACCAAGTAATTTTTTCAGGCGGGGCGCAGGAATGGAGATTTTGGTGATCAATGTTTTTAAACCAAGTTCCCCGGCTTCCTGCAGTTTAAAGGATTCCTTGAGGATATCTTCCAGGTCCACTTTGAGTTTTTGCCTTCTCTGCCTTTGCCACCTTTTGATCAGGCCTTTCCGGGGTGCGAAAAAAACTGCGAGGACATAAATCAAGGTGGCCATGACAGCCATGGCCGGTCCGGGAGTGGTCTGGGCATAGATGGACAGGAGAAGGCCCAGCACGGCGGAGACCAGGCCAATGAGCCCGGACAATACCAGGACCCGGTGAAGGCGGTCCGACAACAGCAGGGCCGTGGAGGCCGGGGTGATGAGCATGGCGACCACCAGGATCACCCCTACCGTCTGCAGGGCGGATACCACCACGATGGACAGGAGGATCATCAGGGCATAGTGGACCGATTTGACCCGGATGCCCTGGGTGAACGCAATGGTCGGCTGGAAAGTGGTGATGAACAAGGGCCGGAACAAAAAGACCAATCCCAGGATCACCACGACCGAAATCAACACGGTGAGTTGCAGGTCGGAGTCCTGGATGCCCAGGATATTTCCAAAAAGAAAGTCCTTCAGATCGAGGTGAAAACCCGGCGTATGGGATAAATAAGAGATCCCCATGACTCCGATGGAAAACATGGCGGTAAAAACGATCCCGATCACGGCATCGTTTTTCGTCTTCGCGTTTTGCTGAAACCAGGTCATCAGCACGACGGTAACAATCCCGGCTGCCAGGGAACCAATAAATACCCCCAGCAAGTTTTGACCTACCAGGACATAAGCCAGGACCACCCCCGGCAAAATGGAGTGGGAGAGGGCATCCCCGATCAGGCTCATATTTCTTAATACAATGAAACAACCCAAAAGGCCGCAAGTGATGCCTACCAGGCTTCCGGCAAGAAGGGCCCTCATGGCCCAGGCCGATTGTAAGATCTCGACGATATCCATATTTAGGCAAATATATTAATAATATTTAGACTTGCCTAAATATATTTTTAAAGATATCCTTGTAATTTCATTTAGGTTTATAATTGGTAACCAGTGTTTCAAAAAATTTAAGCCCCGGTTCGGAGATCAGGTTGGTCCCTACCGGTTTTTTATTTTCTATAATGGTGAAGTACCCGCAACCGGTTCCCAAAAAGTGAATGTCTGCCTCCCGGATGATCTTGCCCCCGGATTGAAAGGATATTCTGCCAATGGCAGGGCAATTCATGCCCTCCGGTTTGGCTTGATTGTCAAAGAAATTGACGGTCTGGGAAATGGAGGCTTTGTCACTCTGGCTGACGCTCACATCCATATTGAAAAACAGGAAGTCCACAAAATCAGCCTGTTCCGACAGGGCCATAATTTGCTGAAGGTTTAAATAAGCCATGGATTCAGGGGGGACTTTGGGTTTTGAAGGACCGGAATTGCAGGAAACCAGCAGTCCGAGGCAGATCCAGCCATGGATAATCTTCATATTCCCAAATGTAGTCAGAAATGGTAAAAAAAGTCGCAGGAGATGAAATACCCCGTCATGGAATAAACCCTCCTTTCATTAATGGTTGGGACAAGGTCGGAATCCAGCAACTTGTTCATGGAGCGGTTGAACCGGAAACTGAGGCCTGCCTGCTCGTCCACTTTAACATTGATCCCCAAAATCAACGAAAAGTCAGTGGTGTTCAGAAAGGGGGGCAAATGGCTCAGGGGAATCTGCCGCTGGTCGCGGTCCCCCGCCGGATCATACACATTGGACCGGATGAGGCGGCCGGTGCCTACGCCTGCGCAAGCCTGGATCCGGTAATACTCCTTGATCGGGTGGAACCAATCGTTGAGGACCACCAGGGCATTGATGGATGCATAGTCCAGGATCATCTTCCTCCCCTTGTCGTTGGACTGGGAAAAGCCTTTCGATTGGCTGCCCCGCTGGTTGTAGGCGAGTTCGGTATGAAATTCCAGTTTGGGAATGATGTAAGCGATACCCCGGAGTCCGGCGTTGATCCCCATTTTGTCGTAACCCTGCATGTCGTCCCCGTCGATCTGGGAAAGATTCAGCCCGGCAAAAATCCCCGAACCGAAACGGAGGGCCTGGGCATTGGATCCCGATGGAATTCCCGAGGTAATCAGGAATAAAAAGAAACCCAGGCGGTACATATTAAAAAAAATTATATGAAAATTACAATTCCCCGAATGAAATGATGACTTTTGTCAATAGTATTAAAAACGTTTAAATCCTCCGGGTTGTTAATGCCAGCCATTTATCCAATTCACGCGGCTGAATAAACTTCCCGGACCTGTCCTATAAGCCTATGCAATCAAAATTAAGATATACCAAGCACACGCTGGAAAAGATCGAACAATTCCTGGAAGAAGCCGGTTATTCCGTAAGATACGAAAAAGGCAATTTCCAATCCGGGTCCTGTGTCCTGGAAAGTAAAAAAATGATCATCGTCAACCGGTTTTTTGAAACGGAAGGCAGGATCATCGCCCTCTTGGACATCATTCATTCGTTGCCCCTGGATGAAGCCATCCTGAGTCCCCCGGCCCTCGAATTCTACCTGAGCCTCAAAACGGAAATCGAAAAATCGGAGATGGTGTGAGGCTGACCTTCCTTGGAACAGGCACTTCCCAGGGTATCCCGGTGATCGGCTGCCAATGCGAAGTCTGCCTGTCCGCGGATCCCAAAGACCGAAGGCTCAGATCCTCGGCAAGGATTGAGGATGGTGAAGACCGGCTGGTCATTGACTGCGGGCCGGATTTCAGGTACCAGATGCTGCGTTCCGGGACCATCCGGCTTCAGGACGTACTCATCACCCACGAACATTATGACCATACGGCCGGACTGGATGACCTGAGGCCCTTTTCTTTTATTCACCGCGAACCGGTGAGGATCTATGCCCAGCCCGAAGTGCTCGATAACCTCAAAAGCCGGTTTGCCTACGCTTTCGGCGAAAACAAATATCCCGGGTCCCCGGAATTTGAACTTCTTCCGGCCCATTGGAATAAATCTTTTGAAATCGGGGCTTTAAAAATCCAGCCCCTGGAGGTCAACCACGGCAGGTTGAAGATCCTCGGTTATAAGATCGGGGAACAGCTGGCATACATCACGGATGCCAATGGCCTTCCCGAGGAGACCCTGTCCCGGATTCTGAACATCCAAACCCTGGTCATCAACGCTTTGCACCACCGGCCGCACCATTCCCATTTCACCCTGGACGAGACCATCCTCCAGATCGAAAAAATCCGGCCGGCCCGTGCCTGGCTGATTCATATGAGCCATCACATGGGCTTGCACGAGGTCATCAACGCAGGTTTGCCCCCGCATATCCGCCTCGCTTATGACGGGTTGATGCTGAATCTTTCCTGACCTGGCCTGTAGTCCGGGCGGAAATCCTCTACTTTTGTCCGTCCGGTATGAATAGACTTCAATACGAATCCAGCCCCTACCTGCAACAGCATAAGGATAATCCCGTGGACTGGTATCCCTGGGGCAGGGAGGCCCTGGACAAAGCCGCAACCGAAGACAAACCCATTCTCCTGAGCATAGGATACAGCAGTTGCCACTGGTGCCATGTCATGGAACAGGAGTCCTTTACCGATAAGGAGGTTGCTGCCTACATGAATGAACACTTTGTAAACATCAAACTGGACCGTGAAGAAAGACCCGACCTGGACAAGATTTATATGGATGCCGTGGTCGCCATCACCGGCTCCGGCGGATGGCCGCTGAATTGTTTTCTCACCCCGGACCTGCGTCCTTTCTACGGGGGCACCTATTTCCCGCCAAGGCCCGCTCATCAAAGGCCCTCCTGGACCCAGGTATTGCAACATATCCAGCGGATCTATACCCAGCAAAAGGCCCAGGTCCTGGAGCAGGCCGGACGGCTTTCCGATTATCTCACGAATTCCGGAAATACCCTCTTGCAGCTCAAACCAGAACAGGGAACGGAAAAGAGCACGGCCCTGGAGATCTGCCGGAAAATGGCCAAGACCCTCCAGGCAAGGTTTGATCTGGTTTCCGGAGGATTTGGTACGGCTCCCAAATTTCCTGCCGTCATGAGTATCCAGTACCTCCTGGATTATTATTTCTATTCCGGAGAACAAACTTATGCCGACCATGCCTTTTTTTCCCTTGACCGGATGGCCCAGGGGGGGATCTATGACCAGGTTGGCGGCGGTTTTGCACGCTATGCCACGGACCGCAACTGGAATATTCCTCATTTTGAAAAAATGCTCTACGACAATGCCCAATTGCTGAAGTTGTACAGTACGGCTTATAAAATCCGGCCGTCCCCCTTATACGCTCAGGTAGTGGAAGAAACCGTACAATGGCTGGTCCGCGAAATGAAATCGGATTCGGGCGGATATTACAGCGCCATCGATGCGGACAGCGAGCATACGGAAGGCAAGTATTATGTTTGGAGCTATGAGGAACTGAGGTCCGTGCTCGGTGGCGAGCAGTTTGACCTGCTAAAAAAGGTCTACGAAATACGACCGGAAGGAAATTGGCAAGACCTGCACCACCCGACGTCTTCCCCGGTGAATATCCTGTGGGTTTCAGAGAATATGAGGGGGGATGAACTTTTATTTTCCAGGGAGCTCAGAGAAATTAAAGAAAAGCTTGGCCGGGTCAGGGAAAGGCGGATTAAGCCCATTACGGATACCAAATTGCTGATCGGTTGGAATGCTCTCTTGTGCCAGGGTTTCCTGGAAGCCTGGGATGTTTTTCAAAATCCGCTGTTCCTTGAGGAGGCCAGGGGGATCCTGGCTTTTTTAGCAAGGTATGGAACGGACCCGGGCGGGGATTACCTCCATCAAAAGGACAGCACGATTCCCGCCATGCTCGATGACATCGGTTACCAGGCGGCGGCCTTTTTACAGGCCTACCGCAGCCTGGGCGAACTACAATTGCTGGAACAAGCCGGCCGGTTGTTGCAGTATGCCCTGAAGCATTATCACGACCCTGAGACAAATACTTTTTCTTATTCGAAGGCCACCTCCGACCTGATTGCTCCGGCCAATGACTGGTATGACAATACTACGCCCTCTGCCGCCGGCACCATGGCCCTGACCCTGGTGCATTACGGAAGGATCCGGAATGCGGAATATGAATCGATCGGCAACGAAATGATCCGGAAGCTTGAGCCTGCCATCGTCCGGTACCCGGAGTCCCTGAGCCACTGGGCCAGTCTTTTGCTCAGTCAATCTTTCGGATGGATGGAAATCAAAGGGGCTGATCCGGACCCGGATGCTCTCCGGGAAATCCTGAAGACCTTTATCCCCCTGGTCATCCTGCACCGGGACAATAAGAGCGGCGAAGGCATCAGTTTTTGCCATAATTTTTCCTGTGAACGGCCCGTCGGATCAATTCGTGAATTTCGTTTACTTTTAAAGAATCATTATCATCCGGATGAAAATCGTTAAGGGGCTTGTTGGTTTGTTTTCCATTTGCCTGCCCGTCCTGCTGGCAGCCCAGGAAAGCAGCCAGTATACCCTTTTTACGGCCCATAAATATGCCCTCAATCCCGCCTACGCGGGACTCGAATCCACGCTCAGCATCACCGGGGGATACCGCGCCCAGTGGCAGGAATTGAATGGCAGCCCGTCCAGCCGGCTCCTGCATGCACACCTTCCTTTGTATAATCTGAAAGGGGCGGGGGGCATCAAAGTGGAACAAGAGTCCTTTGGTGTGGAAAAGACTTTAAGGGCCGCTATTTCCTATAATTACGTTTATGAAAGCAGTATCGGCTTGTTTTCCGCCGGGCTTGGCCTGGGTTTTATCCAAAAATCCATCGACGGCAGCGCCCTGAGGACGCCCGAAGGCAGGTATGAAGGCGGATTGGTGGTTCACCAGGACGATATCTTGTTTGAATCGAAACTGAACGGGCTTGCCCCGCAGCTCGTTGCAGGCTTTTATTTTGCCCAGGACAAACTGGAATTGGGCGTTTCCCTTGAAAATTTCCATCGGCCGGTCATCAAATTCAACCGCGGCAAATCCACCTACCAGATTTTTCCCAGGCTGAATTTTTACGGAGAATACCTTTTCGAAATCAGCGAGCAATTTTCAATTATTCCGGCCTTCCTGGTCAAATCCGATTTGAACCGCATGCAGGTGGATTTTTCGGCACAGGCCACCTTCAACGGGAACGTCATCGCCGGTTTAGGCTTCAGGGGCTATTCCCAAAATACGATCGACGCCCTCTCCCTGATCGGGGGGCTCCGTATAAATCCCCAGATCCAGATCTCCTATGGCCTGGACCTCTCCCTTTCCCCGATCAAAGATTATCACCAGGGCACCCACGAACTGATGCTCCATTATACCCTGAATAAAAAGATCGGGGGGGTTATCAAGGAGCCGGTGATCTTCAATCCGCGGTACTAAAGTCCTTTTTTAACGAAAGTTTAATACAGTCGGGCATGATTCGTGTAATATGTGCCCCGGACAGCCGTTATAAGCTTAAGGGACAGAATCTTGTAATCGAAGTACCAAAATGATTCGCGGGGAAAATTTTAGATACCGGAATGATGACAAGAAAGTATCTTTACGCCCAAATTTTTATTGAGCCAGTATTTTTGAAACTTAGAAACATGAAACAAAGAATGCTAAGGGGGAGTTTGAGCATGCTCTTTCTGTTGGTTTTATTTGCCTGCGGGGGCAACAAACAATCCGGTTATCTGACCGGGGTCCAGGACCGCCCGAAATGGAAAGGGATCAATCCTTACGGTATGGTTTACATCCCCTCCGGCACCCTCCACGTCGGGCAAAGCGATCAGGATATTTTCAGTTCCCTCACCCAAAAACCCAAAGCAATTTCCATTTCCGGTTTTTATATGGACGACACCGAGATCACCAATAACGAGTACCGGGAATTTGTGCAATATGTGATCGATTCGATGGCCCATACGCTGATGGGCGACATCATAGAGAACGACGACGGGTCTACCAGCATTGACTGGGAACTGCCCATCGACTGGACCATGGAAGAATTGAGCGAAATGTATTACCAGGGGGAGGACCGGCTGGGCGGTAACGAACTGGATGTTCGCAAATTGGTTTATACCTACAGCTGGTATGATCTGCGTGCAGCGGCGCTCAATCCCAAAGCACCCAGGCGTTCCTTCATCAAAAAAGAGTCCACTGCCATTTATCCCGATACCCTGGTTTGGATAAGGGATTTTGCATACTCCTACAACGATCCGATCGCCCGCAACTATTTCTGGCACCCTGCCTATGACGATTACCCGGTGGTGGGGGTCAACTGGCAGATGGCCAATGCCTTCAGCAACTGGAGGACCCAGATGTGGAATACCCACCGCCCGGAAGAAGTAAACTCGGAAGGTTTCCGCCTTCCCACCGAATATGAATGGGAATATGCCTCCCGGGGCAAAAAAGAACTGGCTCCCTATCCCTGGGGGGGCTATTATGTAAGAAATGCCAAAGGATGCCTGCTGGCCAATTTCAAGCCCGGCAGGGGCAATTATCCCGAGGACGGCGGCCAGTACACTGTGGAAGTGCATTCGTATTTCCCCAACGAATACGGCTTGTTCAATATGGCCGGCAATGTGGCCGAATGGACCATCACCGCTTATTTTGACAATGCCAACAATTTTACGCATGACATGAACCCTGATATTCAGTATGACGCAAAACCCGGTGATCCGGATGTGTATAAACGCAAAGTGATCCGCGGAGGATCCTGGAAAGATATATCCTATTACCTGCAAAACGGGACGCGGACTTACGAATACCAGGACTCCACCAAATCTTACATTGGTTTCAGAAATGTATTGTCTTTCCTGGGCAGATCGATCAATGATTTTAAGTAGGACCTTCCGGAGAAAGCAGGATTTCCATTGCAGCCCCATCAGCCGGCATGATCTGAATCGGAGACGATTCCAACACGTATGAATTTATAAAATTTTAATATTAATCATAATATGGCAACCTGGTATAAAACCACTTCTTTCAAATATTTAAAAAACCTCGTTATTGGTGTTGGCGCATCCCTGGTGATGATTGGGGCCCTCTTCAAAATAGAAAGCCTTCCCAATTCAAGTTTGTTTTTGACCATCGGGCTGGTCACGGAAGCCATCCTCTTCCTGGTGCTTGGCCTGCTGCCGCCCGACAAGGATTATTATTGGGAAAAACTGTACCCGGGAATTGAAGATTATCATTCGGACGTGCCTGCCATCCTCCCCGGCGTGGGCGCGGTGGACGGCAAAAAAGTGAGCCGTCAACTCAATGCCGAAGCGGTGGAAAACAGCTTGAGCGGAATGCTTAATGAATTACAGGGCATGAGCCGGAGCATGTCCTCGCTCAAAGCCCTCCAGGAAGTGGATTTCAGCCAGACCAAACAACAGATGAAATCGGTCGGGGATTTTTATTCCAAAATGAATGAAGCTTTCCTGGCGCTCAACGGATCCGTGGAAGACGCCAAAAAAACCCAGCAGGAACTGGGTGTGCTTTCTAAAAACCTGACTGCCATGAACGGGACCTATACCAAGGTGAACGAAGCTTTTGTGGCCCTCCAGGGTTCCGCCGAAGACGCCAGGAAAACCCAGCAGGAACTGGCCCTGATGTCAAAAAGCTTGGGCACGCTCAACAATACTTATGTAAAAATGGGGGAAACCTTTACCTCGCTCCAGGCTTCCGCCGACGATGCCAAAAAGACTCAGGAACAATTGAATGTACTGGCTAAAAACCTTTCATCCATGAACCGGGTATACGGCAACGTGCTGTCAGCCATGAATGTAAAAGAACATTAAATCCCAATCAACTTTAAAATCCTTTATCGTCCATTTTAATCTGATCCATGTCCATACCCAAGCAACCCCGGCAGCTGATGATCAACCTGATGTACCTGGTACTCACTGCCTTGCTGGCACTAAACGTATCTGCCGAAATCTTCAATGCTTTCCGGGTGGTTGATGACGGCCTTAGAAAAAGCAATGTCGCCCTGGATGAAGCAAATAACAAAATACCCGCAGAAGTGGACAAACTGGCCCGTAAAGACGAAGTGAACCTTCGGAAATACGCCGACCGGGCCGCTCCTACCCGGAACCTGAGCAAGGAATTCACGGAGTATGTCCAGGCCATCATCGATACGATGGTCAACCAAACGGGCGGCTATGAAGTGATTCCCAATACCGGGGTGACCCATCTTAAAGGAGAAAAAAACAAAGACATCACCACGCATTATATGGTTGGCCGGAATCCGGCAGCCAACAACGGTAAAGGCGCAGAGCTGGAGAAAAAAATCGAGGAAACGAGAAATAAATTCCTGGAGTTTATCGATCCGGAAGACCGGGCCGGGTTTATGCCAAAGGTATCCATGAATGTCGATTCCGCCTGGCAGAATACCAAAAAGAAAAACTGGGCCCATTTCAATTTTTACCAGATGCCCCTGGGAGCAACCCTGCCCATACTCAACAAACTGCAAAACGATGCCAAAAGCACGGAAGCCGCCGTACTCAATTACCTGATGAGCAAGGTAGGGGGCGAGGATATCCGGTTTGATAAATACCAGGTCGTTTCCGCACCCAAAAAAGGCTATATCATTTCCGGGGAGAAATACGAGGCCGATCTTTACCTCAGCGCCTCCTCCAGCAACGTCGGAACCAATATGACCGCCCTGGTCAACGGGTCCCCGGTGCCTGTGGTGGACGGGGTGGCCAAATATTCCGTGGTGCCTTCCGGGGTGGGGGTGAAAAAATATTCGGTTCGCTTTTCAGTGGTGAACCCCGTGACCAATGAAACCACTACGGCAGAAAATGAATTTGAATACGAAGTCGGTGAAAGGTCGGTCACGGTATCCGCCGCCAAAATGAATGTGCTTTACAAAGGAGTGGACAACCCGATCGAAGTCTCTGCCGCCGGCGTATCCAGCAATCAGATCAACGTATCTTTTGAAGGGCCCGGCAGTATCCGCCGCAATGCGGACGGTACTTATACCCTGAATTTAGAAAACTCCGCCAGACCCGGCACCAATGGCACGGTAGTCGTCAGCGCCGCCGGCAATTCAGCCCGTAAACAGTTCCGTATAAAAGCGATCCCGGATCCGGTTCCAAGGATCGGAGGCATCCGCGAAAACAGGGTCGGCAACGGAGAATTTAAAGCACAATTGGGTATCGCCGCCGTCCTCGAAAACTTTGATTTTGATGCCAAATGCGATATCGCAGGCTTTACGATTACCCGTGCAGCCAGGGGTGAAGACCTCATGGAAGCGCCTAATCCCGGTTCAAGATTTGCAGGGGAAGGCATGCGGATCATCAGTTTGGCCAAACCCGGCAATTCGTATATCTTTTCAAATATCCGGTGCAAATGCCCTGGCGACGAGGTCAACCGGAAATTATCCGACATCTATGTTTTAATCCAATAAGGTCATGAAAAATTTAATTTTAGTCCTGATTTTTTTCGCCGGCAGCCTGGGCGCAGCGATGGCCCAGAGGCCCGAAAACGTGATCACGGAGGCCAGTGAGCCGGGTGACAGCAGCATCTTCATGGATGATATCGTCCACCGGAGGACCATATTGGACCAGCGGGTTTTGCCCTATGAATCCCTCCGGGAAGCCGATATTCCCTGGGAAAAGAGGCTCTGGCAGGTCATTGACGTGAGAGAAAAACTGAATCTACCCTTCATTTATCCCAAAGCTCCCTTGTTCGGAATACTCAATGATGCGGCGACCCAGGGCCTGGTGGCCGCTTTCCGGGATGAAGATTTCAAACAACTCATGCAGCCCCTGGAAATCGAAGGCATGATGTTTTCGATGGACACCATCCAGGTGATCGATCCGGAAACCTATGAGACCAAAACCCAGGTGGTAAAAAATGAAATCAGCGCCGCAACCATTAAATTCTTCCGGATCAAGGAGGTCTGGTTTTTTGACCGCGAAGCCTCCCGGATGAAGGTCAGGATCCTCGGCATCGCCCCCGTGCGCGAACGGATCATTGCCGGTAAAGCCGAAGAACAACCGATGTACTGGCTCTATTATCCGCAGCTGAGGGAAATCCTGGCCAGGCACCGCGCTTTCAACGATTTTAATGATGCTTCCCCGCTCAGTTGGGATGATATCTTTGAATTGAGACGGTTCTCCAGTTATGTATTCAAAGAAAGCAATGCCCAGGACCTGAGGTTAAAAGACTTTTTCCCGGAGGACGGCGTTGCCCGCCTGCGTGAAGGAGAAAAGATCAAAAACAAACTGTTTAATTTCGAGCAGGATTTGTGGGAGAATTAGGAGGATTTATTCAAGACACCGGTTGGAAGCTAGAAGCTAGAAGCTAGTGCCACGCCAACTATTATTGCCTAAAAACAGCTAATGGTTTTCGGTTGCTGCCTTTTTCACGGTTTCTAATTGAAAGATACCGATAAATCCGTTTTCTTCTTTCCGAATGACTTCTA
>Ga0209096_1001232_pt1 | contig 29248 bp, 44 predicted proteins | sample AD_UKC034_MetaG_FD_184407 | JGI IMG/M metagenome (GOLD analysis project Ga0209096, IMG submission 184407) | Active sludge microbial communities of municipal wastewater-treating anaerobic digesters from USA - AD_UKC034_MetaG (SPAdes) (version 2) | ecosystem: Engineered > Bioreactor > Anaerobic >... | reverse complement strand
ACATACCTAACGAAACATCACTCATTGCTTGTGCTAAACAATGATTTTTCATTATGTTCTTCACTGCTAAGTCTTCAACCGATATTATGTCGTGGTTTTTGACAATTTCAGTTGATACTTTATGCAAGTAATCCTTTCTAATGTTTGTGATTTGTTCGTGTACTAAAGCGAGTTTTATTTTTTGCTTATTTCTTGACTGACTTCCTTTTACTTTTTTAGAAAGTTGTCGTTGCTCATATTTTAGTTTCTTTAATTTAGTTTTAAGTGATTTAATGTTATCATAACTATTTCCATCTGAAAGTATTGCAAGTTCTTTTATACCAGTATCTATACCAACCGACTTACCAGTTTTTTCAAATGGTATATGTTCAATCTCACAAGTAATTGAAACATAATACTTACCAGTTGTAGATTTTGATATGCTCGCAAACAAAGGATTGCCCTCCATTTGCCTATGAAGATTTAATTCAATTCCTTCTTTGAATTTAGGAATCATAAGTTTACCATCTTCAACTATTACGTTTTGTGGTACTTTAAAACTTTGTCTATCGTATTTTGATTTAAAACGTGGGAATTTGTTTTGTTTATTAAAGAAGTTCTTATATGCAATATCTAAGTTTCTAATTGCTGCTTGTAATGACTGACTATTAACTTCTTTTAACCAAACAAACTCTTCATCTTTTTTCAATTCAGTCAGAGTCCTTGCATTATCATAATAGTTAAGTGAAGTTTTTTCTTTAAGATATTTCTCTTTGCGTTCATTTAGAAAATGATTAAACACAAATCTACAATGACCAAAGTGTTTACTCAACAAGGATTCTTGTTCCTTTGTAGGGTAAATTCTAAACTTATATGATTTATGTATTAACTTCATTCTATTATTAAATAGTCTAAACTTTTGTAAAAGTACAATTATTTTACAACAATCACAAATTTTTGTAAATATTTTCATTCATTTTGAGAAACATTCACAAAAATTTGCTTCATTATGTCTAAAAAATCACAGTACATCTCAACAAATCGTTCAAAACATTATTTAAAATGTCATTTAATCTTAGTTACTAAGTATCGCAGAAATATCTTAGTAGGTCAGTTAGATGATGATTTAAAATCTATATTCAGTTCCATAGCTGATAATTCAGATTTTGAAATTGAAGTTATGGAAAGTGATATTAACCACGTTCATTTTCTCATTCGTTATATCCCACGTCTTTCAGTTTCACAATTAGTCCGTAGGTTAAAACAAGAATCTACTCGTCAATTATGGTTGTTACACCACACTACTTTACGTCAATACTATTGGTATCGTAAAATCTTGTGGTCAGATGGTTTCTTTGTTTGTTCAATAGGTGAAGCAAGTCCAGAAACCATACGTCAGTATATCTTATCACAAGGTTAGTGGTCGCTTACATCCCACCCACGTTCCGATGGGTGGGTTTTACGCTCCGTCATATAAACTTTTACCTTTTGGTTTTTTAGGTATTTCAATATCCTGATAAGGCTTAATAATTTCTTCTGCCCAACCAAAATCTTCTTCAGATTCTTTTATTCTTTTCTTTAAAACATTTTTAAGTAAGTAAGCTCCAGCTGATAATGTTAGTCCAGCAAATAACTGTTCTATATTGTCTATGTTGTAACCTTTTTCGGCCGCCAAACTCTTTATTAAGTTAAGGACAGGGACAGACATAAAGGTAAATGCTAGAACATCAACCAAAGTTGTTACCGTTACACCAACCTTATTCCCAATAATTTTAAATAAACCAAGAGTTCCATTAACAAATTTAATAACCTTCTTAAGTTCCGAGTCTAATTTATGTTCTTTAACCTTTGCAATTAAAACATCAATATCTCTTTTAGATTTGGTGAGTAACACATACAAAGCCGTAATAACAAGTAATGTTACATCATACTTTGTTACATGAATACCTTTATTGGTTAGTAATTCATTTACAGGACCCACAAATCCTGCAATACCAACACCGAAGGTAAACATAAAATCGGCATTTAATTTTAAATCAGCAAGTACTTGTTTAACCATTGATTCACTTTCAGGGTCTTTAGGTTCATCTTCCTTTAATATTTCTTCGTACATCATATGTACTTGACCTTCAAGATAAACTTGTTCAAGTAATAGATTTACGGATAATGTTGATACTTTACTCATACAATTATAAATATGCTTTTAATAGCCTTTAAAAAGATATACGAATATTTATATAAAAAAATATTTCAATGAAAAAAGTAATCAGATTAAGTGAAAACGATATAGAAGGATTAGTTAAAAAAATAATCCGTGAAGAAAAAAGTGGTGACTTAAAAAAGGCTTGTTGGAAGGGGTATGAAGCTGTTGGTATGAAAGTTAAAAACGGTAAAATATTAAAAGAATCTGAAGAAGATTTTGGTTGGGTTCCGAATGTAGATGAATTGGAGTTGGTGAGGGATAACACCCATCGATATGAAATTATTATGGATTTAATTGATAAAGTTAAAAAATATAATGGGTGGACCATTACCATTGAAAGTGATGGTGTTGTTTACTGGAGTGGAAATGGTGAGTATACAGGAATGGCAACACCTGAATGGGGTGAAGAATTTTTTATCCCTGTAGATGTAATGTGGGAAAATGATTATGCAAATGTGACTGAAATTCACACACCACACTTTAAATATGTGATAGAAGTAGTAGATTGGTATAGGAATAATTACTTTAAATTGGTTGATGAAGCTCTAACTAATTATATAGAAAAAGATAGTGAATATATTAAAGATACAATTAAAGAAGAGATATATCACATTTTTGAGGCCAAAAAAACCAAAGAAGATGATGTATGTTTCTTAACCTTCCAAAAAGGTAATGAAAAATTAGAGTGGCCTTTATTCTCATTACCGGCAGCCTATACATGTCCTTTTGCAACAAGATGTAAGAATTTCCCAGCTAAATGGGATCCTGAGGCTGATAATGAAAAAGGTGGTAAGGGGGCTTTTAGACGTTTTGCTAGTACGGGTAAAACAATTTCTAAAACAAAGAAAACGGAGTTCCAATGTTACGCGGCTAGAGCACAGTCTCAATACCCAGCATCAAACATAAATGCATTCCGTAACTTAGATTTATTGAATCTTGCTAATAAAGCGGGTGGTGTTAAAGCCATGGCAGATTTGATTGTGGATTCAATGAACTATTATGAAAAAGAAAAGAAATTTAGATTCGATATATTAAGAGTTCATGAGGCAGGAGATTTCTTCACCTCTGATTATATGAAAGCTTGGTTTGAGGCAGCAAGAAGAAAACCTAAAACTTTATTCTATGCTTACACAACATCAGTTCCTTTTTGGGTTGAAAACATGAAAGAGAAACCTGTTAACTTCAAACTTATTGCATCAATGGACAATGAAAATGTTGATTTGATTAATCAACATGGTTTAAGATTCTCAAGAGTTGTTGGTTCCGAAGAGGAAGCTAAAGAACTTGGACTACCAATTGATGTAGATGATAGAATTGCTTGGGATGAAGATAGAAACTTCGCTCTTATGATTCACGGACCTCAACACAAAGACACTCCAATGGCGAAAGCACTTCAAGTTAATAAAAAGGCAGGTGTTTACGACAAGATGAAATCTGATAAAGAACAACAACAAGCATATAAAGACCACCGTAGAGAACTTCTTCGTAGAAAAATGAACCAACCTGAATATATCCAAGGTGAGTTAGAATTTCCTGAATTAGAAGAATCTTATTATGGTATTAATGATAGACAATCTTTAATTAAGGAGAATCAAGAGTTTGGTTCTGAAGATGTAATGTTACAAGGTCATAAAGGGTACAAAGGAAAGGTATTTGTTCATAGAAACTTAAATAAACCACCTTATTGGACTGTTAAAGCAAGACACGGTGAAGATGCCGGTCTTGTTATTGGTTACGATAAAACTGTTTGTTTAACTAACGTAACTTTTGTTGTTGGTGAAAAGTCTCGTCAAAGAGTATTAGCGTCAGGACAAAAGAACGTCCATGCGGGTGTTGTTGGGAATATAAATTCTAACTGTACACCAAACACAAATGGGTGGATTCCTGTTACATATAACCCATATAAGAATAGAACATTTGTAAGAGTTGATACTGGAGAACCTATCTTCAGAGCTAAAGAAGCTGTTCTTAAAAATGAAAAAGAAGTTTGGGTTAAATTATGATAAGAAATATCATCAGAAATATTTTATTAGAAGAATTACCTAAACCTGTGGGTTACTTTCCAGATCGTGAACAAGTGAGAATGGAATCACTTTGGGATAGTATACTGTTTGGTTCAAGTAGGGTGAATGTACCTTCTTCTGAATATAAGAAACTCTATGAAGATGATAAAATGTACGTCATCAAACCGTTAAGTAAATTAGCTTCATGTGAATATGGTGTAGATGGTGGTTTTAACCAAGAAAAACCTAAATGGGGTATATCTTCTCGTACTATGTTTAATAAATGGGATTCTCAAACCAAAAAAACTAATCAATACGCCGGTTATAATTGGGTGGATTCAAATAAAAAACCACTTAATTGCATACCTAGGTCAATACCTTATTTTATAATACAAAAAAATAATACAGAAGATAATCCATTTAGTAAGGTGGCTTTATTTTACTACCCTAATAAATCCGAATTTAAAGGTCATGATATTGAAAACAATATTGAAGTATTGAATGCTTTAAATAAAACAATAAGTATAGACAAATTATACGATAACATACCAAACTTCAATGAGGCGTTTTACCACATAGAAGAGGATTACTTACAGGAGAAGGATAATATATATATATAAAAGAACAGGAATTTGGGTTTAATATGCCATACGTAGCAAAAGGAAAATGTGTTTATAAAAGAGACACGGGTAAAAAGGTAGGTTGTACTAAGGGTTCTGTAAAGAAGTACTTAGCGGCTTTACATGCTAACGTGAATGAATCTAATGGAAGTGTAAGTAATGAAGAAAGATTCTTAGATAATAAGGTTTTAGTTTTCGATCCTCCAATTGGGTTGGAAGATTATCTTGAAAAGTTGGCACCAATTTTGATGTCAATGGACATTCTATGGTTTGATGGTCAACCATTAAAAAAAGGGAGAGAAATTGGTAAGAATGTTTACCAAAGAAATTCAACTTTCAAATATTTCTTATTTGATAGAAAAGACCCAGACAAAACATATTTCACCCAACATAACTGGGTTATGTCGGCCCTACCAAACGATAAGGAGTTAGAAAAATACCAAAAGGAAGAAGAAGATGGGGGTGGTAATGAAACGGCACAACAATTTAATAACTCAGAAAAAATTGATGGGTGGGGATTTGTTAATAACTTTAAAGATATAATCGGTTTTGATCCTTTCAACCAATTAAATGAATCTGAAGAAGAGTTTGATTGGGTACCTCGTGAAGTGGATTTAAACAACCCTGAAGTTTTATTTACTGTTATAGATAACGCATTAAAAAATACTAATTTTAAAATAGTTAAATCAACAAATCCGTTTTCTACTGGTGGAGTTACATACCACATAGAGGATGAATATGGTGATACTTACGTATACATAAATGAACAAGATTTTAATTTACCATTTATTTATCACGATATTAGAGACAATTTATCCTTTTTAACAGCTGAAGAAGATAATGAGTTAATACCTTACTATAAGAAACTACTTAGATTAATTCAACCTTTGTATAACAACAATAAGGATATATTATTCAAACCGATTAATGAATCTGAGTTTGATGATTTGGAGTGGGCTGAAGAACTTGTTAACAATTACGATTTATTATTAACTGATAAAGCTTGGGAAATAATTTTACCTGGTGATTATCAAAGTTTTTTAGATGCTCAAGATTGGGCCTTCTCTAAAGGTTTTGGATGGCGTAAAGGTCGTGGTGTTGAAAAAACCCATTTAGAACGTAGTGAGTACCATATGTATAACGCAATATGTTCTTTGGGTTCGGTTTTTGATGATGATATCACAACTAATAGTATGACTTATAGTGGGGCACATAAATGTGGTCTTGAAAGTCAAAAAAACGATATGATTCGGATAGCAAAAGGACATTCAAGAAGAGATGAATTATATCTATTTAAATGGGATAGTAGTAAAAAAGAGGCAGTAATCTCAGAAATTGTACCTTTAAAAAATATAAACGAATCTGAGGGAGATGATTTAGAGTGGGCTGAAGATACGGTCAATACAAACCCAACTTATAGGTTTGGTGATTTAGTATTCAAACCTCACCATATACCTGGAGCTGTTAGAGCTAGACTTAATTTTCCAAACGGACACTACATTTCAGTTGTGGGTGGTCCTCACCTATATGGTGATGGTATTAACACATTTGAAATTTGGGGAAGTGATGCTGACGAACCAGAAGGGTATTTAAGTAAGGATGAAGTAACTAATAGAATGTTAGATTTACAGGAATTACCACCACTTGAAGGTGAAGGTAGTTTTAAAAAAGGTCCCGTTACTGAATCAGAAGAAGAGTTTGATTGGGTTAAAGATATTGAAGGAAATGAATATTGGGTCAATTTCGACCAAATTAGTAAGGGTGATTATGTAATTTATAAAAAGGGTGCGGCAATTCAAGAACCAAAAGACGGTGGGTTTTGGCAAGTAGTTGGGTTTAGAGAATGTTTGTCTAGTTATTGGACTTATAACCCAATGGATTGGTCGACTGTAAAAATGCCTTGTGTTGACTTACAAAGTGTAAAAGACGCTAAAGGTCAAAGATGGTTAACGGGTGAAAACCTAACAGTTACCGATAAACCAGAAGAGTTTAGAACTTACCCTATTAAATTTAGAATATTAGATAAAGTGGATTGGTTAAGAAATCGTGGATGGAGAGTTCCTTTAAAAGGTAATTGGCATTTAAATGATTTAAATTTGAAATTAGATGAATCTGAAAATAAAAAATCTCTTTTAACGGAAGGTCGTTATGATGCAATAACTAGACAGGCCGTAAAAGATATTATGAATGTCGTTATTCAAACAAGGGGTAGAAATGATGAACTACATCAGGCTGTTTTACCTAATGCAATGAGAGAAGATGAATTTGAATATTCACAAGAAGGTTTATCTTTTAGTATTGAATTGAACGTTCACCATCAAAATATATATGAAACTAGGCCGGCAGATAAAGAATCTGACGCATACTTTGTACATACAGTTATTGCTGATGATGAAGAGAATATCATCATGATGACAGTTGTTGTTGACCCAACTTGGGAACCTAGAATATATGAAAAGTTATTCTATAAGTTACAAGAAGATATTAGACATGAGATAGAACATTTCACCCAAATGGGACCAAATCGTATTCCTGATAGGCCAACGTCAAGGACCGATACAACTAATCTAAAAACAGTTTATGGTCACCATAAGAATAAGATTGAAGTGCCTGCTTTAGTACATGGTTTCTATAGACGTGCTAAGTTAGAGAAAAGACCTTTAGATGATATCATGATTGAAGATTTAGATTCTGAAATTGAAAGAGGTAATCTATCATCAAAACAAGCCCAAAAACTACTCCAAATTTGGGTGGACTACGCAAAGAAAAATTTACCACACGCTCAATATAGTGGTGAATACTAATTCACTGTATTAATTATTTTTTGTATATTTGTCATGTGAACTATTATATTCAATATGACGGTGAATTTATGCATCACTACAGAGTAGTAGATGATTTAAAAGTTTTACATGTTAATGAAACTTCTGCTTGTATAAATTACACTTACAACGATATTGATTCTAAACCACAAGTTTATAAGCCATCAAGTAAAAAACTATTTGATGATGCTTTACAAAAAACATTAAATAATTTAGGTATTAAGTACGGAGAATTTAAATTTTAAAAATGGGAAAAAGAGCAAAAGAACATCGTAAAAAGGTTCAAGCACGTAATCGTAGACTTGAAGTGAATCGTAAGACTTTTAACAAAAGATTACAAGAAGAATTCTTGAAAGAGTTAGAAGCTGAAAAGGCTAGAAGAATAGCTGAAGACCCTGAATTCGCGGCAAAAGTTGAGGCTTATGAAAGAAAGAAAGCTGAAGAGGCTGCTGCAGCAAAAATTGAGGACGACGGTAACTAATTAACCAATCATATAAAGTGGCAGAAAAACTAGAGTTTGAAAGGAAGTTTTTATTATTAAAACAACCTGTTTTAAAGGCCGATATTGTATATCGTGTCGAACAACATTACTTCGGTGATGAAAGAATCCGTAGGCGTTCCGCTGACGGTGAAGAAGATGTATTCTTCCATACAATCAAAAAAAGTTTAAGACCTGGGGTTAACTCTGAAAATGAGAGAATCATAACTCGAGACGAGTATTACAATCTTTTGGAGAGATCCAAGGTTTTTGTAGTTAAGTACCGTCACTGTTACTTTATTGGTGAATTAAAATGGGAAGTTGATGTCTTTGAAGATATGAACTTGGTTGTTGCTGAAGTCGAATATCCAAAAGAAAATTATAAATTAAAAATCCCTAAATTCATTGAAGATGTTACGATAATGGAAGTAACTAAATTCAAAGAGTTTAGTAATAAAAACATTGCTAAGAAAAAAATAACTTACTAATATGGAAAAAACTATGGAAAACGAAGTTCTCAAAAGAGAAGATAAATACATTTCAGGTCACTTTAAAGTTGAAGAATTAACTATCAAAACTGGTGATAAGGAAATTAAAAGAGAAGTCTTTAAAAAGGATAATGCCGCTGCAGCATTAGTCTATAACACTGAAACTAAGAAGTATCTCTTTGTTGAACAGTATCGTCCAGGTGCTGAAGGTGTTCTAGTTGAAATTGTGGCTGGTACAATGGAAGAAGGTGAAACTCCACAAGACACTATTAAAAGGGAAGTTATTGAGGAGTTGGGTTATAAAGTGGATAAGTTAGTCCACATCAACGATTTTTACGTTTCCCCTGGTGCTAATACTGAAATCTGTGCCCTTTTCTACGCTGAAGTAAGTGAGAAACTTAGTGAAGGTGGTGGGGTTGATGATGAAAACATCAAAGTTGTTGAGGTTGAGGATTTGGGTTTAAATGGTAACCTATTCTTCGAATTCCCTGAAGAAGGTGATGTCATTCCACCTTACAAGTTAATTGACGGTAAGTCAATTATGGCAGTTAATTGGCATGTACAGAACAAAATGATGAAGTCTTTATGGGAAACAGTGTCGGACTTTAAAATGAAATCACTATAATGATAACTTTTTCTGAAATTAGGGATGTTTTAAAAAAATGGAACATCCATTATACTTGGTATGAAATCACCCAAAAATGGAGTGAGACACACCGTTTTTATCACACCTTAGAACACCTAATGGACCTACTCGACCAAATTGAGAGAAGATATCCTGAGGAGTCAAAGGAAAGGGATAAACTTATCCTAACTGCCCTATTTCATGATATCATTTATAACCCAGCGAGAGGTGACAACGAAGAAAAGAGTGCTAAATTCTTTATGGCCCACTGTGATGAAGTCAACGATGATATTGAAGATATCTACGATATGATTTTAGCCACAAAAACCCACCAAGCTGATTCTGAATTATCCAAAGTATTCAATGAAATGGACATGGATATTGTAACAAGAGATTTTGATTCTCTTATGAGGTGGGAAGAAGAAATCAGAGAAGAGTTCTCTATCTTTTCTGATGAAGAATATAGAGAAGGACGTTTAAAATTTTTACGTTCTATTGTGGACAAGTATCCACAAAATAAAGAAAATTTACTAAACTTAATGGACTACGTTAATCGAACATACTAATGGGTTGGAAATATACAGCAGATATAACAAGAGAAGAGGCAATTAACTTAATATATGCCCACCTTGAAAATTTAACCAATGAAGAATTGGGTGATGTTATGGGTTCAATGTTTGGTGACAGTGTTGAAAGGCCTTATCATGGTGCAAACTTTACCGTATACGATAAAGGTGATTTAAGATTTGATGGATACGGTAATTTAAAAGACGAGTGTAAATGATGTCAGAAGAATATTTTAGAACAATAGTTAAAGATGTCCTAAGGGAAAGTGCTCGAGAGGAAGGGTTCCAAATTTTAATGTTGGGGTCTCAAAATCGTGGTGAGTGGGAAAAACCTTTAAAGGATGCTATCGACTATTATAACTTAGGTGAAGAGGGTTACAACATTGTATGTATGGCCTTAGACTTTGCTAAGTATCAATTAGTTAATGCCAACGTGATGGAACAAAAACCAGAAGACTCTTTTGGTAACATTGGTTGGATGTTTAAGGAGGAATTGGGGAATGATTAAAAAGAAATTAAAACCTTGGTACCCAACCAAGGAAAAAGAAATTCAAGCCGAACTAGCTCAAAAATTTTTAGACGCTAGTTTTCGTATACACAACAACTCAATCTATGGTAATTGGGTTATAGTTGGGACTGATGTTGCTAACGTTTTAAACGGTATCAGTAATACCGTATATACAACCACACACAACACATATGTACCAGGACCATCTTATTCAGGTGTTTCTTACTTTTGTGGTACAACATATACAACAAATTATACAACAATGCCTGTTGCAACAGGTACAACAAACTTTATAAGTTTTAGTGGATGAAATGATTAAGAAAGATTTAAAAACATTATCAGAAGTTCAAAATCCTAAGAAAAATGTATGGAAAATACATTTAGATGATGGTACTTTTATTGACACCGACGACGAGACAAGGGATAGAATAATTTTTAACCTACATCGTCGAGGAGAATTCCTACACGGTGAGGTAAGAGTAACACCTATGCAGGTTGCTCAGAATATTGAACTTACCTTTAACGTGCAACCAACTCAAACAGAAGAAAATTTAAGTAAGGGTAGGAAATTTTGGAATATGTTTAAGGAAGATGTTTTATATTTCAATAAAGCAACCACAATTTTTTTAACTTTCGTATCAGTTATTGTTGGATTCTTGACTTACACTACACAATACTTTGTAAACGGTCCATTTAAAAATATGGATGGTGAAGTAATGACTTTCTTACCTGGTGCCTTTTATTGGATTGGTGTGACATCTTTATTTGCTATTGGGTTTTGTCAAATTAAAAGGGTTTGGAATTTATTAGCCTACATAACCTGTTGGTTTAAGTTTCTAGCCTTTATTATTTTCGCAATTTTATTACTCTTTACCGTAGGTTTCATTAGTGAAAGAGTTGTTGATAAGATAGCCGATTTTGTGGGTAAAAGAATCGCAACTAAAAGAGAGCATAAAATAACGGAAACAATTTTAACATGAAAACAATTTTTTGGAATGTAAATACACAATTAGATTACTTCGAAGGTAATTTCAAAGTTAATGGCTCTGAGTCTATCAGACCTAAACTTAGAGCTTTAACAGAGTTCGCTAATAATAAGAAAATTAAGGTAGTGAACGTTGTAAGTTGGAACGATCCTAAGAGCAAGTGGTTTTCAGAAACACCTGATAACTCAACTACATTCCCACCTCATTGTATCATGAATACCAATGGGACTAATTTCATACCTGAAACTTTAGTTAGTGCTGATTATTTTTTAGTTAAATGGGATGTACCTTACATTGTATTCCCTGAAATACATAAACACCGTAATTTAATCATATTCAAAAACGCTATGAATATGATAGAAGGTAACAAGTTTGCTGATAGTGTATTAAACAATTTAGGTACTGTTTTAATAGATAGACCTAGTTATGTTGTTTACGGTATTGGTGCTGGTCAGGTGGCTAAAGACCTCACACGTAGAGGTTATAGTGTTAAATTAGTAACAGATGCAACGGTAGAATTCACTGGACTACCAATCAATTATGAAGAGATAGGGGTGGAACAAATTACCACAGAAACCCTATTTTCGACCGAATTGGTATAATATAGATATTTATTTAAGAATAGAATGGAATATACTGAAGAAGAAATACTTGAAGTCGTACAAAGATGGGAAAATACAGGGTTACTTTATGGGTTACCTTTATATGAAAAACAAGAGTTAGCACCTATCTACGATAACGTGGCAAGAGTCTCCCTCTCTAAGTTTGAGAATGGTGAAATATCAAGAAAACTATCAGATTTGATGGATAGTGTGATGTTTCCTATTTGCCGTAGACTTTATAGAAGAGTAGGGACTGAGTTTAACATCGAGAAGATGATATCAACTCTAACAACTAAGGTTATAGAATGTCAAGAACAGTTGAGTCAACCTGTTGTAGATAAAGCAGTAAATCCTATCGTAGAATTCTGTGTTGAATTTGCAGACACTTACGAAGATGAAACTATAAATAAAAAACAATTTAATAATGAAGAATATGTTGAACGAGTTGATAAAATTTTAGATACAATTCGTCAAATTCTTCTAAATAAAGAGATGGTATCTTTCATTGATAGAACAAATTCTGATTGGAAGATTATGTTATCGGATTCAAAAAAATCCACTAAACAAACAAGATATTGGAATCAGAAGATTTGTAAGGAGTTTATAGTACAAATATTGTCAGATACTAATAAAGGGATTTAAGTTTATCGGATATCTTTTTTTTAGTCTCTTCTGAATGTTTTCTACCTAAATTATAAGTATGACCTTTTTTATTCATACTTATAATTTTTTTCTGATCCTCTGTTTTTTCTTTACCTTTATTACCCACACCATGTTTGTTGCCCTTCATGGCCTCAGATATTTTTTGTTTAGTTTCTTCTGTTTTTTGTTTACCCTTCATGGCCTCAGATATTTTTTGTTTAGTTTCTTCTGACATTTTATGAACCCCATTTAAACCCTTATTCCAAGGAGCCCTACCTAAACTACTGCCGGCTTTAGGGTTTGAGTTGTAACCATTATTATAGGAATCTAAATTATCTATCCAATATTGTTCTCTTTCTATCATGATATTTTGGTAACACTCTTCTATTACTTCAAAATAAGAAGTTATCTATACCATGTTTATTAACTGAATTTTGTAATTTAATTGAGTGGTGTTTATTTTCTTTTAATCTCAATTTATGGGTTGACCATCTCTTGTTAATATTAATAGCACTACCTACATAAACCTTACCTGTAACTATGTTAACTATCCTGTATATCCCTGTCATTTTTATTTTTATAATATCTTTCCAAATTCTTCTTTTGTAGAATTTGTTTATTGCGCTCATAGTAAGCCATTTTTTGTTTTTTAATTGCTTCTAGTTTATCTTCTTCTGTTTGATGTATTTTTTTCCTTCCCATATATTTATAAATATTATATTTTTCTAAAAAGTTTCTAATAATTTTAAATTATATTAAAATATTTACTATTTATATAATGTAGGTACTATCATCTACATTACGTGATACAAACAAAGGAATCTAATGGATTGGATTAGAAAAGGTGCCGTAACCTTCGCTATGGCATTCGGTAAAACCGAGAAAGACACATTCGCACAGAATGCTAGTGAAGACTTACTAAGAAACAACACAGGGGTTATTAACCCTTATATAGCAAATCAATTAATGCAAGACCTCAAAGAAGGTCGTCTAACTCAACAAGTTAAAGAGTTTAGAAAAAAACATTACGAAATTCTTCGTGAATCAGCTAAGTATAAATTTAAAGATGGTCAATTGATGACTGAAGAAGAAGTTAGACAATCTAAGGTTGCTCAAGGTGATCCTTACGATTCTTACCAAGTTGAAGTTGTTTTCAGTAATAAACCACTTGGGAAGAGTTTATTTGAAGAGGGTGAGGTTAGACCACTTAAAATTCAAAGAGGTGTTGTATCTAGACATAAGATAGAGAACCACACTTCAACAGTTCATATTAGAACAATCGAAGGTAACAATAAGTTAATTGACTTCTATATCCCTAAATCTGCCGGTAATGAAGGTATTATTAGAGAGATTGAACAAATCAAACGTAATCCTAGAGTTACTGATTTAACTAATTTCACAAAAATGAGTTTCACAACCCAAGATTCTGAAATGTTAACATTTGAATATCGTATGTTGGCCTTTGACCGCGTAGTTGAGTATAACAACAATTATATCATTAAAATGTTTGCTGAGTGTACCGTAGATGGAAGATGGGCGGCCGAATGGACTCAAATAATTGATTAAAAAAGAAGGTTAATTAACCTTCTTTTTTCTATTTTTTGCCGCTTCAGACAATTTTTTTTTATGTTCTTCTGAAAATTTTTTACCTTTCATAGGTGATGGTCTACCTTTCATCTTCTCACTTAAATTTTTTCTAAACTCTTCACTTCTCTTCTTACCCCTGTTATTCTCATTTCTTTTTTTGGCGACTTCTGGGTTTTGTTTTTTACCTTTTAACGACTCACTCATTTTTCTTTTGGATTCTTCACTATGTTTTCTACCCCACATTGGGTGATTTTTACCAGCTTGTAGACCAATATGTAATTCACTTAATTTTTGTTTTAACTCATCACTTCTTTTAACACCCAAAGGACTACCAGCTGTGGGTGAACAATTATAACCATTTTTATATGAATTTAATTCATCAATCCAGTATTGTTCCCTCTCTATTAAAACACTTCTATCACACTCTTCAATAACTTCAAAAATAAAATCAGAAGTATTATGTTTATTGTAACTTCTTTGTAATGTTACAGAGTGATGTTTATTGTTAGATAAAGTCCTAATATGTTCACGCCATCTTTTATCAATATCGACAGCACTACCAATATAAACCTTACCTGTTACCGTATTTTTAATTTGATATATCCCTGTTTTTGTTGTCATGGTACCTATCCAAATTTTTCTTTTTTAAGATTTCCTTATTCTCAGGTGGGACAGTAAAAAAGGTTGATGATTACCTCCAAGAATATCATAACTCTTCTATTAAAAGTGTTTCAGTGGTTTATGATGGTTCACCTAATAAAAACCCATCAGTCAAATCTTTATTTAACTCCACCGAAAACCCACAAATCTTTAGTTTGTGGGATGAAAGGTGGTTTTAGTTAGTTGACTTTTAAAACATTATAATGTATAATTTAATTATGGAACTACCTAACTTAGAAGAAAGAATTAAATATTACTTTGGGACAAAATTACACAAATTCTATTGTAAAGAATTTTTGTAAATATGTTTTCACAGAATACAAACATTTTACAAAAATTCTGTCTTTTGTAGATAATCAAGATATTTATAATATATGAAGATTATTCACAAATCATATAAGTTTAGAATTGAGCCGACACCAGAACAAATTGTTTTGTTATTAAAACATTTCGGTGCTTGTAGATTTGTATTTAATAAATTTCTTCACGAAAGAAAAGAAAAATATTTAAATGAAAAAACTTCATTAAATTATTACGATAACGCAAGAACTTTAACTGATTTGAAAAAAGAAGAAGATTTTGATTGGTTAAAGGAAATAAATTCACAATCATTACAATCCGCAATCAGAAATCTTGATTCGGCATATAAAAACTTTTTTAATAAACAAAATAAATTTCCAAGATTCAAAACAAAATACGACAAACAAAGTTTCAAAATACCTCAAAACGTTTTAATCAATGAAGGAAAGTTAGTTATCCCTAAATTTAAAGAAGGTATTAAAATAAACTTACACAGAAAAATAGAAGGTGAAATATTATTTGCAACAATTACCAAACCAACAACAGGAAAATATTATGTTAGTATAACTTGTGAAGTTAATTACAAACCATTTGATAAAATAGGTTCAAAAGTAGGTATTGATACTGGAATTAAAGATTTGGCAATACTTTCAGACGGAAAAACCTATGAAAATATTAAAATTTTAAAATCAAAATTAAAAAAAGTTAAATACCAACAAAGACAACTATCCAAAAAACAAAAAGGTAGTAATAGTCGACAAAAACAAAAAATTAAATTATCTTTAACTCACGAAAAAATAACTAATATCAGAAAAGATTACTTAGATAAAATATCTACAGAAATTGTCAAAAACCACGACATTATATCTGTAGAAGATTTGTCTGTTAAAAATATGATGAAAAATCATAAGTTAGCACAATCATTATCTGATGTTAGTTTAGGTATGTTCTATACAATGTTAGAATATAAGTCAAAATGGAATGATAAGTCTTTTGTTAAAATTGATAGATTTTTTCCTTCTAGTAAAACTTGTTCTAACTGCGGATGGATATATCAAGATTTAAATCTTTCCATTAGAGAATGGACTTGTCCTTCTTGTAACGAACATCACGATAGAGATTTAAATGCCGCTAAAAACATCCTTAAACAAGGAATAAACATATTGTCTGGTTATGGAATAGAATCGGACATTAAACAAAAACAGGAGGAGGCGTTACCATTAGGTGAGTCTATGATTCCTGAAGCCCAACCATCTTTAGTGGTTGGGTAGTTCACTTAGATGTTATAAATAAAGCTTTCCAGTCTGAAAAAAATAAACTATTTTTATAAAAAAGACTTGAAAATGAAAAAACTTATTTTAACAACAATTTTAGTACTCACAAGTATTCTTGGGTTTTCTCAATATGATACCTATGTGACGGATACAACAAAAAAGGAATCACCTTTAATTGCTAGTGCTAGTACAACATTAAGATATACACTTAATGTTCCTAGATTACAAACCTACTACCAACCATCCCCATATGTTGGAATTAATTTGAATTTAAGTAAAGCACCTTCACATTATAGTGACGGGAATGATAGGAAAACGGCCTTTGCCTGTATCTTTATTGGTGGTTTAGCTTTCACAAGTGCAGCTCTTTTAGAGAGTGGGGATTTTAAAATCTATCAAGGAGAAACTGCTAGACAAATAATGTTTGGTGTGGGTATAGGTTTAACTCTAACGGGTGGTATTGGAATGATATCTTCTAAATAAAAAAAGGGACTTAAGTCCCTTTTTTTAATTCTCCTAATAAACTATTCAGTTCTTCTACTGAATTATTAAATTCATCATTTAAGGTTTTCCACTCCTTATAAATTTCTAAACAGTTAACTAACACATCTTCTAAAGTGTTAAACTTATCTGTAATTTCATCTATACGACCATAAGAGTCTCCTACTCGGTCTAATTCTTTCCATAGGGGAAATATCTTATCAGAATGAATGGACTCAAGGGTGTTATAAACAGTTTCATTCCAACCCGAAGTCTTAACGTAGTTTAATTCGTTTTTAATTTCATTAGAAATTTCTTCATATTTTTCTTCAAGTAATGAAGCTACAGCTTCATCTTTTGGGTCAACACCAAAATCTAATTCAAGTTGACCTTCCTTAATTACATCTTCAAGTAATTTAGGTATTAACTTATTAAGTTCAGCCTCTTTTAGAAGTATTTTCTTTTTCATATTTTATTTTTTAAAATTCTCGTTAATTCGAGAGTATAATTCTTGTAAATTCTCTAAGTCTCTATAAAACTCTTGTAAGTCGTAAACAACATCTAATAAGGAACTAATCTTATCGGTAATACCCCATATAACTTCTTGAGGCACTTCCTCGTTATCGTATACTTGTTTCTCTATAGATTGTAAATCAGTTTCTAATCCTGATAATTCAGAATCAATACCTTCAATAGGTTGAACAATAGTTGTTGATTTCAAAGACTCTAAAATAGTATTAATTCTAGATTCAGCATCTATATATTGAAGTTCCTTCTCTATTTCTATTAGATAAGGGTGACGATCATCATAGTCAGGAAATTCTAAACTTAATTGTTGTCCGTTATCTTCTTTAACGATACGTCTAACTAAGTTTTGAATATCAGTACTCGACAATTTTACTGTTTTCTTTTTCATCTTTGAATTTTACGTCTTTTAAATTTAGGACCTCTTCAACTTTACCGACTGAATAATTTATCCATTTACCTTGATATCTAACTTTAACCATTAGATAATTTAATTCACTTATTGTTAGTGATTCAATAACCCCTTCCTCTCCGTTGGGCGCTATGACAGGTATTTCCTTATTCTTCATTTCATGCAGTCGTGTAAATTTTTATTTATTATTATCCATTAATTGTCTTATTTCTCCATATATAGAATCGATAGCTAATTTAAGGTAAGTACTTTTTTCTTCATCTTTAGAATTTTCTAATTCTTTTTTAAGTTCTTTTACCTTATCAATTAACTCTTGTAATTTTATATAATACGTTTCCTTATCCATCTAGATTCGTTAGCTCTTTGTGGAACCTCTTGTTGAGGAGGGGTGTCAGTTATTTGCATAACATTCATCACCTTATATTTATAATTTGTGGTAGTTCTAGCAATTCTTTTACCATTACTCAACACTAAACTCTTATCAGCAACTCTAGTTACTGTTACTTGTTCACCCTGACCCCAACCTCTACCGTTTGGTCTGTAAAGAATTCTATCACCGACTTGAAGTTCGGTTGTTCTAACTTGTTGATTTCTAGTAATTTGGGCGTTATTAAACATTTTCTTATATAAATCCAAAAACTTTTGTCTTTGTTCTTCATTCATTTGTTCAAGGAAACTATAACCACCCCATCTTGATACCATCTGTTGTAAGACATTACCAATATAGATTGTACCAGTTCTTGAATCTCTAGCATTAATAGCTGCATTCCAACTAGCTGTTTCTTGTTCCAAATAAGGCAACTTACCTGGTCTAATTTGGAATAAGAAATAAGGTAATCCATTTTCTTTATATCTTGTTAAATCAGTGAAAGCACGATTTTGATTATACTTCTTCAAATATTCGGTAGCATCTTCCATTGATTGATTATTCCATACATCAAACTTAGGGAATACATAATAGTTTGAACCACTTTTAAACCATATTTCAGATTTTTCCTCTAACTCTTTCTCATCAACTTGTGATTGTCTAACTAATTCTTTTAATACTTCATCAAAATATTTTTTAGTAACCTCTAAAAGATGTTTTGGAACTAAATTCATCATTAAACGTGGGTCAATACTTTGGTCTTCCATAGAATACCATCTCCAATGTTCGTAGTCTGGAGCACTATAAACGATATTAACAGCAAATTTATATTGGTTAGCTTCTTTCTTTCTTGGGTTAAAACCTTTTTTATCGATAAAGAAAACTAAAATACCGTTTTGAGTATAGTTACCAAAATATGATGGATTACTTGTAGAAACACACCAATTAGAGTGAGCACCGTAAGAACAAGAAGCTTGATGCGTTAACGGTGATACGACTAACCATTTATCATCTTCAAAAATCTTAACCCTTGATGCGTTCTTAGGTTTTTGTTCTTCAAAATAGTCACACATTGGTTTAATCCAAAGGTGTGAAGGGTAAGCATTAATATCTTTAGGTGTTTTTCTAATTTTTTCTAAGACAGCTAAATGGTCAGCAGTAGGATTTCTCCATTTATCTTCACCATAGATTCCTTTAACGTGATTATCACTTAAACGATTAACGTTTTCATGATAACATTTAATTTTAGCTATTACATCAGCCTTTTCATTGGGAGCTTGAATAACAGTTCTAACCATCCAATCAAGGTATTTGTTATTACCAGAAGGATCATTTTGAGATAATTCCTTAATTACTGGTTCAGGTAGTTTTCCTGTATACTTTTTAACTGTATCTTCGAATCTACCTTCGTTGATAAAATGTTCTAATAGTGTATATTTAATTTTTGTCATATCTTTGGTAATAATTTTATACGATTATTCTAATAAATAAATATTCATTTTATTCAATAAGCTGTTGACAGTTAGATAAAAAAAGACATAATATTAATATTGTAATCGAAACGGTGAGACCACACAAAAACAATCACAGTAAGGTTGACGGAAGGGTTCGAGTGAATCACGGAAACAATCAAGGACTGTAACTATAAAAGAGGGTCTACTAATTACAGGGAGGTGACCCCAAAGTCACCACACGCGGAGGTCGTATAATTAGTATATCGTACATTCCTGTACGATGGTGAGGGTTAAATTCCCATCCTTCCGCTCTCTTGGGACGTTTGTCCAAATCCTTTATATTTATATATAAAGGATTTTTTATGCAAACAACATTTATTTACGGGCTGATATGTCCCAAAACAAACCAAATAAAATACGTTGGTAAAGCTGATGACGTAAAACGTCGATTGAGACAACACATTTATCAATCTAAATACTCAGATAGTAATAAAAATTTATGGATTAAAAATTTGTTAAAAGAAGAGTGTAGACCAGAAATTGAAATAATAGATGAGGTTTCATTAAACGATTGGGGTTATTGGGAAGATTTTTGGATTAAATACTATAAGTTTTTAGGTTTCCATTTAATTAACGAAATGAATGGTGGTCATGGTTATGGAAAACATTCATCAGAAACTATCGAAAAAATACGTCAATCACAAAGTGGTGAAAAAAATGCCATGTATGGGAAACCAAGTCCAAAAGGGTTTACTGGTAAGAAATTTTCTGAAGAATCTAAGAAAAAAATTAGTGAAGCTAATAAATCTAATAAAACTTGGTTAGGTAAAAAACATTCGGAAGAATCTAGAAAAAAAATTAGTGAAGCCAACAAAGGTAAAAGTAGAGGTAGAGGAAAGGTTTTATCTGAAGAAACAAAAAATAAGATAAGAAATTCAATAAATTTATATAACAAAAATAAAAAACTTATTGACAAATAAATTATTTTATAATAAATTTGTTTCAGAATGGTGTTAGTAATTCACTAACGTGACACATCAGGCCGGTGGTCACTTAACAAAAATCCTCTGTCACCGAGTAGTGTGACCGTTGGTTCGCGAAAAACCATTTTTTACGGACTTTTTACTATCAAAAAAGTTCACGGCCAAAAAAGGAACGTCAACGGTATACCGATCCTTCCTCGAGTTTGACGACTCAGGTTTAAACGTACCACAGCTGTAAGAAGACCCGACCTCTATTGGTAAAGCCTCTTCCCGAAAGGGTAACGTAACCAAGATTGTGTCGGGTTTTTTATTTTATAAAAGATATGGGAACAATAGAAAATATAAAAGTAGGTGATTTAATTGTTTGTCACTACCAATATCATGTAGGTATTGGTTACGGTAAAGTGACAAAAATATTTGACCGTGGGGAAGGTAGAGAGGTTGAAGAGTACGGACCTGTAATAAAACATTGTGGTGACAATAGTTCAAAATTAGATATAACGGTTCAAATTTTGGGTTACGACTTAAGAGACGGTGATAACGAAGATGATATGGGGGAGATTATTGAAATAGATGAAATAAAGGTTTTTAACCCTAATGATATTTATCGTGTTATTACAGAGGAGGAAATCAATCGTATTAAAGAAGAGTGGGAAACCCTAATGAGAAATAAACTTAATTTTCTATATAAGAATGTTAATAGACCACCGATTGGTGGGAGAAAAATAATAAACTCTTTGAAGTTTTAATTTCTTACTGTGAACTCTTTCATAAACTGTTCATACCAAATATTACCATTCCAATTAGGTCTAGTATTTTCTTGTGAAAGTTTATATAACTCTTGGTCGGATAAAACAGGACCAACTTTAAATTTACCGTTACGAATATTTATCATTTAAATTAGAACATATTGAAATTTTAAAAGAATATAAGAATAAAATATTTGTTTATAATTCTTTTAAAAATATATCAAATTTAAGTTCATCTTCATTTGTTATTGAAACAAATGTTTTTTTGGAATCTCAAAACTATAACATATGTGTTAAATCAAAGTTTGTGTCGAGGAATTCTCTACCACTTATCTCTTCTCTCCAAATTAATTTTTTACCATCCATTCTAACTGTCACAAAGTAACCACCACCTGTAAGTCTACGGAAACCTTCTTTAGAATCAAACCAAAGCCCAATCTGATTTTCTCTATCACCTAATGTGTAAGGTGTTTTAAAGTCGGTAACCAAGTATTCTATACTATCAACCCAAGCGTAATTGTGGAAATTATTGAATACACCGAAATTATCTTCTAATTTTTTTAAAACTTCTCTTTTTTCTTCTTCAGTTAAATCAGATAAATCTATACCAGTAAGTTTAGGTTCATCAGGTTTTGGTTCTATCGTCCAATCTTCAAATAAAGTGTCGGTATTATCAAGTCCTTCTTTATATTCTCTAGGTACGTATTCAAAATATTCTTCAAAAAAATGATTAGTAGGTGTAACCGTGTGTTCGGCATCAAAATCATTAATAAAAATAACTTTTTTTATACCATATTCATCCCTAAGTTTTTTTATTTCATACATATTACCCATTGTAGTTGCTTTATCCTTACCGTCAACAAAAATAGCTTTTTTAGCTAAAATAAAGTCACCACGATGAGGGTCATGTTTTGAACCAATACCTTCTTCAGATTCAGTTAAATTATCAAATATTTCTGTATCATCTTTTGGCATTAAACCTTTAATATATTCCACCACCTCCCAATCGTTTGGGTTAAAAGAGTTTCTTTGATCATCTTTTTCTAATTTATAAGAACAAATTCTATCTTGATGTTGAAAACAATAAATAACTAAATCTAAAAATTCTTGAGCTTCTTTTCTATTTTTAAATATGATATCTGTATAACTTTGATATCCATCCCCATTACCATAATTTTCCATAGTTACCCAATAAGTCCCTCTAGTTAAAAATTTAGTGAAAACATATTTACCACTCTTATCCATAATTAGATAAATCGTTTTACCGATAGTGGGTCTATGATTTTCTTTTAATATATTTTGGATAATATACCTCATAATTTATAAATATTTCGTATATTTGTATTGTTAAAAATATTGTTAAAAATAAGGTTGTAATTGAAAAGTTGTTTACCAAGGGTAAGAGAGTGGTAACCAAGAACTTGATGCTTAGAATCATGGAAGGTGATAATGCCTACATGGTGACTGTATCTTCTAAGACTTTCAAGAGAGCTGTTGATAGGAACAGAATCAAGAGGTTAATGAGGGAAGTTATCAAGGGAAGTGGAATCAAGGGTACCTTTGCTTTAATCTATTTGGGTAAGGAAGTACCTACATTAGAAACTTTAAAAACAGAATTCAATGAACTCAAAAAAAGAATATAAGGATTTGGAATCTAAGGCTTTAGAAAATTTTGACATATCGAAATTAAGTGTTATTTTTCTAGATATTGATGGTGTATTAAATTGTCAAAGAGGGTGGGAACATTACATAGGTAATGGACCGTCTGATACTTGGGACTACAGTAAAATACCTGAATATAAATGGGGTGGATTTAATCGAATTCCATTCTGTCCTAAGGCGGTTAGTAGATTAAATGAATTGATTAGATTAACACAATCTAAACTTGTTATTATCTCAACTTGGAGACATGGTAATTCTTTGGAGGAATTACAAAATTGTCTTTGGGAACGTGGAGTGGACGGACTTGTGATTGGTAAAACTCTCAGTTCAGGTAGGTTAAAAAGAGGTGAAGAAATTCAACTTTGGATAGAAGAATTTGGTCAACCTAAGAAATTTGTCATCATAGATGATGATTTTAGTTACGATATAAAGGAATTTTATCCCAATAATGGTGTTCAACCTAGTGAACCTGAAGGATTTAATGAAGAATGTTTTGAAAAGGCCGTAGATATACTTGCGTAATATTTATAGTTGTGAGAAATATTATTAAAAAAATATTAAAAGAAGAAATGACAAGGAATTTAGTCATAAAAGGTAAGATAATTTTCGATCCTGATAATGTTACAAGAAAACATAATCGTCAGGCGGATTGGAAGCGTGTCGCTATGGTTAAATTCGATGGTGAGATGGCAGAATACTATGCGTGGTTTATTGAACGTAGATATAACCTTACTTTAAATCGTCCTCTTCGTGGGGCACACGTTACATTTGTTAATGATTCTATTAAAGAAATTAGAGGCGGTGATAGGAAGTGGGAAGAAGTTAAAAAAAAGTGGGACGGTAAAGAGATTAATGTGATACTTAATCCTGATGTTCGTACCAATTCTGAACACTGGTGGATGAAGGCAGACCAAACACCTGAATTTTGGCAAATACGTGAAGAGTTAGGATTAGGTCGTCCTTTTTGGGGGTTACACATGACTATTGGTTACAGCAATTCAAAAAATATTGAACATTCGGAGTATATACATAAATTGATAAAGAAGTATGGGGGTAATTATAATTAATTAATTACCCTTCTTTCTTTGTGGTGGTTTAATACCCTTTTTTTTCATGGTATCACTAATTTTTTTCTTTACCTCTTCGGTGATAACATAATTAGGATTCCACTTAATACCCTTCCTTATTTGACTTAATTTTTTTTTAGTTTCTTCTGTATGTTTTGAACCTTTTCTATTATTTGATTTACCCTTTTTGGATTCGCTAATTTTTTTCTTGGTTTCTTCTGACATTTTTTTACCTTTATTCGGTCCTGTTTTACCTTTAAAATGTTCACTTAATTTTCTTTTAGTTTCTTCTGTATGTGGTTTTCTAATTCTTTTTTTATGGAATTCACTAATTTTTTTCTTAGTTTCTTCAGAACATTTAATACCTAATGGACTATCGGCAATAGGTCTAGAATTATATCCATTATCATAAGAATTTAAAGTATCAATCCAATACTGTTCTCTTTCTATTAATAAAGACTCATCATCCAGTATTTCATATATTTATAAATATATCTAAGTATAGAGAAGAATACAGATGACAATTAGTTTAGACCAATCTGAATACATTTTAAATCTTATTCAAAAATTTGGTGGAGACTACGGTAGATAATGAGAGATTTAATCCATAAAATACTAACTGAAGAATTCGATAACTTTGACTGGGTACCTAACCCAGTTAAAGTTGTTGTAACTCACCGTGGTGCTTGGTATCCAACAAATATGGATGCAATGATAGCCTTGGATGTGACAGGTGCTAAAGAGTTTAGGGAAAAATATGGTAACTTTTGGTGGGAATCTGAGGATTATCAAAAATGGAGAGATGAATCCACTACAGCAAAGAATTGGTCAGATGAAGATTTTTTAATATACGCAGGCTTAAACTTAATGGAACCAAAAAATGGTAATATTTGTTATTTAATCGATAAAAGTTACATACAAGGTAGTGATGAAATATATAAATTAATTCATATAGAAACAGGTAAAGAATTTATAATGGGTAAATATGGATTTAGAAAAATAGAAGATTGATATTACGATTATAATTAATTACCTTTAAAATAAAGGTTATGAAAGTTAAAGTTTTTTACACCAACGAACCCGTTTTAGAAGTTAAAACTGAAACCAACGGTAAACTTTATGGTTTACATAGAGATCGTCATCCTGACGCTGGTTGGGGTGAATTAAGGTGGACTTTTATGGATGAAAGAGTTAAAGAAGTTGAATTAACTCCTGAACTTCGTAAAACCTTGGTTGAGGATATTTGTGTTTCTCTTCCTGACCATAGAATATATGATAAACTAAAAGAATTTGATTTATTGAAATGAACGAAAATTATTTAAGATACTTAACAACTTTTGATGGAAACGGTCTATTAACCTACGATTATCCAACATTCGATACAAATTGGATATTGAAGGAGATTTTTACACCAAAAGACCATTCTTTTTTAAAACAGGAATTAAAACCTATGGCTTTTATACCTGAAAAAAGGGTTTTTACATTAGCGGAGCGTAAAGCCCACTCATCACGAAGTGTGGGTGGGATGTAAGCGACAATTAATACACAACATTAAATAAATTTTAAAATAAAAACAAATAATTTTAAACTTTTTCATTTTTCTACATATTTATATATGATGTTAAAAGCTTTTAAATATAGACTTAATCCCAATGAAGAACAGAAAATTCTTCTAAATAAGCATATTGGTGCTTGTAGATTTATCTATAATTTAGCTTTGGAAACAAAACAAATGGCTTACGCTGGCAATAAGCACAACCTATCTTATTTTGATTTGCATTCGCAACTTAAAGAATTAAAAGAAGAATTACCTTGGTTGAAAGAAATTAATTCACAATCATTACAACAAAGTATTACTAATTTAGATAAAGCATATACTGCTTTCTTTAAAGGTCAAAATTCATTCCCTAAGTTTAAAAAGAAAACTAATGGTAGAAGCTTTAATATACCACAAAATGTTAAAATAATAGATGATAAATTGATTATACCTAAATTCACAAAGAAAAATGGTATAGATATTATTCTCCACAGACCACTTAAAGGTGAAATTAGACAGGCAACAATAAGTAGAACACCTACTGGTAAATACTTTGTTTCTATCCTATGTGAAACTAGCGAAATTAATAAAATTAAACCTAAAATTAAAGAAGAAACTACAATAGGTATTGATTTAGGAATTAAAGATTTTGTAATAACATCTAATGGTGAAGTATTTGAAAACCCCAAATATTTAAGAAAATCTTTAGATAAGTTAAAATATATTCAGAAAAAGCATAGCAAAAATAAAGGAAAAAGAACAAAAAAGAAATTAGCAAAATTACATGAAAAAGTAACAAATAAGAGAAAAGATTTTTTGCATAAAGTATCTATTAAACTGATTCGTGAGAACCAAACAATCGGTTTAGAAAATCTTGCAGTAAGTAATATGATTAAAAATCATAATTTAGCACAAGCAATATCAGATGTCAGTTGGTCAACATTTGTAAATATGTTAGAATATAAAGCAGAATGGTATGGGACAAATATATTAAAAATTGGTAGATTTGAACCATCATCAAAAACTTGTTCATGTTGTGGTCATATTAACAAAGAACTAACTTTAAAAGATAGAGAATGGATATGCAGTAATTGTGGGACGCATCACGATAGAGATATAAATGCAGCAATAAATATAAAGAATTTTAGTTTAAGAAATATCTTGTCAGGAACTGACAGGAAAAATCATGACGAACTGCCGAGGTTACTCGGAGTGATGACTCATGAAGCCCATCCCATCAGCTTTGCTGTGGGTGGGTAGTTCACAATAAACGTTGAATCTATCAATGATGAAGATATTCAATACCTTCTTGAAAGATTGAAAAGAAGTTTAATGGTTCCATCTAGATTTTTAGATGTACCAACATTAAATAACCCAACAGATTATTTTGATGAATACCATTAAAAAAGGAGACATAGTACGTTTACTCAGTGGTGAAACTTGTAAGGTTATAGGTTTACCTGGAACTTTTATGTCCAATGGTTCATATGAAGTAATTGATGTTGAGTCGACATTGGAGGGTAAGTTCTTAGATAAAAAGAAAAAGAAAAAACGTTGGGTGAAGCCCCAAGATATTGCATATAGTTTGACAACAACGGACCATAGTGATCCTATCACAAACTATTTCGAAACGATATACGGTAATGATGGTGAAATACATATCATTCCAAAAGATTTAAAAAGTGTAGAATTAATTAAAGACGAGAATGGTTTTCAAACCATCAAACTTATCTACGACGAACATTTACACAGTACGGTTAATTTATTGATTGGTGAACATTTAATTATTCAAAAAAATGGATCTGAATAATCCTAAACCTTTTCATATACAAGCAATTCCAAAGTTTGTTTTAAATGAAGAAGGTCACGCAAGGTCAGCGTTTAAGTGGGGCCTAATAAGTAATCCTCAAATGTTGAATACGGATATAGAGGGTACTTTATCTTTCATTTTTAATTTAGAAGAACAAAAAGAAATCGGACCAGAAATGGTATCCATGATGCGACTTTTTGCTTGTAACATCGTTAAAGATTTAATAAGTGGAGAGAGTATTGTTGACCAAAGAAGTGGTGATGTTAAAATTGGGTTTATGAATGAAAGACCTGATATTAAAAAATTTCTTGTAGATTCAATCGATGCGTTAGAAGTTGAAGTTTTAAGGGAACTTGCGTATCAAATTGACCCTATAAAACCTACAAAATCTAAATTAGAATCATTATCATTAAAACCTAAAGAAAATAACAACTAAAGATATGAGTAAAAAAGAATTAAAACTACAGAACAAAGATTTGGATATGAATGTGATTGATATCCTAACTCTTTTAGACCCGAGTGAGACTAACAAATACACACCCTTCCTTCTTAAGATGTTAAGAAAGGAAATGGATAGACCTAAACTAAGAAAATTAAGAGGTGCGTCTAAGGCAGCTTCTAATGTGATTGAGGATTATTTGGTTAATTTCCTTTTAGATTTTATGGGAAGAGAGAATTTTGAACACGTTAAAAATTTCCACAACCATTTGGAGAATAACCGTATCTCAGAAGATAGACGAGATATTAACCAATACGACTCTTGGGGTGACTTAGAGAAAGAAGTGGGTCTAGCAACTTTCCGAGCACAACAAAAAAGTCTGGAGAAAGAAGTTTTAAAAGTTTTAGAAACTGATGAATGGGTGGCTATTAGACCCTTAACCTTGGAGTCTTCTTTGGCTTACGGTGCAAGTACAAAATGGTGTACAGCTATGAAAAATAATTCAGAGTATTTTTATCGTTACTCTAGAAATGGGGTTTTAATCTACGTGATTAATAAAAAAGATGGTGATAAATATGGTTTATTTTTCGACCACAATAACGGAGAATTTTCAATTTGGAATGTACCTGATAGAAGAATTGATTCTGTAGAAACTACCATACCTTCTGATATGATGAAGAAGTTATATATGACAGCTAAAACTGAAAAAAGAAATTATGATTACTTTTCAGAGACAGAAAAAAGAAGAATGGATGGTAAAGAGTTGAAAAGTGTGGTGGAAGAAGGTCAGTGGGAGATGGAGGCACCTGCCATAAATGAAGATTATGGTCAAATATTGGAAGCTCCAAGAGATGGAATGGATATTTCATTATTATAGCGTATTTTTCCATAGTGTTTTGTATTTTATATTAGTTGTGGTTGTGTTACTTTTATTATGAGGGTAAAGAACGAAACTTTATTGTCAATTTCCAAAAAAGGACAAATTAAATTAAAGGAATATGAATAAAAGAGGAATATATAGAGGTGGTAAAGTGTACTACCGACAACCAGTTGTTATAGGTTTAACAGGTGGAAATTGGGAAAAAGGATGGTCAGGAACTAAATCTTTTGGTGGTGACCTAGAAAAATACGATGTTATAAACACAATTGATTGGTGGCCATGTTCTAACCAAGAAGTTGAGTTTGAAATTATAAACGGTAGAGCCATGATTAGAGGTCTTGGGAAGATGTATGACCAAGATACTGCTGACGTATTATGTAGTGGAAACTTTAAATAAATAAAACCCCGAATCATTCGGGGTTTTTTATTTGCTTACGAATATTTATATGGACGAGCGTAAAACACACTCATCACGAAGTGTGGGTGTGATGTAAGCGACTAACCCTGATTGAGGATGTATTGACGAATGAGAAAATAAAT
>Ga0209096_1001221_pt1 | contig 29441 bp, 25 predicted proteins | sample AD_UKC034_MetaG_FD_184407 | JGI IMG/M metagenome (GOLD analysis project Ga0209096, IMG submission 184407) | Active sludge microbial communities of municipal wastewater-treating anaerobic digesters from USA - AD_UKC034_MetaG (SPAdes) (version 2) | ecosystem: Engineered > Bioreactor > Anaerobic >... | reverse complement strand
GAACTTCTTTTTTGTTTAAGTCAGGCCTGTTTAACGCAATTATTTCAGGCTGTCAAGCGCAATTATCTTTGTCTCACGGTAAATCCATTTTAGATGTTTTGGGTTATTGTTGACATAAAAAAATAGCTCCTTTATAAGAATGTCAATACACTATCAGGAGAAAACCATGAAAATTCATATCGAAGGATGCTTTCAAATGCTGTCCCTGTTAATTGCGCTAATCATCATCGGTTCGGCTGTCCCTGCATTTTCATATGAGCGGGAGATTGCCAATCTTTCATCCATTCTTGCCGCCGAAATTGTAAAATCCGGAAAAAAAACCATTGCCGTTGTAGACTTTACCGATCTTCAGGGAAATGTGAATGAACTGGGCCGTTTCATCGCGGAGGAAATGTCCGGAAATCTGACAACCACATCCGAGGGATTCGATGTTCTTGACCGCAATCATATCAAACGCATACTGGAAGAACAGAAACTCTCCCTTTCCGGGCTTACTGATCCTAGTGCGATCAAAAAAATTGGAAAACTGGCGGGTTCGGATATCCTCATCACCGGAACAATTACACCGTTTGGTGACAGCATCCGCGTATCGTGCAAGGCCATTGACACGACAACAGCCAAAGTTATCAGTTCGGCGCGTGGCAATATTGCCAAGACGGCAACAATTGCAGATCTGCTGAATCTCAGCATAGGCGGGGATACTGTCCAGGACAACCGAAAGCCGCCGGTTAAAAAAAGCACTGCATCCAAATCAGACAGGGAAAACAAGAAGATCAGTTCCGGAAAAATCACATGGGATTTTGAAACGGGAGACCTCAACGGTTGGAAAACCACAGGAAATGCATTCAACACGCAACCCACATATGGTGACAACCCAACCGCCCGCCGTCGCGGTCAACCTTCCAATCATCAGGGAGACTTCTGGATCGGTGGTTATGAAAATCGCCACACCGCCTATGATCCGCCCGGACGCACTCAAGGAGATGGTCCCCAGGGAACATTAACATCGGATTCCTTCATCATTTCTTCTTCCCTCATCAATTTTCTCATTGGTGGTGGCTGTGATATGGTTACGGAGCGAGTGGAACTGGTCATAGAGGGGCGAATTGTCCAGCAGGCGACGGGAAAATGTAATGAAACAATGGAACGCGTTAATTGGGATGTCTCCGCTTATGAAGGAAAGACCGCTCAAATCCGGCTGATTGACGCATCCAGCGGCGGTTGGGGGCACATCAATTTTGACGACCTGCGGTTCGAGTAGCATTTGAGTCTGTCGCTCAATCATGCAAAACCGGGGCATCCAGCTGAAGCATGCTTTTCAGGAAGGCTATTGTCGCGCCTGTTTTTTCTCTTTTTTCTGTTTATACATCCGTTCGTCAGCTCGGGACATCAATTCCTGGATTGAACAGGGTGTCAAGGGATCATAATCGGCGACGCCGATGCTCATGGAAATTTGATAAGGCAGATTTGAAGAGGCGTTATCCTCATCAATTCTGCCTTGTAAACGTTTGATAATCACTTCCGGCAATTCAATACTATTGGTGACAAGCACGGCAAATTCATCCCCGCCCAGTCGGCTGGTGATGTCGGACGCCCGGAATGTTCCCTTCAGAATGACTGCCGCTCTTTTAATGGCGTTGTCTCCTTCTTCATGCCCCAGATTGTCGTTGATAAACTTCAGGCCGTCCAGGTCAATGAAAAAAAGCAGCAAGCAGCTGCGCGCGCGGATGGCCATTTTAATTTGCTGTTCGGCAAGGGTGATAAAGCCTCTTCTATTGTATAATCCTGTCAGCGTGTCCAGGATGGCCATTAGGCGGGTTTCCTCCTCTGATCGCTTGCGCTCGGTAGCGTCGCGGGCGACAAACAGGAAACCGGATGGCTCGTTGCGCCTCAAAAGTCCGGAGGAGCGAATGTCAAAATAAAGAGGCTGATTGTCCTGATTCCTCTGGAACTTCGATTCATAGCACATCGTCTCGGAAAAACCGCTGTTGAATAACGCGCCGATACGCTCTTGATGCTCAAGGGAATCCGGTGGAAAGAAATCTCTCATGTCCATTCCTATAACAGATTTTCCCCCAGCAAGTTCCTGAGCCGCCGGGTTGGCATAGGTGATCATTCCCTTCATATTGGTCGTGACAATCGCATCTTGAGCGGTGTCGGTCAGGCTGCGGAACTTTCCTTCGCTTTCTTGAAGCGCTTCCTCCGCCAGTCTACGTTCGGTGACGTCCAGAATAATTCCCCGGATGCCTTTTGGTTGACCCGATGCATCTTTTAATAGCAATACCGACCCTTCAACATACCTTTTCGCACCATCTTTTCTGATCATCCGCCCGTTGAATGTCCGGTTGCTCCCCCCTGTTGGATAGTCCTGAAAAACTTTTTCTGACGTTTCCTGATCCATATACCGCCGGTTATTCATACCCATCAACTCATCCCGGGGATAGCCAAGAATCCGGCAAAAGGCATCATTGAAAAAGGTAAGGTTACCGGCAAGGTTCTGTTCAAAATATCCCTCCTGAATGTTCGTAAGAAGCGCTCGACATTTTTCCTCACTTCCGCGCAACCCTTCCTCAAGCTGCCTGTTCCGGGTAATATCCCGCATGACACCGAGAATCCCCACAGGCTGCCGGTTTTTATCTCTGACAAAGGAAAGCTTCGTGTCCGTCCACGCCGTCGTTCCGTCCTGACATCGGACTTCAAGTTGCAGTGTCCGGGAACTCGGGTTTTCATATTCGATCCGTGCCGATTCCAGAAATTCGGACAGCGTCCTTTTGGTCAAATCCTGGGAGGCAAGTGTCAGTGCGTCAAAAAAATCCTGTTTCAGCACATCTTCCGGTTCATATCCCCTTAAAAACTTTACCGAAGGGCTGATATAGGTATAATGCCAATTCATATCCAGCACGAAAATGACATCGTGGATATTGTCGGTTATTCGCCTGATGGTGGAAAGAGAATTGGATATTCTGACGCCTAGTCGGTTGATGTATCCACCGACCAGCGAAAACCACGGGAGAACCATGGCCAGGATCACGATATTCAATATATCGATTTTATTGACTGATTCAGGATTGTTCCGGTAAAGCTGGCCAATCACCGCGGCATAAACCGCCACGGCGAACCCGGATAGATAAAGAAAATCCCGGACCCGTAATTTGAAAAGTCCGAAAACAAACACAATGATATAGATGAGAAGCACTACGCTTCTGGCGGATTCGGCATAATAAAGGCCCAGCATAATCCAAAAAGTGGCTATGATCATCTGAAGCAGAGTCAAACTGGGATCTTTAAAGCGTTTATTATAACCGGTTCTGAGCATGGCGTAGATCAAGATGTTGCACAGAAAAAGCCCCAAAAGACTAGCAATCATCACATAGATCGGCGATCGAGTCAGTCCGAGTAAAAAAATAACAACAAAGATAAAACACCATATCAAATACGCGGAGCAGGCCATGAGAAACCGTTTGATTCTCAAAGTCTGTTCATGATCCTCTTGAGGAAAAACGCTGAACATCAATTCATCCTATTGTTCTTTCAGATTCCTTTTTTAGCAGCCGATATTTTGTCGGACCAGAAAACAGTGTATTCCTCTATGGATATAAATCCGTTTCTGTTTCCGTCAATCTCTTTGAAGCGGTTTGCAATAAAGGCCATAAACTCTTCTCTCGATATTTTACCATCGCGATTCGAATCCATATCGAACAGGTCGGCCGACCAGAAGGCAACGCACTCATCATCGCCAATTTTACCGTCTTGGTTGGCATCCATCTTTTTTTGCGCCTTTTTCTTTATGGTGACGGGCGCCACCGCTTTCGGCCCGCACCAGAAAGCGATATATTCCTTGGCCACCAGCTTGCCGTCTTTGTCCTTGTCCATATTGCCGAAAAACTCGTTGGTTGCGGCGTTGAATTCCGCCGCCGTCAGCTTGCCGTCTTTGTCCTTGTCAATATCCTTGAAGCGTCCCTGCCAGAAAGCCGCATGCTCCACAACCGTCACCAGGGCATCGCCATTGGCGTCCACCAGGGCATTTGCCGAACGCACCATCGCGGGAACTTTTGTTTCCGCCCAAGCAACAGCACTCGAAACCAACAACATCATTAAAACTGAAAACACCATCCATCTGATTTTCATTTCCATCTTCCTTTCCAATCCATTATTTTCGTTCCTGCAAAGGAACGGCGGATGAACACTTTCGTTTTTCGTCCCTTTACTGAAAGTTCTTAACTCTTTAATTGAATAGTTCTTCCTTTCCTTGCCGCCCCAACGTCAAGATAAGCCAAAGCCGCGAAACACCGATCGGCTTGTGCGACGGGTTCGCTTCATCGATAAACATCTTTGCGATGCCCAACTTTTACCACCCATACTGTAAGTTCTTGATCTTGAATGGAATAGATAATTCTGTACATGCCTTGGCGAATACGATATTTTTCTTGGCTGGACAGTTTCTCGTGTCCAGGCGGCCTCGGGTCTTTCGCAAGCATTTCGATGCGCAAGAGAATTTTCTTCAAATCTTTTTGGGGGATTGAGCGAAGATCTTTTTCTATCGATTCTTTTAAAAAGATTTTATATTCGCCCATCTTTTTTCAGCCTCTTGACCATGGCTTCATAACTGATTAGGGGTTCTTTTGCTCTTTCTTCAAATACCGCGATGTCATCCGCGTCTTCCGCAAGAGACTCCTTAATGGCATCATTGACCAACTTCGATAAAGACTGCGATGTCTCAACAGCCTTTAATCTCAAAGCTTTATGCAATTCTGGATCTAAATATATTGTTGCTCTCATTGCTGCGGTTCCCATAAATTCCCTCCTGAACGTTATACAATTATAGCACCATAACGTCATAGTAGCAATGACGATCATGCGGACAGTAGTGCTGGCTGAACGCAAGCGCAGATCCGAAATTTGGCCGGCATCAACAAAACTCTGGATTCCGGCCGGATGATTACCTGGCGAATGCCGGATGAAATGGTTTGCCGTCATGCGTGATTCACTGATCAATGGTTGCCCTATCGCTCATTGCCTGCCGATATTTCCCATGCCGCCTTTGCCCCTTCTTCCGTCGCTTCAATAATTCTTCTGGGCGCAACTGCATCTCCCACAACAAAATGCCGGATCCTTTTTTTCGCCAGCATGTCTTTCAATGCTGTCCGAGGCGTCACTCCGATGGCCACAATGACCTGCGCGACAGGCGCCAGTTTTTTTTCTGCTCCTTTAACCTCTACAATCACCGCTTTTTCTTCAATTTTTTTCACGGTGGTTCCAAACATCAATTTTGCTCCCGTTTCCTGTAAGCGCCGGTAAAGCATCTGACCGTGCGCCGCCTGCGGAAGCACGGGTGGCCGGACAAGCATCTCGACCACGGTAATATCCCTGATTCCTTTTTCCCTCAAAAAGTCGGCTGTTTCCAGACCGACCAGGCCGCCGCCGATGACCACAACCGGACTTTGCGGTTGAACCGTCCCGTCCAGAATCTGCCAGGCGTCGCAAACCACCGAGCTATTGACGCCTTCCACCGGACAGGTGGTTTTCTCCGCGCCGGTCGCCAGAATCACCACTTCCGGCTTGCCCTGTTCAATGGCGTCTTCTGTAATCTCGACACCGGTTTTGATGACCACGCTCTGCTTCCGGCATTTTTCCGTCAGGGTGTGGATATAGCGGTTATAAACTTCCTTGTGCGGCGCAAGCGCGGCATAGCGCACATTTCCGCCTGTTCGGCTTTCACGCTCGAAGAGCGTCACTGTGTGTCCCAAGCGTGCCGCTTCGGAAGCAGCCGTCAGACCGGCAGGACCGCCTCCCACCACCCAAACGTTATGACGGACCTTGTCCGGATCTTCAGGGTAAAGAAGTTCCTGCCCGGTTTGGGGATTAATGGCGCAGCGAACCGGTTTTGCCTCCAGCGCCAGACGCTCAATGCATCCCTGATTGCAAGCCAGGCACTCCAGGGTATCTTCGGGATGTCCTGCAAGGGCATTTTTCAGAAAATCCGGATCGGCAAGATGCTGACGTCCCACGGCAATCATATCTGCATCGCCACGTGCGAGAATTTCATCCATGACCTGCGGATCCGTGTAGCGACCGACGGAAATGACCGGCACAGTGGCGACTTCCTTCACTTTTCGTGCAAGATAGGACTTGAAACCCGGAGAATACTCCACCGGGGCACTGGCGTTGGGTGTATCCACATTGACTTCGGCATTGCCGTGCGTTCCGAAAGAAACATTAAGAACATCGGCGCCAGCTCTCACCAGATCGGGAATAATTGTTTGCATATCGCTTATAGTATAGCCATCTTTGATGCATTCCTCTCCTGAAATCCGGATGGAAATCGGAAAATCCGGCCCCACCTGAGAGCGCGCTTCCCGAAGGCATTCCAGCATAAAGCGGGCGCGGCTTTTAAAGTCTCCTCCGTATTGGTCCTGGCGAAGATTGGAGTGAGCGGATAAAAACTGCATCAGGAGGTAGCCATGAGCGCCATGAAGCTCGACCATATCAAACCCCGCATTTTTCGCCCTTTTGGCTCCCTCTCCGAAAGATTTAATAATTTCTTCAATTTCCGCAAGAGTCATTTCCCGCGGCGTGCCTAAAAATCCGTAAACAAAACTGGAAACCGCTGAAGGCGCGACGGCGTTTTTCTGTTTAAGAAGGAAATAATTTTCCCGCCCGGAATGATGAAGCTGCAGCGCCGCCTTGGCGCCTCCGGCATGAATGACATCCGCCATTTTGGACAGGCCGGGAATAAACTTGTCGTCCCAGACACCCAACGAAACCGGCGAAACCAGACCGGAAGGATGCACGGCGGCGATCTCGGTGATGATCAGACCAACGCCGCTTTGCACCCGACGCTTCATATAGGCCAGATTCGCTTCGCTGACCGTGGAATCAAAATTGCCCAGCGCGGTTCCCATTGGCGGCATGACCAGCCGGTTGGCAAGAGAAAGCGAACGGATTTGTAGAGGTGACAGTAAATGCTGAAATGTTTTCATGAAAACCCCTTTCTTTAACAGATGCCCAGCAGAACTCCGCCGTCAATAACCATTTCCGCACCGGTGGTGTAATTGGATGCTTCCGACGCCAGATAAATCGCCGCGCCGACAATTTCATCCGGCTCGCCAATCCGGCCCGACGGCAGGTGGCGGCACATTTCCTCTTTGATTTTTTTTGCTTCTTCTTCCGGCAAATGATCCCAGTGAGAATTCATCATTTTAGTGCTGACGGGTCCGGGACAAATGGTATTGACCTGAATATTGTCTCGCGCCAGCTCCAGTGCAAACGATTTGGTAATCATCCGCACCCCGGCTTTGGAAACGGAATAAACACTGACACCCAGTTCCGGCTTGAAGCCGTCAATGGAAGAAATATTGATAATTTTTCCGCCTCCCTGTTTTTTCATCACCCGCGCTGCCGCCTGGGTCAAAAAGTATGTTCCTTTCAGATTGAGATTCATTAGCGTATCCCACAGGCGTTCATCCGTATCCAGAGCGGCGGCAATGGCAGGACTGGCCCCGGCGTTATTCACTAAAATATCAATCCTTCCGAACCTTTCCAGAACAGTATCCATAACCCGTTGAATTTCCGGAAATTTTCCCAAGTGAGCCGGAACAACCAAAACCTCTGCACCCAGGGCGGATATTTCGGCAGCGGTTGCCTCCAGATCCTGGGCTTTTCGGCTGGTAATCGCCACTTTGGCTCCTGCCCCCGCAAACCCGTAAGCAATGGCCTGACCGATGCCACGACCACCCCCGGTAATGATCGCCACTTTATGGTTCAATGAAAATTGTGATAGCTTAAACATGAGAAACCCTCCTTGCGCATTATTTGTTCCCAGCCAGCTCCCGCGCTCGATTTGTTGCCGCTTCCACGGCGGCCATCAGCGTAGCGCGAATTTTTCCTTCCTCCAGAACTTTTAAACCGGCAGCCGTGGTGCCTCCCGGTGACGTCACCATGTTTTTCAGTTGGGCCGGATGCAGTTTGCCTTCAAGACACAAACGCGCCGAGCCCAGCATGGTTTGCGCGGCCAGTTTTTCAGCCAAATTCCTCGTTAAGCCCATATGCACCCCGGCGTCGGTCAGGGCTTCGATCATCAAAAAACAGTAAGCGGGCCCGCTGCCGCTTAAACCTGTCACAACGTCCATCAGCTTTTCATCCACTTCCACCGCCAGGCCGACGGCCTGTAAAATGGCCAAAGCATACTGAACATCTTCTTTTTTTGCAAAATGCCCGCGGGAGACGGCGGCCGCGCCTTCACCCGCCAGTGCATTGACATTGGGCATCACGCGCAGAACCCTGGGAGTTTTGGTCAGAAGCTTTTCAATTTCATCCGTCGTGACACCGGCGGCAATGGAGATAAAGAGCTTCGTTTTTACAGATAATCCACTGATTTCTTTAAGGGTTTCTGGAAAGTTCTGTGGTTTGACCGCCAGGAGAATAATATCAGCCTCTTTGACCGCCTTCTTGTTGTCGGATGTCGTCTGAACATTGAGCGAGGCACGCAACTCATCAAGCCTTGAGGAATCAATATCCGCCACGGTGATATTCTTCGCGGCAAGAATGTTTCGGGAAATCATGCCCGAAACCAGAATACCGCCCATCTTGCCGCCACCGATCACCGCCACTTTTTTGCCTGTGAACATCGCCTTTTTAACCTCCTCGAAGAATGGCAAATACATGCACTTTTTCGCGATGTTCTGTCAATACATTATTGATGAATGCGCAAAACCGCCGGAGGCAAGATTCGGAAAAAGCTTTTGGCAGAAACCTCCGATGAAAGCGGCTTTGATGACGCCACGCTGCATCAGGAGTTTCTCCTTAGATTAATACATACTTTTTTACATGACACACAACCAGAATCATCTTCTTGACATGCATGTTCCGCCGCATATACTCCACCTGAAGAAAATTTTTCGTTTCGGGTGCATCAAGACAAGAAGCGCCTGACCATACGAATAAGGGAGAGCAACGATGATCAAGAAAAACCCATTCTTGACACAAATATTAAAAAACTATAGGTTTTTCTAAACGATCCCGCTATGCGGCAAAGAAAGGAAAAGGTGGACCAAATGAGCATTACACGACGAGATTTATTGAAAAATTCAGCGACAACCATGGGAGGGCTGGCTCTGGGAAGCGCCTTGAGCGGATGCTCTTCAAGTTCCGCGCAGCCGCCCGGGGATCCCACACAGATGAATTCCCTGCTGGCAGGTTTGCCTCCCTATTTTCCCGGATCGGAAACACTGGGCGCCAGCGAAATGAGGATTTCCTTTATGGGAACCACCTGCATTCCAATGATCAGTCAGGCGGCGGTCAGTGTTTTTGTCGAGCTGGGGAACGGTGATTGCTTTGTTTTCGACATGGGCACGGGATCCATTGTCAAATACTGGGCCATGGGAATCAATATGGACAAGATGTCCAAAATCTTTCTGGCTCACCTGCACTCCGACCATATGGGCGACATGCCGTTTGTCTATGGCTTTGGTCCATCCTATGGTCGGCTTTGGCCTCTCTATGTCTGGGGGCCGTCCGATTCCAATTTTATCTATACGGATCCTCTGGGAAATGTGCGCGGTCCCTACCCCGATGGAACAAAAGCATACTGCGATGCTCTGAAAAATACAATGTACTGGCACAACGAAAGCCAGTCTTTCCTGAGCACCAGCTATGCGGATTATGTGATTCCCCCTTACGACCCCAATCCGACGCTGAATCGAATTGACGCCTATGATCTGGTGCCCATTGAGCTTCCCTGGAAAAACACAGGAAAAGATGCAGGCGGAAACGCCAACAACGACAACATCGCCTATAATTTCAATGGAGTAAAAATTACGCATTTTCCTGCCGTCCACTGCCGGAGCGCGGCTTTGAGCTATAAACTGGAGTGGACAACGCCGTCGGGAAAAGTTTTGTCCATGATTTATTGCGGGGATACCCTGCCCAATAATTACATGATTGACAATGCCAAATCCGGCGTTGATGTTTTAATCCACGAAATCGTCATGCCCGCATCCAACTGGGTTGGAAAAATGGGCATTGACCCGGCTACCCATCCCTATGCGGTGCAACAAGCGCAAAATGTTCAGGACAGCTCCCACACACCGCAAAAAGCCTATGGCTATATTCTTGATCAGATTCAAAAGCAGGGAAAAGCGCCCAAGCTGGCGGTCGGTACGCATTTTCAGGCCACGGACGATACCATTCAACTGGCGATGGACAACATCCGCAAATGGTACCCGAACGGAGATGTCACTATCGCGGCGGATACAATGGTTCTGAATGTGACTCCAGGCGGCGTTACCAAGCGACGGGCGATTGTTTCCAACTATGCATGGCCCAGAACCAGCACCTCATCCCCTTACACAACGCCCAATCGACCCAAATACTGGAAGACGGATCCGACCACCGGACAACCGGACGGCAATCCGACCGCTCAGCTTGATGCCGTTCAGTATGCGCAGGTCATTGACAAAAGCCTCTACAATGCCAAGTAGTCGAAGATAGAGGAAAAGCATTAGAAATTCAGCGTCATGAGCAAAGGGCGCCGTCCGTCCCAGGGGATGATTTCGGAATCAAAGCGTTTCTCCAAATTTCCGCCTGCGGCTTTCTCCAACAGCCGCAGGCATTTTTGAATATGCAAAATGAATTCATCGGCGGAAATCATCTCTCCGTAGGTTCTGGTGAAAGAGTAAATACACACGTTCTTTTCTTTTACGCTCTCCGCAATTTTCGCGGCTTTGCGTAAAACAAGCCAGGTTCTTTTCGCAATGGCCACCGTCTTGACAGGCAGGCAATCCCAAAGCGCAACAGCATGACAAAAATATATCGTCGGGCGGTAGCTTTGCAAGGAAATTGCGTGATCATGAATGTCGGCCATCGCAATCATCAGCATTTCGGCTTTTTCATTTTGCGCTTTTTCCGTCACGCCGTTTCGCCGGTAGCCTAACTGCCAGTGCAGACGGGTTGTAACTTCGCTGCACACCGAGTCTGAAACAAAAAGCGGTTTTTGGGGATTCACAAACAGCTCTTCGTCATCTTTCAGCAAAGCTGAAAGGAGGTTGCAACTGATCAGCAAGTAGGCAGACCGGATGGCGGACGGCGAAACGGAAATGCCGTTTTCCAAAATCCCGGCCGCTGTCTCCAGAGAAGCAAAAACGCTATTTTTCATTTCCTGGAAGGCAAAAGCATCGACTGGTGCGTCGCCCAGGCGGGCACGTCGAACCGTGCACATGGCCCAAGCCAGATGCACCACAGCATGTTCGCAGTAGAAGTCTTCCGACTCGCAGGCGCAGTTGGCCTCAATGAATCTGGCCTCCTTCAATGCCTGCCGAAACAATCCGGTGGCCGCGCCCTGCGTGGGCGCTTCCAGAGCAATATTCCGCAAAAGGATCATCCGTAAGGTTCTGGCAATTAAATCCGCCGGATTGATGGAAAGAACTACCCGGAGAATTTCCAGGGCTTCATGAAAACACCGCCGGTAATACAGTGTTCTGGCAATATCCACACCCAAAATCGAATTGTGCGGAAATTTAAAAAAGGACAAGACCGCATTCGATTCTTCATCTTCCCGAGAAATATTCGGTAATGGACGAAGCAGACGATTGAGCTTTTCCATGGAAGGGGCATCGGGCCGCAGAATCGGATCGGAAAGAAGATCGGAAACGAAATCAAAATAAAGGGTGCTCCAGAAAGACTCAATCCACCAAATCGTCAGGGCTTCCCCGTTAAACAGGGAGGTTTCGTTTGGCCGTGAGCAAAAGACCACCCGAATATCATTCATCAACACCCCCTGGCGCGCCGTTTCGGACATGCGGATCACCGGATCATTGGGTAGCTTGGCGTTGAGCAAAGGCAGCAGATAATTATCCAGCCCGGCATATTCTCCAATGACAACGGCAATAGACAAAAAACGGTTTTTGGTTGAATAAGGGGACAAAGCCCACCCAATCGCCATCTGGTGCGCCAGAGACAGAGAGCTGCGCAAACATTGCCGGTAAGCCGTCAGGCCGCCGCCTTGCTCCTCTTGGGGAAAATCGACATAAAGTGTAGTAATATCGTGAGATTTAACTTTTCCCCAGCGCCCGTAAGAAAAGTGGCTAATGGACTGATCAATGTAATTTTTGAGCATTTTACGCAGCCATCCCAGAATTTCATGGTCAATCACATCTCCGCGGCTGGTAAGCATAAAACCGATACGCGCGCCTTCCCGATAATTTTCCGTCTGTCGGCTTTTGCTGCAACTGTTCAACAAGGCCTCATAATGCCAGATGGCGGAAATTTCCGGGCGTTCATACCCCAGCCAGAAAGCCAGACTTCGTAAAACATTCTGTTTATAGGGCGTATCCGCCGGTTCCTTTTTCAACCGGGTCAGCATGGTATTGGTGACCTTGGGCAGTGGGATTTCCTGATTCGCCAGAAGCGTGTTGATGCGGCCGGTCAGGGCGCGCAGGGAAATCGCCACTTTCAGGAATTCCTCTTTCTTATCAAGGAGTTCTTCAAACCCAAGTTGAGCGAAACAGGCGGAAGATTGCTCCTGCTGTGTCTTTTGCAAAACAAAATCCGCCAGGGAGACAAGATCCGCAGAAGCGGTAAGATTATGGCGAAACGCGAAATTCGCAAGCGAAATGCACACGGGCTTATGATCCTCGTTTTGCACAAACGATACCCATGAGGACGGATTCGGAAATAATGCAAAGATTGCAGCTAATGCCTTATCTTGAGCATTCATGGAAACAACCTCTTAACCTGACTTTTTTGATAATCTGCAAGTTTTATCATTCCCTTACAAGAACTTCCCTTGTTTCACCCAGAAGAATGGTTTTTTCACTGGCGCGGAACCTGCCGGTGTTTTCGTCTCTGCCTTGCAAAACATATCGGGCATCGGGATTGCCGATCGTTTGCGCGGCGATTTGCGACAAGGTTTTCATGGTATCATTTCTGTAACGATTGATGATCAGCCCCAGTTGCATGCCATGGAAGTCCGTCATCATATTGTAGTCTCCGGCGCTGTCGCCGGCGACAAAAACCGGGTCGCTATTTCCATGCGCCGGCCGGATAAATTGTGTAATGGTTTTGCTTTTCCCTTCTCCCTGTGTTTGAAAATAGTTGTCATCATATTGATTGATGTATCTGCCGGAATTATCTTTTTTTAGCCGCATGGCAAAAATGTTGGCAACAGGGACAGAAAATCCGTATTTAGGATTGGCGGCGGATACGATAATGACATCGTGAAAAGATGCCGAGCAGATATAAACCTCAATGCCATTTTGCATCATCGTGGCAACAAGATTTTGCATCTCCGGGACGAAACGAAGCCCGGTTTTGAAGGAGGTGGACACAACTCCGGATTCACTGGAATAATTTTCCGGACTGGTCCAGGTGATTTTTGTGAAAATTCCATTATTCAGCCAGTAATCATTGGATTGCTCCGCCAGGATCTGAACTTCTTGGGGAGACATCCCCGTAAATAAATACGTCACCCAGGGGTAGCCGACGCTGGCATCGAAAGTGCCGTTGACGGCTTCGTACAGGTAGCGGATTTTTGTGGTAAATTCCTTATATTCTTCTGTTTTTTTAATATCCTCCAGCGAGGCGGTTCCGCCGGCATGGAAACCGACATAATGGTCATACAGGTAACGGTAGGCATTATAACAGTCACGAGCGACCATAGCTGTCGTCACCTTTTCTCCGGCTTTATTGTTGTAAGCTTCCTTAAAATAAGCATGAACATCCGGAATGCCCGTTTGCAGGACGTCTATGATGTTCTCCGGTTTTATTTTGAAGGCGAGATTTTCCAACTGGTAGATCAGCAGGGCTTCCTCGACATCGTTGATGGCCAACGTGTTGTCAAAATCAAAAACCGCGTAAGGCTTAAGCTCAGGCTCAGATTGTTTGCCTGGGACGCTGTTTCCGGCAATCAATCTGACAAGCGCTTGATACGTATGGGGTGCCCAGCTGTTTTCAGCAAGAGCTCCGGGACGGACGGATGAACCGCTGGAACAACCGGCCAGCAGAAAAGATAAAATAGACAACAAAATTAGAGAGATAATTACTGCAAAAGGCTTGATAAAACATTTATTTGTTTCACGATAAAACAATATTTTCACTGAAACACCATCTATATTTGACATATGTTTTACATCTTCTTATACATCGAATCAAAATAAACAGTCAACGAGAAACCTTTCTAAAGGAAAAAAGGAGGCCATGCAATGGACAGTTACAAATTATTTATTGACGGTCAATTTGTGGATGCAGCTGGAGGAAAAACTTTTGAAACTTTTGATCCCGGTACCGGCATGCCGATTGCCACTTTAGCCAAAGCAGGGGTGGCGGATGCGGAGGCAGCCATTGCGGCTGCTCGCCGGGCATTTGACAGCGGGATCTGGAGTGGCTTGACACCCGCGGCCCGCATGGCCAAGGTCCAGGATTTTGCCGACCAGGTAGCCAGGCAGGGAATGAGGCTGGCCGTCACGGAAAGTATGGATTCCGGGCAAATCATCGGCCTTTGCAAATATTGGCCGCTCCTGTCCATCACCTTTTTGCGCAACTTGAGCCTCGCCGCAACCCGTCAATTCCCCTGGCAGGAAGAAATTCCCGTCTCTGGAAACGCCTTTGCGCCAGGACGAAATTACATCCGGCGCGAACCGCTTGGCGTATGTGTGGGCATTGTCCCCTGGAACTTTCCCCTGTATATCGCCATCTGGAAGCTGGCGCCCGCGCTTATCATGGGCAATACGATGGTTTTGAAACCAGCAACGGTCACCCCCCTTTCCGCTCTCATTTTGGCAGAGGCGGCAAAGGCAGCCGGCATTCCGGACGGTGTTGTCAACGTGATTACAGGCCCCGGCGGCGAATTGGGCCGGGTGCTTTGCACGCACAAGGATGTGGACAAGGTGTCGCTGACCGGATCCACGGAAGTCGGCCGGGACATCATGAAAATGGCGGCCGACACGGTCAAGAAAGTAACGCTGGAGCTGGGCGGAAAGTCGGCCAATATCATTCTGGACGATGCGGATATTGACCTTGCGGTGACTGGCGCCTGTTTTGGAACCTTTTTTCATCAGGGCCAGGTCTGCTCATCCGGCACGCGTGTCCTGGTTCCCGCAAAAATCTACGACGAATTTGTCGAGAAAATGAAGTTGCGCGCGGAAAAAATGCGCATCGGATACCAGCTGGACCCGTCATCCCATCTGGGACCTCTGGCCAATGCGGAACAACTGGCGACTGTGGAAGAGTATGTTCAAATCGGTAAGCAAGAAGGCGCCCAGCTCATTTCGGGCGGCAAGCGAGCCGAAGTTGCAGGCTTGGATGGAGGTTTCTATTACTATCCCACCATTTTCGCCAACGTTAAAAACAATATGCGGATTGCGCAGGAAGAAATTTTCGGACCGGTGGTTTCCGTCATGAAATATGAAAGCGATGAAGAAGCGGTGGCCATTGCCAACGACTCTCTCTTTGGGCTGGCAGGCGGTGTTTTCTCCAGCAACACGGCGCGGGCGGAACAAATTGCACAAAGCGTGCGCACAGGCACCATGTGGATCAATAATTACCACTCCTTTGCCGATTTCTGCCCGTTTGGCGGCTACAAACAGTCCGGCATCGGCCGGGATTTTGGCATGGAATGTCTGGCCAGCTACACCCAGATCAAACGTGTTCACATCAACGCCATAGCCGATGCAAAAAGCAATATTACCTGGCAGCTTCTTTCGGATTACAAAAAGGTGGATGGTTTTTCCTATACTTGCCCGACGGAAATTACCGCCGGTCACGGCGCCCTCTCTTCCCTCAGTAAAACCGTTGTCGATTCCGGGTGCCGCAGGGCTTTGATTCTGACGGATCGCGGCGTCAGAGGCACAGGCCTGGCCGATCTGGTCAAAACTGCGCTGGGAGACTTATGTGTGGGCATATATGACCAAATTCCTTCCGATCCTGATCTGGAAGCGGCGGACGCGGCAACTGCCTTTGCAAGGCAAATGCAAGCCGATTGCCTGGTCAGTGTAGGCGGCGGCAGTGTCATCGATTCGGCCAAGGCTGTATCCGTCACGCTCAAACAGGGAGGTAAGGCCAACGATCATTTGAATTTGATGATCCTGACCGGACCGCAAACCTTTCATGTGGCGATTCCCACCACATCGGGAACCGGGTCGGAAGTCACCAGCATCGCGGTGCTGACCAGTAGAAGCGCCGGACGAAAGCTTTTTATCGTCGACAAGCACATCATTCCCAACGCAGCCATTCTGGACCCGCGCTTTACCATGTCGCTGCCGCAGCGGATGACCGCCGCAACCGCTATGGACGCGATGACGCATGCGATTGAAGCCATGACTTCCACGATGTCCAACCGGATTTGCGATGCCCAGGCGCTTCAGGCCATCCGCCTGATCCACGAAAACCTGCCCCTCGTCATGGTTGACGGGAAAAATGAAAAAGCCAGGCTGAATCTGCAAATCGCTTCCACACTGGCGGGCTGGGCCTTTACCGTCACGCAGGTTGGGCTTGCCCATGCCATGGCGCACACCCTTGGTGCGCTTTTTCATTTGCCTCACGGAGAAGCCTGCGGTATTGTGCTGCCCAAAGTCATGCGCTTTAACATTGACCATGCCACTGATGCCCTGGCGCAGGCTGCGCGTGCGCTGGATGTCAACACATCGGGGATGACCCCGCGCGATGCGGCGCTCGCGGCGGCAGATGCCATCGAAGCGCTGATGAGGCAGGTCCATCACCCCCTCCGTTTGCGCGATGTCGGGGTGAAAGAAGAAGCTCTGGCGGAAGCTTCTTTTCACGCCATCTGCGACACGGCGGCGCTGTTCAATGGGCGGCCTGTCAATGATCCGGGCGAAGTTTTGGCATTGTTTACACAAGTGTATTAATTTAAAGGAGTTTCTCTCTTTTCATGGATTGAAGTCCTTAATGGAGAAGAATAGCCATGGGTGGTGTCTTGATTGTCTATGATACGGTTTCCGGATCAACAGAAGAAATCGCAAATAAGATATGTGAAGAGCTGAAAAAAAGCGGAATGGAAGCCAATGTTTGCAGAGTAGGGAAGACCGATGGATTGGCGGCTTATGATGCGATAATCATTGGAGCTCCCAGCCGCTTCGGTGGACTTCTCTCGCCAGTCAAACGGTTTATCAGGAAGAACCGCAGAGAATTGCGGGAGAAAAAGGTTTTCTATTTTCTTTCTTGTCTTTACGTATTGAGGATCAAAGAGGAACCGGTTCCTGAAACCTCCTTTTATATTGATCCATCCCTAAAGCTGAAGACAGTGTATAAAAAAGACACAGATATGATGGATAGAACCCACAGCATTGCCTATTATCAACGGATAATTCTGAAGTCAGCACCTGAAATCAAGCCCATTGAGGTAGCATTACTCAATGGGCGGCTCGATCTGACGAAACTGAATTTTTTCTATAAGATTTTTATGAGGTTGGTTACTTGGATGACAACCAGGCAACAGATAGGCGACTTTGTAAATCCGTCGGCGGTAAAGGAATGGACCAAGAGGGTTACATCTGCTCTATAACTTTTTTTATGGGCATATCGCTATGAGGAACTTCAGATATGTGCCTCATTTGCATTATCACCTTAAGCATCGGCATCTAACCGCCGGCAGAGCCGAGTAGGGAGGAATCATGAACAATTCCAACTGGATTGACCGGGATGAATATCCTTTCGCATCCCATTACTTTCGGGTGCCGGCGGGCAATCTGCACTACGTTGATGAAGGCAGTGGGGCGCCCATCGTCATGGTTCATGGAAATCCCACATGGTCGTTTCTGTATCGCAAACTCATCAAACGGCTCCGATCTGACTACCGCTGTATCGCCATGGACCACTTGGGTTTCGGCCTTTCCGACAAACCAAGAGATTGGAGTTATCTGCCGAAAGACCATGCAGCGAATTTGATGGCCTTAATCAAAGGGCTGAAATTGAAGAACATCACGCTGATTGTGCAAGACTGGGGTGGCCCGACAGGCCTGTCCTACGCGGTTGCCTACCCCGAGAATGTTGCCCGCATCATTATCATGAATACCTGGTGTTGGCCGGTTAATCACGATCCTTACTACATCGCCTTCAGCGGTTTTGTTGGCGGGCCAATCGGTCGAATGCTCATTCGGCGGTACAATTTTTTCGCCAGGTCCATCATGCGCCAGGCGTTCGGAGACAAGCGCAAATTAAGCGCTGCTGCCCATGAACACTACCTACGTGCCCTGGCTAACCCCGAAGAACGCAAAGGTTGCTTTATATTTCCGAAGCAAATTATTGCTTCTACTCCCTGGCTGGATCAACTCTGGAGCCACATTTCCACGCTAAACAACAAACCTACACTGATTGTCTGGGGGATGAAAGACATCGCGTTTAGAGAAAAAGAATTGCAGCGTTGGGAGCGCACTTTCCCAGAGGCTCGGACAGTGCGCTTGAGTTCGGTGGGCCATTTTCCACAGGAAGAGGCCCCAGATGAGCTTACAGATGCGGTCGTTCCCTTTCTAAGAGAGACGGCATTGGCCTAATGGGTTATAGCCGAAATCACCACTGCGCTCTGCTATGCGCCTGGACCCGAACGTTATATATCAGATTTTTTTGCAATTATCGTCACTGACGTGTATTATTGTCAAACGATCCATCCATTAGAGGTAAATTATGAGAACAAATTCTGATCTCGATTGAGGTTCTTTAAGGATTGATATGAAAAGACAATTTCGTCTATCGTTAAGTGTCTTTTCTACGGCCATTTTAACTGTCGTTCTGCTCTTGTCCTGCTATCGTGGCGGCGACAACATCACCTCGGCTCTGATTCCATCTCCGCCTGTGTGCATAGTGGTTTCCGGAGACCGGCAGGTGACCCTAACTTGGCAAAGCATTTCAAGGGCGGATTCTTATAATATTTACTGGGCAGGACTCCCCGGGGTCAGCAAAACAACGGGCACAAAGATTTCCGGTGTATCCAGTCCCTATATTCACACTGAGCTTACCAATGGGAACACTTACTACTACATCGTGACCGCGGTGAACGCCGCCGGGGAAAGCCCTGCATTAATGGAGGTCCATTCCACCCCTATGATCGATACAGCCCTGACGCTCAGTGACGAGATCCTGATGAACCCGGGAAAAGGGTGGCTGATTTACGGTGATGGTTCCAATCTGAACACATTACCGACTGGGGCTGTCCAAAAGGCCGCCGCCGGCTATAACCGGTTTGAGTGGGCGCAGATCGAGCCTGTTGAAAATGACTACCACTGGGAAGTTATTGACAATGCCATGGCGAATTTTTCAGCCAGAGGGCTTCGATTTTCCTTTGGAATTATGCCTGCCAACAGTTGTACCCTGAATTCCCAGGTAACGCCCAAATGGGTGTTCGACGCCGGGGCTGCGTATACAACCTATGTCAACGACTGCGCAAGCGGAACCATTGTTTTACAGGCCCCTGTGTGGAATGATCCGGTTTTTCTGTCAAAACTCCGCAAACTGATAACCAGCCTCAAAGCCCGGTATGATGGCCATGCGGACATTGCTTTCATTGACAACCGGAATTGTGGAAATTGGGGAGAGTGGCATTCATTCGGTTGCAGTGAGCTTAACGCTAGCGACAAAGCGGTGTTGGTGGAGATTTTTGCCGGATGGACAACGATGATTGTCATTCCCACTAACGGAGACGGCCTTGAGTCCCAGAATGCTTACGGTAACGCGGTTTACAACCATGGCTGTCGCCGGGACTCGTCTGAATATCATCAAAATGGATGTGCAGACGTCTATGATAAGGCAGCGGCTGTCTCGGAGTGGTCAACGTCCTATGGCGGTTTGAAAGCATGCAGGACATGGTACGGCACAGGATGCTGGGACGATCATCTCATTTCGGAATATATGAGTCGTTCGCGTTACAGCTATGACAATATGGGGCAGTGGGGAAATGATGGCGCGGATTTCTATAATGAACAAACCCATCTGGTGGATGAGTGGGCCAACAGAATGGGGTACTGGTTCAGACTGATCGATGCGGTACTTCCCGACTCTCTGGGCAATGGTGAAACCGCAATCCTTGCTTTCTCGATTCGAAACGACGGCGTTGCGCCTATATACGTCAATCTTCAACATGGCGGGCAAACGTATGTCAAATTAGCATTGTTGAACCATGAAAATGAAGTACTGGCTGTGACAAAGCTTTCCGGCATCAATCCATACTCTTGGAAACCCTTTGATAAAACCAACACGGTCTATACGGAAACATCTTCATTTTCTTTTCCTTATCGGAGTGGCGCCAGCCGGTTAGCCATAGGGTTGTTTACGAAAGAGACCATTGCGAATCCGGATATCAGGCTGGGCAACCGCGGCCGGATATCCACCGGATGGTACCTGCTTGGCGAAAGGTCGAAATGACCGGGCAAGTTGCGGAGATCTGTCCCGACAACAATTTATCGTTTTTTGATAATATTTTTTTTCCACCAATCCCCGGCGATTCTGGAAGGATCTATGAACCAAGGGATTCCAGAATGCTGTCAATTACGTTTTGCTTGGAAAAGTGACCACGGGTGATCAAGGACATCTTGTCTTCCGGTCCCAAGATCTTCTGCCTGATTGCCGTTGGAGAGAGCTTCTGCTTACGAAGGGCATGCACCTGGTCGCGAAGACTTTCCATGTTTCGGATTTTATTCCGGATTACCTCGGCCCCGTTATCTATGGCGCCTTTGAGGCCACAGAAAACGGTTTTCACTTCCAGATTGGCCAGGCATTTCAGGGAGCAAAGCGTCAAGGCAAAGTCCTCGTCGGCACGCATATAAACGAGCCGTTGACCGCAGAAAATGTCGCCGGAAAAGAGGAAACCCTGGATAGGCTCATACAGGCAGATGTGGTCTGGCGAATGTCCCGGCGTCGGAATCACCTTCAGGATTCGCTTGCCCGTATCGACCACCTCACCGACCGGTTTTGCCATCGCGGGCAGAGGCCGTTGCCACACAATTTTCCGGTAGAACTGCAGATCAATCTTGTGCGGTTCATGGATAAAGGGAAGGGCCTCACGATGGGCATAGACAGTGGCGCCGCAATCTTCCTGAAATAGGCGATTGTTGCCGATGTGATCCTCGTGATGGTGGGTATTGACGACCTGCCGGAAGCAAAATTCATTCATCACCTGTTTCCATTCCTGGTTTACAGAGATGGTTCCCGTGTCGATAAGCGTGTCGTCAATCAGGTAGGCATGGGTCATGTAAAGAACCCACTTTTCGTTTCCGGCAATATGCCGGCCCATCCGAAACACCGTTACGATTCCATGTTTTTGAAATTTCAGCATAATTTATCCCTTTTCTGCTGATCCAGCCAATCCTTGACGACCAAACCGGTTCCAAAAGACCAGGAACGTAATTTGTCCGGAGGAACCGCCTTTACTTCAGCCAGTTCTTCGTTCAGGCGGATATCGCCCGTAGCGCTTAATGCATAGGCGATGATGACCTGGTTATTTTCGGAGAAGGAATAAACGCCAATCAATTTTACCAGACGCGCGTCCAGCCCCAATTCTTCCTTAACTTCGCGCAAGACGGCAGCCTCCGGCGATTCTCCTTGTTCCAGAAAACCCGTAATCAGGCTGAAAACCTTCGGCGGCCATTGCCGGTTGCGGGCAAGGAGCACGTTGCCCTGGTGCAAAATGAGCGCCGCAACTACGGGAAGCGGATTGTTCCAATGGACGTATTCGCAGCCATCTGCGCTGCAGGCCTGGTATTCTTTGCCGTCTATCCTTCTGCAAGACAGAGGACGACCACAATAAGCACAGAACTTTACTTGCTGCATTTCTCGACCTCCTTTAAAAATTCATCCAGCCAAATCAGACGCGTTTCGTGTAATCTGATCCCGTATTCCATGATTTTGATGTGCAGCGAATCGACGGAGCGCTCTTTCATGTGATCTCTTGCCGACTTGAGATCGGCGATAACGTTTTCGACGGACAGCATTTGGTGTCTGATTTTTGCCGCAGCCTTTTCCTTTTCCAGAAATCGGATAAAATTGGCTTTGAGGCAGAAGACATCTTTACGAAAGAAATCATATCGAAACGTTCTCTCTTCCCCGTCGTTGTCTTCCAGCCAGCGCATAAACTCGCTTCGTCCTTCGTCGGTAAGGGAATAGACGTGCCGGCTAGGTGAACCTTCCTGATGTTCCACCGTTTTCCGGACCAGACCGCCTTCCTCAAGTTTTCTCAACGTGGGATAGAGCTGGCCATCGTTGATCCCAAATTCACCAAACATCTTTTTCGGCAATTGGGATTTGATTCCATAGCCGTGGGAACAGCTGAACATCAGACCTCCTAGAATCAGAAATTTAACGGACATAAACCCTCCTTGTTATTATAACTTATTTTATATATACCTTACTATTAAGATATGATCCTGTCAAGAAAAAAATGCATGCAGGGACTTGGCGATCCCTGTTTCGAACAGGATAACAAATACCTTGTAATCAAAAAACAGTTGCGCTAGATTGCAGTCGTTCTTCAGATAAAACCAAGTGTGTGTTTCAGGAAAAGCGTTACCATGTATCCACGGAAAATCACAAATAATTTATGGATTCTGGGCCATGACGATTTTCACATCTACCTGATTCAGGGCAACTCTGCCTGCGCTCTGGTTGAAGCGGGCATATCCGCTACATCAGATCTTGTCCTGGAACAACTGGCCCTTTTAAAAGTTAAGCCGGATTTTTTTATTGTCACTCATCCACATAGTGATCATGTAACAGGACTGGGCAGCTTGAGAAAAAGTTTTCCCGATGCGACCATTCTTGCGGGCCAGGGGGCGGAAGCTTTTCTTCATCATCCGAAGTCGACAGAAATTTTGTTACGGGAAGACCTTTTCATGGCAAAAGCCATGGCACCACGCGGTCTTTTCTCCACGAAAACATGGACGGCGGATTTGCCCCTGCTTTCAGGATGCAAGGTCGTGAGAACCGATGACGAACTGGCTCTGGGAGGAATCACTTGCCGCTTTCTGGAGGTCAAAGGGCACTCTCCTGGGCAAATTGTTGCCTATGTTCCTGAAATAAAAGCACTTTTAGTTTCGGACAGCCTTGGCAATCTCTATCCCGGTAAAGGATTCTTTCCTACATTTTTCACAGGGTATTCAGATTATCTGGCAACGATCGATAAACTGGCCGGGATGGATCCCCAGATTCTCGGGCTGGGTCATCATGGTCTTTTTTGCAATCACCTTGACATCGAAAATTTATTCGGGCTGGCCCGACAGGCCGCCCTGGATGTGAAAAATTATGTACTGAACGACAACAGAGATGCAAACGCGATTGCACAGGATCTTTTTCATTTTTATTACTGCGACGAACTGGCCGTTTATTCAAAAGAAAACATTATGAACTGTTGCCGGCTGCTCGTTCGCAGGGTGCGAGAAATACCGGGATCTCCCGTTTAAAAGGAGCTAATGATGTTTGAACAGGAATATCAGAACAAATTGACCACCCCCGAAAAAGCAGTGTCTTCCATTCCGGATAACGGTTTACTGGCCCACGGAAATCTTCAGGCGGAGCCTCCGGCGTTGTTGAAGGCCATCGAAAACCGGCTCCGTTCCCGGGATCTGAAAAAACTCCGGGTTTTTCACCTTGGCACAAGTGTGTATGCCTCCAAAACCATCCTCTCTCCGGAAATGGCTGATTGCGTGGAGGCCTATCCCTGTTTTGTTCTGACCAAGGAAAGAGGTCTGGTTTACGGAGGAATTTCTCAATTCATTCCAAACTACTTTCATCAGCTTGGAAGATTGATTGAAGAATATATGGATGAGTTTGACGCCACCGTGACAACGGTCAGTCCAATGGATAAAGCCGGATACTTTTCTTTCGGAACGTCCGTGGATGTCACCCCAGTCTTCTGGAAGCGCTCGAAGCTTAGGATTGTCGAAGTCAATGAGAACATGCCGCGGGTTTTCGGCGGCGCACTTCTGCACATTTCGGACGTTGATAAAATTGTCGAAAACCACCAGCCACTATGGGAGTCTCCCCCCGGCAAACCGGACGCCACGGATGAGGCCATCGGCAAAACCGTTGCGGAAATGGTTCCGGATGGCGCAACCATTCAGCTTGGTTTCGGAAGTCTACCCAATGCCGTCGCCACGCAGCTTTTTCACCACAAGGACTTGGGCATTCATACCGAGGCTTTCTCACCCGTCATGGTAAAGCTTGTGAAACAGGGGGTCATCAACGGAAAGAAAAAAACGCTGCATCCGGGCAAGCATGTCTATTCCTTTGCCCTTGGAGACAATGAAATGTTGGAGTTCATGAATGATAATCCTGCCGTTGAAGGATACTCTCTGTCCTACACCAACGACCCGGAAATTATCGCCAGAAATGAAAAAATGATTTCCATTAACGCCACGCTTCAGGTGGATTTGAGCGGGCAATGCAATTCTGAATATCTGAAAGGCGCACAGTTTTCAGCCACGGGCGGCCAGCTGGACTTTGTGCGAGGCGCTTTCAATTCCAAAGGCGGAAAATCGATCCTGACATTCCGTTCGACAGCCAGAAACAACACAGTTTCCCGCATTGTTCCCCGACTGGATGCCGGGGCCATTGTCACCACGCCCCGAATGGATACGCACTGGCTGGTTACGGAATACGGCGCGGTCAATCTGAAAGGCAAATGCATGCGCGATCGCGCCTTGGCGATTATCAGCATCGCTCATCCCGATTTCCGTGACAGGCTGATGCGCGAAGCCGAAAAAATGAGGCTTTTCTGATCGGAAATCAAGGGGTGATCCCCTCTGTGGCGGAAAGGAAACAACCGATGCTGAAAAAAATATCCATAAAAGAAAATGTTGTGGCCTGCTGGGTCAATCCGGAGCAATCCGGCAAACATGAACAGAGTCTGGTTTTTATCCACGGTTCCGGCGGCAATTCCAGCACCTGGACATTCCAATATGCAAACCTCTACAATGATTATGATGTCGTGGCCATTGACCTGCCCGGTCACGGCAGGTCCGGCGGGCAGGGCGAAAAAGACATTGCCGATTATGTATGGAGATTAAGAGAAATTCTTGATGTTCTAAAGGTGGATCACCCGATTCTGATCGGCCATTCGCTGGGTGCGGCCATCTCGCTTTGCTTTGCCGCGAAATACCCCCGGGAGGCAAGCGGTGTCGTTGCCGTGGGCGGTGGAATCACGATGCCGGTTACTCCAGATATTCTGGACGGATTTCGCAAGGAACCACAGCTTATCCTTGATCTGATGTGCAAATTCTCCCTAGCCAGGGCTAATCGCCCGGCCCTTTATGAATCACTTCGCACAAGCCTCGGTCAGGCAAGTCTTGACGTGGTTGCCAACGATATGCTGGCTTGCAGCAGGTTTGACCTGACGGGAGAAGTATCAAAAATTTTGGTGCCGGTTTTGGCTGTATGTGGAACAGAAGATAAAATGATGCCACCCGCATCGTCAAAGCAAATTGCGGATAGGATTCCGGGCGCCAAACTAGTCCTGATCGAAGGTGCAGGACACATGGTTATGCTGGAAAAACCCGCGGATTTCAATGAAGTGATGAAAGATTTCGCATCCACCGTGCGGCAAACGGCTGCAAAATAAAAAATTTGGAGGGTTTATGTTCAGTATCGGCGCCAGCAATTTCATCATCGCCCTGGCCAAAATCATGGATATCATTCTGACGCTTTATATGTGGATCATCATTGCCCGGGCGCTGATCTCCTGGGTCAATCCCGATCCCTACAATTCCATCGTGATCTTTCTCCATCGTGTGACCGAACCGGTGCTTGCTCCGGTGCGCAGAATGATTCCCCGGCATAACCTGCCAATAGATTTTGCTCCACTGGTGGTTTTGTTGATCATCATTTTTTTGCAGTCCTTTCTGGTTCAGACCATGATTCAAATGGCGCGCAGTTTATAGAAAGGTCGTCAAGTTGAGTTCGACGATTTCTCTTCGCGAAACGAAAAATGGCGTGTCCTTTGACATTCACGTCAATCCGCACGCTTCAAAAGCTGAAATTTCAGGCATTGCCCAAGGCATGCTCAAAGTGAAAGTCACCGCGCCGCCGGTGGAAGGAGCAGCCAATGAAGCCTGTATTGGACTTTTGTCCAAAAGGCTGGGACTCCGGAAAAGTCACATGAGCATATCCGCAGGCGCCAGAGGACGAAAAAAAACCATTCTCGTCAGCGGCATCGGCAAGTCAGAGCTGGAACAAAAGTTTTGTCAACTGGATATTGCTTCCGTGTAACCGCCTACTCCTACATAACTTTCGGATTTGAAACAAAAATATCATGAACAGTTCCAGTACAAAATCAGAAAAGTTCAAAGTCGCCAAAGCCGCAGGCATTGTGGGCGCGGCAACCATGGTCAGCCGTATTTTCGGGGTTGTTCGGGATATGGTCATTGCCGCGTTTTTCGGCGCAGGCTGGATGACGGATGCATTTTGGGTGGCTTTCCGCATTCCCAATATGTTTCGACGACTTCTGGGCGAAGGCTCGCTGACCATTTCTTTCGTGCCGGTCTTTACTGAATATCTGCAGAATAAAACCAAGGAAGACGCACTTGAACTTGCCTCCAATGTATTCACCATCCTTTCCGTTATTCTGGCTGCCGTATCGGTACTGGGCATTCTCCTTTCTCCCCTGATTGTCGGGCTGATCGCTCCGGGTTTTTTAGCCAGACCTGAGCAATTTGCTCTAACGGTCTTTTTGAACCGGCTGATGTTTCCTTATATCTTTTTTATTGCGCTGGTGGCGCTATGTATGGGGATTCTCAATTCTTTCCGGCATTTCACCACGCCTGCGCTCTCGCCGGTTCTCTTAAACATCGCCATGATTCTGGCCGCGCTGGGTTTTCGCTCTTTCTTCTCGGCTCCGATTACAGCGCTTGCCGTCGGCGTCCTGGCGGGCGGAGTGCTGCAACTGGCCATGCAGTGGCCGGCCCTCAGAAAATTTGGCGTCAGATTCAAATTTCGCTTCAATCTTCGTCATCCCGGAATCCGGCAAATCAGTCTGCTGATGCTTCCGGCAATTTTGGGTGCGGGAGTGGGCACGATCAATGTCTTTGTAGGGACGATCCTGGCTTCTCTGTTGCCGGGCGGATCCGTTACCTACCTTTTTTATGCGGATCGGATTATCGAGTTTCCTCTCGGAATTTTTGCCATCGCCATCGGAACGGCTGCTCTGCCCAGCTTTTCCAAACATGCTGCCGCAGGCCAGATTCATGAACTCAAATCCAGTATTTCCTTTGCCTTGCGGCTGATGCTTTTTTTAACCATCCCGTCCATGGCGGCTCTGATGACGCTTCACGTTCCGATCATTTCCGTTTTGTTTCAGCGCGGTGCGTTTGACGTCCAGGCGTCTGTTGCCACCGGCCAGGCTCTGTTTTGCTATGCGCTGGGGCTCTGGGCTTTTGCAATGCTCCGCGTGTTCGTATCCGCCTTCTACTCGCTTCAAAAATCCAGATGGCCGCTCCGGGCGGCGGTGATCACGCTCATCGTCAATGTCCTGTGCAGCCTGATTCTCATGTATCCTTTCAAACATAATGGCATTGCCCTGGCCGGTTCCATCTCGGCTGCCGTTAATGTTCTGATCCTGGCTTTTGTCCTGAAAAGAAAAATCGGCGCCTATTTGGATCCTTTTTTTCGCGCATCGCTTTGGAAAATCATTGCCTCTTCCTTCCTCATGGTAAGCGCTATCGGTCTGATCGAATATGTGATGCCTTGGAAAACCGATGCCGGCTTTCAGGCCAGGCTGGTTTTCCTGGTCTGCTCGATTTGTGCCGGAGCCACTGTCTTTTTTGTTTCAGCCTATTTTCTGAAAAGCCCGGAAATGCGCGCATTCGTCAGCCTGATCAAAAAAAGGATGGCGAGAACATGATGAAAAACCGGCAGATAAAAGCGTTGACTTCAACCCACCAAAGTGATAGGAAATCGCTCGTCTGATGGAAAAACGAGCTATCGGATACAGGATAATTACATGTTGGATATTAAATACTTAAGACAAAATGTCGATCTGGTCCGCCAGAAGATGGAGATGCGGGGACAGGCCATTGATTTTGACCGTTTCATTGATCTGGACGCAAAACGGCGCGATATTTTACAAGCCGTGGAGACCCTGCGGAATGAGCGAAACAGCGTGTCCAAGCAGGTAGGCGAACTCAAAAAGAAAAAGGAAGACGCCTCCGCCCTGATTGATAAAATGGGGGATGTGTCGGCCAGAATCAAAGAATACGACGAAAGCCTGCGCATCACGGAAGAGGAACTGAATGCTTTTGTGATGACGGTGCCCAATGTGCAGCATGAATCCGTTCCGCAAGGCGCAGGTTCGGAAGATAACCCCGTGGTGCGTGTCTGGGGTGAAAAGCCCGTCTTCAGCTTTGAGCCGAAGCAGCATTTTGATCTGGGCGAAAATCTGAATATTTTGGACTTCGCACGCGGCGCAAAAATCACGGGGGCGCGCTTTACCGTTTATCGTGCGGCCGGCGCGGCTCTGGAACGGGCCATCACAAACTTTATGCTGGATCTGCACACAGAACATCATGGCTACACAGAAGTTTTTACGCCTTTTATGGTGAACAGCGACAGCATGACCGGAACGGGCCAGCTACCCAAGTTCAAAGAAGATCTCTTTAAAATCGAAGGGATGGAATATTATCTAATTCCAACAGCGGAAGTTCCGGTAACCAATATTTACCGCGACGAAATCCTGGAAGAAGAGAAACTGCCAGTTTATCTGGTGGCCTATTCAGCCTGTTTCCGTGCGGAAGCCGGTTCCTACGGAAAGGACACCCGTGGGTTGATTCGCCAGCATCAGTTCAACAAGGTAGAAATGGTCAAGTTTTCCAGACCGGAAACGTCCTATGAGGAGCTGGAGAAACTTACCGCCAATGCGGAAGAAGTTCTCAAAAGGCTGAATATTCCCTTCAGAACCGTTTGTCTGTGCACGGCCGACCTTGGATTTTCCTCGGCCAAAACATACGATGTGGAAGCTTGGCTTCCTGGACAGAATGCTTACCGGGAAATATCCTCGTGCAGCAATTTTGAAGATTTCCAGGCCAGACGTGCATCAATCCGCTTCCGCAGAAAAGACAGCGGCAAGGTGGAATTTGTCCACACGCTGAACGGTTCCGGCCTCGCGGTTGGCCGGACGGTTGTGGCCGTTATGGAAAATTATCAGCAGGAAGATGGAAGCATCATGATTCCGGAAGCTTTGCGACCTTACATGAGAGGATTGGAAAAGATTACGGTTGGATAACTATGGAGGGATGGCCGAGTGGTCTATGGCGGCGGTCTTGAAAACCGTTGACCGAAAGGTTCGCGGGTTCGAATCCTGCTCCCTCCGCCAGATAACATAACAAGGGTCTGACGTTTTCAGACGCCATGTTTTTATTGAAAAAGGCCTGAAATAAATCAGCGGAGAGATGGCTGAGTGGCCGAAAGCGATCGCCTGCTAAGCGATTGTACGCCCTTTAAAGGTGTACCGCGGGTTCAAA
>Ga0209096_1001219_pt1 | contig 29462 bp, 19 predicted proteins | sample AD_UKC034_MetaG_FD_184407 | JGI IMG/M metagenome (GOLD analysis project Ga0209096, IMG submission 184407) | Active sludge microbial communities of municipal wastewater-treating anaerobic digesters from USA - AD_UKC034_MetaG (SPAdes) (version 2) | ecosystem: Engineered > Bioreactor > Anaerobic >... | reverse complement strand
GTGCGCGTGCGGGTCATAATTGAAAGGCAGGCGCTGCTTGCTGAAAAAGTTGTCAGGAAAAAGCGTGTCAGCAACGAATGCCACGCCATCGACGAGAAAACCCTTCTGATTTACCGAATGGCCTGGCAGGTCGAGTATTTCGATTCTGAGATCGTCAAGTTGCAGCTCATTTGTGCTGACAACCTCGACCTGACTTGGATTCGCCATGATGAAGCGGTTCATCAGATCGCTGATCGGGGCGCCGGCAAACAATACGGCACATTGAATCAGGGGTTGCCTTATGGTGGGAGCCTCGAGCGTCGAAGCCATTATCCTGCAGCCACACTTTTCCTGAAAATAGCTGTTGCCTCCGATGTGGTCGGCGTGAGCGTGAGTGTTGAGAATGTGTGAGACCTTGAAACGGTAATCTGAGAGCAGCTCATGAAGTTTTCTGGCGAACTGTTCGTCGCAGCCAGAATCGATCAGGGCGACATTGCTGTTTTCAAGCAGAATTATGCCGACATTGGCGGGGCCGCGAACCCATAACACCCGCTCGGTGAGGCGCGCCAGTTCCATTCTCAGCCTGCCGGTCGCTCTGAATCATCGACTACCACAAAACCCTCGCTGCATCTGCTGAGAATTTCGATCGAGCATGAGGGTTCGCCGCTGAAACCGATGGGTGGGGCGAGCACCTCGATGTAGAAAGGATTGTCGTGGTATGGTGAGAACTGCGCCTTGTATATCCAGGCTTTTACTGGTTTGCAGCCTTCGACCGTGATGTTGATGCGCACGAATTTGAAGACTTCGCCACCTTTGACCACCTTGAAGGCAGGGTGCCATGGCAGTGGTTTGCTGGTAAAGTCGGGCGTGAGTATTACCAGCGGCTTTTCGAGCAGAATGTTAATCGTGCCTTCTTTGCAGCCGGTCACCTCAGGAAAGCATTCACGGAAAAACGGCATCTGCTCGCGAACGGTATTTTTTGACTCGCCGAGTCCTCTCTGTATTCTGCCTTTGATGATTCCCATGTGGCAAACTCTCCTTCACAGGTTCTGCAACCAAGCATAGAACATTCAGGCCGAATTTTACAAGCAAATAATTATCAGGTCGCTATGTCATGCGATTTTTTTAATCATCTGCAGGCATGGGTTGCCTTGGCCCCAGAATAACGGGTACTCTTCGAGTGGCTTGAAGCCCAGTGACAGATAAAATTTTCGGGTTTCTTCGTAGTGCGGCCAGTCACTCGACGAACTCACAGTCTTTACCTGCATGTATTCATACCCACGCGATCGGCAATACTCGGTTACCGATTCGATGGCCGAGCGTCCGATGCCGTGACGGTGAAATTCTGGCAGCAGGCCAAGCACATAAAGCTCTACCGATTCCTTGAAGTGCGGCTTGATGCAGATAAAGCCACAGCTCTGGTCGTGTCTTCTGATCATGAAGGTCGGCAGCATGTCGATTTCGGCACGGTAACCGGTCAACGCGTCACCACTGCCAAACCATTCCGGTAGCCGATTCAGGATCTTCTCACATTCCTCACCCTTGTTTAACGACGGTCCCTCAACACTGAAATAATCTGATTTCATACATTTCGACACCTGGGTTTTCTGAAAATGAAAACAGGTCTGCCTCAAGAGACAAACCTGCTTCGATTGAGTTGTTAGAACCGGCGTATTATATCACATTATCGCTTCGAACGGTTAAAATTCGGTAGAACTGGATCCTGTGCCGGGGGAAGGGGCTGACCGCTTACTGCCGGTGCGCTGCTGGAGGAACTTGAGCTTTTCTTGCCGCCCTTTTTGCTTACCTTGCGGAAATGACCCTTGGTGTGGCTCTTGGCACCCTTCTTGTAGTGACCTTTTACCCAGGTCTTCTTGGCTTTTTTGCCGGTGATCTTGGATTTGGCTTTTACGGCGCTGTCCATTATCTTGTTGGTAACGGCAGAACCTGCATTTACGAAAGCGCGCTTGGTCTTTTTGCAGGCCTTTTTGATGTTTCTTTTCATTTTGCTGGCTGCTTTTTTGAAGAAGGACTGACAGCCTTTCTTTTTGGCAGCCATAACCTGGTCGATTTCGCCTGATACTGCGAAGAAGCCAAAGGCAAGAAGAAGGACTGCGAGGGTTTTATACACTTTACTCATAACTTGTAACCTCCAGTTGGTTTCTTATGAATTGCATGATTTATGATGTTTTTGAGTATAAGAATAATTTTGCCAACCCGTAACCCCCCTCGCAAGATTTTTATAAAAAAAAGAGTACACCTTGTTGAAGCTCATTGGCAGCAATTCCAGGTAAGCAGATAATCAGCAGCAATCTACGAATTTATCTGAATCCTCTTCTGCACCTCAGTGGCTCTGCGTGAGATTCTTCGACAACGACAACGACAACGACAACGACAACGATTCTTAAACATCATTCAGCTTTGACAGACCGGTAATTTACAAGTTTTTCTTTAACTGGGCCGGCCAACGTGATATCTTTGCCTGGTAAAATTTGCGTTTCGGAGGAAATTAACATGGCCAGACACGACGGTCGCGCTTACGATCAACTCAGGCCGGTCAGCATAGAGACCGGTTATGTAAAATATCCCCATGGCTCAGCTCTGATATCTTTTGGAGACACCAGGGTGCTGTGTACTGTGCAGGTCGATGAAAAAGTTCCTCCTTATGTTGCCGCCCGTGAAGTGCCGCAGGGCTGGATAACCGCTGAATATGCCCTGATGCCCGCCGCCGGACTGGTTCGTAATGACCGCGCCGGCTACGGCAAAACTACGGTCAAGGGCCGTGTTCATGAAATTCAACGTCTGATCGGGCGCTCGATGCGTTGTGCGCTTGATCTCAAAAAGCTTGGGCCACGCACTCTGATGATAGATTGTGACGTCATTCAGGCCGATGGCGGCACGCGCACTGCATCGATTACCGGTGCCATGGTAGCACTAGATATGGCTGTAAAAAAGCTGATGGCCGAAGGCAAACTTACCGAAAATCCGATCATCAATCAGGTTGCTGCTGTGAGTATCGGTATAGTAAATGGCAAACCATGCCTCGATCTCGATTATATCGAAGATTCGCGCGCCGAAACCGATCTGAATCTGGTGATGAACGCCAAGGGCGGCTTTATCGAAGTTCAGGGCACTGCCGAAGACGGTGATTTCAGCCGCAGCGAACTTGATGAAATGCTCAAAATCGGCGAAGCCGGTATAAAAAAGCTGTTTGAACTGCAGAATCAGGCCATGGGAAAAATCAGATGAATCTCTGGGTTTCGACGAAAAACGCTCACAAAGCCGAAGAAATCGCTCACATTCTTGGGCCGGCCTGCAACATAAAAACGTTGCTCGACCTGCCGGATTTTCCTGATATCGATGAGAATGGTGATTCATACCGGGCTAATGCCGAACTCAAGGCGCGCGCCCTCTGGGAAAAGGTCAAAGAGCCAGTTTGTGCTGACGATTCAGGTCTCGAAGTCGACGCCCTTGACGGTCGCCCGGGCATTCATTCTGCTCGCTTCTCCGGGCCAGATACCAATCATCCGCGTAATATCGCCAAACTTATCGCTGAGCTTGGCGACCTGCCGGCAGAAAGGCGCACCGCCCGTTTTCGCTGTGTGATCGTTTATATCGACCAAAAGGGCGTTGCACATGAATTCGTTGGCACTGTCGATGGTTACATCGGCTTTGAATGTCTTGGCAACGGCGGTTTTGGTTATGACCCGGTTTTTATGTTGCCTGATCGCAACTGCTCGGTGGCCCAGCTGCCGGCCGCAGAAAAAAATACCCTCAGCCACCGCGCCCGCGCCGTTGAAAAACTCAAGACCTTTCTCAAGCTTTAGTCTTCACGAATATTTAGTCTTTTTTATGCCGGCGTTTTCTGTTATATATAACTGCACGCAGGCACCCGGGTGTCGCAACCAATCACACACAGGAAAAGAAGAGATGTCGCAGATATTGCCGCTGATAAAAAGAATCGCCCAGAACGTCCGCGAAAAAAGCGGTGATGGCCGGCTCGAAAAGTTTTTTATTTTCAAAATGGCCCGCAAGGCCTTTGCTATCCCTGCTGTCGATGTTGAAGAAGTCTCGATGCCGGTGTCTTTGATCGACATTCCGCAACGTTCAGACTTCATTAAAGGCGTTGTCAACATTCGCGGCATCGTGATTCCGGTAATCAATCTGCGCTCACGGATCGGTCTTGAGGCTGATTATCAGATCGAAGACGGTTCGCGCCTGCTTCTATTTACCTTTAAATCCGGGGCACAGGTGGCCATGATGGCCGACGAGATCGAGTATCGTCTCCGGGATGGCGTGGTAGAACCGGTTGCTCCAGAGAAAACAGAAGAGCATTCTTTTCGTATGGCGGTTATCGATCACGTCAGATACCCGGTTCTGATGATAGATATGTGGATAGAAAAAAACGAGCTCGAAATTCTGCATACTGTGGTAGAATCTTTTTGAAAAAATTCACTGGAGGTAATGATCATGGATAAATACGTTTGTACCGTATGTGGTTATGAATATGACCCGGCTGCTGGCGATCCTGACAACGGAGTTGCTCCTGGCACTCCTTTCGACAAGCTTCCCGCTGACTGGGTCTGCCCGGCCTGTGGCGTTGGCAAAGATCAGTTCGAAAAAATGTAACTTCGTCGGCCACTATGGCCACTGAAAATCTTTTTAATAAAAGGTCTGCAATAAACTGCAGACCTTTTTGTTATCTTGTCTTCGTGCTCGTGCTCGTGCTCGTGCTCGTGCTCGTAATCGTAATCGTAATCGTAATCGTAATCGGTATAGAACGGTCATCCTGCACGCAGAATTACAGAGAGTAGTCTATTTGCGATGAGTCAGGCAATTATGTAGAATTTCGTGTAGAATACAGGTCAGAGAATATTTGCTTCGAGATTTTTTGCCGGGAGCTTGAAATTGCGCAGAGGTAACTGGTTCAACCTGTTGGCCCGGGTTGTTTACGGCCTTCTGTTGCCGGCCGGTCTGCTTTACGTAGCCATGTTCAGCCATTACAGTCTGGTGCGCGAGCGTCAGGTTCTTGAATGGCGCGAAAAAATGCGCGACTCGCTCGATCAGATCAGCAAATACCACTCTGACGACAAATACTTTCATGGCATACTGCAGGCTGATTTTCGCAGGGCCGACAGCTCAGCCAGTCCGCTGCAGGAATGCCATCGGCGCCTGAAATATTATAAGTCCAGATATCCCGGTATGTTCAGATTTACAGTCTATGACTCGACCGGGCGCATTCTCGACGAAATGTCTGATGAAAAGCGTTTTCAGTATGTCTTTAAAGGCATGCATCGGGTTATTGCAAGCGTTAAGGCGCATGTAGCTGAAGTCATCATTCCTTATCCCGATCGTCTCGATGACGTGCGCAGCCGTATCGGTCTATTGCGTGGCTATTTTGGGCAGTTTCTCATGGAAAAGCATCTGAGCCTGCCTCTGCTTGAAGGTTATCTTGGCAGTTGTATAAGAGCCAGTGAAGAACCTGAAAAGGCACTGCTCTGGTATCAGAGACTGAACAATTTTACGATCATAGCTTTTATTCATCGAGATTTGATCGGACGTGACATCGGTCCGCGACTGATCGTCGATCGTTACAATCAGAGTGGTGAGGCGATACGGCTTGGTTTGTTCGATACTCAGCAGATGAATGTTTATGGTATCGATCGCCATCAGAACGAGCTGGTCATTCAGGCAAACGCTTACGCCAATTCAGCGGTAGAGTTTGTCGAAAATGAGCATAGTCTGATCTTTTTCAGGCAGATTTCGCCGCGTCTCGTTGTGTTTTCTCTGCTCGACAAACAGATGAATCTGATTCATCCCGAGCGGGCAACAGCCGAATTCATGCTGCGAATGATTCGCTGGCTTATCCTGGCGGCTTTCATTATCTGGTGTGTCAGCCTGCGTTCAGCTGATTTTGCTTTGTCGATAAGACAGAAACTTCTGCTGCTTTTTTTGTTTGCCAATGGGTTGCCCATGCTGATTCTGGCGGCCACTGCCTATGAATTTTTCGAGCAGAAAAAAAACTCTCTTATCAATGCCACGCACGATCAGTCTGTGCGCATCATCAAACAGTTCGACAACGGTTATCCTGATGGTCGCGAACGAATGGCAGGTCTGATTTCAGACTACGTCAGCAAAAAGAATCGCCAGTATGGCAACAGAAAATGGCCTGATGATGAGATTGCCAGTCTTAAAAAATTCATTCTTACCTTCAATCCGGGCGAAAGTTACATCTACGACTGCGATGGCAACCAGATTCTGCACGCCGGCAGCGAAGCTCTGCCCAACTCGGTAAAGATCATCAGGGATTTTTTCAAGGGTGCTCTCGAATTTTTTAACCATGCTGACGCAGATTTTGTCGGAGCCCGACGAACCATGCTTGAGAAGATCACTGATGATGGTGGTCTTTATGCTGGAGTTCTCGAACAGCTTGGCAATATCAGCCCGCAAAATTTTGGCTCAGGTCTGCGCTGGACCTATCTGGAGATGTTGGGTGACCGATCACGTCATGATTCGTGGGGATTTCTGGTAATTTCGTGGCGCCCCGGCGATTTGCAACGCACCTTTCTTAACCAGCATCTCGAAGAGGTTAATCGTCAGATCAGCCCGCGAAAACTGCTGGTAATGGAAAAAGGCACTGAAACCATATTTCCTCTGAATGCTCAACATCATCGCCAGGTGCGCAACTTGATGCACCTCACGCAGTCACGGAAACTCATTACAGAAAACAATCTTGGGCTGTCAGGAGAGCACTTCGTTGCAACTTCTCTTGTCGGAATCGAGCTTTCTGATGCCATCATCATGACATTGTATCCGAGCTCGATCATTCTTGGCGAAATCGAAGAGTTGCGCCGGGGTGTAATTCTGGCCGGTCTTTTGAGTTTTTTCATCGTGCTGGTAATCGTCAGGTTTTTTTCGGGTCGTCTGTTGCGCCCGGTTAATGCGCTTTCACAGGGTATGCGCTCGATTGCGCGGCGCGATTTTAAATACCGCATCGACTATGCTTCGGGAGATGAGTTCGGTAAGCTAACCTCGGCTTTTAATTCAACCATCGCCGGCATGCATGAACTGGCGGTTGGCACTGCCGTTCAAGAGAGCCTGCTGCCCCCGGGCAGAGAGCAGTTCGGTCACGTCAGTCTTTTTGCCCGCTCAATTTTTATGAGCAAAATGGGTGGTGACTATTTTGATTACTTTAAAGTCGATGAACAACGCTTTGGTGTCTATTTTGGCGATGTCGCCGGGCACGGTATTCCGGCTGCCCTGGTCATGTCGATGGCAAAGGCAGTAGTAGCCTCTTCTGAAGAGGCCAGAAAGGCCGGGCCGGCCGAGCTGCTCAAGAGCGCCAACTCGCTGTTTCTGCACCTCAAATCAAGAGGCTGGAAACGCATGATGACAGCGCTCTGCCTCGAAGTGAATCATCAGACAGGTGAATTCAGGGTAGCCAATGCCGGGCAATGTTACCCGGTCGTTGTGAGTGCTGCCCGCGATAAAGTAGATTACGTTAAGGTCGTTGGAATGCCACTCGGCAGCCAGGCGCGCAAACCCTATTCTGAAATCAGCGGCCGGCTTATGCCTGGCGATTCACTGATTCTTTATACCGATGGCATAATCGAGGCTACTAATGCCATGGGCGATGCCTTCGACTTTGCGCGTTTTGAAAAGTTGTTGCTGGCAACCTGGCATACTGATCTGGAAACCTGGTGGGAAGGCATTTACCGCGGTTATCAGGGCTGGGCTGCCGCACAGGATGATGATATCACCTTTCTGATGCTGAGATATGATAATGACAGAAACCGATAAGCGAAAGTGCATTGCAAACTGGCTGACGTTTGCATTTTTTGCGGTAGTTGTACCACTGCTGGTGGCATGGCAGACATTTGTCTATCTCGAAAAGCTGCATGCCGAGTCTTCCTTGCGCCGCTACCAGATCAAAGCCGCCGATACCCTTGAAAACCTGCGGGTGTCGGCCGATGCCAACCTGTATATCTGTTCCTTGATGAATCGAACCTTTCAGAATGCGAAAAATCCAGGACAGCTCAAAGATGATCTGGAAAAATTACGCAGCAGTGGTGGTATGCAGTTTGAGTACCTGATCTGGGATAAAAACGGCAACATTCATTCAGCTGATTTTGACTGGCGCAGTACCGGCGCTGATATGCGCTATGCCTGGGAGACGCTCACCGGTATCGGCAGACGCAAGATCGAGGTGGCCGATGCCAGCGCAACCAGCAATCTGCGCAAGATTTTCGGACCGCAGTTTTTTCCCGAGCTTTACCATCGATGCTATTCTGGAAGAAACATAGCTCTTATTCTATCCGACAGCTCTCTGCAGAAAAAACTATCCTGGATCAGAATGCGACAGCACATGGGTCTGGCCGCTTTTTTTGACCACGATGTGGTCAGGGGTGTGCCTGGCCTCAAATTCTTTATAAATGCGGTTGCCAGCAGCTCTGACATGAGAATCGGGGTTGTGAATGCAGAAAACTGGCTGGGTGTCGGCCCCTCAGATTTTTCAAAACCTGAAATGGCGGCTATCAGCAGCAGCTATGAGAACCCCGTCAGAATACGTGACTGGTATGTTTTTAAAAATGCTCTGAAAAAAGACTTGTGCGGCGTCTGTTACATAGATGCTGACAGCATTGAACGACTTGTAATAAATAAATGGGCCTGGCTGCTTATTGGTTTCCTCGTGGCTTTGGCACTGTATATTCTCTGGCGCAGTTATCAGGTTATCTGCTGTGGCAGCAGCCTCAGTCTTAATATCAGAAAACAGCTGATAGTTCTTTTTGTGCTGTCGAACGCGATTTCACTTCTGATAATGGCGCTGATCGGGCATGATTATCTCGGGCAATACCGACTGTATTTGCAAACCGAAAGCTTCAGCCAGGGCGTTACCTATCTGCAGAATATCGACGAAATGTTTGTCGGCGAATATTCACGCCAGCTGCGAAGAATGCGCAAATCTCTCAGTATTCTCGAAAAGCGCCTGAAGAACCATCGCCCCGACCGCAACAATATCATGGAGTTTCTGGGCGCGCAGTCTGGCGATCATTTCAGACTTTTTCTTATCGGCAGCAGCACTCCCTATATAGGCAGTGAGCTCGGCATAATGAAAGACGGCAAGTTCGTCGAAAATATTCATATTGACTGGGCTCGTTACAGCTCGATGCAGACGCTTGTCGATTCTATGGGCAAGCTGGGTCAGTATTATCTGGCGCTGCTCAATCGCACGCCGATTTCTGAAATGATGATGGCGCAGGTCGAGCTTATTGCAGAATCGCTTGGGCAGCTCCGGCCCCTCGAAATGTTTCAGGAGTTTTTTGCTGCTACCGGCTCCTTCTGGCAGTGGGGAATGGGCTTTCGCTATTTTCCTGCCTATATCGATCTTCTCAGAGATCCTGACAGCGGGCTGGCCAACTATGTGTTTCTTTATTTGTGGAACGCCGACAGGTTGCACCGGCATTATATAAACCAGCTTATCACCGATTTTAACCGTAATCCGATCGGAATCAAGGTAATGGCGGTCGATGAAAACTTCTTTTACTCGAACCCGCCAGAACTGCTCGAAGATCAGCAATTGCGTCTCTACTCAGCTAAACTACGCGAGAGATCTGGCGTCGAAATCGAATTTTGCGACTGGGAAGGCGAACAGCACCTGCTTATGGGACTTAAATGCACGTCAATAGATACTATTCGTCTGATCGGGCTTTATCCTGCTTCGGCCATAGACCGCAAGGTTACCCGAAAAAAGCAGATTTTCGTAGCTCTGGCGATTGTGAGTATTCTGGTTTCTCTTGCCATGGGGCTTTTTGTTTCGCGTTCGATCCTGATTCCTCTGGCCGAATTACAACGCGGCATCGCGGCTCTGCAGAAACGCGATTTTGCCTTCCGACTGGCTGATCTTGGCGGTGATGAATTCGGCAACCTCGCCAGAGTATTCAACACTACGCTTGTTGATCTCGAAGAACTCCAGGTCGCCTCTACCGTTCAGGAAAAGCTCAGCGACAATATGTCTGAAGTGGCTCAATCTGGCAAACTGAAGTGGTTTGCCGCCAGCTCCAGCCAGTACCGTTTTGCCGGCGACTATCTTGCGGTTGAGCGATTGTCTGATGAGAAGATAATGATTCTTCTTGGCGATGTAGCCGGTTCGGGTATCGGCGTCAGCCTTATCGTTGCTTTTGTTAAAGCTGCTCTTTTACAACTGAAACACTTGTATGGCCAGCCGGAGCAACTTCTGTTACGCCTCGACTTTCTGCTGCGCGAACTCAGCAACAGAGCCGGTCGCAAATGCATGACGATGCAGTGTGCGCTGCTTGATTGTCAGAAAGCTGAAGTCACTGTTGCCAATGCCGGACATTGTTTCCCAGTAACAGTCAATCTGGCCGAAGGAAATGCAGAAATTGCCGAAATGCCTTCTACCCCGCTTGCAACCGGAAGCCGGGTTTCATGTTGTGTCAAGACTTTCAATCTGCGGCCGGGTGAGAGTATTATCCTTTACAGCGGCGGATTTTATCGCAACAGCGAAAATGGTTTTGCCGATTTTATCAAAGACCTGGTGCAGCTTGGAAGTGACTGCCCGAAGAAGTGGTATGATGCGGTGATTGCCGCAGTAAGTGCTCGAATTGGTGCTTCTGCCGGCCGCGATGACATGACTATGGCTGTAATCAGCCTTGGCGAAAAGTCGGAAAGAGAAATCGATTGTCTGCAGACGTCAGAAAAGTAACGCTTTTTCTTGCCAGGCTGACTTTTGCCCTGGTATTGCCAGTTTATCTGATCTGGCTGATTCTGGTTTCGCACTTTACCATGCAGCGCGCTAATGAGATTCAAAGCAGCTTTACAGCTCTTGATCTGGCTCTCGACAATCTCGAAAACCTGCATGATGACAGAGCTTTTCTGCATGCCGTTCTGCAGAAGAATTTTGTCATGGCAGACCGCTCAGATAAGCCACAAAAGCAGCTTGAAAACCGCATAAAAGCTTTCCGAAAGCTTTTTGGTGAGCGCATCAGTTTTGTCGTGTATGACGGTAATGGCGCGATAAACAGGGAGCTGACCGAAGAAAAGCGTTTTCAATACATACTCAAAAGCATGTTCGAGGTCATGGTTCTGCTGCGGCAATATTTTGTGAGCGACCCTTTCGCAGACCCGTCAAGTTTTGAAAAGATCAATCAGCGTATAAATCTTCTGCGTGGCTATTTTGGGCCATATCTGCTGCCGGCTCATCTCTTTGCTCCTCTGCGCCCGGGTTACCTCGGCAGATGTCTTACCGTAAGTGATGAGAGTGCACGCAAGCTGCTCTGGTATTATCCTGGTGATAATTTTTCGCTGGCCTGCTTTATTGATGCCAGTCTGCAATTTAATCAGATTGGGCCAAGACTGATTGTACAACACTTCAACCGCGGCAGTCAGCAGGAAAAACTGGCTTTTGTCAGAACCCGTTCATACGAGAATTTCGGCTTGCCGCATGACCGCGGGCTTGCGAGCCAGTTACTGATTGAAGTGCGTAATTTTGAGAGTTATGCGGTATCCAAGCGTCAGAGTCGCGACTTTCTCGTTAATATCAGACAGGTTTCGCATGACCTGATCATTCTCAGCTATCTGAATAAGAGTGGCATCGTCGCGCCAGAGCAGCGCGCCATGGCATTGCTGCTCAATGTTCTCAAATGGCTTTTTGTTGGTGGTTTCATACTCTATTGCCTGTCTTTGCGCCATTACCGATTCTGTTTGTCAGTGCAGCAGAAAATGCTGCTGCTTTTTGTTTTTGCCAACGGTCTCCCTTTTCTTATGCTGGTTTCAACAGGTTACGAGTATTTCAACGAAAAGAAGGCCGAGTTGGTCAATGCCGCTCATCAGGAATCTCTGCGAATTTTGCGCGAATTCGATCTGCGTTTTCCTGAGGTTGAAAACACATTGGCACAGCGGATGAACAGCTTTATCGATGAGCGTAACCGCCATTATGGTAAAGAAAAATGGCCCGACCATGAGATAGAAAAGCTGCATACTCTGTTACTCGAAATCGACCCGCAGGAAGCGGCGCTGTTCGACGCTGGCGGCCGGCGCCGACTTTATATTTCGACTTCATCTGACCGGGCCGAGCGTCTGGTGACCGACATGCTGATGCGTGCTCTAGTGGTTTTCAATCGACACAGGGTTGAAGATACGGTCAAACGTGATTCGATGCTGGCAAAAATTTCTTCTGATGACCTTATGTTGCACAATTTTCTGCCAACTCTCGATCGTTTTTCGATTATGGGAGCCGGAAGCAGTGAACGCCACACGTTTCTCAAATTTACCGGCGATCTGCAAAATGCAGATATGTGGGGGATTCTCGGAGTCTCATGGGATCGTGCCAGATTTCTCCAGGCTTTTGTTCCTGAGCGCCTGCAGCGTAGCCGAGAAGCTGTTCTTCCAAGGCTTCTGGCGGTTATGGATAAAAAGAGTGAAAGGGTATTTGTCCTGAAAAATGTCGAAACTCCAATTACCCGCAGATTTATGCGCCAGACCAGCAGTCGTAAACTCGTCACAGAGCAGGGTGTCGAAATAGAGGGTCAGAAATATCTGTTTACCTCGATTTCCGGCAATGAGCTGTCAGAAGGAATTCTCGTAGCTTTCTACCCCCAGGAAATTATCGAAAATCATATTCAATGGCTTAAACTTGCCATAGCTCTCGTTATTCTGCTGGTTTTTGCAATATTGCAGCAGATTGTCAGGCTGTTTTCACGTCGTCTGCTGGTGCCAGTAGAATCGCTGGCAGAGGGAATCGGCCATATTCGTGCCCGTGAATTCAAGTTTCGTGTCGATTATCAGTCCGAAGACGAACTCGGGCAGCTTGTCAAAGTGTTCAATCAAACCATGAAAGACATGCAGGATCTTGCCCTCGGAACCTCTGTTCAGGTAAGCCTGCTGCCCGCTGAAAAATATCAGCGCGGCTCAGTCAGACTTTTTGCCCGTTCCCTGTTTATGAGCAAAATGGGTGGCGATTATTATGATTATTTCGATCTGCCCGAAAACAGGTTGGGAATCTTTTTTGGCGATGTGGCCGGTCATGGAATTCCAGCTGCCATGATAATGTCTATGGCAAAGGCTGTTATAAGCAGCATGCAGAAAGATTTTGCCGGACCGGCCGATCTGCTGGGCAGAACTAATCAGATTCTTTTGAAACTCAAAGAGAGAAACTGGCGTCGCATGATGACTGCGCAGGCTATCAGTCTTGATTGCCTGTCTGGCGATTTTGTTATCTCAAGTGCCGGGCATTGTTATCCATACATAGTCGGCAAAAATGGTTCTTCTGCAACTCCTTTTGAGATCAACGGCATGCCGCTGGGCAGCGCCAGTAAAAAGGCTCACTCTGAAAGTACCGGCATTATTGGCGCAGATGAAACTCTGGTGCTGTACACAGATGGCATCGTTGAGGCTGTTAATGCCCAGGGCGAAATGTTTGGCTACCGCCGATTTTCAATGCTTCTGCAATCGGCATGGTCAGATGATCTCGAAGATTACTGGAAAAATATTATGTCTGGTTACCACAATTGGGCGGTTAACCAGGATGACGATCTGACCTTCATGATGATACGCCGATCTGGAGAGCCCAGATGAAACAGAGACAGCTGATATGGCTTAAACTTCTGGCATCGACATTGTTGTTGCCTGTTCTGCTTCTTATTGCCGGCAGCTGGTACATGTTGTCGCTTGGACATGAACTCAGACTCAGGGACTTTGAGACCGCAGCCGGTGAGATTCTCGAAAGTATGCGCTATGTTGCAGCTACCGAAAAGTACTTATGCAAAAGTTTGAGTGACATGTTCGACATGAATCAGAGCGAAGATCAGCTGCAGAGTTCGCTTGAAAAATTTATGAACAATCATGAGCTGAGGGGGCGCTATCTTATCTGGTCAGGCGACGGCAGCGTACATAGCAGTAATTTCGACTGGCGACAAATCCCAGGTGACTGGCAAATGGCCTGGAAAGACATGAAAAAAGTTGTGGAACGCTCAGCCTATGCCAGAAACATGCCGGAAAAGTCGCTCAACAATCTCAGGCAACTCATCGGCCCACACTTTTTTCCACGTTATTATCACATGTGTTTTTCAGGTAACTTTCTTTCGTTTCTACGCACTGACGTAACCCAAAAACGTCCACTGGTCTGGATGAAATTTGCTGAAGATTACGGTCTGTGTCTGTTTTTTGATCATGCAATACTCGATAGCAACTGCGGCTTGCGGCATCTGGTGATTAACGAAAAGCACCCGCTCAAACCGGGCTTTATTGATTCTGGCCGGGTTGTGACTGCTGATCCGGCTCTTTCCGAAAGGCTTCAGCCAGTAGTTGAGAAAATACAGGGAAGCTACCGGCTTGTACATGATATGGCCGGGTATAAAATTTCTACGAACTTTATCACTACAGAAAAAACAGGGTTTTGTGCAATCGAAAAAGAAAAACTAGAATCATTGAATGTGTCGCCATGGTTTATTGCTGCGCTTGCGCTGATGATTCTCGTCATTGTGCTCTTTGCGTGGTTTTCTTATCGGCTGATCGTCGTTCAGGTCAGTGTCGCACTACCCCTGAAACGCCAGTTGCTTATTCTGTTCATGGTTTCGAACATGCTGCCGGGCTTCGTATTGATGGTTATCGGTTCTGATTATCTGCAGCAGATGCACAGAAGTCTGGTGAACCATGCTTTTAACCGTGGCAGCGGTTATCTTCAGAATATTGACGAGCTATATATAAGCGAAATGACGATACAAAAGGATCGCATGGAAAAGGCGCAATCTGAACTGCTGGTCGCGCTAAAAGATAATAAGATAAACCGGGCGTCGATCAGAGGTTTTCTCGACAGGCAGAATCCGCAACCATACCGATTTTTTCTTGTTGCAAGCGACAGCGGTATAGTCGCTAATCATCGAGGAATAGTCAAGAATGGTAAGGTGATCGAGGCTTTTGTCAAAGCTTTCAAAAAAGACGAAGTGTTGATAAATACATCTGATGCAGTTCATAAGCTGGGCAGTTATGTTCTGAACACGCTTAACTCGCGGACAGTGAGTAAAAAGGTTGGTACAGAAGTAGAGTTTGTCGTCGAAACCCTCATGCAAAGGACGCCTGTCGAAATGATTCAGTTGTTTATCGAACTGGATTCTTTCTGGCGATGGGCTATGGGCAACAAGACCTATCCAACTTATCTTAGAATGATCAGGATTTTTGATTCTCAACTCTACGATTATCTGATGCTCTATCTCTGGGAAGGATACGATCTCGAAATCGAGTTCATGAACAGGATTTTTCACAATCTCAATCGCAATGAGTACGGACTCAAAATACTCGCAATTGACGAACGCTTCGAAACGGCTTTTCCGCCTGAAATTCTTTACAATGAGCGCATCAGGGAATACCTGCTGAAAATGCGTGATCGCACGATTACGCGCCCCGAGTTCTGTACTGTCGATGCTGCCGAATATCTGCTGGTCGGCCATAAGTGTATTTTTATGGAAAACCTGCGTTTGCTGGCGCTTTATCCAGTCGAAAAGATCAATAATGAAATTGCCGGCAAAAGACAACTGCTGCTCATGTTCGTTCTGGTGAGTTTTCTGGTTTCGATCTCCCTCGGACTGTTTGTTTCGGGCAGCATTACCGGGCCTCTGGCTGTTCTGCAGAAGGGTGTCGAAGCCATGCAGAAGCGTGATTTTGCCCATCGCCTGCCTGATCTTGGCGGCGATGAGTTTGGCAATCTCGCACGCATATTCAATGAAACCTTCGTTGATCTCGAAGAAATGCACGTTGCCAGAATAGTTCAGGAAAAGATCATGACCCAGATGGAAGTGCCACTGCAGGCTGGCAACCTGCAACTGTACGGTCAGACCATTTCTCTGTCAGGAATGGGCGGCGATTATTTTGAAGTGCTCGAATCCGCTGCCGACAAACCGGCTGCGCTGCTGGGCGATGTTGCTGGCAGCGGTGTTGCTACCAGTTTGATTCTTGCTTTTGTCAGGTCTGCAACCATGCAGTTACAAAAGTGTGTTGATGATCCAGGTGAATTTCTGCAACAACTCAATCGGGTGCTGCTAGACAGCAGTCGTTCAGGGCAGCGCAAGCCTTTTGCCTGTCACTGTATTTCTCTGGCCGGTGACAATCAGGTCAGGCTTGCCGGTGGCGGACTGCCTTATCCTTTACTGATAGATCATCAGCGGCTGACAGCGACGTCGCTGGATATGCCGGCAATACCGCTTGGCTGTAGCTCTGGTTTCAATCCAGCTGTGACTGAAGTGCGCCTGCCGCCTGGGCACAGTCTGGTCTGCTTTACCGGCGGCTTTATCGGGCACGGAACTTTTGATTATGGTAGAATGACCGATCTGATTTGTAACTCTGTTGATGCAGATCCTCAAAAGTTCTGCCAAAAATGTTTCGATAATTATTTTACTCAGGTGAACCGCAGCGAATGCAGAAACGATCTTAGTCTGCTGATAATCCACAACCCCGAGGCCGCCGATGGAAAACCGAATAGTTGAACTCGAAAAACGAATGGCATATCTCGAAAAGTTCATCGAAGAACTCAACGAGGTAATTGTCGATCAGCAGCATCAGCTCACCCGCTGCCAGAAAGAAATTGCCCGTCTGCAACCAAAAACTGCACCTTCGCCGCTCGACGAAGACCGCCCCCACGACGAAAAACCCCCGCACTACTGAGCACGATGTGTTTTTAATAATATTTATAAAAACAGGATATGATTATGCCTGTATATTATAACCTGTTGAGGGCGTAGGCGGGTTTCTCATGAGCGAAAACTTTTTGCACAAGGATGTGCTTATGCCGAGCTGCACAGGATAGAGCAGCTCGGCCGAGCCAGGCGATTTTGACGCAAAGCTACAGCTTTTTACAAATAGCTTTCGCCTGGTGAGAGTTGTAGCGAATGAGATTCCGCCGAAAGCCCGGGTAAGCAGTATAATGAAGTTAATTTGTATATTATTAAACTGGCTGAGGATCAATAACGGCTCAATATGAGCCTGTAGCCCATCAGAAAGGCTTCGTCGTTGCTGACTTCGATCAACAGGTGGTCGCCCTCTCCGGTCAGATAGTCTTCGGCTGGGCCGCCGCAGGTGATGATTCCGGCCATACCGACGTTGTTGTTCATTTTCAGGGGAATCTTCGAACCTGTTGCAGACTCTATCAGTATTGAGGCTTGAGCCTGCCCTGAGCGGCCAAAATATCCGTCTTTGTTGTATTCAAGGCTCGTAATATCCAGATCGCCAATAGCTGTTTCGATCAGTTCGATATGGCAGCCGGGCGGTAGCGCAACCCTCAGATTGCCGTCAATGTCTTCGCCTGTTCCAATTTCAAAGCGGTGTTCTTCTGGCAGCTGTGCGAGCTGCTGCAAGCGTGCCACCCTGCTTTTGCCGAGAAGCAGAGCGCCAGGAAACCTGCCTCCCAGCCTTGGGCCCCCGCCAATCAAAGGCACTGGCTTATTGCTTCTGACATCGCTGAACGAGGTTTCTGCCGTGTATATTTTTTCGATTATGATTTCGCCGGTGCGGGCCGGCGAGAACATGATTTCGAGTTCATGTATGTTTGCTGCTGATTTTGGGGGGGCGCCTTCACCGACATTGGTCAGGCGAAAACGATCTGCTTTTATCGAGCCGAAGGTGCGCAGACAGTTGTGCAAAGTCTCATTTTCGGCGTTTTCTGGTGGTCTGACCTCAGAAAATTTGGCAATACTTGAGCGGTCGGCCCATTTGTACCATAAATTGTTCAGCGAACTGCGTGCCTCGCATAAAATATAAGCTGCATCAGGATCGTATGCGTCATAGTTCGCAGAGTCAGCTGCTAGAGCTGGATCTTTGCGATGCTTCAGAATCACCTGCAAAATATCACGATGTTTAAACTCTTCTGGAAACTCGAATTCAAAACACTCAGCCGGTTTTAACGTCAGGCCATGCCGGGTATCAAGTTTGTAGTGCAGAGTTATGCTGTTGAGCCTTGTGTGTTCTTTAACTACCCGTTTGTTTGTACAATTGCACTCAGCACTGAGATAATAGATTTCGAGGCCGTGCAGTGAGGCTACTGCTTTTGTCTGGTCGCCTTCACCGCGATTAACGACTCTGACGCGGTCGGGCGAAAAGCTGCCGACGTATTCAGGAAAATTATACAGAGTGTTCTGTTTTGGCGAAAAAGGCGCCGCCAGTGCCGAGCGCTTCTCCGGCCCGAACTGATCCTGCCAGACCACCCATTCATCAGTCTGCGGATTGTGGAATAAAACCGACAGCCAGGGGCTGTCAGGATCGTGTTCCAGGACATTTTCGGCGAGAAAGCTGCGGTCTTTGCGATGTCTGATGCGTGCAAAATTCGGCAGTCTGTTTCTGAATTCTTCTGGTACAACGAACTCGATGCTCTGACCTGCGGGTATCAGCACGCCCATGCTGGTGCCGCTATAAAAGCTGATGCTGTCGGCATCGATCAATCTGTAACTGGTTATCTGTGCTTTAGGCTGCGTTAAAGCTGTAAGATCGGCCGAAGTCAGGCTGAACAGGCAGAGCATGCTCAGCATAATTCTCAATCGCATATTTTCTCCAGATATCGATAAAATTCAGCGAAGCGTTTGAATCTTTGTGTGCTCAGTTTGTCGCGATTTCTGTATGACTCGAGATATTCAAGCCATAACCCATATTTTTGACTGTTCAGGGCCTGGTAATGACTGAAATGCTTTGTGTAAAAGAAGTTTCGGCCATGTCGTCGGGCCAGTGCTGCTGCCTGGTCGGCTAATTTGCCGAAGGCTCGCATTTTTCGATCATGTCTGGCTCTGCTCATCATGCGAAAGATTACGGGATGAGACTCTTTAAGCATCATCATCAGCCAGGTTTCACGAAAGCCTTTGTCGCTGGCTTCTGTTGCCTCAACGAACAGTCTGCTGAAGTGAACGCCGCAGTTGTATTCCCAGTGCTCACATGTGTTAGCCAGTTCCCTCTGATATGCGTGACGATAAGCCCTGGCGCTATCTGGTGGTACAATGATCGCTGTCGTGTAATCGCGCACGGCGGCGGTCTGGTAGATTCTGATTTCGTTGTTAACTACGTTGCCATTAAAGAAGCAACGTTTGAAAACAAAGCCGGGTTCAAGGTCAGCGCTGCAGTGCGTCAGCCCATATTGGCAAAGGCTTGCTTCAAGTGCCGGCAGAAGGGTGCTTTTAAGTTCAGAGGTCGACCAGATAACTTTTTTATGTAGTTCAGCGCCCTGTTCTGTGGTTTTTTGAAAGATATTTATGGCAGCGAGACGCCCTGTGCCCTTTTCTTTCGGTTCTATACTGTATGTCGGATAAAGCTGAATTCTTTCAAGATTAACGATGTCTTTGTGAAAATAAAGTCGGGGGCATGGTACATTTTTTCTGGGCTGTTTCCATGGATCGTCGAAATAGTTGATGCCAGGCCCGGTCGAAAGAAAAACCAGATGGTTCTGGCCGCTGCCGATGTCTGTGTTATCGAGAAACTGCCAGTTGATTTTGACGAACCCCGGCACCATTACAAGTTTCAGACGCATGTCCTGTGAATACAACTGCTTCTCGCGTGCGATCAGTTCAATGACCAGTTTGCGATCCTTTTCTGACTTCTCGACCCAATCTGAGATGCTTTTGTTCAATGTCGCTTTATGCACCGGCGGAAAGATGATGCTGTCTGAGGTTCTGTCCTTGATGAATTCTACCGGCCCATAATAATTGTCGCGAAATAGATAATAGCGATTGAGCCTGACTTCCCGGCAAATCTCTGTGTTGCGGCCAAACAGGTCTTTGAGTATGGTCGCAAGCTCACTTCCTGATCTCAGATATGCATTGTCGATGGTGATTTTGAGATAACCCAGGTCGCTGACAAAAGCATCATTGCTTTTTCCGCAGACGTTGAACGGTACATAGAGAAATTGCCACTGTGAATTTCTTTCTGGCATTCCGTCTGAAGTGCAGGCAATGCCTTTTTCATACAGCGGTTCACCGTTTTGCTTGAGTGGAGAAAAAAGAGTCTTTCTGCCCGCAAAAACTTGTGGTTGCAGCAATTTTTCTTCGGCTTCTGCAAGGCTGGTGTGCATAATAAAATGCTCAGCGGTCTGGCGCAGGTAAAACACTTTTTCTCTGCCAGCCAGTTCAACAAATACGGCTCTTTCTTTTCCGGTATGGCTTATAAGGTCGCTGAAGAAACGTTCGTCTAGCGTCTGCGGGAACATACGGTCAAGATCGGGCGCTGCGGTCAGGTTTGCTGCAAATGCCAGTAGAAAGGCCAGTAGAATCCTTGTCGCTGTTCTATTTCTCACGTTTTTTCTTATCGACGGTTTTTGCTCTGTTTTTTTTGTCGTTTGCGCGAGAAGTGCTTCTTTTCGATGCCGGTTTGCTCGCATATTCGATCGGAATTTCTTTTACAACATAGCCATCTGGAACCGGGCCGAACACTTCGATCAGATCAATGTTGAGATCGGGAAAAATGGCTGATTGCGCACCCGATAAACGGTCAAAAATCTCGGGTTTGCCATATAAACCGTCTTCTAGGCGGTAGGCCATCACCATGCCGTCAGTCGGGTGCACCAGCCAGAACTCTCTGACTCCGGTTTTCTCATATAATGCGCGTTTTTTGACGTTGTCATAAGACATGGTTGCCGGCGAAAGAATCTCGACGATCAGATCAGGCGCGCCAAGGCAGCCTTTATCATCGAGCTTGTCCGGGTCGCAGATAATCGAAATGTCTGGCTGTACAACATCGAATATTTCTTCGTTTCTTTTCGATCTGCTCGCAAGGCGAACATCAAATGGAGCAACGTAGACTTTACATGTCTTGTTCTTGAAATGATTGGCAAATTGCCTGGCGAATTCAACCAGTATTTCCTGATGAATGCGCAACGGCGCATTCATGGCATACGAAACGCCATCGATTATTTCAAAGCGCTCATCATTGGGCCAGTTAAGATAATCAGCGTAAGAGAGTTCCTCATGCGCATCTCTTTGTGTGTTTCCTGCCATAACACCACCTCCCCGAATCTTCAACGATTGTAACACAAACCCGGCAGCAAAAGCGACAGCGCCCTGAATCGGGCGCTGTGCAGTTGGTTATGCGTGGGCGAGGTCTACGTAAGTCGGGCAGGTTGCCATCAGTTCGGCGTGCGTGCCGGTCGCTTCGATGCGGCCGTCTTTGAGCACTATGATGCGGTCGGCCATCATCGCTGTCGCCATGCGGTGCGTTACGATCAGACAGGTGATCGCGCCGTATTCATCGGCGAGATCGGCCCAGAGCTTCTTTTCGTTGGCAGCGTCGAGACTTGCCGTGATGTCATCCATCAGCAGCAGTTCTGGTCGCCCGACCAGCGCGCGCGCAATCGACAGGCGCTGCCTCTGGCCGCCCGACAGGGTAACGCCGCGTTGCCCGACCGGTTCGGTATAGCCGCCCGGAAACGCCAGCACTTCCTTTTCGAACTGCGCCAGACGCGCACACGATTGAATCAGCGCTTCTGGCTGATTGCGCCAGAAGTCGATGTTGGTTTTGATCGTTTCAGAAAAGATTACCGGCTCCTGTTGAATATACCCGATCTTGTCGCGGAAAGACTGTTTTCTGACGTCTGTCAGAGGCGTGCCATTGATCATCACGCGCCCTTCATCAGGTTTCATGACTCCCGAAATCAGGTTCAGAAGAGTGGTCTTGCCTGAGCCGATCTGGCCGACAACAGCAACTTTTTCGCCTTTGCGCAATTCAAAGTTGAGATCTTTGAACGCGAAAGGCTCTTTGTCGCTTTCGAGCTTCTCAAGCGTGTTGTGCTGAAAGCTTACGTTTTCGAAACGTATGCTTTCGATGCTGGCTATGTCGGCGCTGCCGTCAGAATCGAGCTGCTGCCAGGCGCGGTCGGCTTCCTGCAGATCTTCGAGGCGGTCGATCGACACGCAGGCCTGCGTAAGCGTCACCAGCATCATCGGAATGTCCATGAGCGGATAGATGATCATGCCGAGGTAACTGAAGAAGGCGTAGTAGGCGCCCAGCGTCAGTTCGCCGCGAATTACCATGATACCGCCGAAGATCAGCACGAGAATCTCGCCGATGTAGTTGAGAAACTCGAAAAATACCATGAACATGCCCCAGAGCGTGTCTACCCGGATTTCCTGATTGATGCGTTTCTGCATCAGCCGGTCGAACAGGCCGATCTGCTGCTGCTGCGAGTTGAACGACGTGATGATCTTGATGCCAGAATAGGCGGCTTCGAGAAAGTCGTTGGTTTCTGACATGCCTTCCTGCACTTCTTTGAAGCTTTCGCCAAAGCTGGTTTCAAGTTTGACAAAGATATAGAGCATTATCGGAAGCGGAATACAGGCGAGAATCGCCAGTTTCCAGTTCAGATACATCATCGTCGCCAGGCAGAAGAAGATTATGCTGGCCGAGTTGACCGCGCGGAAGATACCTGAGCAGCACAGCCAGGACAAGCCTGGCGGCCAGCTTCTGATGTCTTCGGTGAGACGTGTCACCAGATCGCCGGTGCGGAACTTGAGAAAGAAGCGGTGCCCTTTTGAGAGTATTTCTGCGAAGAATTTTTCGCGGAAATAGACTTCGAACAGCACGTTCATTCGTGCCCGAAAATAAGGGTAAATACCCGAAAATACCGGGCCAAGCCCCATTGCCAGCAACATCAGCAGCATGCGGTTACGCTCGCCCTGTGCGTCGGCCAGGGTGATTTTCCCAGCCTGATAGCTTTCGAGACCGCTGACCAGGCCATCGACGATATATTTCAGCACTATCGGAAACAGCACCGCGATAATCGTCGAGAGCACGGTCAGAAAGAGCAGGAACAGCACCATGCGCCAGTGCGCGCGGTATTCGTTCCATATCCATTTTATGTAGTAGGTTCGATTATTTCTTAGTTTTCTTTCTTTTGCTGGCTGTTTCATGCAACAGCTCCTTTTACTTCACCGTTTTCCTCAAGTTCGGAAAACCCGTTGCGCAGATCGCTGCCGGTTTGAATTGCAACCAGTTCGCTGTAGATGCCCTGCTGACGCATCAGATCTTCGTGATTACCCTGCTGAATGAGCAGGCCCTTTTCGAAGACGAGAATGCGGTCGGCCTTGCGAATCGTGCTGAGACGATGGGCGATGACTATGCAGGTGCGACCCTGCATAAGTTTTTCCATCGAATTCTGCAGTTCGCGTTCGGTGATTACGTCTACTGACGAAGTCGCTTCGTCGAGAATCAGCAGATCAGGATTTTTGACCATTGCCCGCGTATATGACAGCAGCTGGCGCTCGCCATAAGACAGATTGCCGCCACGCTCGGCCAGCACTGTCTGGTAGCCCTGCGGCTGTTTCATGATGAATTCGTGCGCTCCCAGCTCTTTGGCTGCTTTGATCACAGTTTCGTCATCGACGTCAGTATGAAACGCCTTGAGGTTTTCCATTATCGTGCCCGGGAACAGATAGATCTCCTGAAGAACCAGCGCGATTTTGCGGCGCCAGTCGATCAGCCTGACACTTGCGATATCCCGGCCATCGACGGTTATGCGCCCGCTGGTTGGGTCATAGAAGCGCAGCAGCAGATTGATGCAGGTCGTTTTGCCCGAGCCGCTGGCCCCGACTATCGCAAGCTGCTGGCCGCGAGGAATCGAGAATGAAGCGTTCTTGAGCACGATCTCACTGTCGTAGGCAAAGCTGACATCTTCGAATTCGATACTCTTTTCGAGCGACAGTTCGGGTGCCAGTTCGCCATTGTCACGCACTGCCGGTTCGGTATCGAGAATGTCGAACAGGCGCACACCGGCAGCCAGAGCAGTCTGCATCTGGGCGAGAACTTCGACCAGGCTTTCGAGTGGTCTGAAGAACTGGCGCATCAGCTCGATGAACATGACCATGGTTCCCACGGTCATGGTGCCCTCGAACACCCGCGTGCTGCAGTAAGCGAAGAGTATCATTATCGATCCGATTTCGGTGCAGAACCTGAAACTCGGCGAGAACAGTGCGTATTCAATGAAGGCCGCCCGGCATTCGAGATCGGCTTTGTCCTGATTGAAGTTATGCATGTTACTCATGATGTCGGTTTCGCGGCCATGCACCTTGATCAGTGGCACGCCCTGAATGTATTCGGTCAGATAGCCGGTCAACTGACTGCCTTTTTCTCTTACCTTCGTGTAAAGCGATCTGATGTAACTCAGATAAAAAAACAACAGCAGCGAAACTACGACCATGGCTGCCAGTGCAAAGATACCGACTCTGGCGTCTTCGCGAAACAGCACAATGACCGTGCCGAACACCAGCAACGCGCTGGCGAACAGCTGCGCTGAAGATTGCGTGAACAGCGATTTGAGCTGATTGGTGTCTGATTCGGTGCGTGTTATCAGTTTGCCGCTCTGGTTCTGGTCGAAGAAGCGCATGCCTTGTCCGAGAATGTGCGCGAACAGCTTGCTTTTGATTCCGGCCACCATTTCGGCACCGATTCGCGCCATGATTTTTACGCGGGCATAAAGAGTCGCCGCACCGACGAGAAGGCAGAGAATGAAGAATCCGGCGAGTTTGAGCGCCATTTCAACATCTTTTTGCGGTATCGCGGTATCGATAATCGAGCGCAGAATCATCGGCCTGATCAGGTGCACTGCCGTAACCACCAGCATGGTGAGCATGACGATGCCTATCTGCCCGAGATATGGGCTGAAATAGGGCAGCAGTCTTTTTAATACCGATTTATTACTATTTTTACTGGACATATATATTTAGAGTTTCTCTTGAGTTAAGAGGCCGTGAGAAGCCGGGTAGTGTTTTTGTCTGTCAGCTGTTCCTGGTTTTGTTTGATTTGTTCATATTTTTATTCTCCCGTGTTGTTAATTGTGGCGATGGCGGGATTAAGGGTTCGAGACGCAAAAAGCGGGTTGCCTCCATAAGGCAACCCGCTTCTGAAAACGGCTTTCAGTTACAGATATTCTGCGCAGATGGAGGCGATAACACTGCAATTCGGGTGCTTATACATGTTTTCTGCCTCCTGTTCGTCAAATTCAAATTTAATGCCTGAATTATATTGCCACGCGTGCAACTTGTCAATACTCAATCTGTTGCTGTTTGCTGCTTTATTGTGTTTGTGTGAAAGGAGGGGTGAGTGATAGAATCGCTGAGAAACAGGCATTATACAGATAAGCACAGTTGCGGGTGGCAGACAGAAAATGACGCAAGAATCGAAAAGCATCGGGCGGACTGACCGGTTGTTGCTGATTTTAACCGGTTTTATTGTTCTTCTGGTGCCGTTGTGGTTTTTCAACAATATCATGACCACAGCCATCGAGAGAACGCGGGAGTCTTCGCTGAGTCTGCTGCGCGAAGAACTGCTGCAGACCGGTGAGAAGGTCAGACTCGCTCTGAAGCCCGAAAACTATGTCGAAAAAGTGCTTCGCGAGGTTCACCGCGGGCTTATGCCAGAGGTTACAACGGGTCTCATGATGATGCTGCCTGACAAGGATTTTGGCAGTGCTATATTCGATGCCTCGCTGCCGGCAAAAATATTGCAGTCTCTGCGTCGTCACAATCTGGACGCAATACTGGTTCATGTCGATTCGCCGGAGTTCGAAAAATACCACTACTGGCACTCGGAAGAGCTGCAAAAGCAATGTAAGGAGCCAGATGCCCTGGCATTGTCGCTTTCGTTCACAAATTTTCTGACGGCGACCGAACTCTATCAGAAGCGCCATATCAAGCTCTGGAAGCGGACCTACGATCTGCCGGCAAATATTCAGAAAGCCTTTGCAATTGACAAAAGGATTTCGCTATTCACTTATCTGACCCGGTTTAATGAAATGCTCGGCGTTCACGACAGGGTAGATGAATTTTACACGGATTATTTTTCGCAGCAGTCGATTTATCGGTATTCGTATTGCTGTATCAGTTCGGTCAATCTGCATGGCGCCTACACCGTTATCGTGCCTCAGAAGGCTGTCAAACCTTCTGAACTGCTGAAAAGTGCCTTACACGTCGAAGGCTCGAATTGCACAATCGCTCTGGTTGCAAGGCCTGAGAATCAGCCCGTTTTCGTGGTTACCGATGATGGGGCCGATTACCATATCAGGGCGCCTTCCGAGTTCTGGAACCAGCTGCAGTTATCTGACGAGCTATTTTTCCCGAATACAAGCCGAAAAGCTGCCGGTTTTGCCATTAAAATTTCAGGGCGTCATCATTCTTCAATCAGACGACTGGAAGCTCAACTCCGCTGGTTCCGGCTGTCCGGTGCATTGCTTCTGTTGGCCTATTGTGCTACCGCCTTCTATTTGTGGCTGTTTGGCCGGCAGCTTCGCTTTTCGGCCAGACGCAAACTTGCTATGATTCTGGGCTTGATCGTGATTCTGCCGGTTCTCGGGGTTGGCGCTCTGACATTTCTGGCGTTACAGTCTTCAGGCCGCGTCATCGAGAATCATCTGGTTCAATTCACTCAGAACAATGTGCATCAGATGGCCCTTTTTGATGAGGAAAATCAGCTGCGGAAGATGGGTGCCGGTATCGAAGTCAAGCGACGTCTCGAAGCTGACACGGTCAACGATAATGAGTTATTCGCAAGCCTTGCACGCCCAGGTGACAACCTCGACTGGTTCTTGACCTGGACAAACTCTATTTCTGAGTGTCACGACAATGGTGTGTTGAACCAGTATAGCGGCTTTCGCTTGCCGTCGCCGGCGAATCGGCTGGTGCAAAGCTTGCTCGACAAATATATGGACAGTCTTGGACTGTTCAAGAGTGGCACCAGATCAGATTTGTCGCGAACTATGACCCTTGGTCTGCTCGAGAACTATCTGACCCCGGCTCTTGAAGAAGCCTGCATCGTTCACGAGGGTACGCTCCAGCGCGAACTCACTCATTCAGCCGATACCAGCATGGCGAACCTGCTGGCAGTAAAGAGCGGCAGTGGTCGTTATCGGCTCATGTATCACCGTGTCTCGGGTCTGGGTGAGCACGTCAACCGTTATCTGAGCCGTCTGGCCGAACAAAGCCCGGGCTGGTTCGTTCGTCGTGGGCTTTATGGCGAAGTCAGGGTCGGGGTTCGCCTGCGTAAGGTCGCAGATCTTCTGGCTTTTGCCTGGCCTGCCGACAGCCTGCTGTCGCCCGCCATGGATTTCAGTTTTGAACGGGCTATGTCGCTGCGTGATCAGGGACAGGGCGTCATCAAACACAATGGTGAACTCGAAGTCAGGGCCTGGCGCTACGAAGACGGCCGGAGCGCGGTCATTGCCGCTATCGGCAAAAGCGACGGCGTGCGACTGGCGTTTTCCGATCTCGCCATAAAGATGCTGTTTCCGGTTCTTGCCGGCTATGCCATACTGCTTTTGTATTTTGTGACCTCAGTTATTGTCGAGTTCATCAATGGTCCCGTCAGGATCATCAATAAAGGTGTAAAGGCACTGAGCCATGAAAATTACGGTGTCATGCTTGCCGGATTTTCTGAAGATGAGTTCACCAAGGTGACTACGGCCTTCAATGAAATGTCGATAGCGCTTAAACAAAGGGAAATGATGAAGCGCTACGTTTCTGGAGATCTGATCGAAAAGTTCGCGACGACAGGTAGCGTCGCCGGAGAAACCAGAATGGCAAGAGTTGCGGTGCTTGCTTCTGACATCAGAAGCTTCACGGCGATCGGCGAAAAATATTCTCCGGCAGAAGTCGTCGATATGCTCAATTCATATTTTACCAGCATGGAAGAAGCTATCACAGCTCATGGCGGCGTTATCGACAAATACATAGGTGATGCGGTGCAGGCCGTCTTTTATGAGGATCCGGCTTTTGACAACTATGTTTTGCGCGCCTGTCGGGCAGCCATGCAGATGCGACGCAATCTCGCCGGTTTGAATGCCGCGCGTCGTGAGCAGGGTCTGTTCACTATCGAAAATGGCGTTGGCATAGATTGTGGCCTGGTCGTGTCTGGCAGTATCGGCAGCGAAACCGGTCGCAAGGATTTTACGGTTATCGGCAGGGTTATCGAGCAGGCAGCCGCCCTCGAAGCCCAGACGGTCAATACTGAAAGCCGAATTCTGATAAGCATTTACGCAAGCCAGGAGGCCGGGCAACCGATGCTTGTGCGTAATTTCAATTCAGCTGCCGTGGAGTTGCGCGATGTCTGATACCACTACAGCCCTGATCAGAGAAAAAGTCGCGATTCCGGCAGGTCGGATCATGCTGGCCTGGCTGCTGCTGGTGGTTTTGCCGATAGTGATGTCGGTATGGGCGCTGCATAATTTTCTTGATGAATATGCCGGTTATGCAGAGGCCGGGAAGCTGGCCGAAGCTTACAATCAGCTGGAGCTGTTCAGAGATGCTATGGTTGTCGAAAACTTTCTGACTGCCCGCATGCCGGCAATAGGAAAAATGTCGGCCGCAAGTCTCAGCCAGACCGATCTGGCTGAGCTGAAGCAGCGTATCGACAGACAGATTGGCGGCGAAAGCATTTTGAGCCTGTTTTTTGACCGCGATTGTCAGCGTGTTGTTTCGGTATCTGGCCGTCAGGCGGCAACTTCGGAGGTCGTTCTGCCACCGGCGGCGCTTTTGAAGCGTTCGGTTCAGTTTCTTTATCGCCAGGTGCGCAACCCTGACGAAGAAATTCAGCAAAGTCATTCACGCATGACTGAGAGCCGTCGACTCGCTCTTTCCATGCAGCAATTGTTCAGATGCATCGCGCCGGTAACGCTCAAGGCCGATCGTGCGGTCAAGAACTTTTCGGTTCTGCATGGTGGCGAGCTTTATTTTGTCTATATTGAGTTCAGCGATGCTGTCAGCGGCCCGGCCGGCTGTCTGATAGTTCTCAGAGGGCAGGATTTTTCGGTAAAATACATGTTGCGCGCTTTGCAGCGGCAATTTCCGCTTTGCCGTATCGTTGACCGCGAAATCGATGTGGTAAAGAACGAGTTGTCTCCAGAAGTCATGAACAGTGGCGTCAGGCGACTGCACGATCGACTTTTGATAACAGCACCGGCTGATCAGCGTTTCATCAGGCATGTAACGCACGGCGGCGGCATTGCTCTGAAGGAAAATTCCAGGCGTGACGTGCCGTTTTTGCAATATCACCTGCCTCTGACAAGCATGCAGCACAATCTTGCCGGCGTCCGCCGTGGTTTTGTTGTTATCGCAGCTTTGTTGCTGTGCTTTTCAGGGCTTTACTGTCTGAGATCGGCTTTGTTCGGTATCGAGTTGACCGGCAGCTTCAAAAGCAGAATCATGGCCACCACCGCCCTGTCTGCGCTGTTTCCGTTTCTATTTTTCGCCGTCGGATTCTACCTGCATCTGCAATATGACAAATTTCTGGGCAGGATAAACCTTCTGCAGCATGTAAATGCCCGTCTGGCGCTTTTTAACAACGAACTCGACCAGAGCTTTGCCGAGGTTGAAGGTTCGATTGCCATGGCGCTGCAACGTATCGATAAAAGCAATTATCGTGATGACACAGCTGTTCAGCGCGTTTTTGCCGACATTGGCGAACGGGTTCCTCTGTCCCGTATTTTTTTACAGAGAACCGATGGCATTGTGCTCAAAGAA
>Ga0209096_1001213_pt1 | contig 29556 bp, 27 predicted proteins | sample AD_UKC034_MetaG_FD_184407 | JGI IMG/M metagenome (GOLD analysis project Ga0209096, IMG submission 184407) | Active sludge microbial communities of municipal wastewater-treating anaerobic digesters from USA - AD_UKC034_MetaG (SPAdes) (version 2) | ecosystem: Engineered > Bioreactor > Anaerobic >... | reverse complement strand
GCCGAGTCAGAGCTGAAACTGGACGGTTGGACACGTCCCCGCCGGGTGATCGTTACCCGGCGCGAGATCAAAGACAACATTGTTTTGACAGACGACAAACAGCTCAACCTCGCTTTTATCGACACAAAGGAAACCGTAAGACGTTACGAATATGCTGTCCTGGTTACCGATTTGCCCTATGACATTTATGCGATCTCGCAACTTTATCGTGATCGTGCCGACTCGGAAAACTGTTTTGATGAATTGAAGAATCAATGGGGATGGGGAGGTTTCACGACACAAGACCTTAAGCGCTGCCGTTTGATTAGCCGGATGGTTGCCCTCGTCTATAACTGGTGGTCGCTTTTTGTCCGTCTTGCCGCCGGCAAACATCACGAAGCAATCACCAGTCGTCCGTTGCTTCTCTATGGAGTTGCCCGCCAAACCAAACATGCAGGACAAACAACTTTAACAATCTCCAACAATCATGCAAAATCTTCAGCCGTGATCAATCTTTTACAAGAGCTGAATACCTTTTTTAAATATCTGAAAATAAATGTGGAGCAGTTGCCTGTTGTCCAACGGATGGTGATCATCGTCAAGAAGCCTTTTCAAAATCTTCTTGCCAAATCCGATACCCCACCGCTGCTACCTTCACCCATTTAGCCGCTCAACTGCCGTTTTTAGGATAACAGGCTGCAAGCTTTCAGCAGGGCACAGTCGTGTAACCTTCAGGTTATTGAAAGCACAAGGGGCTGCCGTTGCCTGAAGATGCCGGCTTGGATATGTATCGCATCGATAATATTTTAAATATGCGCGATCGCAGTAAAACGGATAAAGTCTTGGAAATGTTGCATCATTGATGTGGTCTTCATGGATGATGGTACGTTCGATAAGAATTCAAATTCTATTGCGGAATCGGGGTTCAATTCGCGTAGAACGGCGGAGAATCCGGTGGAAGGCAGCAGTATTTTTGTTCAGTTGTTCTTTTTGCGATAATAGCTTGGCTTTTGCCCGGTCCAATTCTTGAAAGCCCTGTAAAAATTCGGTATGTCGCTGTATCCCAGTTCCGAGGCAATTTGTTCAATGGGAAGTGAGGTTGTTTGGATCAAGTTGATAGCCTTTTCTTTAAGAATCTCTGCAACAAGGGACTTGAATGATGTGCCCTCTTCAGTCAGGCGGCGTCTCAGGGTTCTGGGTGTGGTACTCATTCTCCGAGCCAATTGGCTCAGGGATGGAAGGCCTTCAGGTCCGAAAAAGATGTTATGCCTTACCTGATCGGTCGCGGATTCCTGTACCTGCAGGCGAAGGCACAGTTGCTTGCATTCTTTTTCGTATGTATTTTTCATCAGTGGGTTGGCCATGGGCAACCGCATAAAAAGATATTTACTGTCAAAAATCATCATGTGCTCGAGAGCATTGAAATGCACCGGGCACCGAAATGTCTCCTTATAGACCGCCGCATGCGCCGGTTTTGAATAGGCAAGATATAAATCATTTAATGGCACAGGGGACTGAAGGAGATCACAGGCCAACCTATGCGCGGCGGAGAACTCTCTTTCACAGATAAAGGTACGCAGTTCCTTAAGATCGATAAGCTCCTTCATTCTCATATAGGCAAGGTTGTCCCTGACCTGAAGATCATACTGGAAATAGGTCATGGTGAGGTCTATGTATTGGAAGACCATTTTCAAGGCATCAAGCAATGTATCACTGCAGAAAGCCGCCGCCCCGATCTTATTATATACCCCTATATGGTATTGCTGGCCGAGAGTGAATCCTATTTTCGGATTTTGCGTTAAGGCGACAATTTTGTGCATGACTTTGAATTCCTGTTCGGGTGTGACAAAAACATCAGGATCGTCAAGATCGATGGTCTGAATCCCACTACCGGCAAGCAGATCATCCGCTTTTATCCCCATCTGCTCCATGTAATGAATCACGACCGAGAGGATATTGACCGAGCGATAATAGGGCAAAACACCCTTCGAAGTAAAATGGATATCAGCTTTATTCAAAGCTTTTTTCATATAAATTCCGTCCGCAAATGACAATCTTTTTGTCCGACATCTGTCCGTAAATGATAATGTTATTGTCTCCGCACGAAATTGTCAAGTCAAGCTTATACCTCTAAAATCTCAGCATGAAAATTAAGAAGTAAATACAGTCAATACTCAAAACATTCTTTAACAGGCTATTAACAGGAGGCAATGATGAGGACGAAAGAACAATATTATGAAGGTTTAAAAAAGATGCGCCGGAATCTGTATTTCAACGGCGCAAAGATAGACCGGACGGATGTGGCGCAGGAAAAAGTCCTGAATGTCATGGGGGTCACGTTTGATGCTGCAAATGACCCGGAATTGAAGGATCTCTGTACGGCAACTTCCCATCTGACCGGAGAAACCATCAACCGGTTCTGCCATGTGCACCAATCTCCCGACGATCTGCATAAAAAGCAGGACATGACCAGAGCTCTGTGCCGCAAGGTAGGCCTCTGTATCCAGAGATGCATGGGTATTGATGCCATCAATGCGGTCAATGCAGTTTCGTTCGAAGCGGACAAGCAGAACAATGGCGCAACGGAATATCATAAAAATTTCCTGAAGTGGCTTGAATATTTCCAGAGAAACGACTTGGTGGGCTCCAGCGCTCAGACGGATGTGAAAGGCGAACGATTGAAAAGACCCATCGAGCAGACAGACCCGGATGCCTACCTCCATGTGGTGGAGAAAAAGAAAGACGGCATCGTCGTCAAAGGCTGCAAAGTCCATATCTCCGAAGCGTCTATCGCGGACGAGATCATGGTTGTACCCACCCGCGCGCTGGGTCCGGACGAAAAAGAATATGCCGTGGCATTCGCCATTCCCGCCGATCATGAAGGGGTAAAGCAGATCGTCCATATTCATGCCCTCAGAGACCGCAAGAATTACCAGAGGGGTTTCGAGTTGGGTTATTCGGATTCCTATGTGGTCTTTGATAATGTTTTTGTGCCGTGGAACCGTGTGTTCCTCTGCGGAGAGAATATGCACGGCGGCGCCTGTGCGCTTTTGTTTGCGCTGTTCCACCGCCACAGCTATTCGGGCTGCAAACCGGCCATTGGCGATCTGATCCTGGGTCTGGCTTCTCAGGCCGCTAATATCAACGGCATCAGGAAGGCGCCGCATGTCAAGGAATTGCTGTCGGAGATCATCAAGGTTTCGGAGCTGGGTTATGCGGCAGGATTTACTGCATCGGCCAAGGCAAAACCGGAAATCTATGTTCCGGGAATGGGTCCTGTTCCTTACGGACCGGGCAGTTATATTCCGAATTCGATTTATGCCAATGTGGGCCGATGTCTGACCGGAGAAGCCGTGTTCCACGAGCAGGAAATTCTCTGCAACATCGCGGGAGGCATGCCGGCCACCTTCCCCTATGAAGGCGATCTGACGAATCCGGAAACCCGGGCAACGCTGGAAAAATATCTGATGCGCAATCCGAAAATACCGATCGAAGATCAGATTCGATTCTGGATGACGTTTATCGACTTCACCTGTACTTCAAGCGCCGGATCATTGAACTACGGCGCCTATCACGGCGGCGGATCACCTATCATGGAGCAGATCGCCATCACGTCCCAATATGACATCAAACTTCGTGAACACCTGGTCAATTATCTGGCGGGAATTGAGCCACTGAAACCCGGCACCCTGACAAAAATTGTTTAAATCGATTGTTGAAAAATAACCTATCGCTGAAAGGAGAAATGAACATGGGGCATGCGGCAAAGAAAGTTACGATAGAGACGTTTCCATTGGATCAGATATCCGTATTGAAGGGATTAAAAACTGAGTTTGACAGCACGGCGGAACTGGTTGTTGCGCGAGCCAACGAGATTCCGCACAAAGCGTTTATTTACTTCTACGATCAAGTGATCACCTATCGGCAGGTCAATGAACGCGCCAATAGGGTGGCCAATTATCTGAAAAGCAAAGGAGTTAAGAAAGGTGACTTTGTCTCCTTCCTGGTGTTGAACTCTCCCGAGAACTTCTACATCATGTTCGGCATCCAGAAGCTCGGGGCCATTGCCGGAGCGGTTAACTTCATGCTCCAGGGACCGGAGATTGCGTATTTGCTCGACGATGCCAAACCAAAGATCGTTTTTGTGGGAAGCGAATTCATGAAACCCTTTACTGAAGGTTATGCCCAGGCAACCCATAAACCTGTCGTGGTGGAAGTGGTTACCGGAATTGAACATGCATTCAAGAATGTGGAAACCACCGTTGCAGAAATTCTGAAGACGTATCCGGTTGACGAAGCCCTCGTGCCTCAAAAACCGGATGATCCCTTCCTTCTGCTGTACTCTTCGGGCACGACCGGGCGGCCCAAGGGCATCCTGCTGAAACATGCCGGGCAGCTGTCTTTATCCAGAGCTCAGGTTGGCATGAACTGCTTGCAGGAAAATGATGTCATGCTCATGGTTCTGCCCTATTTCCATGTCAACCCGATTTGCGTATGGACGTTCTCGATCCTCTTTGGCGGCATGAGTATCTGTCTGCGTAAAAGCCCATCGCCCAACGACTTCTGGGAACCCATCCTGGATTACGGCGTCACGATTGTCATGGGTGTTCCGGCCTTGTATGCCTTTGTGCTCTTCACCGCAGACCCGGCAAAGATCGACGCCTCCAGGCTGAAGCTGAGATATGCGTTCAGCGGCGCCGCCCCCATGCCCGTCGATATCATCAATACGTTTAAAGAGAAGTTCAATACGGAAATTATCGAGGGGTTCGGTCTCTCCGAGGCTCATGGCATGTCCACGATCAACCCGCTTACGGGCAAGCGAATACCGGGGTCCGTCGGAGTAGCAATGCCGGGCAACGACGTAAAAATTCTAGATGATGACAATAAAGAAATGCCTATCGGCGAACCGGGAGAAATCTGCATCAAAGGCGCTCAGGTCATGCTCTGCTATTTCAACCAGCCCGAGGCAACAAAAGAAACTATCAAGGATGGCTGGCTGCATACGGGAGACATGGGGAAAATGGATGATGAAGGATTTATCTATATCGTGGACCGGAAAAAGGAAATGATCAACCGCGGCGGAGAGAACATCTATCCACGGGAAGTGGAGATGGCCATCGAGCACAATAAAAAGATCAGGGAGGTTGCCGTTGTTGGCGTTCCGGATCCGGCGCTGACCGAGCAGGTCAAGGCGTATGTTATCCTCCACGATAATGAGACTCTCACGCAGGAAGAACTCAAAGAATACCTCCTGGACAAGCTTGCGCGCTACAAAATTCCCACTCAAATGGAAGTGGTCAAAGATCTGCCTAGAACCCCCACTGGCAAGGTCATGAAAAAGGAACTCAAACGCATCGAAAAGGAAAAGGCGGGCAAGACATGATTATCGATTGCCATTTCCATTTAGAGGAGAGAGCTCTGACGGTTGACCGTTTGATCAGCGAAATACAAAAGGCCGGCGTTGACAGGGTGGCTCTCATGGGCAGCATTATTGGACCTTTCGATGAGCCGCCCGTATTTCTCATCAAACTGCTGCAGAAACTTCTGGAAAACTCTTTGACGAGAGGAGTGGGAAGAGCGCTGGTCTCAAACTTCACACCAAAGGGTGAAGTCAAAATACTGGGGAAGTCCTACCTGCTCGAGACTGACCCCGACAACGAAAAAGTTTTTGCCACCGTCCAGGAGCATCCAGACAAGTTCCTCGGGTGGATCTTCGTGAACCCAAGGGGTAGGAAGAATCAGGTCAGGGAATTTGAAAAGTATAAGGACATGCCCGGTTTCATCGGTGTGAAAGCTCACTCCTTCTGGCATCACTTCAGACCCGTGGAGCTCACACCCGTTGCACAGAAGCTTGTCAGGACCGGCAAGCCTCTCCTGATCCACACCGGATTCGGTGAAGAGGGTGATTTCGAGGCGCTTCTGAAAAACGTGCCGGACCTCAAACTCATCCTGGCTCACGCCGGGTTTCCCGACTACGCAGATACATGGAAGAAGATAAAGCCGCTGAAGAATGTGTTCCTGGACCTTTCCCAGACGACCTACACGAGCGAGAGGGCGACACTCAAGACCGTGGAGATGTTCGGCGCGGATAGGCTTTTCTTCGGCACAGACGGCCCTTTCGGTTTTCACGGTCCTGATCATCAATACGATTACGGGTTCATCAAACGGAGAATCGAAAATATGTTCGCAGATGTAAAGATTAAGAAGAAACTCCTGGGTGAAAGTTTCGCAAATGTAGTTGATTTGTGATAACAATTTTACTTTAGACACCCTTTAAAAGCAAACGACCTTTGAGGAGAAACCGATGGAAAAAATAAATTTTAATCTAGACAATAAAATTGCCCTGATAACCGGAGCCAGCAGAGGCATCGGCGAGGCCATCGCTATTACGCTTGCCGACTACGGCGCCCACTGTATTCTCGTCAGCCGAAAGGTGGACGCCCTTGAAGACGTGGTCACAAAGATTGCATCCCGTGGCGGAAAAGCCGATGTCATGGCCTGTCACGTCGGTGATCTCAAACAAATTGAAGGCCTATTTGCGAAAATCAAAGAGCGCCACGGCATGCTGGATATCCTCATTAACAACGCCGCTACCAATCCGTACTTCGGGGAAATGCTGGGCGCGGATGAGGGGATCTGGAATAAAACCTTCGATGTGAATTTAAAGGGGCCCTTTTTCATGATCCAGCAGGCAGCAAGGCTAATGGAAACCGGCGGTGGTGGAGCCATCGTCAACGTCTCCTCGATCAACGGCGTTAAACCGGCGCTATTGCAAGGCGTATACTCTATCACCAAGGCAGCCATCATCTCCATGACACAGGCTTTTGCCAAGGAACTGGCCGGAAAGAAGATAAGGGTGAACGCGCTTTTGCCAGGGCTGGTGGCTACAAATTTTTCCAAGGCTATTATCGACAACGAAGCCATCCACGATATCGCGGTGAAAATGATTCCCCTGAACAGGCATGCCCAGCCGCGGGAAATCGCCGGCGTCGTGCTTTACCTGGTTTCCGACGCGGCATCCTTCACCACCGGAGCAAGCTTTGTGGTGGACGGTGGCGCTCTTGCTTAATGAATATCAAATGTAAAATACTAAGGGATATTATCGTGTTATGAAAAAATGCAGAGATGGACGTTTGGAGGGCAAAGTTGCCGTTGTTACCGGAGCAGCAGACGGGATCGGCCGGGCAACGGCAGTGCTTTTTGCTCAGGAAGGCGCGAAACTGGTTCTTGCCGATATCAATGAGAAAGGTCTGGAAGAAACTATAATGCTTGTGAAGGATGAACAGGGATCCAGCGTCGGCAAAAAAGTGGATGTTTCCGTGGAAAGCGACGTGGAAGCATTGATTAGCCTAGCGGTCAAAATCTATGGCCGGATTGATATTCTTTGCAATAATGCCGGCATTACCGGACAATTCCTGAGCCTTGACCAGGAAAACGGCGATGATTGGCAGAAGGTTTACGCAGTCAATGTTCTCGGCGCTGTCTATGGGGTTAAACATGCCGCGAAGTATATGAAAGAGCAAAAATCCGGCGCCGTCGTGAACACGGCTTCTGTTGCGGGAATACGCGCCGGTGCGGGATTAAACGCCTATAGCGCGAGCAAGGCCGCGGTGATTAATTTTACAAAGACGGCGGCCTGTGATCTGGGATGTTATAATATCCGGATCAATGCTGTTTGTCCGGGATTAATCGAAACGGGAATGACTCGTCCTTTTTTTGATCTGGCCCGTGAAAAAGGAAAGATGGACAAGATGGGCAGCCGATGCGAACTGAGGCGCTACGGCCATCCGGAAGAAATCGCCGCCGTCATCTGCTTTCTGGCCAGCGAGGATGCAAGCTTTATCACGGGACAGGCGCTTGCGGTGGACGGCGGCAATACGGCATCTCTGAATATGCCGGGTATGAAAGTTTGATAATTTTTTAGCGGCAAAACCACTGTTACTCAATCGGTCATTGCCGGCAGACAAAAGAGAATATTTCGAGGCGAATTGAAAACGGGTCTGTCTTTTTTACAACTTACGAATGGAAATATTTGATTCTCCATTAATAAGCCATGTGTATCTTTGTAAATGGCAGCGCGTTCAACAATCCCATGATTGTCGAAAAGACTCATCAGCCGGATTTCCACCAGAAGCGCCATCAATTTCATCTTTACAAAACGCTTTGTTCCTGATTAAAGTCAGCCCATAAAAAATTCAGGAGCATTTTCATGGTTCAGTCGCATCTTCCCGAATATGACTATGATGTGGTAATTATCGGCGGTGGGCCGGCTGGCTATACGGCTGGAATTTACGCTGCACGCGCAGCTCTTAAAAGTCTTCTGATCGAAGGCGTGGGAACGACAAGCCAGATCACCATCACGGATATGATTGAAAATTATCCCGGAATTCCCGATGGGATCGGCGGATATGAGCTGATGCAGCTTTTCAAAGATCAAGCCCGGAAGTTTGGTCTGGAAATCTACTCTCAGGATGTGACGGAAATCAGGAAGGTCTCCGACAAACCGACGCTCTGGCAGGTGACGGCTGGAAACGCTATTTATAAAACCTTAAGTATTGTTGCTGCGACCGGAGCGATGTGGCGTAGCCTTGGTGTTCCGGGAGAGGAAGAATTCAAAGGCCGCGGCGTGTCGTATTGTGCCACCTGCGACGGTCCTTTTTACAGGAACCGCGATGTCGTGGTGGTGGGCGGCGGAGATACGGCGATCCAGGAGGCACTGTTCCTGACACATTTTGCCAATAAAGTTACTGTGATTCATCGGCGAGACCGACTTCGGGCCGCCGGCATGCTGCAGAAAAGAGCTTTCTCTGCAAAGAAAATCGAATTTGTCTGGAACGCGGTTGTAACGGAAATAACCGGGTCAGAGTTTGTCACGGGCGTGAAAGTGAAGGATATCCAGGCGGGAACGGCCCGTGAAATCGCAGCCGATGGCGTTTTCATTTTTGTCGGTCGCCTGCCTTATACGGAAATATTCAAAGGAATCGTAGACATGGATATCTCCGGCTTTATACGAACCGATGAGAACATGAAAACCAGTGCCGAGGGCATCTTTGCTGCCGGCGATTGTCGCGCCAAACTTTTCCGTCAAGTAGTCACGGCGGCGGGAGACGGAGCCAACGCGGTTCACGGCGCGGAGTTGTATCTCGACGAAGTGAAAGGCCAAACTTACTAAATGGAATCATTGATAACTGCCTGGCAACATCTGCCTGCCCAGATCAGCCCCGTCATTTTCAGCATTGGCTCCTTTCAGCTTCGTTACTACAGCCTGATGTATCTGGTGGCATTTGCCGTGTCCTACAGTCTGTTTGCCTACCGGATCAAACGCCGGGAAATACCGATCAAGACAGAAATTGTTCAGGATTATCTGGTTTGGGCCATGCTCGGCCTGATTCTCGGCGCCCGGCTGGGATACGCCCTTTTCTACAATTTCAGCTACTATGCGTCTCATCCTCTTGAAATCATTGTACCATTTGATATTCAGCGAGGATTCCGCTTTGTAGGGTTGAGCGGCATGTCCTATCATGGCGGATTAATCGGCGTGATTCTCGCTACGATTTTCTATTGCCGCAAACAAAACATTCCTTTCTGGCGATTTTGCGACTGGCTTTGCGCGGCGGCCCCGTTGGGGTACATGTTCGGGCGGTTCGGCAATTTTCTCAACGGCGAGCTCTGGGGGCGCGAAACAACCGTGCCCTGGGGGATGTATTTTCCCATGGATCCTACGGGAAGCCTGCGCCACCCCTCCCAGCTTTACGAAGCTCTGTTTGAGGGACTTGTTTTGTTTTTTGTGCTCTGGCTGATTCGCAAGCGCAATCCGTTTGACGGCTTTATGGCCGGCCTTTATGTTTTTGGCTACGGGTTTGTTCGATTTTTTATCGAGTTCTTTCGCGAACCGGATGCGCATCTGGGTTTTGTCCTGGCATTCAACACCATGGGTCAGCTCCTTTGCATCGCCATGATGCTGGCAGGCATCGCCATCATGGCGTGGCGCAAAAAATTTTCAGACTCTTTGACATGACACGGAGGTTTCTATGAGCAAACATCTGGTAGTGGTGGGTGGAGGCGCCGGTGGCGCATCATGCGCCGCCGAGGCCAAACGCATGAATCCTTCTCTCCGGATCACCCTTCTGCAAACAGGCAAATTCGTTTCTTACGCGTCCTGACCAACCCCTTATTATATCGGGGATATAATTCAGGATGAAAAAAAGCTTGTCGCCCGCACACCGGAAAGATTCCAGAAGGACGGTATTGACATTTATCTGAATACGGAAGCGGCAGCCGTCTATACGCAAGGGGCACTGGTCGATATGACAGATGGAAAAAGAATGTCTTATGATATGCTGGTATTGGCCACCGGTACGTTTGCATTCACCCCGCAGATGCCGGGTCTCGAGTTGCCGGGGGTTTTTTCGCTGCGTAACCTAGAAGACGCCATCCTCATCAAAAAATGGCTCGCGGATCATCAGGCAAGACAGGTGGTCATCATCGGCGGCGGTTTTATCGGCTTGGAGATGTGCGAAGCCCTTTTCGCCGCAGGTATCAAAACAACCATCATCCATAAAGACCCCCTGCCGGCCAACCGCTGGGACGCCGCCTTGTCGTCAGAAATGCTCAAGGAATTACAGGAGCACAGCGTGGAATTCATCGCGGAAGCCACGGCGCTTTCGATTGAAAAGAGAAATCATTCAAAACTTTGCGTAATCACGAATTCGGGAGAATATGAAGGAGATCTGGTGATGCTGGCCATCGGCGTCCGTCCCAACACCCGCCTCGCCCAATCAGCCGGTTTGAAAATCGGTCAGACCGGCGCAATCGCCGTCGATTTTTCCCAGAAAACCTCGATCGGAAATATTTACGCGGCAGGCGACTGCTGTGAATCATTTCACAAAGTCAGCCGCCGCTGGGTTCATCTTCCGCTGGGAGATATCGCCAACAAACAGGGACGTGTCGCGGGACGCAATATCGGGGGTAAGCCTCTGACCTTTGACGGCGTCGTGGGAGCCCAGTCTTTCCGTCTGTTTTCTCTGGAATGCGCCGCATGCGGCCTTTCGGAAAGAGAGGCAGCCGCAGCCGGCTTTTCACCGGTCAGCAATATCACGTGGGGAAGCGCCATGGCGCCTGCGCTTGGCAAAAAGACGCTCGGTTTGAAACTGACCGCCGATCGGTCGTCTGGCAGACTGCTGGGCGCACAGGCCGTTGGCCAAAGCGGAGCCGTGGGGCGTATTAACGCTCTTTCCGTTGCACTTTCGGCGGGAATGGATCTGGATGAAATCGGTTGGCTGGATCTAGCCTATGCTCCTCCTTTTGGCGCGGCTTGGGACATTGTTCACAACGCGGCGCAATCGCTCAAACGTTCGATTTTATCAGAGGGAAATCTTCTATGACCTTATGGTGGGGATTGTTTGCAGTTTTCATTCTGGCCATGCTGGCGCTGGATTTGGGCGTCCTGAACCGAAAAGCGCACGTCATAACCATGAAGGAAGCCATGATGTGGACTGCCGGCTGGGTTACACTGGCACTGTTGTTCTGCACGGGAATATACTTTCTCCGGGGCGAGGGCAAAGCCATGGAATTTTTGGCCGGTTACTTAATCGAATATTCTTTGAGCATCGACAATCTGTTCGTTTTCATGTTGATCTTCCGGTATTTCGGCGTGCCGCAGGCTTTTGAGCACAAGGCGCTGTTCTGGGGCATTTTTCTGGCGCTGGTTACACGTGGTGTTTTCATTTTTGCGGGTGTCGCAATCATCAATGCCTTTAGCTGGGTCATGTATATTTTCGGTGCTTTTCTCGTATTCACCGGTATCAAGATGGCGCTTAACAAAGATACAGAGGTCCATCCGGAAAAAAATGTCGCCATCAAACTTTTGCGGAAACTGGTACCCGTCACCAAAGATTTTCAGGAAGCAAATTTTTTTGTCGTTAAAGACGGAGTTCGATTCGCCACACCGATGCTGGCTGTGCTCTTATGTCTGGAAACCACGGACATTCTCTTTGCGGTCGATTCGATTCCCGCTGTATTCGCCATCACCAAAGACCCTTTTATTATTTATACCTCTAATGTATTCGCGATTTTGGGATTGCGATCGCTTTTTTTCGCCATTTCCGGCCTGATGAAACTTTTCCATCTTCTTCATTACGGACTGGCAGGCATTCTGACTTTTGTCGGAGTCAAAATGCTGATAGAAGATTTTTTCCATGTGCCGGTTACGGCATCATTAATTGTCATCGCCTCGGTTCTGATCATATCCATCCTTTCCTCCATTCTCTGGCCCAGTAAAGAAGACGAGACGCCGCCGGTAACGATGAAGGACGAACAGACATGAAGTTTCAGAAAGTTCCGCTTTCCCCGTCGCAAAACCAGTTGAAGGGATGGGCAAGGCTGACCAACGCCAGATTTCGGCGGACAGACCGCTTGTTTCTAGCCGAAGGCGTTAAAATTGTTGGGGAATTATTGAAAAGTGACTGGCAGACAGAAGCGATTTTGGTACTGCCGGAAAAGAAGCCCTACTGGGAAAAACTGATTGCGGACGCGTTTCCGGAGTCCAGACAGAGTTCAAATCCTCCCATTTATGCATTGAACCGGTCAGAATGGAAAAAAATCAGCCAGGACAAGGAACCGGAAGGACTATTAGCCATTGTCCAAAACAGACCAGAGAGGCCTTTGCCGGAATGGCTGAAATATCCCCAGGGGCATCTGCTGATTGGCCATGAGATATCCAATCCCCGAAATTTGGGCGCATTGATCCGAAGCGCCCGTTGGTTTGGCTTTTCCGGCATTCTGCTTAGCGGCAAATCAGCGGACTGGACAAATCCAAAATCCATCCGGGCCTCTATGGGAGGTCTTTTTCAGCTCCCGCTTTTCTCCGGTCTGCAACTGGAAAACATCCTTCCCGAAATCCGGAAAAATTATTTTCTGATCGGCAGCGACGTAAAACAAGGGGTTTCGCCACATCCCTTGACAAAGAAAGCGGCGCTTCTTCTGGGAAGCGAAAGCCACGGGCTTCCGGAAAACATTCTGGAACAGATGGATGAACGCTGGCGCATTGCCGGAAACAGTGAGGCGGATTCTTTGAGTCTGCCACAGGCAGCGGCAGTGATGATGTATGAGATGGTCAAATCCGGCAAGGAATTCCAGCCGGAGAAAGGAGAACTTTCATGAAATACATTCAGGTAATCACGACCACAGAAAACCGGGAGCAGGCCAGAGTCATTGCCCAGTGTCTAGTTGAAAAGGAACTGGCGGCTTGCGTTCAGATTGCCGGACCGATTGAAAGCGTTTACCGCTGGAAAGAAAATCTGGAAAGCGCCCGGGAATATCTTTGCCTGATCAAGACCTGCGAAGACCTGTTTCCCGAGGTGGAAGAAACCATCAAGAAACATCATACTTACGAAGTACCTGAAATTATAGCTGTTCCGATTATCGGAGCCAGCGATGCCTATATCCGCTGGATGTCCGAAACTCTGAAGGAAATTTAAAAAAATACCATAAGGAGACTGTATGTCCAGAGAAATGGAATTGGAAAAGGAATGTATTGAGACAATTAGATTTTTGGCGGCGGATGCCATTGAAAAAGCGAAATCCGGCCATCCCGGCATGCCACTTGGAGCTGCGGCTGCTGCCTATACGTTATGGACAAAGCATCTGAAGCATCATCCCAAAAATCCTCATTGGCCGGATCGCGATCGGTTTGTTCTGTCCGCGGGCCACGCCTCCATGCTGCTGTATGCCCTTTTGCATTTGACCGGATATGACCTGTCCATGGATGACATTAAAAATTTCCGACAATGGGGCAGCAAAACCCCCGGACATCCGGAATATCAACACACGCCCGGCGTGGAAGTCACCACCGGTCCACTGGGACAGGGCCTGGCTAATGCGGTGGGCATGGCGATGGCCGAGGCGCATCTGGCGGCACGTTTTAACTGCGAAGGCCATAATATTATTGATCATTACACTTATGTCCTAGCGGGGGACGGAGACATGATGGAAGGTGTGGCGGCAGAAGCCTGCGCACTGGCCGGCCACCTGCGTCTGGGAAAACTCATCGTTTTGTATGATGACAATAAGGTATCGCTTGCCGGTTCCACAGGCCTCACCTGGACGGAAAATATCAAAATGCGCTTCGAATCCTGCGGCTGGCATGTGCAGAAAGTGGAAGATGGAAATGATGTGTCCGCCATTGACCTGGCCATTAGCACAGCCAAAAAGGAAACCGGAAGGCCTTCATTGATCTGCATTCAGACCACCATCGGCTACGGTGCACCCGCCAAGCAGGGAAAGTGTGACGCGCACGGCTCTCCACTAGGCGAAAAGGAATTAAAAGGCGCAAAAGACGCCTGCGCCTGGCCGGAAGAAGTCAACTTTTTCGTCTCCGGCGAAGTGAGCCAATATTTTTACCGGGCTGTCGCCCGGGGCGAAAAAGATGAAATAGAATGGAGAGACGCGTTTCTGGCCTACCAGAAGGACCGACCCAAGCAGGCGGCGATGCTCGAAAGGATGCTTTCCGGAACACTGCCCGCAAACTGGGAAGAAAACCTTTCCGCATTTCCGCCCGGTTCAAAAGACCTGGCCACGCGCAAGGCATCAGAAATGGTTTTACAGGAAATTGCCACAGCGGTGCCTGAACTGGTCGGAGGTTCCGCGGATTTGAATCCATCTACGCTAACCGGTCTTGCTGGGCTGGGCGATTTTCAGAGCCCGACCCTTTCCCACGAGGGACTGCACGGCATGGTGGGCGGGCTTTGGGACTACTCGGGCCGCAATATCCATTTCGGCGTCCGCGAGCATGCCATGGGATGCATCGCTGTAGGACTGGCCTTGCATGGAGGCGTCATTCCCTACACGGCCACGTTCTTCACCTTTGCCGATTATATGCGACCGCCCATGCGACTAGCCGCTCTTATGGGCATAAGAGCGATCTTCGTTTTTACCCACGACAGCATTGGTGTTGGAGAAGACGGTCCGACACACCAGCCCGTCGAACAACTGATGAATCTACGTCAGGTTCCCAATATGACGGTCATCCGCCCGGCCGATGCCAATGAGACAGTGGAAGCCTGGCGTCTGGCGCTGAAAAACACCAAAGGCCCCACATCACTTGTGCTTAGCCGCCAGAATCTGCCTGTGCTGGACCGTCAGGACTGTCACCCGGCTTCCGGCGTGCAACAAGGGGGATACATTCTCTGGGAATCCGCACCGTCGCCGGAAATTATTTTTATCGCCACCGGTTCGGAAGTTCCGCTGACCCTTTCCGCAGGCCGGGCGCTCGCAGCAGAAGGAGTCCGGGTGCGTGTGGTTTCTCTGCCCAGCTGGGAAATATTCGATAAACAGTCTGAAGAATACCGGGAAGTCGTTTTGCCGCGAGAGACAACCGCAAGAATCGCCGTGGAAGCAGGCATTCGTCTGGGATGGGAACATTATGTCGGTTTAACCGGAAAAATCATCGGCATGAGCGGATTCGGCGCTTCAGCGCCCGGACCCATCCTTTATGAAAGATTCGGCCTGACCTCCGACCGGATTATCGGGGCAGCCAGAGAACTTTTGTCTCAAAAGTAGCCAAGGAGTTAAGTTATGGACAATACCGGTATTTCTTTTATGCTTGGTTCCTATGAGCCTGTGTGGGCGGATGTATGCGAAAAGATGAAGAAGGACAATATTCTCTTGCGCATCTGGAATAGAGATTACCGTGTCTGGAAACCCTCGCCCGCCGAAATCGTCGATCGTCTGGACTGGCTGACCGCCCCCGCCGAATCTTACGCAAAGCTCGACATCATTCGCGAATCTCTTACGCCTTTTTCCAACGGAAGAATCGATGATATCCTTTTGGCGGGTATGGGCGGATCAAGCCTTTGCGTCGATGTTTTTAGCCACATGTTCGGCGGTATGACGGGGTTTCCGCGCATGCGGATTCTGGACACGACGGATCCGGAAGTGATCCGCGACGCAACGGAAAACCTCTCTCCGGAAAGGACGCTTTTTATCGTATCCTCCAAATCCGGCAAAACTCTTGAAATTACATCCCTATTTAATTATCTATACCAAGTTGCCGGTCGAAAGCCGGGTGTGGCGGCGAAGGATCGTTTTTTACTGATTACCGACGCCGGTTCGCCCGTGCTTTTGGAAGCCGAAGAGCTGCGCATGAAACATGTCTTTTCCAATAATCCCAATATTGGCGGGCGTTTTTCCGCTCTTTCTCTCGTGGGTATTGTTCCTGCGATGCTCATTGGCGTCGAAGTTGAAAAACTGCTGCAAAGAGCCATGGCGGTGGCCGAACGGGAAAAAACGGATGCCGCAGGCGAACATTCACCAGGTTCTCTTCTGGGTGCAGCCCTCGGAACGCTGGCGCTTCAAGGCCGTGACAAGCTCACCCTGGTTCTTCCTCCTTCCTGGAAATCTTTTGGCGACTGGCTGGAGCAGCTGATTGCCGAAAGCACCGGCAAGGAGGGAAAAGGAATTTTGCCGGTATTGAACGAACCGCCCCTGGATATCGGCATTTACGGAAATGACCGCTCTTTTGTCTTTTTTGTCAAGGACGATGTGCATCCAGACGACCGGATTTCGGCTCTGGTGGCCGCGGGCCATCCTGTCCTCAAAATCCGGATTGGTGACGATTATGATCTTGGAGCGCAGATGTTTTTATGGGAAATGGCGACAGCCATCGCCGGTCATGTCATGGGAATTCATCCTTTTGATCAGCCCGATGTTGAAGCGACCAAAAAGCACACCAGGCAAAGAATTGAGGAATACAAAAATAACAAAGAATGGCCGAGGGATACACCTTCGTTTATCGATGGAGATTGCGAAGTTTACGGCGAAACGGTCAGCAATAGCGTTTTGAACGCCCTGACTAATTTTTTGGAATCAGCGAAGGCGCAAGCCTATGTCGCCCTGCAACTTTATACCAGCCCTTCGCCGGAGCTTGACGAAGCCGTAAGCGAATTGCGGGCGGCGATTACCCGTCGATACCGGCTTGCCGCAACTATCGGCTGCGGCCCCCGTTATCTTCATTCCACGGGGCAGTTACACAAGGGAGACGCGGGCGGCGGCCTGTTTTTACAAATCACCGGAACCATCGTGTCGGACCTTTCCATTCCCGACGGACCGGACACATCGGAATCGGCCCTGACCTTTGGTGAATTGAAAGCCGCCCAGGCCGAAGCAGACCGGCAGGCGCTGAAAGAAAAACACCGTCGCGTACTTCGCCTACATTGGAATAGAAATCCGGCAGCCGGATTGAAAAGACTAGCAAGCCAGCTGCAAACCCTATAGCGTCTTTCCAACCCTCCGATCATCGGGGGCGGGTCGTTTTCTGCAAGAGCTCGAAAAGAACATAATTGGCCGCAATCAGACCGAAAATTCCCGCCACAGTGGAGATACTGGGAAGAGCCCGGCGCTTGCGTCCACGCTGGTATGGACCGGAGGATTCCGGCGCTTCGCCGCCATCGGCAAGAACGATTGCGGGTGCCGGTGGCTGGGTCGAATAAACCACCGGCGGATTGGCTTCAACGTTTTTACTTCGGAGATGACGCCGCAAAGCACGTGCCAGCGGACAGACTTCCGTTTCATTGAGCCTGCCGATACGAATCAGGAAGGGATCGGTTCTGCTGCTTGCCCCCAGCGCCGATATCATCGGAAGGTTTTTCTCCATACAGTGCCGGATCAGGGCCGCTTTCGGATTGAGGCTGTCAATGGCATCCACAACAAAATCCAGATCCGGCGACAGAATTTCTTCCGCCGTGTCAAAATGGAAAAAGGCATGGCACGCATCCAGTTTCAGAGACGGATTGATTGCCAGCAGCCGCTCTTTGCCGGCCTGAACCTTCGGGATGCCGATGTTGTTCCAAAGGGCGATTAACTGGCGGTTGATGTCCGTGGCTTTGACAATGTCACAATCAACAATGCGCAATCTGCCGATACCCGCGCGGACCAGCGCTTCTGCGGCGTAGGAACCGACTCCGCCCATCCCCACAATGGCAACATTTGATTTTTGCAACCGGTCAAATCCCTCCGGGCCATAAAGCATGATGCTGCGGGAAAAAATATTCTCTTCCATGGCTCATCTCATCTTCGAAAAAAGCATCCGGGCATTTTCCGCAGAGCGCCCACACACCTCCGAGATAGAAAGATTGCGAATTTCCGCTATTTTATCAGCAACTTCCAAAATGTGACGGGGTTCAACCTCTGAAGCGACCGTGGATTGTGTGGCAATGGAAGGAGCATCCGTTTCCAGAAGCATTCGGTCCAAAGGAATGGCTTTTGCGCATTGCGAGTATTTGCGGGCATTTTGCCTTGTGACCGATCCGGAAAAAGACAGATAAAAACCCAGATCGAGAAATCGGTTCATGCCGTCTTTTCCGCCGGAATAGGAGTGGAGCACTCCCCGGATTCTGCCCCGATAAGATGATAAAATTTCATAAAGCCTGTCGAATGCCTTGCGGCAATGAATCAACACGGGCAGGCCCGATTCGGCGGCCATATCCAGTTGGCGAATCAATGCGGAAACCTGAATCTCTGCCGGAGGGCATTCCAGAGAAAAATCCAGACCGATTTCTCCGACGGCAACCGTCTCCTCTTTCAGAAGGTAAGGGCAAAGAAGAGAAAGATCCGTATTTTCCGATAGAAACCAGGGATGAAGTCCATAGGCGGGAAAAATATTTTCCGGATGGCGTCCGAAAAGAATCGCCGTGCGCTCCAGGGATTCAATGTCGTATGACGGCACAATAAACGCCGTCACACCGGCTTCCTTTGCTCTTTCCAAAACTTCCGGAAGGCGATCGGAAAAAATGGGATCGTTCAGATGACAATGCGTATCCACGAGATTTTGCAATACTGTTTTCCCCGCTTTGACAAAATGCAAAAGATTTCAGCCTGCTTCCGCAATCACGCGGAGAATTTCCGGCACATGGCGTTCAGAGGGAGCAGGAATGGACTTGGGATACCCGATAATAATCGGCGCAACAATCCGGAGATTTTCGGAAATTCCCAGACTGGCTCTCAATTTGGCATCCCGGATATTGGCGCCCAGCGCCACCCAGCAGGTTCCCAATCCGCGCGCCGCCGCGCCAAACATGATATAGCTTGCCGTAAGCGCGCAATCCACATCCAGAGAAGCGACGGAAGTGGCCCCGGAGATGAAGATCACACTGGGCGCATTATAGAAAACATTAAAATGGTCATCTTTCATGAGTTCCACGTACATGGAATTGAGCCGAATCTTTCCGTTTTGATGATCCAAAAGAAGATTGGCCTTGCTTTCATCGGACAGGTTTTTGATGGCGCTTTCACAAGACACCAGTGAAAAACGGCAGGGCTGATTATTGCTTGCCGAAGGTGCGAGCGTCGCCTCCTGCAAAATTTCCTCAATAATCTTCAGAGGAACCTTCTTGTCCTCAAAATCCCGGATCGCCCGTCTTTTTTGTAAAAGTTCGATGAATTCCATATGCAGTAAATTCTCCTTTCCTGATTTATCCCGGTAAAAACAGGGAGATGAATGTAATGATGCCATACTGGAATGCCTGAATCACGGGATTCAGCGCCCCCAAAAGCAGCAAACCCAGAACGATAAAAAAGCCGAAAGGCTCGATTTGATACAAAATGCGGTTAAACGATTCCGGTGTAAACCCCATGAGAATTTTCGATCCATCCAAAGGCGGAATGGGAATCAGGTTGAAAGCGGCCAGCATAATGTTGATATAGGACAAAGTATGAAGCACCGAATAAACCATACTGCCCGGCTCAGGAGAAAACAGACGCCATAAAAAAAGCGCGCAAAACGCGATGATCATGTTGGCGGTTACACCTGCGGCGGATACCAGAATCAATCCCTGACGCCTTTTGGAAGAAGGAATATTTTCCAGATTGACCGGAACCGGTTTGGCCCAGCCGAAACCGATGATCAGAAGCATCAGTGAGCCGATCGGGTCAAGGTGCTTAAGGGGATTGAGGGTTAGTCTTCCCAACCATTTGGCGGTGGCATCACCCATCCGGTATGCCACCCAGCCATGTGCAAGTTCGTGCAGAATCACGGAATACAAAAGCAGGATCGCCAACATGAAAAATGCGGCGGGATCATTGATGAACAAACGTAGTAAACCCATAATTCCTGATCACCCTGGTTTTCCGGATCAATTCGGCATCGCCGTTACTGGAATTTATAAATCATGGCGTCAGGATATTCAATAAGTTTATCGTCATCGTTCAGGCGGGAGTTTGACGGTCTTTGCCTCATGATCCAGTGCCTGCTGCACCTTCCTGTAAAACATCAGCCGCTGCATATCGGGACCGCCGCCCTGGGAATAAGAGGCTTTCGGCCAGTTGCCGTTTGAAGCGATGATCAGTTTGCGTTTGGGATCGATGAAGATGCCCTGCCCGAAAATGCCCCTTGCCAAGAAACTGCCGTCATCGAGCGTCCACCACTGATAGCCGTATCCGTAGCCTGGGCGGGTCGTATCGGTCTGCTTTGACGTTGCCGCGGCAATCCAGCCGTCGGGCAACACCGGCTTGCCGCCTGCTTTGCCGCCTTCCAGGATGAACAGGCCGAAGCGGGCAAAATCACGGGTCGATGCCTGCATGCAACAGCCGCTGATCTCATGACCGGTGGGTCCCAGAAGCCAGCTGGCTGACTGCTGCATTCCAAAGGGCTGCCAGATTTTTTCGGAAAGGTATTCGGAAAGGTTTTTTTGGGTCGCCTGGCTGACCAGCACCCCGATCAGATTAGTTTCACCGGTCTTGTAAACCCATTTTGTACCGGGAGGCGCTTCACGTTTCAACTTGCGCATGTAGCTGATGGTCACATCGACTCCCGGTTCGGCCTTATGCGCATTAAACAGAGCGACATCAGATTTGGGGTCTGCATAATCCTCATTCCACTTCACGCCCGACGTCATGGTCAGGAGTTGCCTGATTGTCACATCATCATAGACTGACCCCTTGAGGTCGGGAATGTAGGTAGACACCTTATCGTCAATGCTTCGGATATAGCCTTCTTTGATAGCCGCGCCGACCAGGGTTGAGGTGAAGGATTTCGCAACCGAAAAGCTGGTCCATCGTCCATCGGCACAAAAGTCCAATCCGTACTTTTCAAGGCGGATTTTGCCGTTTTGGATAACGATCAGTGAGGCGGCTCGCTGATTGTTCATATAAGCGTCAACATCCATGGAAACCGCAAGCGGCGCTCCCATGGGCAGCGGATAAACGTTTTTGCCGGTGGGAATCACCCGGAATTTGGAAAGAACCGGTATGCGGTCCAATGCACGAAACGCGGCATCACGCTGCGGGATTGACCAGAAAAGAACATCCTTCTTGGCGGGCGGGTTCAGCATCACTCCACGCAAATCCTTGTCTGCGGTCATCCAGAAAATGCCTGCCGCGGAGACCAACAAGATGAATAAAGCCAGGATTCCCATCATTAATTTCCGCATAACCATCCTCCTGTGCGTATTCTTGTTGTTATCACCATCGTAACCTTGAAGATGCGGATTTCACAATCGTGTGCGCCACTTGTTTTGAATCATGAAACCCAGAATTTCATGAAAGGATAGGAGGGAGAAATGGATATGTCAAGGGAATCTTTGTCATGGAAATATGGCCTCATGTTGTGATGAAGACATTCATGGAACAGGTGTATAAAGTCGGCCCTTCAGTTGATCCATCAGAGCGATGACCGCCAGCTCCTTTGCCTTGGCCTCCACATCCACCGTCATCTTCCGTCCCAGCCAGCATGCCGGGAAATCAGCCGGATCGATATAGTCGGCATGTGGTTTCGGATTACCCCCCTGCCACCCGTTGCAGGGTGAAGAGATGTGACAGTAAGGTTCTTGTCCGATGTTCTTCCAGATGTTTTCCGCCAGCGTTGTCGCCTGCTCAACAGACAGGTCATCCGGATGACAGCGGTGATGGTGAACATCATAGACAAACGGAATCGAAAAGCGTTCGCAGAAAGATAACAGCTCCCTTGGTGTGTAGCTGACATCATCATTTTCGAGCGCCAGCCTTTTTCTGACGGCCACAGACAGTTGAGGCAAAACGTTCCTCAGTCGTTGCAATGCACCGAATTTATCGCCATAAGCACCACCCGCATGGATATTAATCACATCTGCTCCCACAGCCTCGGCCAGCATCCCGTGATATTCGAGTTCACGAATGGAATTTGCGACCACCTGCGCATGGGGCGATGAAAGGACGACAAACTGGTCGGGGTGGTAACTGAGACGGATATCATTATTGCGGGCAAAGATCCGGGTTTCGTCCATCGTCTGCCTGATTTTTTCCCCTTCCGGAAGATCATCCAGATCATACCCCACAGACGGATGCGTCATGCGCGGGAAAAGCGGCGACATGATCCGGAAAGCCCCGATTCCCAACCGATGGACCGTTTCCAGCGCTAGAAGCAGGTTGTTGGCATTGTGGAGGCAGATTTCAGAGAGTTTCCACAGTTGCACCCCTCGCGGGAGCACAAGCAGGCTTTTCGCCGTCGTGGTACGAAAGGAAACAGGTTCTTTTTTAAACAGGCAACACAGGCCAAAGCGCATCAGGCATCTCCTTGCAACCTGCGGCAAAGGTCTTGGGTCGCGTAATAGCCGCACAGTCCGTGAACACCGCCACCGGGGGGGGTGGAGGAAGAACACAGGTAAATATTTTTTACCGATGTCCGGTACGGGCGCAAAGAGGCAATGGGCCGGGTGTAGAGCTGACGTAGATCCTGGAGGCCGCCGTTGATGTCTCCTCCCACGTAGTTGGCATTATACTGCTCCATGGCCGCTGCGGTCAGGGTATGTCTGCCCAGAATCACCTCCCGGAATCCCGGCGCGTAGCGCTCAATCTTGCTTTCCATCAGTTCCGATACGTCCGCGTTCGATCCATGCGGAACGTGGCAATAGGCCCACGCCGTATGTTTGCCGTCAGGCGCACGCGATGGGTCCAACAGGCTCTGCTGGGCAAGGACGATATACGGAGAGGACGACACCCTTCCCGCATGGACATCACGGATGGAGGCGGAGATCTCTTCGAAGGAGCCGCCCAGATGAACCGTTCCGGCCTTGCTGCAAACAGGCGCTTTCCAGGGAATCGGCGCCTGAAGGGCCCAATCCATTTTATAGACCCCCGGTCCGTAACGGAACCGGGCAAGCCTGCTGCGGTAAATCTCGGAGAGCCCCAGGCCTTCAATCTGGAGCAACTGGCGGGGCGTTATGTCGAAAAAATAAGACGAGGCCTTGGGTATATCAGCCATCGAGGCAATGCGTTGATCCGTAACAATTTCTCCGCCGCCCTTGCGAAAGCAATCTGCCAGCGCATCGGCCAGTTTCTGGGAACCGCCCCGAATGATGGGCCAGCCCACGGTATGAGCCAAGGTGGCCAGCACGATGCCGAACGCCGCCGTTGCCGTTTGTTCAAGGGGCATCATGGCGTGGGCGGCAAGGCCCGCAAAGAGCGCCCGTGTCCGATCGCTTTGAAATTGTGTATCCACGAGGTTCTTGAGCGAACGCAGCGCATAGAAGCCAAATCGGGTCATCAGCAAAGGATTTGCGGGAAAGTGGAGCGGCATGAGAATGTCGGCAAGGAGTCTTTGATCGTTCTGCACAAAGGGTTGTAAAAGCCTTCCGTACGCCTTGCCGTCGGCGCCCAGGGCCTCGGCGGTGATCGAAAGCGACCGATGCAGGAAAAGGGCCGATCCGTCCTCAAAGGAATGGGCCAGAGGTATCTCCGGTTGTATCCACTCCAGACCATATTGCGGCAAATCGAGCTGCCGGAAGAATGGCGACGCAAGCGACAGAGCCTGAACGGTGGAACACACATCATGCGTAAAGCCAGGAAGGGTCAGTTCCGCAGAACGAACACCGCCGCCAATGGTCTTTGCCGCCTCCAGAAGCAAGACGGCATTGAATTTTCGGCCAAGGGCAATCGCCGCCGCCAGGCCGTTGGGCCCTGCCCCCACGACAACCGCATCGTAGACATCTCTTTTGGGCATCAGACGTTCCCTTTCCGCTTCCGACCCGTTACGGCCGGAAAACATTTTTTCAGCAGGTAGACGGGCATATAGAGAGAAGAACGGATAGCCGCGCTATAGCGAAGATTGGCAAACCTGCGCCACTGAATACTCGGATCGATGAGTATGTTTTGCTGTCCCACATCGCCATGGGTTCCCAGACGGCGGGCCAGATTGCCGAGTGTTTCGTGCCAGAACCGATCCTCCTGCACGTCCGCGCCCATTCGGAATCCCAGTTCCATCAGGGGATCGCTTGCCCTGAACAGCGGGTTGACCTGAAGGTAAGTGGCGTCCTTTTTCCGAAAACAGCTGAAGGTGATCCAGCCCGAAAGAATATGCCCGCTTGCGGTCATAAAGCTGAAGGAGGTGTCGTCGGCATAAATCACCGTGAGGCCTGTTGCCAGGACAAGCCCACCGGGAAGGCTCAAATTGAGCAGCGCTGTTGTCCCCGGGGCAATCGCCGCATTTCCTGAGGGGAACAGATGATTGCCTTTCGGCCAGAAGGAAGCGAATTCAGACCGCCAAAGCGATACGATCTGCCGGGGTTCCAAATCCGTATCGTGGAGGCGCAAACGGTATCTTTTTTCCCAAAGCCTGCCAAAGCCGTTTGCCGGGCTGGATGTCCGTCTGCCATGAACGTTGATATTCATGGCCTCTTGAGGGATGGCTGAAAGGGACAGGCGATCAATGGAATTTGCCCAGCCGGACAGAGGCAGCGCTTGATCTGTGGTGGATAAGGGGCCGGGCGTAAGGCCGCTTTTTTCCAGAAAACGCCGGCAGCACAGGGCGTCTTCTTCATCGTTGTAGAGCGCTATTAAAACATCGAGACCCGTGATATGAAAGACATCCAGGAAAGAGCCGGCCAGTCCGCAGGCGGACACGGTGATCTGTTTTTGGGCAGCTTGGGAAACATTGATAAGCAACAGCCCCGTCCCTTCCGCATCCATATGGGAAAGACCAGAAAGGTTCAGCAGGATACGTTTGGCTCCCACCGCTGCCTCCTCAAAAATCGTGGACAGCTTTTTCTCACAGGCAACCGTGAGTTTACCCCGGATATCCAGGATGACTGTATCCTCCCCGGCCTTTCTGAATTCAATAATGCAGGCATTGCCCATGCCCGGCCTGCCGGGATGGGAAGCGTCCGCAGATTCTTCTGCCGGGGCTGTAAAATGACCTTCGTCGTCTAGCACTTCTGCAAAAGCGTCAACTGGGTGGGTTTCCGCCAGTCGATTGCGGGCAAGGACGAGCCGGTTGGAAAATCCGGGTAGCAGCCGCAGGGCAAGGTCCACAAAGAGATTGCTTCCCATCCGGTCAAGAAAGGCAAGTTGGCTTGCCCGCCCCACAATGGCCTGGGCATAGGTCGGGTAGGCATGGGTCAACGTCTGGAGCTTGTGCAGGGGCTTGTTGAAGGCCCGGATGACCTGAAGCTCGTGGATGACCTCTCCTGCCGCCTCGCCCAGAATGTGCGCGCCGACAATCCGGCCGCGGCCGTCGCACAGGATCTTGGCCATGCCGGTTTCGTTGCCGTCAATGAGCGCACGGCGCATCCCGCCGTAGTGAAAGCGATAAGTTGTAAGCTTGCGACCATACCGGCCGTGAGCTTCCTCTTCCGTCAGGCCGATCCAGGCCAGGGGCGGCTCCGTAAAGACGACATAGACGTTGTTTTGGTAATCGACGCTGCGCTTGACGGGCAACAGGGCATTGGTTGCCGCGACAATGGCCTGGGTTTCCGCCGTGGTCGCCAACTGATAGGGACCTGCAATGTCGCCACAGGCATAGATATTGGGAGCAGAAGTCCGGAGCCTGCGGTCGGTCATGATGCCGCGGGCATTGCAGCTAACGCCCGCTTTCTCAAGACCAAGCCCCGTAAGCTCAGGTTTCCTTCCCACGGCAACAAGCACCCTGTCTGCTTCGATCTCTTCAATGAGACCGTCTTCTGTCTGATAGTTGAGTACTGCTCTGTCCTGTCGGTTGCGAAGGTTCAATGCTTTCGTTCCGGTGAGCAGTCGAAGGCCTTCCGTGACCATTGAATGCAGTAGTTGGTTGACCAGTTCACGATCCGCCGAAGGGAGCAGGCGTGTCGCCATCTCGACGACGGTGGTTTCCACCCCCAGTCGCGCAAAGGCTGAAGCGTACTCCAAGCCATCGACACCGCCGCCCAGGATGATCATCGAACGGGGCAAATCCTTAAGATCATAGAGGGTCTCGTTGGTGAGAAAGCTAGTGGAAGAAAGTCCGGGAATATCCGGGATAAAGGGTGACGTGCCGGTGGCAATGATAAAATTCCTTGCGGAAAAGATCTGCCCGTTTACCAAAATGCGATGGGAATCGAGAAAGGTGGCCTCTCCCGTGATGATCCGGATGCCAATCGCTTCGAACGTTTCTGGGAGATCCTTCTCATAGGCCCGCAAAACGATCCTGCGAATGTGGGGCATGACGCGGCGGCCCTGGATTATTCCTGCCGAATCGGAAAGCAGACCCAGGCGCTCCAGATGAGCAAGATCATGACCGACATGGCTCAAGCGTATCAGGGCCTTGCTGGGAATGCAGGTGGTGTTGGTGCAGTTGCCGCCGACCTTTTTTTTCTCGACGACAGCCACGCGTTTACCCAGACCGTTGGCCGTCACGGCCGAAACCATCCCGGCAATGCCGGCGCCGATGACGATCAGGTCATAGTCATAGGGAGGATTCATAAACACCCCTTGTTTTTCAGGGCATGGACAACAAGAAAGGTATTCCATTCGTGGTCTTCGCTGCCCCATGACCCATCTCTGTTCTGTTCGCTGCAAAGGAATGCCAGCGCCTTCTCCCATTGCCGTTCGGCCTGTTCGAGGTGCAAGTGGGCCAAGGCATTGACAGTTCGGAAAAAAGGAATTGGGGTAGGCCAGCATCCGGATGAATCCTGGATATTGTCCAGATTGTGGACAAGAGCGATTGTTGCAGAGTCTTTCGCATAGTCCGGGTGAACGACCAATGCCCGAAGGGCGTTCATTTTGTCTAACTCTTTATCCATGATGCCTGTATTTTCAGAAACCCACAGGGAAAGGAGATGATAGTGCGCCAAGACTTTAGTTTCATTACTCTTCTGAAATACCGTAGCAAGAAATAGCGTCATGCAGACGAGAGATACATTTGTTTGACCTGGCATGAAGGGCATTCCCGGAAAGTCATCATTAGATACTAGCTCCAAAGGCGCCGTCAGGTTTGCTACATTGTGATTTAGGGTCTGCCCCATCAGCCAATCCAGGGCTTTTTCAATTTCCAACGTCTTATTGCGAAGTGTCAGGTGAAGGCCAAACAGACGCCGGACACTCTCCAGAGGGGATTGATTCCACGATCCATTATCGGATTGCCCGCTCATCAACAAATGCAATGTTTCATGAAAATCATTCTGCCACTGCACCGTACCTGCTTCATCGAGCCATTTTTGTCGGGCGTAAAGTCCTGCGGGTGTTTTACTCGCCTTGAAAATCTGAAGTGGATTATAACGCATACTCCCAAAGTCGCCACGGACGTCATTTTCCATCACCTGACCTCTCAAAAGGACTTAGCCTCACTTTGTTTTCTCCAGCATACTTTTAAGTGAGTGTAACAACTAACGCCAAAATCATCAAATTTTGATAAGAATTCCGTATTATTGGAGGTGTATATAGGGCAGCCTCTCTCGTATGTCAATGAAGTTTATCCACAAATTAACTGCTGATCATGTTTGTCGGTGGACGTGAATGGTGATTAGTACTGATTGAAATACTATATTTTCATCAAGGACGACACTTTGTGGGTTGCAGAAAGACAGGCTCACTCTACACGAACGGAAAATCTGCTTTCAAGGCATCGCATATTTTATCCAGCAGCCATCTACTGTGACCGAAGTTATTTTTAGGTTTTATTTTATGATACGGATACTGCCAAGCCTTGCCAGTGAGCCTTTGACAAAGGCAAAGCAGATAGCAGTTTAATTGTTGAGGTGCTTACCCGTCCGGAAGTGTGGATCGCTTTTAGTAAAATGTCTGAAGGATCCAGTTCCGTCATGACAAGTTGGAAGACCGCTTCTTTCAGTATGCCTAAGGCTGGTCCGGCAAACACAGCCCTTTTATCAATAAGAAACGCATCAAGATCACCAAAAGAAACCAGCATGAGTTTGTCCGATGGTTTAAAATCTTTCAGAGACTTACCTTCATGCAGACGAATAATATTTTCAGCGGCCTGTTTTCCCATATCCATGGCGTGGTATGCCTGTTTGCTTAGTGGAAAAGGCATTCCGGCTGTGTCACCAGCAGCGAAAACATTTGGATAGTTGACGAATAAGCGTCAATCCAAAGTTGAGTAAACAGAAAGGCAGAGAACAAGCTTTAAGTTGTGACTCAATTTTGGATTGACGCTTATTCGAAAGATAGTTTTCTGCACCCGACGCTGGTAAAGAAAAAATGACAAAATAACCTATTTGGCAGAACGTACCGGCAGAGCCCGGTGGGTATCTCCACCGAACAAACTATACCAAAGCTTACTGGCATTCATAAAACCGAAATAGATAGCTCCTGATCCGCTAGTCTCTGTGGCCCAGGGAGCGAAGCAAGTAATATCAATCAATTCTGTAGCAAAATTGATAGGATAAGAGGTGTTACATTCCACTAACCTTGATTTTCTGCGGTCAGATAAACCTGCCAGCTCATCCTGGGTCGGCATCCGCCAGTCCGCGTAACCGCCGCCCCGGTAATTCTCGCAGTAGCTTTTGGCGTTTTGCCAGTTAATATTTGAGCCATTGTCTTTCGCTGCCCACATCAGGTTCGTCTTCGTGTCCAGAACCGTTCCGTTGTCATAGGCGATGAACCGTCCATCCTTTCTAGTCTCGTTGCCCATGGCCGTAGAAGGTCGTTTCGTAATGGCCAGTTGTCTTCTTTCTTCCTCAATCTTTCGCCTTTCCTCATCTAATGCCTTCTTCTGTTCCAGTATTTCCTTTTCTTTGTGTAATTTTTCTCTTTCCTCCGCTATTTTTAAACGCTCTGCCTGTAACTCGTCATTAAGATCTGCGTTTTCCTGTTTTACAGCCGTTTGCAGACTCTTTCCCGGTTTAAAATAGAATTCCCCTTCCAGTGAGGATAACTCCCAGGGAATTTGCTGTCCTCCCGTCTTTCTACCCAAATCTTTCCGGACTCCCTTGAATACGTCCTCAATTTGCAGCCCCTCCTTATTCATGTGCCGGATCATGGATTCCGTATAAGGGCTGTTCCGACCACTGCCGTCGGCTGCCACCCTTCCGGGGCTGGTGGAGTATGTGATGAAAGTGCCTTTGGGCGCCTCTGATATGATTGCCAGTCCACGGCTTGCGGACCGGAAACTCTTGCCAAAAGGATTATCCCGGCAGGCATCGAGAATCACGATATTCAGGTTATTGCCTGCATTCCCCATTTCAGCCAGCACGATTTCAACATCGACAGCATAAAACTTGACGTCCGTCTCTTTCTGGATATTCGCCCCGACAGGCAGGAGATAGGTAACCGTATGACCAACCCATCTTTCCCGCCGGAGCATTTTGGGATAATCTCCCCGTCAATGAAAAACATTGATAAGGAGACAAAATATGCAACAAG
>Ga0209096_1001211_pt1 | contig 29604 bp, 22 predicted proteins | sample AD_UKC034_MetaG_FD_184407 | JGI IMG/M metagenome (GOLD analysis project Ga0209096, IMG submission 184407) | Active sludge microbial communities of municipal wastewater-treating anaerobic digesters from USA - AD_UKC034_MetaG (SPAdes) (version 2) | ecosystem: Engineered > Bioreactor > Anaerobic >... | reverse complement strand
TAGATACGAAAGAGCTTGTCATGGAGCTTCACTCGGGAAGAAGCGAAGACGGATTGTCGTGGAACATTGATCAGGAGAGAATCGAATTTAATGCCGAAGACCCGGAAATCGGCCGATTCGTTTACGGATACGATCCCAGAGTCGTCTTCCTGGAAGACAGATACTACGTAACCTGGTGCAACGGTTATCACGGGCCTACCATAGGCGTTGCCTACACTTACGATTTCGAGAGATTTTATCAGCTTGAGAATGCATTCCTTCCCTTCAACAGAAACGGGGTCCTCTTCCCGAGGAAGATCAAAGGAAAGTTTGCAATGTTGAGCCGGCCGAGCGACAACGGCCACACTCCCTTTGGAGACATCTTCTACAGCGAGAGCCCCGACATGATTCATTGGGGCTGCCACAGGCATGTAATGTCACCCACCGCCGGCTGGCAATCGACCAAGGTTGGGGCCGGACCTATTCCGATAGAAACCTCGGAAGGTTGGCTGCTAATCTATCACGGAGTATGGACATCCTGCAACGGCTTCGTGTACAGTGCCGGCGTCGCTCTCCTCGATCTGGAAAGGCCCTGGAAAGTAATCAAAAGGTCGAAACACTACATACTTAACCCGAGAATGCCTTACGAAAACATTGGCGACGTACCCAACGTCACCTTCCCCTGCGCAAGCCTTCAGGACCCCGAAACGGGCAGAATCGCCATATACTACGGGGCGGCCGACACCGTTACCGCCCTCGCTTTCACGACTGCAGAGATCCTGTACGACTTCCTTCAAGAGCACTCATATTGAGACTGCCTTTATTTATCAGGCTGTGCCAGGAGATTAGTATATGTGCCGGTCCTTTCGGTTGTCTCTTACGCGCTTGTCAGTTGAAGTTCTGATAATAGCTAATACTGCAAGCAAAATGAAAGTCACTATGTTGCCGTTGCTTGCAGTGACTGGCCTCCGCCAGCAGACTGGCGCTTTTTTTGCCTCCTCCGAAGCAGCCTCACTTTCTGACTAGGTCAGCCTTGCGTCTCGGCACAATTTTAGCGCCATTACGTCCGATTCGGAGGACGGAGAACCTTTGACGGTGGACCTGAGAGGCTTCCTGCCGGAGGCATCCTTGCTGGTATGTTCTTTTCGAGTCCGGCTTCTAAATCCCCGCTCGAGCGGGGGGACCGCTTGCGGTGGGGTGTGTGCTCTTCTCTAAAGACGCCTTTTCACAAAGTTTTGCAACCAGAGAGGAGAGGGTGTCTTTCCTCGCGCCAGCGAACATCACTTCCCGACTCAGCCGGCCTTGAGTTCCTGCGCAATTTTCGCCGGCATTCCGCGCGCGATTCGGAGGACGGTGGACCGATGACGGTCAACGTGGTTTTCATCAACGTACAGCGGTTCTTAGAATCGAGATTCCAAATCAGGTTCAGCGGCTAAGACAGTAATTACAGTAGGATTCTTACACTAATTCAAGCGACTTCTCCTAGGAATCCCCGCATAAGCAGCTTCTTTCTTCAATACAAATATCCTCTGGCTATATCATATGATCAATCTAGATGTTCGATGAGAAGCTGAGGAAACGTATATAGACTCTTTACTTTTTTTCTGCTTCCGAAGAGAAACGTGGATTCATAAGTGGAATGACTATTGGAGGTGTGAGGCCTGCCTGCCCTGTAAACGATAAAATAGCTGCGCGCAGTACTGGCAGAAGTATTGAAGTACCGCTCTCAGCAACCATTTTTTCTAATGCCTTTTCTTCGAGGGTTTCTTGGCATTCGAAGACACCCTCCATGCTTGCCTTTATCGTAAGATAATCTGTCTCATCGGCTCTACCAAATGCTGTTAGAGTGAGCGCAAGAAGACAGTTCTTCCTACCGTCTTCTTCGATAATTCTCGTCTCTCTACCGAGTTCAATAGATATCACGATCTCATTTTGTACTGGAGTGTAGGAGAAGGAAAACTCCTTTATCAGATATCTTTTCATTTGAAGTATCGCTTGTTCCACTCTATGCATTTATCAAGCCGCCTCACTCGGTTTCCATCTAAAATAGCTTTCATTATTCTTCACCGAAATTACGGGAATATATATAGGAATGTATTTTATTACCTCTCTTGTTATTTCGGTTTTTCTGTCAGTTATTCCAAGATCTACATTCAGTCTTCCTTCAAGACAGGCAGAGATCTTGACAAGAGTCTCTAAGCTAAGATTCTCTTCTCCACGTTCAATATTTGAAACGTATGGCTGCTTAAAACCTAACAGCTCACCCAATTGTTTCTGCGAAAGACCTCTTTCTTTTCTGTAGCTCATTAACTGACTGGCAACTTGACCCTTAATCCTACCTATAGCGAGAGAATCTTCAACATTGTAGGTCTTGGCAACTTGGTCAAGAAACTCAGCGAAAGATGAATTCCTCTTGATGGCCATTATTTCACCCCTTTCGAACTTTGAATCCTTTATTATCGCTCAACCATTTATCCGCCAGACTTTCAGCTTGTTTAACTGCCTTAACATAATCTGCTGAGCTTTTCTCAATGAACACCATAAGCAAAACACAGACCTCTTCAATACCATTGCTGGGAAAAAAACACAAACAACGAACATTCAATCCTTTTCTAATCAGCGTAATGCTGTTAATGCTCGTACCATGCAACTTTTCCAGTAGACCGGACTTTCTGACTCCTATAGGCCCATCTCTTTCATGTACCTCTTCGAAGAAACCAAGCTTGTCCATAACAGGAGCTACCCTATTATTATGCTTGTCCAGAAAATCCAGAAAACAGGAATTGAAGCTTTCTGATCTTATGATTCTCATCGCACACCTCATTTATAACCTATAACTTATGTAATTATGATTCGAGGGAATTACAATCACGGTTGATTAGGTTAAAGTATGCACGTTTATTCTCATTATTCTTCCGCTTTCTCATGCATGCAGTTTCCTGGGCGACAAGAAACGGCATATACTGCACTATTGGCTAGAAGTGGTTCGCGTCTTTGACTGCCAATGTCTCGCCAAACCTCAGAGCGGAGAAGCCAAATAACACCCCTTCGCATTCATACATCCCCCAAACGCTTACGCAACTGACCTCGGGTCCGTCCCTGGCAAAAAGAACACTGAAGTGAATTCTTCCACTTCGTGGCCGTTTCTTGCCATATGGTTGCAGTAATCTTCTTGAGTCAGTCTCTGAATGTCTCATGATCAAGCAGTTGGACCTTGACATTTCTTCGTAGGTTTTCCCGGAACCCCTAATGCTAAGGATCTCGTAGGCTCTCTCCCTGATTTTATTGCTATCCTCCTGAATTTAATTACGACACGTCTGTTATTTTACATCACTAAACATTCAGAACAAAATACACTAATATGATGTGATTAGTAGATAGTTAGCCTTGTCAAGCCCTTAAACTGACAACAGTGATCGTTTTTGGAAGAGACCGCGGCTCTCTTCAACCTTGCGAATCTCACTTAGTTTGAGGGAAACAATCAAATTGGGAATCGCCTCAGTTCACATGAGAATTCATCAGCAGAACCAGAACCTGCCTACGACTTGCAGAATAAATGCAGAATAAAACTTCTCGTCTGCAGAATGAACGGCAACCATTTCAGCTATGCATCTCACTGGAGAAGAGCCGCCTTCTTCACCTTTCAGAATCGGATGTTTGCCTCCTTTACCAGACAAACCCTTCCAAGAGAAAACTCATCTTTGACAGCAAGGAACCCAAAAGGCGCTAAAGAAGGGCTGAATTGAACGGAAAGCAAGACGTACCACCGCATTTTCAAATGACCGCGCGTTTGATTCGTTGAGTGTCTTAAAGACCCAGCCCCAATTTAGGGTTTTCTTTTGCGGGTCCTGTTTATTGCCCTTCTTTAAGAAAGAAGCTCCTTCCGAAAAAACAGAAGAAATGAAGTAGTCAGGTTTTCAGGTCTTGAATCATTTTCATTTAAATCTAGGAATATCGGCAGGTAGTCCTACTCTCATGAAAAATCTCGCGAAGGCCTGGGCGAGGTGTTCTCTGTACGGAGGAAGCAATCGAAGCCGGTCTCCTTGTCTTCTCAGATGTTCTATCAGAAAGTCATAGTGAACACCGTAAACGTTTCTAAAATCAACTACCAAGAAGTCCTCAGTGAACTTGTCAATTTCGCTCTTGTTCAAGAGATGGAATGCATGAAGATGCCCCCTGCGAAGATCTTCCTTTCCAGAGCTCTTTCTGAAGTGAGGAACTGAATTCTCTATTGCCCTTAAGGGCCAAACCGGACAGACAAGAACCAGGTCAATCTTCTTGTTTGCTAGGTCACAAGACTGACTCATGATCAAAACATCATAAGTAATCACATCGGCCTCGACCTGTTTGTATTCCTCGATCGTAGCTGGTGGAACAATAATTGGGCATGAGTACGAAATCACCTTGCTCTGGCGGCTGGCCTTTCTCAACCGTTCTATACCAGGGATACTCTGCCATCACAATCACCTAGAACAAGTCAACGTCATCCAGTCGATTTGGCTGACCTTTCTTCACGTTTCTAATGGTCAATCTAATCTTGTACCTTGCTTTCGGGGGCAAATGGCCTGGCAGAGGTACAGAATCCCTAGCTTCTCTCACACTGGGAACGATTTCTGAAGTTCCTGTCTCCGAGAACCAGACAGGAAACAATGTATCAAGCACAGTACCAGCGTCGGCAAAACCACTTGATCCGCAACCCGATTCGATTATCCTTGAAGGATTCAATGTCTTGTAGAGTGCTGATTCTGGGAATTGCCTAAACAAGACAGAGGAATTCTCGAAAACTGACGAAGCAGTCCCGTTTGGCAATACATAGGAATCGAATTCTCTAACAGTAATAGCTAACATCACTGAAACCTCCTGAGTAAATCACCTTCAATCAACCCAAAGAACCAATCGTCCGCCAAAGAGTGAGCTTCAGAAACCCATTTCATGATTCTCACAACCGGACTGAGAGCTTCGTCGGAGATCCTTACAATCTGGGTATCCCAGAGCAGAACATCTCTCTCACCTTTCTTGGCTCGCATTACCCGGAAATTAAGTTGACTATCTTCTTCCTTTGTCGGAAAAGCATACCTAAAATCAAATGCAGTAGGGTTCTTGTCTAAACTGCATTTCTCAAAGAGTTTGTTATCTATCCCAGCGTTCACTTTCAGATTCCTCTGCAAGAAGCAAAACAAGTCTTCCGAAGTGTAATCAAAATCTATTGCATCAATATATCTGAGGGAAAGCATATTAACCTTCAGGTTGATGTCTGGATCTGGATAAGACTCGAAGAAATCTTTGATCAAGCGGCTAATCCTGCCGCTAAAATCATCCCACGAATAGTCTTCAGTCGCATTCAGCGTGATAACTCCGGGTCCCAACTGCACCAAAGGCCAACACGCTTGCCCTTTTCGGAACCGGTGCTGAACAACAAAAGGCGCCATTTCATCAGGTATAGAAGCTGATGGAAGCTGTTCGTGAAAAGGATATTCGTCACGAATTCTACTGTATAGGCTCCCCAAGACTATCCTATAATGCGGATCGATTATCGATCCTGACTCCTGGGTTTTCAGAGCCCAGCGCAGCTCAAATATTGCCTCAACTAGAGGTTTGTTCTTAAGAATTGGCCACTTCATGTTAAACATCAATCTCATACAGAAAATACTTACATTCTGGCTTATTAATATATTATCATACGTTACTTCTCTCCCGGATTTCCAAGCCAATTCCCAGATGATATAAGTCAGCAATTAGAGAAGATCTCGAAGAATTCTGAAGAAGAAAAAGACACGAACCTCAACAGAATTCTTTTCTCTGGAAGGACTGAATTGCAGTCGTCAACCATGTCAAAAGATAGATAATTATCATCAAGATCCAAATAGGGAGAAAAAAAGACTGATCTCAACTCAAAATACGAAGTCCCTATTTTCGAGAAAAGTCAACACTGCCCTTTGACAGTTAGCAATCCGAAAGGTGCTGAAGAAGGGCTAAATTGAAAGTAAATCCAGACGTACCACCGCATTTTCAAATCACCACGTGCTTGATTCGTTAAGTATCTCAATGGCCCCACACTCGATTTGGAGTGTTCTTTTGTGGGTTCTGTTTATTGTCTCATGAGAAAAATGAAATCCTTCTGAAAGAAGGGCCTCTACTGGCGGCTGCCCTGTACAGCGGGGTTTGATTTTCAGTGTCGCCATATTCTGGCGAAAGACGGTCTCAAGTAGACGAGTACCTAATCAGCAGTAATTATCATAGGATTCCACGCTGATTTCGAGCGGTTTTCTCCGGGAAACCTCGCGCAAGCAGCCGCTTTCTTCAATACAAATATCCTCTGGCTATATCATATGATCAATCTAGATGTTCGATGAAGGCGAGCTAGCTGATATGACCACAGAAGAATACTGATCAGACTATTCCCTGTTCTTTTCTTTTTTCTCTGACAAGGTGTTTTTTGAGAGTGACTGAGGCACGTTGATCAAAGGTATTCTTATAGGGGGATTCATTCCAGCCTGCGAAGTGAAAGAGATAATCGCGGCCCTAAGAAGAGGGATCAGAGTTGCGGTCCCGCTAATCATGCAAAAGTCTTCGAATGTTTTGTCTTCCATATTCTCGGGAGCTTCAAACCTACCCTTGATTGTTGCATCGAGCTTCAAAGCCATCTTTCTTCCGCTTCGACCCCTGACTTTGACTGAGAGAGACAACAAGCCGAGGAGGCAACCGTTATCGGCACGCCCATATTCAAGCTCTGGATCATGCAGGTCCAGCGAAATTGACATGTTTTTGACCCCCTCCTGGAGAGTAAACGAAAAATCAGAAATTCTGTGCGCCAAGAAACGGAACTCGGCATTCACTGGCTCAGGCACTATTCTTCATCCCTTTGATGCTTTGATTGCCAACGTACTCCCATATTGAGACTCGCTCTTCAGAAGAATCTGGAATCGAAGTATCATCTTTGAAGTCAATCTCAAGAGATACACGACCTCCGAGTTTGTTGACAACGTCAAAAAGCTTTCTTATTGTGAAGTTATAGTCGCCACTTTCGATCTTCGAGATCATTGCCTGGCTGCACTCTAGTTTTTCTGCCAGCTCCTTTTGTGAAAGGGATTTATCCGCCCGATAGTTAATGAGAGCTGCAGAAATATCCGTCATGACTCCAATCAAGTTCAACTCAAATCTCGTGTCATCGTCTGCCGACTCTAACAACAGTTCTCTGTCTCTCTTGAATGGAGGCTCTGGATTTTCAGTATTCATTCTTCTCTTTCTATCGCCTTCAACCCATGAAAACATAAACAACTACACCTCCTAAAACTTGCATACATTGAATCCCCGACCGGTCCATTCACAAATCCTCGACTTCAGTCTCTCGATCGCCTTCTCATACTTTTCATCGGACTCATCAAAGAAGACAAGATAAACAATAATCTTCTTATCATTGAAGAAGCAGAAAAGAATCCTTGCGTTTCCTGGATCATTCCTCTTCGTCTCCGTAAGATGAAGAGAATATATCGAATAGCTGGTCTTCGTACGTCTCAAAACCTCCAGGCGGGAAGATCTTCGCGGTTTTGCAAGTTCCGTTTTCAGATAATTCTCCCCCGCCTTCTCCAGCAGCTCGGTGAGCAAAAACCTATTCTTTATCAGATCCTTCTTTCTGGAGCGATTCTTTTCTACGTACTTGTCAAATTCCCTCTGCATTCTTTCGTCGGATAAGACATCGATCTTTCTCTCCATCTTACCTCTATTTATAACTTATAAGTTGTATTATTGTAAGAACGATCCGTAACGATTATTACTCGTTACAACCATCTTGGGTCAATTAATAAGGCATTGCTCGCGATATCAAATGATTTCCATGAGCTTTCGGGATGGTTTAAGTAATCCTCTTGAGTTGATCTCTGGATGTAGAATAATTGGTAAGTTGGACTTCAACATTTCCTCTGCAACTGGTTTTCTCTTCGCGAGAAACCTTGAATATTCACTAAGTTCCATTGATTGCAACAAGCACAAAGCACTTTCTTATTGCGAGATATTCGCAAGTTAATATCTGTAGCCGGGCCAGTTGATCTACTTTCTCTTACTATCGAAAGTTGTTTAAGCAGACGGGCATAGTTCGCCTCAGTTCACATGAGAATTCATCAGCAGAACCAAAACCTGCCTACGACTTACGGAATAAATCCTACGATGTCAGATATACATTTCATAAACTGTTGTCGAATTTCTTTACCAAGAAGAGATCGTTCTGAACTGAAGACGTTTGTCCCAATGATAGATAATTGAAGTAGCCGGGCGGGCGCCCGGCTTCGGTTCAGCTATGTGAATATGGAGTGGCAAAACGAACATGTTACCCTTTGACTGTTTGCTATTCACCGGAAAGCATCTATTGAATAGGGTTTGCTTCGGTCACCTGCTGCGTACCTGCAATGGTGTGCTGATTTTTCCCCACCCATTCCTCAATAATCTCCTTCCCCTCGAATAGATCAGCAATGGTGATCGATTCGCCGAGCTTGTCTTCGTAGAAGTTCTGAAAGCTTGATCCTCTGGAGCCGGAGAGATCGAGGATCATACCTGCTATTATGTATCTTCTGCTTTGCTCTGGCTTGTCGAGGCTCTCGAGTGCCTTGCCTGCGAGAAAGTAGCTTTTCGGAGTCCGGGGATCGAGCCTCAGCAACTTCTGAGCCCATGCGAGGGCATCGAGAGGCCTGTCAGTATCGAGATAGAGATAAACAAGCTCTTCCACAGCTTTCATGTTGTCTTTGTCTTCCGAGAGTGCAGCCCTGAACATTAGTTCGGATTTGTAAGGCTTCTTTCGCTTCTTGTAGATCTTTCCGAGGAAGACCATTCCTTCTATGTCATTCGGTTTCCTGGAATAATGCTCTTCAATGAGAGACTCTGCAGTCTCTGTGTCATCGAAGAGATAAGCGATATGTCCGAGATCCCACAGCTCTTCCTCGTTCAGAGTTACCCACCTTTCGAACTCGCTCGCAACTGATACGCCCTTCTCAGCCTCAGAAGCGCATTGACTACTTTCTCCATTTAGAACTGTTTCTGAAACACTCTCCTTCTTTGAGAGATCGTTTATTATCTCGCGATAAAGCTTGGCCGCTTCTTTCCAACTTCCATCCAGAAGCAGAGCCATCGTCTTGGTTATTCTGTCTTCCATGATATTTCTCCTTTCGTCGAAATAGTTGCAAGTTCTGAGTTGCAAGTTGCTTAAAATCCGCTGCACGCTTGAAAGCGGAAAACCCGCTGATCGCTGGAAAGACCGCTGAGAACGAAAAATGTGCGTTATGTCAAAGATTCAGAACAAAGACATTCAACAATATGCTGTTCGTTTTCCTTAGCTAGTCGGTGTTACCATAATCCTGGAGGTGAGCTTATGACCTATTCTTACGAAAAACTCGACGTCTACAAACTCAGCATGGCCTTTGCATTTGATGTCTATCAGACAGTCTCTTCGTTCCCTGAATATGAGAAATTTGGCCTATCTTCCCAACTTAGGAGAGCCGTAATATCCGTTCCTTCCAATATTGCTGAAGGCTCAGGGAGACAGCACAAAAAGGAATATGCACAATTCCTCTTTCTCTCCAAAGGCTCTCTCAGAGAGGTCATAACCCAGCTTGAATTGTCAAAGATGCTCGGTTACATAAATCAAGAGACTCATGAAGAACTCCGTGAAACTGCTGATCGACTTCACAGAATGCTCAACAGGCTAATCTCAAGTCTCAAAGTCTCGCCCGACTGAGAAGTGTTCCCAAGCTCTTCGCTCTTGGCTCTTCCCAGCGGGTCCATGCTCTACCCAGCGTTCAGCGATCAGCGGGTCTTTGGTCTTCCAGCGGATCTCTCGTCCAGGCCACATACCTCTCCCTCTTCTTCTCGCGGTAGGACTTGACTCCTTCCAGCCGCATGATCGCGGTCCTCTCGCCCAGCCTGCTGAAGATCCTTGCCCCCACGGTTTCATCGAAGTCGGCCAAGTTCAGGTTGGAGGTTATTATAGTTCCAGCCCCCTGTTCATACCTATGGTTTATCAGTTCGAATATCTTGTCTGTGGTCATCTTGTTTTCCGTCTCGTTGCTGAGGTCGTCAATAACGAGAAGGTCAACCCCCGAACACTCCTGTATCTTCTCGGAGATCGTCTTGAAGTCTCCGATCTTCAAGGAGGGAGCGGTTATGAAGGCGACGGTATCTCCCATATTCACCGCCTCTATCGCAATTCCCGCCGCGAGGTGAGTCTTTCCGGTGCCGTAGCCTCCCAGAAGGATGAAGTTCGATCCTATCTTCCACGCCCTGTGTCTCACATACTTCTTCGAGAGGTCGAGCGCCCTTTCAGTCACTTCATCTTCAGCGATGAAGTTGTCCAGTCTTCTCTCCCAAAGTCCTTTGGGAAGAACTTTTATCAGCCTCTCCATGTTCTCCTTTACCCTTCTGAATTCTCTGTATATCGAGCACTCGTACATGAGGTCGCTGTACTGTGGGTCTTCGCTCGCGTAAATGATATACCCCCCGTAAGGGCACTTCTCCGGACCGGGACAGTTCCTCATGCACTCTTCTATCGCCTCGTCTTTGCTACACGGTGTATTTGAGGAGTTCTTCGAGTGTTTTGGGTCTTTCTCTTGCGGGATTCTTGAACTTTTCGATAGGATCTCTAAACGATCCAGAATCGCTCCAATCTTTTCTTCCATTTCTATTCGCTCTCCTTCCGAATGCGCCCCTTAGAAGAGGCTGCATAAGATATTCGAAGCCTATCTCTTCGAGGACTTCGTGTTTCGATCTGTCTATCGCTATGATCGCGTTCTTAATCTGAGAGGGATAGCATTTATTGAGGGCTTCTCTCAGCAATGGGATCCATTCCCTCTCGAAGGGCCCTATTATCGCCTCCCATGTCTCCATAACGTCTCTCTCGTACCTCGAACAGGAGTCGAGATAGGAGAGATCCTCTTTCTCTGCATCTTCCCTGTCCGGATCATTCTTCTCGAACAGCGGAACAATCAGACAACCTTCCGCCTGCACTTCTTCCGGAGGTCCGCCTTCGCCTTTACGCAATTGTTCATTCCCGTTCGATTTGATTCCGGAAACGGCCATTTCGCCGGGAGGGCTCTCTACGGGATCGACTGTGTGTTTCTCAAATGAGTTGGTTGATGGCTGACTGCTTGGCGAAGGGCTATCATACCCTCCATTCTTAACCCCTTTTTCCGTTGATTGCGAAAGTGAAACTTTCGTTTCTCCGTAAGGAGAAAGAATGTTTTTTTCTCTTGTTTTGTTTACTTTACTTTTCTTTAGTTTAGTTTTGTTTATATTACTAGCAGGCGTCGGGTAGGCTTCCGGTAGGTCTCCAGTAGGCCTAGAGTAGGTCTCGGGTATGGTCTCATCTTTAATGACGCTATTCTCTTGTTCATGAACAGACGCTTTCGCAACCCCGCAGGGTGGTGTGTCTTGAGTAGGTCTTGTGTCGGCCTCGGGTAGGTCACGGGTAGGTGTCGGGTGCGCCATTACTGTATATTTTCCCGGGTTATGTCGGTCACCCGTTTCATACGCCAACAGACCGAATTTACACAGTTTTCTCCTCGCCCTTATGAGCTGGTCCCTGGTGCAGCCGAACACACTCTGAACTATCCCGTTTGGAACTATGAAACTCTCGGGCCATCTCGCGTTATTCGCATAGTCGAGTATGAAGAAATAAAGAGACGTCTCGAGAGAGTTGAACTTGTGTATCTTGTTCGCTATCCAAAAGTTGTTAATCAGTTCTATGTAATTCACGGTAAAACCTCCATAGAAATAGTTGTCCGTCAACGGTTCGCCGTTCTCCGAAAGAGCCTGGTCAATGGCCTAACCGCTCTTATGTTCTCTCGGTGAACCGTTAACTCTCTTGGGGTTGGTCAAGATCTTACGAACCCGCTACCCCGTACCCCCAGCGTTCAGCCTTCAGCGGCTCTGCGAAACCTCCTCACCGGCTTGAGTTTCTCTTTCTTCTCGTACGCTTCTTCGGGAAGATAGTCGACCAGCTCCGAAAGGTTTCTGAACGTGATGAATTTGAATGGATCTGGGAGGCCGACGACTGTATCCAGAGCAGCCGCTAGCTTGTAATTGTCCTCGATTCCCAATCTCTCTTTGATCAGACTTGCAGTTTTCTTAATGAAGTCGTTTTTTCCCCACTTGGATATATCTTCACTCGTGTCTGCACGATACGAAGTATCCTTGTAATATCATTATTTAGTAGTGACGGGTTTTCCGCTGCCGGATTATCCGCTTTCGGTTTTCCCGAAGTCGGGAAATCGGATTGCGGGTGAACCTCGCTCAAATACGGAGTTTCGTAAATCAGGTACCTCACTCCGTCGAACTTGCCCTTCGTTCCGCGCAACTTCACCTTTTTCACATAACCGGCCTTCTGCAGTTCTTCAATTCCCTTTCTTATACTTTCCTTTCCATCTTTAAAATTCCTCCTGATCTCGGAGAGCCGAAACTCCCAGTCATCGGGTTTGGAAAGAAAGAAGGCGAGAAGCCCTTTCGCCTTGCATGAAAGAGAAGCGTCGTTAAGGAAACTCTTGTCGATCGCCACGAAGTTTCTTTGCTTCTTCACTCTGAAAATAGATGGGGTATTAGATCTCGAGACTCTCAATTAGTTCTCTCCTTTCTTCAACTACATTTGGATTGGAATCGCGATTCCTGTCGTAGATCTCGTTCATAATCCTGTGGTACTCCCTGTGAACTCTTTCCTCCGAGGAAATGTTACGGAAACGATCACGATAGGAGCTAGCTAATCTTCCTGTGCTAGAATCTCTTTGGGTAAAATATCCTTTGTACCTTTTCGGATCTCTTCCAGGAGATCCTTTTTTCCTCTTGCCATTTTGCACACCTTCTTTCGTTTTGAGTTTTTTCTTACAGAATCGGAGCATAGAACTCCGACTGGACCAATCATAATCACAAAGAAACCCCGATTCCAACTACTTAAAGATCCTTTAAGTTTTGTTACAACTAATTGCCTTAATAACTCTTCCAGTGCTTCGGAAAATGACACAGTTGGATTTCACCTCTTCTCCCTCCTTATTTGCTTTGTGTTCGGCTGTTTCTAATTTCTAGCCTCATATAGGATCACCTCCTTTAGCAGAGCCCGGAATTCCTTAGCGAAGAACGACCGTCTAACCATCCAGAGTGGTTTTTCGAGAGCGGGACTGACTAAATGAATTCCACCAAACAAAGAATCCGATGCCTAGAGATCTTCAATCACTCCGTCATTTGCCTGGAGATCCTTAATCACTCCTCATTCATCGAGAGTTCAGAAAATCGAATAGGCTCTTCTTGCTTTCAGAAGACCGGTCTGCGCATATCAATCATCATTTTATAGATTCAGAACTCCAAACACCAAGCTCAGGTGAAATTCACCTATTTTCATGTAGATGAAATCTAATAGTAAAAGATACAATCATTTACTCCGTTTCCCGAAAAGGATAATCACTCGTCTTCGAAAGTCTTCTTATCCAGGTAGTGATTTGTAGTTATGATTTCCTAGATTGCAGTGTTTGATACGCCTTTTGTTTGCTCAAATGGCTGAGAGCATTAGTGCCTATTCAAATGGGGATTTCGATACTTCTTGGAAGTTTACGATGCCTGCGAAGAGTACACAGGGTAATTTGATTCGTCCTCAGGAGTCTGCTGTCTCAAGTCTGCTTCACACCCAGCAATCATCTATGTGTATTGGAAAAACCTGCGACAAATCCATTTGAATCTAGAGACGCAGAATGCTGCGATTATAGCGTGAGAGACAGGTCTTATGGTCAGCGTAATGCATCATAATTGAATCTACTCAAGAGAGTCAGTATCAACTTGAGATCAGATGACGTTACAATTGAGCGGCAGTCTTTTCACTTGGCGAAATGACAGTCACGTTGTTATAATCTATTTACCTAACGTGGAGGATCTGCTATATGCCGCCAAACTCAAAAACACACCTTAACAGAGCGTTTGACCATTTGGATAATGTCGTTTACATAATGGCCGAAGTTATGAAGGGAAGGAGCGCAGAGGAGATAAAACGTCATCTTGTCTCGGACGATCCCTTTTCGAATAGCTCCGAGAAGTACAGAAAGCAAGTATCTAGCTGGCTCATTTCAGACTACGTGAAGGGTTTCTCGCCTGAAGCTCTTAGAGTCTTCGCGCGCATAATGACTTCCGAGAGTATCGACACGCAGACGAAGAGAGAGATTTTATTCTGGAAGAACTGCGAGAGAGACGAACTGGTGAGGGCAATCACAGTCGAGCTAGTATTTCCGGCTTACCATAAAGGAGCCGCCTTTCTGCTTCGTGAAGACGTCATAGATTACATCATAAAGAAAAAAGGCTTTACCGCATATATGTCGGACAAGAGGGTAACCAATTACCTCGCCATAACCACTAAACTCGGAATGGCAAGCGCGAATGGAAGAAACATAGACCTGAACTACTTCCGCCCGACTAAGAAGAGCGTTATGGCCGTGTTATACTTCCTCTTCAACTCGGGAATGGGACCTTCTAAAATCCTGCACTCGGATGATTTCAAATGCCTTCTCCTGGACGAGAGGGATCTGGTCTCTTACCTGGCGGAAATGAACGCTTCGAGAGTAATAGAGTTCGCTATGGCCGGAAACATAGTGAGACTGGAACCTAAGATAGATTTCGAGGTGCTGCCGGATGCACTTGAAGAATAACCTTTCTCTTTCAGAGAAGCTGAACATACTCTCGGAAAAACTCGAAAGGGTAGATTCACTTACGAGTGAAACCGAAGGCTCGAAGGCCGTGGTCCTTATAGTCTCTCCCAAGGAAGAAACGACAGCCATCCGGGAGCTTAAGATACGCTTTGAGGGCAAGTTGAAGCTGCTCAACCTGGGAAGCGTCCTTTCGGAGACGGCCACCAGTTATGGGATGGACAACCTAGCAGATGACTTCTCCTTTCTTGGAAAGTCCTGCATAAAAGACTTCGCTCATCTCCTGCACTCGAATATGACAGAGCGCATAGTGAAGGCCTCACAGGAAAGCTCTCTAACGGTTATACACAGGCTGGGCATACTCAACGGCTTCTTCGGTCTTAATCCGTTAATAGAAGAAGTGACGGGTAAACTCGTCAATCCCGTTCTATTTATCTATCCGGGAAAGAGGAAGGAACACATACTGACCTTCCTGGATGGAAGACATACAACTTCGATTTACAGGGCGCTGGTAATTTGAGATAGAAGGACTAGGGGGTAAGGGGAATGAAGATAAAAGAGCTTCTTAGGATAAACATAGACGACGAAGTCCCTCTCGTAATAAAGGCCGGTGAGCAGGACCTCGCCGTCGAAGAGAAAGAAATCTCCCAGTACATAGTCACCCACCAGATAGAGAAGCACCTTGAAGCCTTCCTGACGAACTACAAGCTTCTCTCTACTGACAGGATAGGTGTGTGGATCTCCGGCTTCTTCGGTTCGGGAAAGTCCTACTTCGCGAAGATAATAGGTTATCTGCTTACGAACCACACTCTGCCCAAGGGAATAACGGCCCGAGAACTCTTCAACGAGAGACTGAGCAACTGTTCGAACCCGGAATTCATAAAGGGAAACATAAGGGCGCTGAACAGCATAGCGAGTACCGTCGTTATGTTTGAAATGACGGCAGACAGCTCTCTCAATATGGAGACGATACAGCAATCTATCTTCAAGAAGTTTCTCGAGACCTGTGGCTACTCCTCATTCCCTAACGTAGCGATAATGGAGTATGAACTAGATACATTCGGGCACCTCGAAGAGGTACGCAATTACATAGAGCAGAGCGGAAACGACTACTCGAAGGTGGCTCAAAATGTCGGTGAATTCCGTCGCCACGCTGTAAAGGCTATGACCGAAAGGCTTGATTACAGCGCGGATGAAGCGAGTGAATTCCTGAAATCTGCGGTAAACAAATACGATAATCTTTCCCCGAGCGTTCTTGCCGAACACTGCGTCGACTACACGAGAGAGACCGGAAAGAGACTCGTCTTCATAGTGGACGAAATCGGGCAGTACGTGATATCCCTCAAAGATAACGAAGACAGAATACTGGCCCTGCAAGGAGTCGCAGAGGCCTTCGCCTCGAAGGGAAAGGGCTCGGTCAGGCTAATAGTAACCTCACAGGAAAAGCTAGACCAGCTAATAGCCAACAGAGACTTCGACAAGCGGAAGCTGGGCAAACTGACTGACCGTTTCGAAGTGAGGCTCGATCTCACATCCGAGAACGTGGATGAGGTCGCCCGCGAAAGACTGCTGAAGAAAAAGATAGAGGCAGAGCCCCTGTTCGAAAAGACGATGCGCGAAAACCAGGGGAACATAACTACCCTCAGCGACACGAACGGCAATTACAGAAAGACCGAAACAAAAGACGATCTTATGACTTACTACCCCTTCCATCCATACCAGTTCCAGCTACTCCCCGATCTAGTGCAGAACACAATAGGCTCGACATATTACCAGGCTACGGCCCGCAAGTTTATCTTCCTCGTCGATTCAATACTGAAGAATCTGAAAGACGAAGAGTTCGGCCGGATAGTGAGCGCCACCGATCTCTTCGACGCCTTGGGCCCCTCCTTCTTCGGTTCGGGAGTAACCCATCTCGTGAATAGTGCCGACCAGTACAGGGGAAAGAACGTGAAGGCCTCAGACATACTCAAGACTCTCCACATAGTGAAAAACCTTAAGAATATTGGCGCTAGCGAGACTGTAATAACCCGTATGCTCTGCAAGAACATGTTCGACAAACAGTACGAGCTGACTAAGGAAGTCAAGGATGCCCTCGACTACCTGGAAAAGGCCAGATACGTTACCCGTTACAACGGAGAGATAACGCTCGTAACCGATCTCGAGAGGGACTTCATAGCAGAGATGGAAAACACGGTTATTGACATACCCAAGAGAAACGAAGAGATAGTCCGTCAACTGCTGAACATCTTCAACTACAAGGAAATCCGTTACGGAGAAGGCCCCTACATTCCCATAGAATGGTACCTGGACAACGCAGCGATCGGCGGCAAGAAGAAGGGTCTCCAGGTTCGCATCGCCTCATTTGCCGGTGTCGATGTGGAAGGTCTCGAATTCGAGTCTATGAACCATCGCGATACGGTCTATGTGATCCCTGAGATAAACGAGACAATAGGTGATCTAGCCAGGGAGATAAAAAGCCTGGACGCTTCATTGAACTCCTTCAGAACGAAGAAGACGGGAGAAGGCATACACGAGATCCTCACGAAATACGGCAGGATAATGAACGACAAGAGAAACGAACTGGGCAGGGAGCTGCGAAAGGCAATAGACTCGGGACAGCTTCTTTACGAAGGCGAGTTAAAACCCACTTCCAGCCTTATAAACGAACTCAAGGATCTCCTCAAGGAAAAAGTCATACCCGGCCATTACACCGAAATCACCTTCACGACCGCCACAAGCAAGGATATAGAAGGAGCATTGACAAGACCGCAGAACACGCTGAAAACGCTTAAGGTAGATGACGACCACAGAGTCTTCAACGACAATGGAGACCTGATCGAGACACACAAGATCATCTCACCTGTAATAGCCTCTCTGGGAGAAGATCAAACGGGTGAAATTCTGCTCGAGAAGTTCTCGCTCGCTCCGTACGGTTGGACCCCAGAAACGATAATCTATTCAATAGCCTGCCTCATACGTGGTGGGAAGATAATGGTGAACAATTCGGACTCTTACGGTAAGGCAGAGGTCCATAAAGCGTTGAAAAGCGTGAGCGAATTCAAGAAGGCCCGTATACGTCGAAGTGTGGTGCTCAACCCATCCGACAAGCAATATCTTATGGACATCATAAACCCGCTGCTGGATGACGGGAGGCTGTCGTTACAGTCACCGAGGAGCGAATTCATTTCCCGGGCGCTCGAGGCGATGAAACATCTCGACAAGAGAATGAATGTACTGAAGAAAAGGATGGAAGAACTCGGTGCAGAAGTTAGGTGGAACCTCGACACGATTAGAACGATGCTAAACATTCTCACCGGTGGCGATAACGACTGTCTTGACGTCTTTCTTCGTGAAAGGGATTCGATACGAGAGCTGAAGGAAACTGCCGACAAGACGGAAAAGTTTCTCGAGAAGAACTACGAGCTCATACGTAAGCAGAAGGTCTTCCTCCAAGAGCTGGAGGGTGAAATCTCCAAAAACGCCTTCGGGAAGGAGCAGAGCGAAGAGCTCTCCTCGCTCTTGAAAGACTACAAGGACACTCTGCCCAGCATAGCCTCCTTCGGCACCGATCTCGACAGCATCTTCGAGAGACTGCGCAACACCTACAAGAGTTACTTCAATCCCATTCACGATGAGAGAGATGAATGGCTGGCGAAGATAAACAAGTATCTCGACTCCATACAGGAAGAGAAAAACGCACTGGGAAAGAGAGCGGGAGATCAAGACTGGTTCATAAGACCCAACGCCCCTTGCGGAGAGCTTGAGATACAGTTCTCCATTAAATGCGAGAAGTGCCACACGGGTCTCAATGAAGCCAGGCTTTACATAACAGACTTCGAGCACAGGCTGGAAAGGCTTGAGGACTCCTTCGACAGTTTTATGCGAGAAAAATCACCTGAAGAGTCGAACGGTACAGGGAAAGAGCCTGAAGTACAGCCAAAGAGACTGAGACTGAAGAGAAAGCTCACCTATGGTGAACTCAAAAACAAGTTGGAAAGACTCTCCGTTTCGGAAGACACCGAGCTAGAGATAGAGCTGGAGGACTGATATGGCCGATCTCGAAAAGACGATAATACAGATTCGCGAGACTCTGGAGCGATCGTACCCCCTACTTCTGAAGCAGTGCGGCATTACAGAGAGTAATGATACGGGAAACTCCGTGGCAGGCTTCGAAGAGCTGCGAAGCCGGATACTTCCCATAATACTGGCAGATGAGAAACAGCTCGGTGCAAAAGAAGCGAGAAAGAAGTTCGTGCAAGAGGCCTCATTCACCACTCTAAACAGGCTGGTCGGATTGAAAGTAATGGAAGCAAGAGGGTTGATCGAGCGGACGTATGTCACCAAGAACATAGACACCGGTGGAAAGAGCGAGGCTCATTTCCTGTATCTCAGCAGAAATCCGCGGGCAAACAGCGAACCGGGCCAGGGAATAAACACCGTGCTGGAGGAAATCTTCGAGACTCTATCGCAGGAGCTTCCTCAACTGTATAACGGCAGTCGTTACGGCTTTCTCCCGCGACCAAACGACACGGTGACTGTAATAGATCTTATAAACTCCATAGCTCAAGAGGAATGGCTCAAGGACGACATAATAGGCTGGATTTACCAGTATTACAATGTCGCCGAAAGGCGGCAATTGAAAGACAGTAAGGCCAAGATAGACCAGTCTAACGTTCATTACCAGTCGCAGCAGTACACACCTAGTTGGGTTGTCAAACACATCGTAGACAACACTCTTGGTAGGTACTACCTAGAGATGTATCCCGATTCCCCGCTGTATGACGAGATAGAGATACCCATTCAAAAAGAGCAACTTAAAAGGGAAAGGGAGCCAAAAAAACTTGAAGAAATCAAGATACTTGACCCGGCCTGCGGGAGCGGCAACTTCCTCCTTTATTCCTTCGAGCTGCTCAGTAAGATGTACCGAGAGAGAGATTACAACAGCGATGAGATTTCATCGCTTATCCTGAAGAACAACCTCTACGGAATCGATCTCGACGACAGGGCTGCACAGCTGACAATCCTCTCCCTATACCTGAAGGCGAGGACACTTGACAGGCATAAGAAGAAGTACACTATGAACGTCGTATCGGCAGACTTCCACCTTTCCGATTCCCTTGAACTCACAACCGTGAGAAACAAGTACAGGAGCGATACCACGGTGCAGGATTTCATAGACCTTATATGGAGCCAATTGAAGGACGCCAGCGCCGTCGGCTCTCTCCTGGATATAACCGGGGAGCTGGAAAGGCTCAAGGAGAAGCGCAAGAAGAGCGATGTGATGTTCTTCAGTGAAGAGGCCTGGAGCGAGACGGAGATAAAAGTGCTGGAAGACATAAAAGGAGCGGTATCTTCGAACAGGGAGTACGGCGAGTACATAGAACAGGGGATGAATTTTGCCGAACTTCTGATTCAGAAGTACGATGTGGTAATTGCCAATCCTCCCTATCTCGATTCGTCGGATATGACGGACGAGTATAAGAAGTTCCTGAAAGACAGATTCAAGGGCTTCGACAAGAACCTGTATGCGGCTTTCATTAAGAGATGTGCCGATTTCGTCGATGAAGGCGGTTATGTCGGTATGATAACCCCCCAGACGTATATGTTCATATCCAGTTATGAGAAAACCAGAGCCTTTATTCTAAAGCGATTCAACATACAGAGTTTTGTGCACGTAGGCCTTGGAGGTATTTTTGAGCGCGGCGTGGACGTGGATATTGCAATCTTCTGTATGAAAAAAACAGACGAAAAAAGACCAGCTGTATTTGTGAAGCTAAACCAGTTCAGCAGGACTCCGCAAGAACCATTTAAGAAGAACCATATGTGGGAAGCCATAGAAGCTCTGAGAACAGACGTTCATAGTGATCTCACTTACACACTAAACCAGGCCGAGTTCAAGAAGATCCCGGGCTATCCCTTCGTTTACTGGATAAGCGATAGGATAAGAGAGCTTTTCAAGAAGTACAAGCCCCTGATGAAGTATTCAGACATCGTCGTGGGTTTGCAAACTGGAGAAAACGACCGTTTCCTCCGCTTCTGGTGGGAAGTAAGGCAAGAAGACATCTCGCTAGATTACAAGAGCGATAGAAAGAAATGGGTTCCCTACGCCAAGGGCGGACCTTACAATAAATGGTACGGGAATTTGTGGTGGGCGATAAACTGGGAAGATAACGGTAAAGAGCTTAAGGACTTCTCTGGATCGGTAATTAGAAACGAATCCTACTACTTCAGAGAGGGGTTGACTTATACTTTAACGACCAGTTCAGGGCCTACTTATAGGCAAATGCCCATCAATCACATTTTTGATGTAAAGGGAAGTGCTATCTTTCCCAAGATGAGTTCAGATAGAGAGTTTCTCTCGGTACTGACCTCGAGGTTGTTTTCGTATGTGTCTCTGTCAATAAGACCAAACGTTGACTTCCAAGTTGGAGACTTGAAAACCATACCAGTTCCCGATCCATCAGCCTTGGGGAGTAAAGCCATAAGTTCGGATGAGATGCAGTCTCTTCTGGGCAGTCTCTCTTCTTGCTCTCGGCTTTTAACTCCACTAACCACAAGTCACCAATCACTGTCCACTTCTCCTGTAACTCTCTCCTCCCTCGCGCAGGACTGCATAGAGCTAAAGAAACAGCTGTACGGCTTCCACGTTATGGAACGCGACTTCAAACACGATCCGCTCTCCTGGGGGTTGAAGGAGTTAAGAGAAGAGGGCGGGCAAGTGAGGGTGAAAGACGCCCTGAAGAAGTTCCTCATTCATAAGGCAGAGCTAGAGGCAAGACTGCTAATAAACGAGGCTGTAAACGACGAACTGGTATTGAAACTCTACGAACTCCTGCCCGAAGAGCTCACACTTTTGGATGTGATTACACAATCCGGGCTCTTGGGGTCGCTCACGGAAGATGCACCTTCTGCTCTTAACGTAGGACGGGTCCACGATCTGGGACGAAGGACGCAGGACGGCTCTTCAGACCTCTACGCTGCCGTTCTCGAAGTACTTCAGTCCGAAGGAGTGCCCGTCGGCGCGTACCCTGCCAGAGACCTGAGAGAAGACGAGAGAAAGACACTCAAGAAGCTTTATCTGAAACATAGACACGATAGAGGCTCCGGTAAGAGCGAGGCTATAACGGGGATGGAGTTCGGAATAGTCGAGGAACTGGCTGGGACTCTGAAAGTCAGCCCCGTAACCGTGGTTGAAGAGCTGGCGAAGATTGACGCCCTTCCTGCAGAGGCGGTTAAGGACGTTATCTCTGAACACATACAGGCGATAACGCTAGAGATAATGCGAGAGGACAACGACGGGATACTGTCATTATCCACAGACACGGGAGAGACCTCCATCGTTACCAGGATAGTCGAGAAATGGCGCGAGCTAGGCATTGGGGACACGTATAACGAAGTAGAAAACCTGCTGGGCAAGAGGCTGGAAGAATACCTGCTGAAGAGCTTCTTCAAGGATCACTCCAAGAGGTATATGAGCCGACCAATAATCTGGCAGCTTACATCGGATAAGGGGAGCGTGAACTTCTTCGTTCTCCATCACAGCTGGAGCTACGACAAGCTTCTTCTTCTGAGATCGAAGTACCTGGGTGGTGTTAAGAGGACACTTGAAAACACGCTGGCCACCGAACTGGACGAAAAGAACAGAGAAAAGCTAATGGAGAGACTGGCCGAACTGGAGAGATTCTCAGAAGCCCTCGGCGAGCTGCTTGACGGGAGCTATCTCCCGGAACTGGATGGAGGCGTCGCCAAAAACATAGCGCCTCTCCAGAATAAAGGGCTGCTAAAATTCGACGTCCTCAGCAAGAAGCTTATGGACAAAATGCTGAAAGTGGAGTGGTGAACGATGATTCAGTCGGCAGCAAACTATAAAATATCGGCGCTATTTGCCATCGACGGAAAGATAAGATATGAGATTCCGAAGTACCAGAGGGAGTATGTTTGGGGCAAACGGGAATGGGATAACTTGTACGATGACATCTACGAGAATCAGGACCACTTTCTCGGTTCTATGATCTGCATAGACAAGGGAGTTGACGCACTGGACGTCAAACCGCTCGAAATCATCGACGGCCAACAGAGATTGCTAACAATCTCAATTCTTTATCTAGTTGTATTTGCTCGGCTCAAAGAAGGGAGCAATATGCGAACTGACGACCAACGTTACTCTAAAACGAATCTGAAAAACCTTAATACTATAATGAACCTAGAGAACCGTCTCGTGCAGAAACCCGAGGACAGGAGAACTCCCAGGGTTATACCTTCTTTTCAGAACAAGAACTATTCCGACTACCTTTCTCTTCTCAGTGAAAACGGAATAATTCAATCAACCAATGACAGAGCTCCATTTGCCGGAAACAGAAGAATATACACGGCATTCAGGTATTTTCAGAGCAAATTAAATGAGGAATCGGAAGGGCAAGTAACTGATTTTCTCGACCGACTGAATTCGGCAAGTATGGTGAAGATCGAAGTGGCGAATCACGCCGACGCTTTCACCCTATTTGAAAGCCTAAATAACAGGGGAATACCGCTGTCTCCTATGGACATAATAAAAAACAAGATGCTTGCCGAATTAGAACGAACTAACGTGATGGAAGTAGATGATGCTTTCAATCGTTGGAACAGGATAATAACTCATATTCCTGAATACAGAGATCAGGAGAGGTTCTTGAGACAATACTACAACGCCTTCAGATACAGAGAAGAAGTACGCTTTCCGGGAATCTCCAAAGCGACTAAATCTAAGCTAATAACCATATACGAAACTCTCATAGAGAAAAACCCAGATAAGACGTTGCAGGAACTGGTCCAGAAGGCCGAAATTTACGGTCGCTTCTCTGTTTCTTTCGAGTCCAGAAATGGCGAGGAGTTTAGAAATCACCTATTCGACCTCCAGAACGTTGGAGGCGCACCCGGTTATACTCTGCTGCTGTACCTCCTCTCCGAACACGGTGAAAAAGAGGATCTAATAGTAAAAGCATCGGAACTGCTGGTGAAGTATTTCATAAGGAGGAACATAACGGACTTTCCCGGAACACGCGATCTAGATAAAATATTCATAGACGCAATAGACTTCTGCGAGTCACAAAAAGAATCTTTTAGTATGCAGACAATAAAGGATTTTCTGACAGACAGGAAGAGATTTGCCCCGGATGAACGCTTTAGAGAGATGCTCGCCGGAGATATCTATGACAACCCGGAAGCGACAAGGTTCATCCTGACGAAGATCGAGGAATCTCGTTTTACACGGGAGAACAAGCCAAACTTCTGGGAAAGAGACAACAACAACAATCTAGTTTGGACTATCGAGCACATATTCCCAAAAGGCGAGAACATACCCGATTCCTGGGTGAAATCTGTCGCAGGTGGGGATAAGGAAAATGCCAAGTTGTTGCAAGATCAGTGGGTACACAGACTGGGAAATCTCACTTTGACAGGGTACAACCAATACCTTTCCACATACTCATTCGAGAAAAAGAGGGATAGGAAAGACACGAGAGGAAATTACATAGGCTACAAGAACGGGCTCTTCCTTAACAGTGATCTGCGAGACAAAGAAAACTGGACTATTGAAGATATCGAGCAAAGAACGGAAAAACTGGTTAATCTGGCCTTCGAGCTTTTCAGAGTATAACTCTGGTCAATGGAATTAAAAGGAGCGCTCTATGTACTTACTGGACATCGTACTGACAAGACTGGAGAAACTGGATGCCTCAATTCCAGTAGTGTTGAAAGACTCCGATCTCTTACTGGGCGATAGCCTCACTTACTTCGAGGACAAGGGCTGGCATTGCCTCACGTTAAAGGATTTCGAGCGGGAGTTTCTCACTATGCTAGAGGCGGAGAGTCTTGTCCAATCGGGAAGAAAAGTAATCGTATATATAGCCAACCACTCGGAGAAGGAGCTGGTCTATCTCGCGGAGTACTGGGACAGGGGAAATGGAGAGCTTGTATCTGCGATAAACCTGCTGAGTGAATTGAGGATAGACCGGAAAGACTTCAAGAAAGACTTCCTGGTCTCTCTTGTGAGATACGGTCTGCCAAAAGATGAAGACTGGTGGCAGGCCCTGAAGAAACGCGGCTTGGAGAATATAAGCAAGATAGTTAAGGAAAGCCTCTGGGAGCTGTTGAGCGACAGCAGCTACGCTTCGAGTCTGTTGGAAGCGGAGAGGGAGTTTATCTTCACTCATTTTGCTAATGCAACGTTCGATTTGAAACTGACGGCCTCTTCAACACCAGAAGAAGCGGCAAACCTTATAGCCGAGAAGATACTCGAGGCCTCCTACAAGAACAAACCGGGCGATGAGCTTCACGAATACTACAGGGAATGGACGGGATTGAGCGAGTGGGAAGAGAGCCTTCACCTCCATGCAGAGAAATTCTCCAAGAGCCACAGAGAGGAACTTATCGCACATATAGACCTCTTCGAAAACGATCACAGGCACCCATTTACTGTCATAGAGCGAGAGATATTCGAGAGAAGAGCAGAGGCTCTCTTACAGGAAGAAGACGCCGCACAGGCGATTGAGTTCGCAAAAGAGCGGACCAGAAAGAGAAAGAAGAGAGTTGAAGACAGAGATGCAGGAGTCTACTGGGAAGAACTCCTCTGGCTCGAGCCACTCCTGGAAGAACCCGACCTCTCGGGCATAGGCTCGCTGGAAAGCTTCCTCTCGGTTTACGGTGACACTCTCTGGAAATACGACTCTCTCGACAGGAAGATCAGGAGCTCACATCTTCCAGAGAGACTGAAAGCCCGGGCTGTGGAGAAAGTAACTCAGATAATGAAGGTGGTATCCAATCACTGGAAGAGCCATTACGATCCTGCAATTCAGTCCGAACAGGCAGGCCTCCTGTACAGAATACTTGAAGGCGAGGGCAAGAAGGCGGTAATCGTAGTAGATGCTCTCAGGTACGAGCTTGCCTGTGATCTTGAACTGAAGAGCAAGGTGAAGATCGAAAGAAGACCTATACTGGCGGTGACACCGACGGAAACACCCGTGGGAATGGGGTCTCTTTTCTCCTCTGGTGATATTGAAAAGATTCTGAAGGACAGAAAAGTCCTCATAGTGGACAAGAAAACCGGCAAGACACTGGACAGCGTTACAGCCAGAGAGGACAACCTGAAAGAGCTAGTGCCTGGAGTTGAGATATATGATTTAGACACCGATCCTCCTACTGCGGATAAGCTGGTTATTAAGACGGGGGATATAGATTCATTGGGCCACGAAGCGCTTATAGAATTCTATGGCAGCATAATGACTAAACTGTCTGAAAAGGCCGACAAACTACTGAGGGACGGTTACGAAGTACACTTCACGAGCGATCACGGCTTCTACCTTCCCGTGCCCGGAGAGACCGTCAAACAGGACAAGACGCTCAGCTACTCATCCGGGGTAAGGTACAGCCTTAACAGCACCAAACCAGATGAAGGAAAATACGAACAGGCCGGCAGCAGCTTCATACTGTACGCCAACAGCGGGAACGTATTCAAAGACTACGGGGGCCACTTCTGGCACGGAGGGATAACTCACCAGGAAGTGGTAATCCCTCACATCGTCATAACGCCGATTGTCGGAGAGAAGAGAAAGAGAGTGAAGATTGGAAATAAAGACCGATTGAAAGTCTTACAGAAGGATCACTTCGAAGTCTTCCTCTTCACTGAAATCGACCTGTTCGGTATCGCTCCCAGGGTGTATATACAGTGCCTGGGCGAGAAGTTCGAGGTGGAGGAACCCGTCGAAGATCAGATCAGCCAAACTGTGAAGATAAATGCGAAGAGCGGTGATTCCTTCAAGATAGAGGTTAGAGATTTGGAAGACGGTACTCTTATGGACTGGGTAGAGTGTGAATATCTGCCCACAAGAGAGCGAATCTTCTGAAAGGGGGAGATAAGAGTGGAGCTGGATGCCCTTGACCTGAAAGTGCTCAAAATATATCCCGAGTATGTGATAAAGAAGTCGCTCGTTAGGAACTTGAAGATAGGCTATAACGTTCCTTCATACGTCCTGGAGCACCTGCTTGGAACATACGCCGACCTGTCCGATCCCAAGGACATAAAGGGCGTTGAAAACGTCAGGGAGATACTGGAGAAACACTTCTTAAGACCGGATATGGCAGAGCTGGTGAAGATGCAGCTGAGGGACAAGGGTTTCTTCAGGGTGATCGACAGGATAGACGCCTGGTTAGACATAAGGCAGAACGAGTACGTGGCAGGACTGCAGAATCTGAGCATAAAGAACGGGGTAATAACTGACGAACTTGTCAAGGAGCACCCTAAAATGCTGCTCGGTGGTATGTGGGCGATAATCGATCTGATCTACGACCACAATACATACCCGGGAAGGCCCTTCGTAGTAGAGAAGATTCATCCCATACAGCTCAGTAACTTCATTAAAGACCAGTTTGTGGGTAGACGGAGTGAGTTTACGGTGGGCGAGTGGACCGACCTCATAATCCGCTCTATAGGACTGGAGCCGAAGAAGATGGACGAGAGGCAGAAGCTCTTCCAACTTCTCAGGCTCGTGCCTCTCGTGGAGAAAAACTACAACCTCGTGGAACTCGGACCGAGGGCAACGGGGAAATCGTATATTTACCGTGAAATCTCGCCTTACTCCTTCCTTCTCTCCGGCGGTAACACTACAGTCGCCCAGCTTTTCTACAACATAGCCACACGAAAGGTCGGCCTCGTAGGAGAGTGGGATCTGATCGCCTTCGATGAAGTTGCCGGCATACAGTTCAAGGACAAACAGGCGCTGCAGATGCTTAAAGACTTTATGGAGGCCGGCTCATTTGCAAGAAAGGTCGAGGTAGTTGCCGAGGCCGGTATAGTCTTCAACGGGAATATTAACGACGATGTTCAGACTCTGTTGAAGATGTCTCATCTATTTGAACCATTCCCCGTGGAGATGCAGGACACCGCCCTGCTTGACAGAATCCACGCCTACCTTCCGGGCTGGGAAGTGGAGAAATTAAGAGCCGAGCTATTCACCGATCACTTCGGTTTCGCAATAGACTACTTCTCCGAGGTTATGAGGTCCTTAAGGGGAAGCTCCGCGGTAAACGCACTTGATAAACACTTCAATCTGGGGAGCCAGCTGAACAGGAGAGACGAGAAGGCGGTCCGAAAGACTCTATCCGGCTTGTTGAAACTGCTTTACCCGGACGGGGAGTACACGAAAGAAGCGATAGAAGAAGTCCTGACCTTCTCCATAGAATGCAGGAGGAGGGTCAAGGAACAGCTGAAGAAACTGGGAGGACTGGAGTTCTGGGACACGAACTTCTCGTACATAGACAAGGAGAGCAAGAAGGAAACCTATGTATCTGTGAACGAGGGAGGGAGCAAGGCTCTCATCTCGCAGGATCCGCTACCTCCGGGGGTTGTTTACACTGTCTCGATAGCCGGTGGAAAAACGACACTTCTGAAGGTCGAAACGATAGTCATTCCCGGTTCGGGAAAGCAGAACATAAGCGGCGGCGGAACCAAAGCGAAGGAAGCGCTCAAGACCACGGTCTCCTGCATAGGTTCTAACCAGCGAAAGTACCTGCCATCCAACTCGGCTTTGAAAGACTACGACATAGCAGTACAGTTAACCCCTATGATAGGCAGTGAAGTGGGCGATGACATAACCGTCGCCATCTTCGTCTCCATACTCTCGGCTATCCACAAGAACACCCTGAAGAAGGGATTGGGGATAATAGGAGATATGACGATAACGGGGAGCCTCAAGACCACACTGTCCTTCGTCGACAGGGTAACGATGCTCGCAGAAAACGGAGCCAAATCGATCACCGTACCCTTGGAACAGATGGCAAATCTCGCAAGCGTCTCTATGGACACGATCTCCAAAATCATCCCGATACCCATCGCCGGACCCGAAGATGCCTTTATGCGCGCCAGGCTCGATGATTGAGGGTTGAAGGAGACGATGATCATATGAACAGGGTCAGACTCCATTTTTCATACTAAACGAGAAATCGAAAACAAAAGTCTGCGAGAATATTCCTAAGGACAGAAAAGAAAAGTCAAGCGGGGCTCTTTACATGCTCCGCCCAAAGGGACACCTCCATGCAAAGAGATTATGCCACTATGGTTCACATGAAAGCCATCTAAGTTTATCGTTAAAGAACGAGATGCGGAAACAAGTTCAGAATGACGGATTGTCGCTCTTTTAGTCCAGCAGAATGAAACAGCTCTCCACATCATACTGATTCAAAGGACCGAGCATCAACGCAATGGAAAGAAACGGAACTCCGAAGGACCACAAAGGATTGTAAACTACTTCCAATATCGAAAGTAACTTCTGCCCCCGGAAGTACTTTTTCTGGAGTTTATCACTTAATCTTCTGAAAATAGCTGAACAAGCCAAAGTGTTTTCAGAAACGAAGAATTTTGCCACTACAAACTCTGTATTCAGAGAGTGAGTTCTTCTTGAGGCGTTACCTTGTCGGGTTGTGTTATCTTCATTAATGAAAGAATCTTCGAAGCAAGGGGTAGTGATTTGGCTTTCATGTAGTAACTTTGCTCACCATGGCTGAACTTCATCACTTTGAGTGAGTTTATCGCTCGTTGTATCTCCTGGGTTGAAGTGTGTATTCCTTTCTTTCTCATTCTGAACTCAAGCTCTCTTTGCACCAAGAATGCAAGGAAACAAACAACGAAATGACCCTTTATCCTTCTTGGTGTCCAGTGGAACATCGGTCTCACTTCAAGATTGCTCTTCATTATCCTAAAGGATTCTTCTATCTTCCATAAATCATGATGCTTGGATAGGATCGTTCTTGGATCAACCTTCTTCTCACTTGTCTGGATAGCATAGTATCCGTCTAGCCTGCTGGATTTCTCTATCGCATCTTTATCCAGAACCCACCTGGCATTGTCTGCGTTTATCTGTTTGAGATATTTCTTTCCCCCACGCTTGTTCGCGGCATCGATCTTCGATGGTTGTGCTAAGAGCTTTGTTGCTTT
>Ga0209096_1001196_pt1 | contig 29831 bp, 19 predicted proteins | sample AD_UKC034_MetaG_FD_184407 | JGI IMG/M metagenome (GOLD analysis project Ga0209096, IMG submission 184407) | Active sludge microbial communities of municipal wastewater-treating anaerobic digesters from USA - AD_UKC034_MetaG (SPAdes) (version 2) | ecosystem: Engineered > Bioreactor > Anaerobic >... | reverse complement strand
GAGGTACAATGGTGTTGTCATTGTGTGCGCTCCTTTTGGCGTCGTGACCCCGGGAGCAATCACCCACGAGATTATATCTCGTGTCTCGGTGGCGCTAAAAGGAGCGCTCTTCTCATCACATCAAACGGCTCGACTACGATCACAATTACGAATTTCAATTACGAATTACGATTACAAATTACGAGCACAAACATTCGGAACTGGGACGAACCCCGAACCGCGAGCCCCGAACCCCGATTACGATTACGATTACGATCACAATTACGAATTACGATTACAAATTACGAGCACAAACATTCGGAACTGGGACGAACCCCGAACCGCGAGTCCCGAACCCCGATTACGATCACGATTACGAATTACGAGCGCGAAATCCGAAGTCCGATGTCCGTGATCGAGCCTCGTTCTTCCCTTGACCCCGGCCGGCGGCCTCTGCGAAGATACGGACCACAACCCGACGGCCGGGGGAACGGCCGGGGGAACGACCACGGAGGTGCCGCCATGCTCAGCGAGGAAACCCTGGCCATCCTGGCCAAGACCGAGATCTTCGAGGGGCTGCCGTACGACGAGCTCCGACAGCTGGGCCGGTTCGCGTTCGAGCTCGCCGCCGGCGCCGACGACATGATCCTCGCCGAGGGGGTTCCCGGCGACGCCCTCTACGTGGTGCTGGAGGGGCGGCTGCAGGTGGCCCTGCTCAAGAGCAAGCCCGGCCAGCCCGCGCGGCGGTTCTCCGACGTCAGCCTCAACGAGCTCAAGCCCCACGATTGTTTCGGCGAGTATTCGCTGTTCGACCGGCAGCCCGCGTCGGCGTCGGTCGTGGCCCGGGAGCGGTGCCGGCTCATCAAGCTGACGCGCGCCAACTTCGACGGGTTTCTCGCCGACAGGGACGGAGTGGCCCGCATCATTTACCACAATCTGCTCCGGATCCTCATCCGGCGGCTCCGCAAGAAGGACCAGGAGCTGGACCTGACCCTCGACTACGACTAGACGGCCGGCGGCCGGATGGAAATCCATGCGCCCGCCCGACGCATCTGAATCTGTCGGCGGCGCCCCGGCGGGACGGGGCGCCCGTCAACCCAACGCAGGAGGCGACCGATGATCCAGACCGTCAGCGCCGAACAGCGGCATTTTTCCGATTTCGACTGGCTGAAGACGTATTGGCTGTTCTCGTTCTCGGACTACTACGATCCGGCCAACATCCAGTTCGGCGCCCTGCGGGTGTACAACGACGACGTCGTGGCGCCGGGCACCGGCTTCCCCACCCACCCCCATCGCGAGATGGAGATCATCACGCTGGTGCTCGACGGCGAGATGACCCACGCTGACAGCATGGGCAACCGCACCGTCATCGGTCCGGGCGACGTGCAACGGATGTCCGCCGGCACCGGGCTGACGCACTCGGAGTTCAACCTGGCCGCCGCGCCGGTGCACTTCCATCAGATTTGGATCTACCCCGATCAGCGGGGGCTGGCCCCCACCTACGACCAGCGCCGCTTCGAGCCGGCGGAGTGGCGGGACCGGCTGCTGCCGGTGGCCTCCGGCCAGGGCCACCCCGGAGCCGTCACCTTCCACACCGACGCCACGATCTACCGCTGCGACCTGTCGGCCGGTCGCGCCGTCGGCCTGCCGGCGGGCGAAGACCGCCGGCTCTTCCTCTACGTGACGAGCGGCCGCGTCGCGGCCAACGGGATCCGCTTCGGACCCGGCGACCAGGGCCGGATCGATCCGGAGGCGGCCCTGGAGCTTCGGGCCGCCGCCGACAGCGGCTTCGTCCTCATCGACGTGCCCTCGTGCCGGGGCTGGGGCTACGACCGGAACACCCTGTCGGGCGCCCGGGCCTGAGCGCGACCGGCTCGTCTCCGGCATCGCTGATCCGAAAGAGGGGGGCTTACATGGGCGGCTGGTCAGGCCGCAGCGGCCAGTCGGCGAAGGGGGCCATCGCGCCCAGTTCGCGGCGCTCCGCCATCATCTGGTTGAACAGCTCGGTGACCCGCGGGTCGAACTGGCTCCCGGCGCCGCGGCGGATTTCGCCGAGGGCGAACTCCAGGGTCTGGCCCTCGCGGTAGGTGCGGTGGCTGATCATGGCGTGGTAGGCGTCGATGACGGCCAGGATGCGGGACTCGATGGGGATCTCTTCCCCCCGGAGCCCGTGCGGATAGCCGGAGCCGTCCCAGCGCTCGTGGTGGTGCTCCACGATCACGGCAATGTGGCGCAGGCTGCTGATGGGCCGCAGAATCCGGGCGCCGATCTCGGCGTGGCGGCGCATGACCTGCTCCTCGTCCGCCGTGAGTTTCCCCTGCTTGAGCAGGATGTGCTCCGGCACGCCGATCTTGCCGATGTCGTGCAGCTTCGCGGCGATGCGGAGCCGCTCCAGTGACTCGTCATCCAGCACCATCAACCGGCCCAGGGCCACCGCCAGGATGGATGTCTCCAGGGTATGGTTGCTCGTGTAGTGGTCCTTGGCGTCGATGGCCTCGGCCAGGGAGTTGATCATCTCCACCGTGGTGAGGCTCTCGTCCACCTCCCGCCGGTCGGTGATCTTCTGCAGCACGCCGTCGACCACCTCCGGCCCGGTCCGCAGCGTCCCCTGCCCCATGAACTGCGAGAAGACGTTCAACGCCAGTTTCTTGATGAGCTGGCTCCCCATCAGCGAGGCTGTGTCGCCGCCCTGGAACCGGCTCATGGTCATCGCCTGCTCCGCCGACAGGATCAGGTCGTCCAGGCTCATCCCGTTGATGGGGAAGCAGGAGATGCCCAGCGAGAAGGTGGGCCGGTTCTCGGCGTCGCGCAGCGTCTCCCGCGCCTGCAGGCACAGCCGGCGGGCCAGCTCCAGCGACGGCTCCATCTCGTAGCGGGGGAGCAGGCACAGAAACTTGAATTCGCCCGAGTAGGCCAGCGTGGCCTGCGGCGGGAGCTGCTTCTGGAAGAACGCGCAGATCTTCAGCAGGAAAGCCCGGGGCGAATCGCCGTGGGGCCGCAGGTTGATCCGGTCCGGCCGATCCAGGCTGGCCATGATCACGGTGAAGCTGTCGCCCACCCGCTTGGACCGCTCCAGGCAGGCCTGCAGCGCCTCCTCGAAGCCGCGCCGGTTGGGCAGGTTGGTGTCGAAATCGACGTAGAGATGGCGCTGGATCCCGGAATAGAGGCGGTTGTTGTGGATGGCCTGGGTGAGGAAGGGCTGGATCTGGTTCAGCCGCTGGACGTGCTGGAACGTCACGCGGTCGCGGCGGGTGTCGGCGACCAGGATGACGTCGCGCGCCGCCTCGCCCGTGTCCACGGGGTAGTAGAGCACCGAGGCGAACAGGCCGTTGTCGGTGACCTGCGTGCGCTCGCCGGCCGTCAGGTCGGTCTTGAGCAGGGTGTGGCCGGACTTGGCGCAGCGGGTGAGCCAGGTGTAGGTGTCCAGGTCGCACGTTTCCCGGTCGGGCAGCATCTCGCCGAACGAGCCGGCGAAAGCGTGCCGGCACAGCCGCTGGGTGTCCGGCTGGTAGAAGTAGTAGGCTGCGCTCTCCACATGCAGAAAATCCTGCAACAGGGCGGGCAAGTCCCGCCGGAACTGTTCCAGGTCACCGAGCGCCATTACCCGGAGCAGGAGTTGGGTGGTCTCCTTCTGCTGGAGGACACCCTCGATCCGCGGCAGGAGCGGCGCCGTCTCATCGAGCAGCATCGCCAGCTGGCGGAGGCAGGCATGGAGCAGGAATCCCGGATCGGACCGCCCGGAACGCGCGGCGGCCGCCCCCAGAAAATAGAACCGGTAGCGGCCGGCCTCGAGGCGAAGGAAGCAGCCGCTCAGTTCGTCGGGCAGGCGGATCGGACCGTCGCCCACCACCGCCGCCTGCGGATCGTCCTGCATGAGCCTGCGGAAAACCTCGTGAACCGGCTCCGGATCCTCCGGTGCCACCCGGTCCCAGCCGGCGAACACCGGCTTGATGCCGGTGTTCTCGCCCACCAGGAACAGCCGCAGAACGTCCAGACCGGTGCGCGAGCCGAAGTCCCGGAGGAAGGCCGTCAGCGTGTCGCGCAGGGAGAGGGTTTTCAGGTAGACGTGCCGGGCGCGCTGGGCCAGATGCGCCACGAGCGGTTCGATCTCGTGGCGCTCGTACAGGTCCAGCGCGGTGATCAGTTCGGCCAGCCGGCGGGCGCCCAAGGGGCGCGGTTTCGGCGGCGCCGCGTCGGGGGCCGCTCCGCCGGGCGGCGGCAGCAGCACCAGAATCCGGCGGCGCCGGCCCGGATGCGGCAGCGCCCGCACCAGCACCGGGCAAGGCGCGGCGCTCCCGCACCCCAGCCGCGCCGATACGCTCAGCCAGCCCGCGCCGGTCAGGGCGCGCGCCGAAGGCGGTTCGGCGAAGGCGATGAACGCCGGGTCGGGCGGCGCCGCGGCGCTGCCGGGCGCCGGCACGGCGAGCATCGGCAGCGCCAGTTCCCGCCGCGGCAGCAGCTCGGCCACCACGAGGCCCCCGGATGCGCCGGGCGGACAGAGCGCGGCCAGCAGCTGACGGCTGCGCGAAGCGTGGTCGCCTGTCGGGCCGCTGTCCAAATTGTCCGCGCGCTTACGGGTCACCGGCAATCACCCGGAACAGAAATCTGAATCAAGCCTGCGGATTGTCAGCGGAATTATAGCACCGCCCGGCTGATCCCAAACAGAAAAAGTACGGGACCGGAGAGCGCCGGGTTTTGGACTCCGCGCCGGACGGACAGCCGGTCGGGCGTCGTTCACGCCGGCCCGGTCAGCACCCGGATCACCGCCTCGATGCCCGCGTTGAAGCCACGCCGGACGGCCGGTTTGGCCAGACCCCGGTAGCGCCGGTCGCCCGACCCGGGCAGGGTGACGTTGTCGGTGCAGAACAGCAGCGCCGCTACCGCCAGCCCCAGCCGGGCGCCGGCGACGGCGGCCGAGGCGCACTCGCAGTCGGCGCCCAGCACCAGGCCGCGGTACCGCTCGTACACGTCGGGGCCCACGCGGTAGGAGGTGTCGGTGGTGTACACCACCCCCGTATGCACCGGCACCACCCCGGCTTGTGCCGCGACGAGCAACCGGTGCGCCAGCTCCGGATCGAAGACCGCCGGGAATTCGAGGGGCGCGTAGGCCCGCGACGCCCCCTCGTCGCGCACCGCCGCCGGCGGCACGAGCAGGTGCCCCACCTTCAGCCGGGGATCCATGCCGCCGCACGCGCCGAAGATCGCCACGCGCGCCGCGCCGTTGGCCCGGGCCATCTCCAGCGCGTTGACTATGGCAGGGCCGCCCATGCCCGAGTACATGAGGGTGACCCGGAGCCCGCCCCGCGGCGGGTTGAAGATCTCCCGGTCGGTGTTCTCGTCGAGCGGGACCGGCTCGGCGCCCAACCTGGCCGCGATGGCCGGCAGGAAGCTGCGCCGGCCGAAGGGGAGGATGAGCACGTCGGGATGGCAGGCGAAACCGGGATTGTTGCTGTGGGCGAATCGGCGCTCGTGGCTCAACGGACAACCTCCCGTAACAGAATCGGCCGGGAGCCCGCCGCGCGGGAAACGACGAACGAGCCGGTCCGGTGAGACGGTCATAGCACGATGCGCCCGCCGCCGTCAACGGCGGGCGGCGGCAGGGAAACGAGCCGCGCGGAACATTCCCGGCGTTATCTGCGTTCTTATGGATAAACAGGGTGCCTGACACCCGGCCGGAGTCGGTGGCCCGAGTCCCGGCCGGGGCGAGGAGGAGCGATGGTGAAATTTCTGCTGTGGCTGATCCTGCTGGTGCTGTGCTGGCCGCTGGCGCTCCTGGCGCTGGTGCTCTACCCGCTGGTCTGGCTGCTGCTGCTCCCCTTCCGGCTGGTGGGCATCGCCGTGAGCGGCGTGTTCGAGCTGTTCCGGGCGCTCATCTGCCTGCCCGGCCGGGTGCTGGCCCGGATCTGATCGCCGGGCCGGGAAAATCGTTGATGGTTGATAGTTGATGGTACGTGCTCGTAATCGTAATTCGTAATCGTGATCGTAATCGTAATTCGTAATCGTGATCGTAATCGTAATTCGTAATCGTGATCGTCATCGAGCTGTTCGAAGGTTCGAAGGTTTGATAGTGCGGGTACCATGATCCGGGTTCTCTGATCCAGGTCCCAGAACCCAGGTCCCAGGTCCAATATCCGATATTCGAAGTTCGATATTTGAAATTAGGAAATCGGGAACGAGCCTCTAGCCTCGAGTCTCGAGCCTCGATGACGATTACGATTGCGAACTACGATTACGAGTACGATTACGAATTACGATTACGAGCACGGACCCGACCGGTCCCCCGATTCACCGATTCACCCATTCACCGATTCACCGTTCTCTCAGGCCGACAGAAACGCCTGGCGCTGGTAGAGCTGGCTGTAGAGCCCACCGCGGGCGAGCAACTCGTCGTGGGTGCCTTCCTCCGCCAGGCGGCCCTTGTGCAGGACCAGGATCCGGTCCACCTCGCGGATCGTGGAGAGCCGGTGGGCGATGATGATGGCGGTCCGCCCCCGGAGAAGGTTGTGGATGGCGTTTTCCACCAGGTGCTCGGTGGCCGAGTCGACGTTGGCGGTGGCCTCGTCCATGACGACGATGTCCGGCTCGCGCACCAGCGCCCGGGCGAAGCTCAGGAGCTGCCGCTGGCCGGCGGAGAGCAGCCGCCCCTCCTCGAGCACATTCTCGTCATAGCCGCTGGGCATCGCCTCGATGAACGGGTGCAGCAGCGCCTCGCGGGCGGCCGCCTCGATGCGGTCGCGGCCGATGCCGGGCACGTGCAGGCCGATGTTCTCGGCCACGGTGCCGGTGAAGAGGAAGACGTCCTGGGGGATGGTGGCGATGCGCCGCCGCAGCTCCCGCACCGGCAGCTCGCGGAGGTCGGTTCCGTCGATGGTGACGGCGCCGCCGGTGACATCGTAGAGCCGGTTCAGCAGGCTGATCACGGTGGTCTTGCCGCTGCCGGTGTAGCCCACCAGGGCGACCCGCTCGCCGGGGCGGATCCGGCAGGAGAAGTCCTGCAGCACCGGCGCCTCCGGATCATAGGCAAAACGGACGCCGCGAAACTCCAGCGCGCCGGCGAACCGCGCCGGCAGCGCCGCCGGGGCGGCGGGGTCCCGCACGCTGACCGGCTGGTCCAGCAGGTGCAGCACCCGCTCGGTGGCGGCCATGGCCGCCTGGAACGTGTTGAACTGCTCGGCCATCTCGCGCAGCGGCCGGAAGAACATATTAATGTAGGCGAAGAAGGCGAAGATCACGCCCACCCGCAGCTCCATGCCCACCAGGGTGTGGGCGGCGAACAGGGTGAGCATCATCCCGAGGTTGCTCACGCCCTCGAGCACGGGGAAGTAGAGGGCGTAGGCGCGGATGGTCTTCAGGTAGGCGTCGCGGTAGTTGCGGTTGTGCACCGCGAAGTCGGCGGCGAACCGGTCGCGGATGCGGAACAGGCGGATCTCCCGGATGCCGGAGATGGTCTCGTTGAGGCTGGTGTTGATCTCGGCGTTGGCCTTGCGCACGCTGCGGAAGCCGGAGCGGATGCTCCGCCGGAACAGCGCGGTGGCCAGGACGAACACCGGCAGGGTGACGAAGGCCATCAGCGCCAGCTTCAGGTCGAGAGCCAGCATGGCGATGAAGATCATGCCCACCTTCAGCAGGTCGCCCACCACCGAGACGATCCCCTCGGAGATGAACTCGCGGATCGACTCCACGTCGTTCGTCACGTTGGTCAGCGTCTTGCCGGCGGCGGTCTTGTCGTAGAAGTCCTTCGACAGGTCCAGCACCTTGCGGAACAGGTCCAGCCGCAGGTCCAGCAGCAGCCGCTGCCCCAGCGACTGCACCGCGACGTTGAACAGGAACTGGCAGACCAGCCCGCCCGCCATGATCAGGCCCAGCCACAGGGCGGTGCGCTGCAGCCCGGCGATGTCGCCGCCGGCCACGTCGCGGTCGATGCCGAGCTTCACCAGGTACGGTTCCGCCACCCCCGCCGCGTTGAAGGCGAGCATCAGCAGCACCGACGCCACGGCCAGGGGCCAGCGGCGGCGCACGTAGCCGAGGAGCCGGCGGAGCTGCCGCCAGTCGCGGATGGGGGCCTGGGCGGGGTCGGTCTCAGTCGCCATTGCCGCCTCCGGCCAGGGCCAGCTCCATCTGCTGCAGCCGGGCCATGCGGAAGTAGAGTCCCTGTTGCGCCAGCAGCTCCTCGTGGGTGCCCGACTCCGCGATCCGGCCGGCGTCCATGACGTGGATGACGTCCGCCGTCTTCAGCGCCGAGATCCGGTGGGAGACCACGATCAGGGTCTTGCGCCGGCTCAAGCTCCGCAGGCTGTCCAGGATCGCCGACTCGGTGGCGGCGTCCACGCTGGAGAGCGCGTCGTCGAAGACGAGCACCGGCCGGTCGCGCCACAGCGCCCGGGCGATGGCCAGCCGCTGCTTCTGGCCGCCCGACAGGGTGATGCCGCGCTCGCCCACCATCTCATCGTAAGCGTGGGGAAAGGTCTGGATGTCCTTGTCGAGGCCGGCCTGGACGGCCGCGGCCCGGACGCCCGCCGGGTCGGCGGCGCCGGCGCCCAGGGCGATATTCTCGGCGACGGTGCGGGAGAAGAGGAACGTCTCCTGCGGGACCACCGCGACCCGCTCGTAGACGCTGTCGGGATCCAGCTCGGCGAGGTCGGCGCCGTCGAAGCGGACCATGCCCGGTTCCGGCCGGAGCAGTCCGCACAGGATCCGCAGGAGCGTGGACTTGCCGCAGCCCACCATGCCGGTGATGCCCACCGTCCGGCCGGAAGCGATGTCCAGGTCCACGCCGCGGAGCGCGTCCTCGCGCGCGCCGGGGTAGCGGTAGCGCAGCCCGCGCACGCGGAAGGCCGGTTCCGCGGCGGCGGCCGGCGGCCGGCCCGCCGGCGCCTCCACCGGGTGCGCCAGGATGTAGTTCAGGCGCTCCAGGGCCGCCAGCCCCTGCTGGACCAGCGACATGATCCAGCCCAGCGACAGCACCGGGAACGTCAGGAAGCCCACCATGACGGTGAACTGGAGCAGTTCGCCCAGGGTCAGCTCGCCGCGGATCACCTGCGCGCCGCCCACCGCCAGGATCACCAGTTCCACCAGCCCCAGCATGAAGATGAAGAACGGCCAGATGAAGCCGCGCAGCGTGGCCACCCGCATCTGGTGCCGGACATACTCGCGGTTGAGCGTCTCGAACCGCGCGTACTCGGCGTCCTCCATCGTGTACAGCTTGACCGTCTGGATGCCGGCGATGACCTGCCAGACCCGGTTGTTGATGGCCGCCAGCGTCTCCTGAATCCGCCGGTACATGGGGCGCAGGCGCGGCAGCACCACGACGATCATCAGGATGAGCACGCCGAGCATCCCCGTGACCACGAGCATGAGGGAGCCCGACAGGGCAAACAGCACCGGCATGAAGAACAGGAAGCGGGTCAGGGCGTTCGGCACGTACATGACCCCCGGCCCCAGCAGGGTGCGGACCTCGCTCAGGTCGTTGGTGCAGCGGCTCATCAGGTCGCCGGTCTGGTTGGCCTGGTAGAAGGTGAAGTCCAGGGCCAGCAGCCGGCCGTAGAGCCGCTCACGCAGCTCGTACTCGATCTTGCGCGAGACGCCGATGATCAGGTTCCGCATGAGGAACATGGCCCCGCCGGTGAGCACCATGACCACGCCGGCCCCCAGCAGGTTTTCCAGGACCACGCCGGCGCGGTTGGCGGCGGTGATCTCGTCGAGGATCCGCTTGAAAAATTCGGGCACCCGCACGTAGCCGTAGTTCTGCAGCAGCATGCAGGCGAAGCCGGCGAGCAGCTCCAGGCGGTACTTCCAGAGGTAGGGGCCGAGAATCTTGAGGTGTCGGATGGCCGGTCTCCTGTGACGCGCCCTGCCCGGGAACCGGCGGCGGCGCTCAAAGCACGATGATACCAGTTCGGCGCCCGCTTGCCAACGCCTGCGGCGGCGTCACCGTTTCGAACGGGGCCAATATTCCTTCGGCAGCACGACGAGCTGACTCTGGATCCAGGACGCCCGCGACTGGATGTAGGGGGTGGGGCGGGCGGCGTTCCAGCGCTTCGGGTTGGGGAGCACGGCGGCGAGCAACGCCGCCTCGCGCGGCGTGAGCCGGGCGGCGGACTTGCGGAAGTGGTGCCGCGCCGCCGCCTCGGCCCCGTACACGCCGGGGGCGAACTCGGCGACGTTGGCGTACACCTCCAGGATCCGCCGCTTCGGCCAGAGCAGCTCCAGCCAGACGGTGTAGTAGGCCTCGGCGCCCTTGCGCAGGAACGACCGCCACGGGGGCAGGAACAGGTTCTTGGCCACCTGCTGGGTGACGGTGCTGGCGCCGCGCAGCGCCCGCTTCGGGTTGCGCCGGTGCTTGTCGCGGGCGTTCTCGATCTCCACGAGGTCGAAGCCGTGGTGGTCGAAGAAGCGCTGGTCCTCGGCGGCGAGCACCGCCGCGAAGAGCCACGGCGAGATCGCCTCGGCGGGAACATTGGCGCGCCGCCAGCCGGCGGGACGGCCCTTCAGGAGGTTTTCAGCGGACTGGACCAGCATGACCGTTGTCAAGGGCGGGTCCACGAACCGGAGCACGGCCACCTCGACGGGCGGTACCAGGAGCAGGACCAGCGCCGCCTTCCAGACCACCGCCCAGATCCGCCGGGCCAGGTTTCGCTTCACCGGCGTCGCCGCGGCGGCCGGCTCCCCGGGCGGCGGCGCCGTCCGGTCGTCGGCGAGAACGGGTGAAACGATGTCGTCGGATGGATGGGTCATGGCGCCTCTCGAGCGCCCATTCTCGCGCAGACACCCGCCGGCGCCAAGCAGATTTCTCCATCCTCTCCCCCGGCCCGTGCCCGTCGGCATCGTCGTCCCGGGCCGGGACGATGCAACCCACATCTTTCACCGGATGGTTTTTCAGCCTATTTTTCGGATGGTGGACAGAGCGTAATCCGATAACAGCTTGGACACGTTTGACAACACCTGAATCAGTTGCTGCTGTTTATGCAACACTCCCTGCAGGTCGGTTTTGGCCAGGTGCGCATCATCACCCACGCTGGCCAATTGTTCCTCCAGATATGTTTCAACCTCTCCACCGGCCTCGACGGCTGCAGCCAACTGATCGGACAGGCCGGTCAGCAGCGTTGAGATCCGGGCTAGTTGCCCGGAAGCATCCGTCTCCGACAACGGGGCGGTTGGCCCGGAAACAGCGGCACCGGAAAGCTCCGTCCCACTCGGTTCGGCCGCCGGCAGATGAGCCACCAGTCTGTTCTGGACCAGGTCGGCTTGAATCTGGTTCTCGCTCACTCTGGCTGGAGTGCCGCCCGGAGGAGGCGGCTCAACCGACGGCTCAATCAGGCTGCGTCCGGATTCCATGGTGGCAGCGCCTGCCGAACCTGCCAGTCCAGCCACAGTGTTGACCGGGCTTTCCGGTTCGCCATCAATCCCAGTCGAGTCCGAAATTGGAGAAGAAGGGAGTCTTTCAATATCCATCATCCCCTCCTGTCGTTCAAGTTTTCCCATGTTATCGGCCAAGTGATCGGGAGAGTTGTCAATTTTCTTCTGTGACCGCCACAGCGCCGGGCGGCGGTGACGGGCGCCGGGGGCTGGGGTATAATGGCGGACGATTCGGGCGCCGGGCGCCGGCGCCATCCGGAGGCGACATGGACGGCATCCGTTACGAATTCGTCACCGAGCTGCCCGCCGAGACGGTGGTGGACCTCTACCGCGAGGGTGGCTGGTGGGACGAGCGCTGGTCGCGGAAAGCGATTCCCGCGATGATCCGCGGCAGCTTCGCCTGCGTCGTGGCCCGCGACGCCGCCGGCGACGCCGTGGGCATGGGCCGGGCGATCTCCGACGGCGCCAGCGACGCCTACATCCAGGATGTCGTGGTCCGCCGCGATCTGCGGGGCCGCGGCATCGGCGCAGAGATCGTCCGCCGCCTCACGGCGCATTGCCGGAGCCGGGGCCTCGACTGGATCGGGCTCGTGGCCGAGCCGGGCACCCAGGCGTTCTACGAACGGCTGGGCTTCCACGCCCGGCCGGGCTACCAGCTCATGCTCCACGAGGGCGATCGTGACTGACCTGCTCCCCTTCCTGGGCCGGGAGTTCCGGCCCGTTGACCTGGCCGATCAGGAGTTGCTGGAAGGCTTCTTCCGCCGATTCCCCCAGCCGCTTTCCGGCTACACGTTCGCCGCCCAGTTCGCCTGGCGGGTTCCTTTCGCCCACGCCTGGGCGGTCCTCGACCCGGACACTCTCCTCGTCACCACCATTCATCCAAACGATCCGCGGCCGGGGCCCAACCTGCTCCAGCCCGTGGGCATCTTTTCTCCCGAGAGTCAGGCCCGGCTCCTGGCCGAGATCGGCCGGATGGCCGAACCGCTGCGAATCGTCTGCGTCAGCCGGGCGTTCATCGACCGCCATCCCGGGTTTGTCCGCCATTTCACCGTCGCCGAGGATCGGGCGTTCGCCAACTACGTCTACCGGTCCGAGGACCTGGCCGAACTGGCCGGGCGGCGGTACGCCAAGAAGCGCAATCTCATCGCCCAGACCCGCGAGTTGTACACCTGGCAGGTGGAGCGGCTCACGGCGGCGACGGTGCCCGACTGCCTCGACGCCTGCCGGGCGATCAGCGAACCGGTCAACGCGAACGCCAACCGGCTGCTCCGCTTCGAACTGGATGCGCTGAAGGAGACCCTGGCCCACTTCGGCGCCCTGCGGCAGGACGGCCTTCTGCTTCGGGTGGACGGCGCCGTGGCCGGGGTGGCGGTGTTCGAGCCCATCGCGCCCGATACGGCGGCAGTGCATTTCGAGAAAGCCGATCGCCGGCACAAGGGGATCTACCAGGTGCTCAACATGGAGTGCGCCCGGCTCATCCGCGACCTGGGCTTTCCCCGGATCAACCGCGAGGAGGACTTGGACGAGCCGGGGCTGCGGCAGGCCAAGTTGTCCTATCACCCGTCCGAGATCATGCCGGCGTACACCCTGACCTTCACCGGGGGAATGTCCGCCCCCTGAGCCCGACCCGCACCGGAGGTGCCATGCCCGTTCAGGAGAATCCCCTCCCCGCGTTTCCCATCGAGGAGTACCGGCTGTCCAACGGGCTGACCGTGTTCCTGCTGGAGGACCACACGCTGCCCCTGGCGGCGGTGAACGTCAGCTACCGCGTCGGCTCCCAGAACGAGCGGCCGGGTCGCACCGGCTTCGCCCACCTGTTCGAGCACATGATGTTCCAGGGATCCAAGCACCACGACGCGGACTTCTTCCATCCCCTGCAGGACATCGGCGGCAGCGTCAACGGCGGCACCGACACCGACCGCACCCGCTACTGGGAGCTCGTCCCGGCCGCCTACCTCGAGCGGGCGCTCTGGCTGGAGGCCGACCGGATGGGTTTCCTGCTGGACGCCCTGACGCCCGAGCGGCTGGCCAACCAGATCGCGGTGGTGCAGAACGAGCGGCGCCAGAGCTACGAGAATCGGCCGTACGGCCTGGTGGCCGAGCGGATGGCCGCCGCCATCTATCCGCCCCACCATCCGTACAGCTGGCCCACCATCGGCTTCATGGCGGACATCGCCGCGGCGACACTCGAGGACGTGCGCGAATTCTTCCGGACCTGGTACACACCCAACAACGCGAGCCTGTGCCTGGCGGGCGACTTCGAGACGGGCCGGGCGAAGGAGCTCGTGGAGACCTATTTCGGCGCGATCCCCCCCGGACCGCCCGTCTCCCGTCCCGGGCGCTGGGTGCCGGCGCTCGACGGCGAGATGCGGCTCCTCATCGGCGACCGCGTCCAACTGCCCCGCGTCTACGCGGCCTGGCCCACCGTGCCGCTGTATGCCGGCGACGACGCCGCGCTGGACATCTTCGCCCGGGTGCTGGGCGGCGGGCGGACGTCACGCCTCTACCAGCGCCTCGTCTACGAGCGGCAGATCGCCCAGGACGCCGTGGCCTGGCACGACGCCCGGCAGATCGCGGGGACGCTCAACCTGATGCTCACCCCGCGCCCCGGCCAGGCGCCCGAGGCCGTCGAGGCCGCCGCCTTCGACATCGTCCGGGAGGCGCTGGACGGGGGCATCCCCCCGGCGGAGCTGGAGCGCGTCCTGACCGACATCGCTGCCGCCTACATCCGGAGCCTCCAGTCACTGGGCGGCTTCGGCGGCGTGTCCGACCGGATCAACGAGTTTTACCACTACCTCGGTCGGCCCGACATGTTCCGCTGGGAGCTGCAGCGCTACCTCGAGCTGACGCCCGAGGCGGTCGTGGCCGCGGCCCGCCGGTATCTGGGCGCGGGGCGGCTGGTCGCCCGGGTGGAGCCGCTGCCGCCGCTGACGCCGTCGGCCCGCCCGGCGGCCGTCGGCGTGGACCGGACCGTCATGCCCGGGCCCGGGCCCGAGTCGGCGTTCCAGCTCCCGCCGCGACAAACGTTCACGCTGCCCAACGGCCTCCGGGTGGTGCTGGCGGAGCACCACAAGCTGCCGCTGGTGAGCGTCTGCCTCATCGTGCGCGGCGGCCTGGCCGCCGAGCCGGCCACCCGCCCCGGTCTGGCCGACCTGACCGCGGCCATGCTGCGGGAGGGCGCCGGCGGCCGTTCCTCCACCGAGCTGGCCGAGGCCGTCGAGGCGCTGGGCGCCGAGCTGTCGTGGGTGACGTGGCCCGACGCCGTCATCGCCAGCCTCTCGGCGCTGCGACACCGCCTGGAGCCGTCGCTCGCGCTGCTCGGGGACATGGTCACCCGACCCGACTTTCCCCCCGCCGAGATGGAGCGCCTGCGGCAGCAGCGGCGCGTGCGCCTCACCCAGCTCCAGGACCAGCCCCACTACCTGGCCGCGGTGGCCGCCCAGCGGGTGGTCTACGGCGCGCACCCGTACGCGCATCCGGTGGCGGGCACCGCCGCCTGTCTGGCCGCGGTCACCCTCGACGAGGTGCGGGCGCATTGGCGCGCCACCTGCGTGCCGGGCAACGCGGTGCTCGTCGTCGCCGGCGACATCACCCGCCCGGAGCTGGAGTCCGCCCTCGGCGGACTGGCCGCCTGGCCGGCCGCGCCGGCGCCGGCCGCCGGCCCGCCCCCCGTGCCTCCGCCCGGCGACCGGGCCGTCTACCTGCTGGACCGGCCGGGCGCGCCCCAATCGGTGGTCACGGTCGCGCTGACGGGCATCCCCCGGACCGCCCCCGACTTCGCCGCCCTGACGGTGCTCAACGCCGCCCTGGGCGGCCAGTTCGTCTCGCGGCTCAACCTGAACCTGCGCGAAGACAAGGGCTACACCTACGGCGCCCGCTCCCGCGTCAGCTTCGAGGCCGCCGGCGGCACCTTGACCGCCGCGGCGCCCGTGGAGACGCGGGTCACCGTCGCGGCTCTCCGGGAGATCCTGGCCGAGCTTGACGGCATCGCCGGCGCCCGGCCGCTCAGCGCCGGGGAACTCGCCTACGCGAAAGATTCGCTGGTCAACGGCTATGCCCGCCGGTTCGAGATGCCCGACCAGATCGTCCGGGAGCTCCTCGACGTTTACCTCTACGGCCTGCCCGACGACGAGCCCGAAACGCTGCCCGGGCGTCTCCGCGCCGTCACGGCCGCGGACGTGGCCGAGGCCGGCGCCCGGCACATCCGGACGGACCGTCTGGCCGTCGTCATCGTGGGCGATGCGGCCGCCGTGCGCCCCGACCTGGAGGCCCTCGGCTGCGGCGCCATCGTCCCGCTGGACAGCGACGGCTGCCCGCTCCCCGCCTCCGCCCACCCGGATGGTGATTGATTCAAGGAGGATGCCATGCCCAGAACGCATCGGATCATCCGGCTCATCGCCTCCGCCGGGATCGCCGTCCTCGCCGCCGCCGCCGCTCCGGCAGCCGCCCAGACGGCGGAGAACGCCTACCGGCTGGAGTCGCCCGACGGCCGGATCGCCGTGACGGTCCGGGCGGCGGACCGGCTCCGCTACGACGTCGCCCTGCGCGGCCGCGTCGTGATGCCGGACTGCGCCTGCGTGCTGCGCGTCGACGATGCCGCCGTGGGGCTGGCGCCGCGGATCGCCGCCACCACCGAGCGCCGCGTCGACGGCCACGTGGCGCCCCCCGTCCCGCAGAAGGCCGCCCGGATCCCGGAGCGCTACCACGAGCTGCGGCTGGTCCTGGCCGGCGGCGGCGAGGCGGTCTTCCGCGCCTACAACGAGGGCGTCGCCTACCGGTTCGAGACGGCGATCCCGCGGGACCGGGTGACGGTGTGGAACGAGGAGGCGGAGTTCCGGTTCGCCGGCGACTGCGCCGTGTATTTCCCCCGCGAGGACGGCTTCTTCTCGCACAACGAGCGGGAGTTCGTCCGCCTGCCGCTGCCGGACGTCACCGCCGCCATGCTGGCCAGCCTGCCGGCGGTGGTGGGGGCGCCCGACGGCGTCCGGCTCGCCGTCGCCGAATCGGACCTCGCCGACTACCCCGGACTGTGGCTCCGGGGCAACGGACGGGACGGCCTCGCCGCGACGTTCCCGCCGCTCCCCCTGGAGACGCGGCTCGCCGGCGACCGCCATTTGCGCGTCACCCGCACCGCCGACCACATCGCGGTGACCGCCGGCACGCGGACGTATCCGTGGCGCCTCGTGGCCGTCGCCGAGCGGGATGCCGATCTGATCACCAACCCGCTGGTGTACCTCCTGGCCGCCCCCAGCCAGGTGGCCGACACCACCTGGATCCGGCCGGGCAAGGTGGCGTGGGACTGGTGGAACGCGCTGAACCTCGCCGGCGTGGACTTCTCCGCCGGCGTCAACACGGCCACGTACAAACACTACATCGACTTCGCCGCCGCCCACGGCATCGAGTACGTGATCCTCGACGAGGGCTGGTACCCGCTGGGCGACCTGCTCCGGGTGGTCCCCGAACTGGACATGGACGCCTTGGCCGCCTACGCCCGGTCCCGGGGCGTGGGACTGATCCTGTGGGTGATCTGGCAGACGCTGGACGACCAGTTCGACGCGGCGTTCGACCGGTTCGAGCGGTGGGGGATCCGGGGGATCAAGGTGGACTTCATGCAGCGGGACGACCAGCCGGTCATCAACTTCTACCACCGGGTGTGCCGCGAGGCGGCCCGGCGCCGCATGGTCGTGGATTTCCACGGCGCCGTGCGCCCGGCCATCCTGACGCGAACCTGGCCGAACCTGCTCGCCACCGAGGGCGTGCGCGGCCTCGAGCAGAGCAAGTGGTGCGCCGACGCCAACCCGGAGCACGACGTGACCCTGCCGTTCACGCGGATGCTCCTCGGTCCCATGGACTACACCCCCGGAGCCATGCGGAACGCCGCCCGCGCCAGCTTCGCCCCCGTCTTCGAGCAGCCCATGAGCCAGGGCACCCGCTGCCATCAGCTGGCGATGTACGTGGTCTACGAGAGCCCGCTGCAGATGCTGTGCGACAGCCCCGCGCTCTACGCGCGGGAGCCCGAGGCGATGGCCTGGCTGCGGGCGGTGCCCACGGTGTGGGACGAGACCGTCGTGCTGGATGCGCGCATCGGGGATTGCGTCGCGGTGGCCCGCCGGCGGGGCGACGAGTGGTTCGTGGGCGCCATGACCGACTGGACGCCGCGGGAGCTGACCATTGATTGCGCGTTCCTGCCGCCTGGATCGTTCACGTTGACCGCGTGGGCGGACGGCGCCAACGCCGGCCGCTGGGGCAGCGACTTTCTCATGACGGAACAGGCCGTGGATCGGAGCTCAAAGCTCGCGGTTCGACTGGCCGCCGGCGGCGGCTGGGCGGCCCGGATCCGGCCCGCCCGCCCCTGACGGTCCCCGGTCACGGACCCAGCTGCTCCAGCAGGGACGCCAGGCGGTCCCGCTGCGGCGGCTGCATCCCCAGCGCCTCGATCTCCTCGTGGAGCCGGGCCAGCCCGCCGTTGCCGCCCACGTAACCGTTGACGCGGGCGGCCAGTGTGGAGTCGGTGAACGCCGTCGGGTCAGGGAACAGGCGCCGGAACTCCCGCATCAGCTCCTCCGACTGCCGCAGATAATATTTCTGATGGTAATCCTCGGCCCGGTAGAACCGCCCCGCCGGGCGGATCTCGGTGACGATCGTCCGTCCCAGTTGCGCCGCCAGGCGGTCACGGCCGGCGCGCGCCAGCTCCGCCTGCGTCTCGTCGTGACAGAACACGACGGCCATGTACTGGCGGGACCAGGCGCGGCTGGTGGGCCGGTGGCTGGACCAGAAGACATCCAGCAGCTCCGCGTAAGAGATCCGGTCGGGATCGAAATCCACCTGGAGCGTTTCGGTGTGGTCACCCAGCCGGTGGTAGGCGGGGTCGGCCTGCGTGCCGCCGGTGTACCCCACGCGGGTCCGGATGACGCCGGGGAGACTCCCGAACCGGGAGTCGGGTCCCCAGAATCAGCCCATGGCGAACGTGGCGGTCTCCACACGGGCCGGCGTCGCGCCGGAGCCGGCGGCGTGGCGCCGCGGATCGGAATCGGGTATGGCACTCATGGCTTGCTTCTCCTTGGAAAGGCCGGTTGGAGCCGGGCTGCAGCCGACGGCGGCAGCGTCCGCCGCCGGAACATCCAGCGGGTTCGCCGGCGGCCCGCCGGCGGGCCGTGCCGGACGATCCTCCGCCTGCAACAACAACGCCACGACGACTACCACCGCGGCAATCCAGAACACGGTGCTCGCCGCCGGGCGTTTCGAAGTCGGGGTGGCTGCCTGCAACAGGTCGCGCATTCGATCACTCCTCGCCGCCGGGTGCAGCTCCGCGGCCGCACCGGCTGCCGGTTTTTAAGATGCGGATTCCGCGGAATCGTCTTCATGGACGACGTGCGTGGCCGCCACCGGGGGCGGCCACCGCGGTCATCGGCCACCCAGCGAACCATGGCAAGCCGTCCCGGACGAAATGGGTATAGTGTTGAATTTCCTATTGATCACCTTTAAAATTAAAGGAGTGACACCGTCATCAACACCGCAATCCGGTAGCCCACCGGCGCATCCGCGGCTCGACGCCGCGGCCGGTGTCCGGAGGCGGCATCGTTCCGGCCCAGGAGGCGATCATGTCCCAGACCCCCGGCCAACCCCCGTCGGTGAATCCGCCCGGCGGACGCCCGCCGGCTGACAGGCCCGCGGCAGCGAGGCTGCCCGCCGCCCGCTGGCTGCTCACCGTCCGGAGCGGCCCCCACGCCGGCCGCCCGTACCCCATCGACGATCAGGTCAGGATCGGGCGCAGCTCGGACAATGACATCGTAGTGCCGGACATGCGCGCATCGCGCAACCACGTCCGGGTCGAGTGCGTGGGCGACGACTGCTTCATGACCGACCTGGGGAGCAGCAACGGCACACTGGTGAACGGCCGCCGGATCGAGGGCACCGTCCAGCTCGCCGACGGCGACGTCTTCACCGTCGGGTGCACCGAGTTCATGCTGGCGGCCGGCGCCGCGCCGGCCGAGCGGGTGGACCAGACCGCCAGCGGCAAACCCTTGCCGCTCTATCCGGGCCCGGGCGAGGCGCTCACCATCCCCATGCCGGTGGATCAGCCGTCCGCTCCGCCGCCCGCCGCAGCCGTCCCCCCGCCGGGGCCTTCCCCGGCGGCAGCTCCGGCGCCCGCGCCTCCGCCGGCCTATGCGCCGCCCCCCATGGCGGCGCCTCCCGCTTACGCGGCCCCGGCTCCCCCGCCCCAGCCGGCCGCCTACGTGCCGCCGCCGGCACCCCCCGCCGCGGCCCCTCCGGCCGCGTGTCCCCAGTGCCGGGAACCGCTCACCCCCGGCAGCCGATTCTGCACCACCTGCGGCCATCCGACCGCTCCGGCGCCACCGGTGGCCGCCCCGCCGCCGGCATACGCGCCGTCACCGGCCTATGCGCCGCCACCCGTGGCGGCGCCCCCCGCCTACACAGCCCCGGTTCCCCCGCCCCAGCCGGCCGTCTACGTCCCGCCGCCGGCGCCCCCCGCCGCAGCGCCGCCCGCCCCGGCCGGTCCGCCGCCGCTACCGGTCACCCAGCCGGTCCAGCCGCCGGCGTCGCTGCTGGACGACGCCATCTTCGAGAAATCCGTGGCCTCGCTCTGCCCGGAGTGCGGCCACCCGCTGGATCCGGGTGCGCGCTTCTGCATCACCTGCGGCCGGCCCGTCGCCTGATCGGGGAACGGATTTCGGACATCGGACATCGAATATCGGACTTCGAGTATCGGACTTCGGATATCGAGCCTCAGATCTCGTGCTCGTAGTTCGTCATCGCACTCGTAATTCGTGATCGTAATTGTCATTGTACTCGTAACCCGGCGGAGCCGGGACCAAAGGGGCATCATGGTGAACTTCAGCTCAGTGCCGCGCTACTGGGTTTCCGGCAAGCCCGTCCAGTTTCAAAGACAATAGCCAGGCGCAGCCCGGCGCAGCCGGGCAGCGCCTGGGAAGCCGGTTATTTTTACCCGGCGCGCCCCTGCACAGGGGCGCGGGGAAGCGTAGGGTCCGCCGACACTCTTTCCTCGCGCCCCGTACCCGGGGCGCGGCGCGTCAACTAATTGGCCTTCCAGGCGCGGCCCCGCGTTCGCGGGGCTGCGCCTGGCTATTTTCGTCGTGAATTCGGAGACGGTGCCGATCGATGAGCGGCTGGTTGGACGAGTGAATTCCAGATACCCTTAATCAATGGGTTCCGGCTTTGCCGGCTTGGGATTACGATCACGAATTACGATTACGAATTACGATTACGAACTACTCTCACGACGCATCATAAAACTCCCCCTATCTCCCATCTCCTATCTCCTAACTGTTTACTGTTTACTGTTTACTGTTTACTGTTCACTATTCACCATCCCCCACAACCGCTCCCTCAGCCCCGAGGTCCGGCGGACGCGGGCCGACGCGGCGGCGGCGAACACGACCGGAGTCGCCAGGATGGTCACCTCCCGCCGCGCGCGGGTCACGGCGGTGTACACCAGCTCCCGGGTGAGGACGGGGCTGTCGCGGTCGGGCAGGACCAGCAGCACCCGGTCGAACTCCGAGCCCTGGCTCTTGTGCACCGTCATAGCGTACACCGTCTCGTGCGCCGGCAACATGGCCGGCAGGAAGCGCCGCGGCGCCCCCTCCCCCTCCGGCGGGAAGAACACGCGCAGTGCGCCGTCCGCATCGTGCCGCGCGATGCCGATGTCGCCGTTGAACAGGCGCAGGTTGTAGTCGTTGACGGTGACCATGACCGGGCGGTGGGCATACCACCCGCCGGCCGGCCGGATCAGTCCCCGGCCGGCGAGCACCTCCTCGGCCAGGCGATTGAGCGCGGCCGCGCCGAACGGCCCCTCGCGCACGACGCACAGGATGCGGAACCGCCCCAGCGCCTCCAGCGCGGCGAGGGGGTCCGCCGCCGCCGCGCAGGGCGCGAAGCCGTCGATGATCGCGGGCGCCAGCGCCGCCGCCAGGTCGCGGTGCGGCGGCGGAGTGCGCCACCGGATCTCCGCGTGCGCCGCGAACAGCGGCTCGAACGCGGACCAGCTCGCCCCGGCGTTGACGGCGTGGCACAGGGCGCCGATGCCGCCGTCGGCGGCGAAGCGGTAGCTGTGCCGGAGCTGGACCAGGCAGTCCTGCAGCGGCCGGGCGGCCGGGTCGGCATGCCCGCCGGCCAGCCCGCCGTCGCCCGTCGCGTCGGCGTAACCCTGCGCCAGCGCCGAGCGGAAACGGTTCTCCGCCGGGGCGGCGCACAGGTCGCCGAGGAACGCGCCCGCCTCCACCGAGGCGAGCTGGTTCTTGTCGCCGAGCAGCACCAGCCGGGCGCCTGCGGGCAACGCCTCCAGGAGGCGGGCCATCAGGGCCACGTCCACCATCGAGGCCTCGTCCACCACCAGCACGTCGCACGGGATGGGGTCGGCCGCGCCGTGCGCGAACGCAGCCCCCCGGCGGCGGGCGCCCAGCAACCGGTGGATCGTCTGTGCCGGCCGGGCCAGGGCCCGCTCCCTGACCTGCGCCGCCACGTCCAGGCCGGCCAGGACGGACCGGATCGCCTCGTTCATCCGCGCGGCCGCCTTGCCCGTGGGCGCCGCCAGGGCGACGATCCGCTCCGGCCGCTGCTCCAGGAGCAGCGCCAGGATGCGCGCCGCCGTGGCGGTCTTCCCCGTGCCGGGCCCGCCGGAGATCACGCACAGCCGTCGCGTCGCCGCGACGTAGGCGGCCACGCGCTGCCAGTCGGGCGACATTCCGGCGGGCGGGAAGAAGCGCCGGAGCCGCTCCCCGAGGCGCGGATCCTCCGCTTCGGCGGGCGGCTCCCCGGCCAGCGCCAGCAGCCGTTCGGCCAGCGCGCGCTCGTGCCGCCAATAGCGGTGCAGGTACAGGCGGCCGTTATCCATCACCAGGGGCGTCCACTCGCCGGGGCCGCCCACCGGCCGGCACGCCGCCAGGCGTCGCGCCCAGGCGTCGCCGCCGCCCCAGGCCGCCGCTTCCGGCCAGGCGGCGGCCAGTTCGCCCGCCGCCGCCTCCAGGTCCAGGCAGATGTGCCCCTCGGCGCGGGCCCGGCTCACCAGCGCCGCTGCGACCGGCAGCACCTCGTCGGCGGCCGGGTCCAGCCCGGCGATGAGCCGGGCGAAGTGGCGGTCGATTTCCTGAAACCGCGGATCCGCCAGGATCCGCTCCGCTACGGCGTCCATGACGGCTCCTCCAGAATGCGCGCCGCCCATCCCTCCACCTCCGCCCGATCGGGGCGGCGGTGGAAGACGCCGGGACGGCGCGGGTCCGCCGGATCCATCCCCCGCAGGAACAGGTAAAAGGCGCCGCCCACGTGGCGGTCGTAGTCGTAACCGGGGAGCGTGCGCGCAAGGTACCGGTGCAGCGCCAGCACGTACAGGTTGAGCTGCAGGTCGTAGTGGTGGACGCGCATGGCCTCGGCGAGGCGCTCCGGCAGGTAGTCGCCGGTCTGGGCGCCGAGGTGGTTGGACTTCCAGTCCAGCAGGTAGTACCGGCCGGCGTGGCGGAACACCAGGTCGATATAGCCCCGCAGATACCCGGAGACGGCGGCCAGCGCGGACGGCTCGTCGTCACCGGCCAGCGCCGCCAGGTCCGCGGGGGTCACCAGCCGGAGCGGCAGCCAGAACTCCAGCTCCGGGACCCGGTCCGATCCGCCGATGTCCGCCAGCCGCAGGCCGTCGGCCAGCGGCGCGGCCAGCACCCGCTGCAGCCAGCGGGCGACCCCGGGACCCCAGGCCGCGCCGTCCGATGACCGCCGGGCCAGTCCGTGCCGCCGGAGCTGCTCCTCCACCACGCCGGAGTAGTCGGTCGCGGCGAAGTCGATCCGCTCCAGGATCGCGTGCAGCGCCGTGCCGGCGCGCACGCCCCGGGGAAAGGCCAGGTGGTCCTCACCCGGGGCGGCCGCCGGCTCCGCAGGCGCCGCGGCCGGCCCGGTCTCGGGATCGTGGTCGGGCAGCTCCTCCACGGCGGGCGTTGCGGCGGCACCCCGCTTGAGCACGGAATAGCTCACCACGCGCCAGCCCGCCGGCACTGGCGCCGGCAGCTGCCGCGGCTTCCGCGGGACGGCCGCTCCGGCGGCCGGGGCCGGCGGCGGCGTCGCCACCAGCGGCAGCTCCGCGATCTCGATGGGCGCGTCGCCCCGCAGCGCCGCCAGGTCCGCCAGCAGCGCCTCGCGCGACGGCGGCAGCGCGGGCTCGCCGTCGCGCCGGTGAAAGAGGTAGGCGGGCGCCGAATCCTCCGCGTCGTTGACGCGGTCCCAGGCAAAGTAGCACCGGCACCGGGCGCGAGTGACCGACACGTAGAGCAGCCGAACATCCTCAGCCAGCTTTTCCCGCCTGGCCTGGGCCCTGTCCGCGCAGCCGTAGTCCCAGACCGGCCGGCCGGTGTCGTCGTGGTAGCCGCACGGCTCTTTGTCCGAAAGCTGCCGCCCCCCGCTCCACGGGAACGGGAGGAACACCACGGGGAACTCCAGCCCCTTGCTGCGGTGCATGGTCAGGACCTGGACGGCGTCGGCATCGCTTTCGAGGCGCAGCTCGTATGCGTCCACCCGCTCGTCGCCGGACTCGGCCCGCCGGCCCGCCAGCCAACCGATCACGCCGGCCATGCCCAGGCCGCACTCCGACTCGACCCCGTGCAGCAACTCCGCCATGTGGAAGAAATTGGTCACCCGCCGCTCGCCGCCGGCCAGGCCCAGCAGGCGCCCCCGGACGCCGCGCTCCGCGTCCAGCCGCCGGAGCATGGGGAGCAGCCCCCGCGCGGTCCACGCGTCGTGGAGGCGATGGAACTGTTCGAGCCAGCCTTCCCATTCCGCCGCCTCGCGGGCCAGCCGGTCCACGCCGGCCAGGTCCAGCCCCAGGGCGTCGGTGAGGAGCGCGGCGCGCACCGCGCCGCCCGACGACGGCGCCGCCGCCGCCCGCAGGACGAGCTCCAGCTCTTCCGCCTCCGGAGAACCGAACACATTGTCGGCCCGGGAGAGCACCGCCGGCACGCCGGCGGCCTGGAGCGCATCCTTCACGAGCTGCGCCTCGGTCCGGCTGCGGACCAGGACGGCCGCGTGAGCCGCGCGGAACGGTTCGGCGCCGATTCGGCAGTCGCGGGCCGGATCCAGCAGCCGGCGGATCTCCGCGGCCACAGCATGGGCGGCCAGTTGACAAGCCACGGGAACCTTGTACCGGCCATGGTCAAAGCTCCACTCGGGCAGGTCGGGCGGCAGGGTCCAGATGGTGAGCGCCGGCGCCTCCCGGCCGCCTTCGGTGAGCGGCGGACAGGGACGCTCGGCGTCCGCCGTCACGGGCGGCAGTTCGATCCCCTCGATCACAAAGGGACGCTCGCCTCCGAACAGCCGCGCCGTCGCCGCCAGCAGCCCGGGTGTGGAACGGTAGTTGCGTGTCATCGTGTGCCGGACCACGCCCTTTTCCCGCGCGGCCCGCAGGTAGGCGAAGATGTCGGCGCCGCGGAAGCTGTAGATGGATTGCTTCGGGTCGCCGATGTAGAAGACCGCCGTGCCGCTCGCCCCGAACGCCCGCTGGAAGATCTCGTACTGGACCGGGTCGGTGTCCTGGAACTCGTCCACCAGCACCGCCCGGTACCGGGCGCGCAGCGCGGCCGCCAGCGCCTCGCCGCCGGGCCCGGCCAGCGCCTCGCGCACCGCCCGGAGCAGATCGTCGAAGCCGCGCACCCGCGCCGCCTCCTTGCGCCGGGGCAGCTCGCGGCGGACCTCCTCCACGAGGCGCATTTCCAGGGCGAGCCGCGCGTCGGCCAGCGGCCCGTTCAAGCGCTCCGCCTCCGCGGCGATCTCGCCGAACAGGCCGATGGCGGGATGCTCCGGCAATCCGAATCCCTTTTTCAGCGACCGGCTCATCTTGTCCGGGGTGAGCAGCTCGACGGATTCCAAATCCAAGGCGGCGGTGCCGGCCTGCAGCCAGGCATCGACGGCGCGCGCCAACTGGTCCACCGATCCCGCCTTGTAGATGTTGCCCTTGAAGCGTCCGTCGAGCAGCAACGCGATCACGTCGTCCCGGGCGGACGGCCACATCCCGCCGAACCGGACATACCGGTTGTGGAGCTCGGCAAAGCGGCGATCCATCGCCGCCGCATCCACGGGCGCGATCTCCGGCAAGAGGCGCAGCTCGGGATTCCACAGTTGGCGGGGCAACCGGTCCGCCAGCGTGTCGGGGGTTAGCCCCTGTTCGGCGGCATGAGCCGCCAGCCAGGCCGGGGCGCCGGCGATCTCCCGCCGCCAGAAGTCGCAGACCACCTCCCGGAGCAGGTCGTCCGTGTCGGTGGCCAGCTCGGTCTGGAACAGCACCCGGCTCTCGAACGCCGACACCTTCAGCACCCGGTGGCAGAATCCGTGAATCGTGAAAATGGCCGCCTGGTCCATGTCCTGCTCGGCGGCCTCGAGGCGCGCGGCCAGCGTCGCCGCTCCGTGCCGCGCCGCCGCCCGCCGCCGGATGGCGTCGATCTCGGCGTGGCGACACGGGCCTTCCTGGAGGGCGTCCTTCAGAAAGCGGCGCACGCGCCGGCGCAGCTCCGCGGTGGCCGCCTCGGTGAAGGTCACCGCCAGGACCTGGTCCACCGGCGGCGCGTCGTCCGGCTCCAGCAGGAAACGCAGGCACAGCAGCGCCATGGCGTAGGTCTTGCCGGTGCCGGCGCTGGCCTCGATGAGGTGGCGGCCCGCGAGCAGCTCGTCGGCCAGGACGTCGAACGATTGGCAAAGCCGCTTGTTCACCGCGTCTCCTCACCGGCCTGCAACAGCGGCTCGAACACCGCCAGCGCCAGCCGCGCGAACTCCTCGTGCACCCCGTCGCCGGCAAACACGCCGAGGCGGTCCAGGGCCAGGCGGAGGCAGAAATCATTCGATTCCGGGAATGTCCGAAAACCACCCACCCATTCCTTCTTCGCCGCGCGCATGGCCCGGGCGGCGTCACCCCACTTGCGGTACTCCGCCGCGAACGCATCGGATGACTGGGGCGCAAAGGGGATGAACCCGTGCACCCCTTCCCAGAACACTTCGAGCAGCCGGGCGAGCACAGTCGCCGGGTCCGACACCGGTGCGATGGACCATTGGTCTGCGTCCTTCTTCTTCTTCCCGATGAACACGCCGCGGCCCACCCGGCCGGGATGACCGGCCGACAGGAGCAGGTGCTCCACCCACAGGGACAGTCGGTCCACCGCCCGGACCTCCCCCGGCCGGGCCCGCAGGAGCGTGCCGCCGTACACTCCCCCCACCGCGCCCCGGATGGTGAGGGGCCCGTCCGGGCCCGGGAGCGCGAGTTCCACCGCCACCGCCTCGGGCTCGGCGTCTCCCTGTGCTTCCGCCACCAGCTCCCGGATGGCCGCCGCCTCCCGCCACAGCTCGGCGAACGCCACCCGGCCCGCCGCGCCGGGGGGAAGCTCGCCGGCCGCCTGGAGACGCGCGCGCACCGGGTCGGGATCGGCCTCGGCCGCCGGCCCGGTCAGCACCGCTTCTTTGAGGACGTACTTCGCCAGCGAGTCCAGCGCGAACGGCTCTTCGCCCGACGGCTCCGCCACCTCCCGCTCGAACCGGGCCTGGAGGCGGTTCACCAGCAGAAACTTGGCCGGATTGCGGAAGAACCCCGTCAGTTGTCCGGGCGTCACCACCCGCCATTCAGGCCCTGCCGGCGGCAGGCGGGACGGCACGGCCGGCGCGGCAGCCGCGTCACTCCCCGCCGCGTGCGCGTCAGCTTCCGAGAAGGTGAACAGCGCGCCGTCCGGCGAACCGGTGAAATAGCGTTCGCTGAACGGCTGGAGCGGGTGCTCCACGGCCAGCCGGGAAATCAGCGGCTCGTCCCCCGGCGCCCGCCGCGGGCCGGCGTCGGGGAACCGGTACCCTTGGGCGATGTAATCGATGAGCTGGCTCACCACCACCGCGGGCTGGAGCGCCGAGTTGTCCCGGGCGTGACGGCCGATGTAGCTGATGTAGAGCACATCCCTCGCCGACAGCAACGACTCCAGAAACAGACAGCGGTCCTCGTCGCGCCGGGAGCGGTCTAGGATCCGGTGTTCGCGCCGCATCAGGTCGAAGCCGCACTCCGGCGCCTGGCGGGGAAATTCGGCGTCGTTCAAGCCCAGCAGGGCGATCACCCGGAACGGGATGCTCCGCATGGGCACCATCGAGCAGCAGGTCACCCGCCCGGTCAGGAACCCGAACTCCACGCCGGGCTGTCCCAGCGTCTCCTCCAGGCTGTGCCGCACCGCGTCCAGCCCGTAGGCCGGCCCCTCATTCCCCAGCCCCGGGAATTCGCCCAGGTCGTGGATCGCGGCCCGCAGGCGCTCGGTCTCACGATCCACCTCCTCGCTGCGGACGAAGAACTCGTCCAGCACCGTGGTCAGTCGCCGGGCCCACTCCCGGCGGGTGCCGCGGCCGTCCAGCGTCCTGGCCAACTGCCCGAAGGCCGCCACCAGTTCGGCCAATCGGCCCAGCACCGCAGCGCCGTCCCCCTCCACTCCGGCGGCGGGGGCGATGCCGCTGAACAGCGCGTCCGCCTCGGGCGGCAGCGCGTACCCCAGCAGCAGGCGGTCGAGCCCGGCACGCCAGGTGTGGGCGGGCTCCGGAGGCAGACCCAGCCGCTCCTTGGACGGGCCGTCCAGGCCCCAGCGGATGTTGGCGCCGGCCAACCAGACCCGAACCCGTTCGAGGTCGCCTGCCGCCAGCCCAAAGCGCTCCCGCACGGGGGCGAACTCGAGCAGGCCCAGGACGTCCGGCGCGGCGAAGCGGCTGTCCGCCAGGCGGAGCAGCGCCAGAAAGGCCTCCGCCACCGGGCTCTCGCGGCGCGGGCTGCGATCGGCGATGGTGTACGGGATACGCTGCCCCGGGGGCGCCGAGTCGAAAACCGCCCGCAGGTACGGCGCGTACGTCTCGATGTCGGGCGCCATCACCAGGATGTCGCCGGGCTCCAGGCCGGGCAGCGCGGCGAAGCAGTCCAGGAGGTGGTCGTGGAGGATCTCCGCTTCCCGCATGGGGCTGTGGCCACTCACCACCCGGATCGAACGGTCGTCCGGCGCCAGCTCCACGGGCGCCGCGGCGGGGTCGTCGCCGTGGCCGCGATGGACGAGCGTTTCCAGATCCGCCTGCAGGTGACCCAGCAGGTGGCGGCGCGCCCGGCCCGCGAACAGCTCCTCCTCCTGCGCGTCGCGGTCGATGAGGGCTTCGAGGAAATCGCGGCCGGTCCGGCCCCATGCCTCGAGCAATGGCTGGCGCGTCCCCAGGTGCAGGTCGCGATCCAACTCCGGGTCGGCGGGGCGGCCGCCGCGCAAGCGGCGCCGCTCGCGCTCCGATTGCAGGTCGCCCCAGTACTCGGCCGACGGCGTCAGCAGGTGGATATAGACGGGGATGTGCCGCGCCAGCGCCGCCAGGATGTCCAGATGGTACTGCGGCAGGGTGGACAGGCCGAACACGGACACCCGCTCCGCGCAGGCGGTGACGGCCGCCCGCGGTCCCTGCTTCAGCCGGGCGACCAGCCGCTCCTGCAGCCGCAGGTGGTGGCCGCCGCCGAGCCGCGCCGCCAGCGCGCGCCACACCAGCGCCTGCCACGCCTCGTCCGGATCGTCCGCCAGGCGGCGCCGGTCCCGCTCCCATGCGCGGACGTAGTCGGGGCGGAACATGAGGTACTGGTCCAGGGTGTCGGCGATCCGGCTCGCCAGCTGGTACAGGCGCAGCTCGCTGTCGCCGGCGTAGCGCGCCAGGGGGGCGGTCTCCGGGCGATTTCGCAACGCGGCGTCGGTACGGAGCAGGTCGGCCACCGCCCAGGTCAGGTTGTCCCGGTCAAACAGGGCGGGATCGTCCGCATCCGGCACCAGCGGGCGCAGCACGTCGGTCACCAGCCGGTTGGGGAAGACGAACCGGGTGTGGGCGCAGACGCCGGTGGCGCGAGCCAGCCGGAGCGACAGCCACCGGCCCATGCCGCGGGTGGGCACCACCACGATCTCGGGACGCAGCGGGTCGCCGAGCGGCTCCTCGGCGACTGTCCGGGCCAGCCGGTCGGCCAGGACGTTCAGATCGTTGCTGGTCCGGAGGCACAGGCCCGCTTCCGGCGGCCTGTCCCGGTCACCCCTGCTCGCCATTGATTCCCCCATTCGCCGTGCTCATCCTTGCGCCCGAACCGGTGGTCATGCCCTCGACCCCCGTACTCTTTTCAAAGGGAAAATTGGCATCGCCCCATCGTATTTCAAGCCGGCGGAGAAGTTCAAGAAAATCGTGGAAAGGATCGATTCCGATCACTCAGTCACAAACGAACTTCTGTCAAATGTTATCAGGATGTTCACCGGTCTCCCTCAGCTCGGCCGTCCGTCTCCACATCGACCAGCAATATCCACACATTTACAACAAGAGTAGTCAGGCGCCGCCCCGCGAACGCGGGGCTTATATCCGCGCCTCCCGTCGTGAGGCGGACTTTGGATAGCGCGGGCCGTCCGCGGCCCGCGCTCTGGAGTGCGGCGGCTTGACACCGCTTTGGATTCGGCCGTAGGCCGCGGCCGCCGGACGCG
>Ga0209096_1001194_pt1 | contig 29847 bp, 25 predicted proteins | sample AD_UKC034_MetaG_FD_184407 | JGI IMG/M metagenome (GOLD analysis project Ga0209096, IMG submission 184407) | Active sludge microbial communities of municipal wastewater-treating anaerobic digesters from USA - AD_UKC034_MetaG (SPAdes) (version 2) | ecosystem: Engineered > Bioreactor > Anaerobic >... | reverse complement strand
ACCCCGCTTCGCCGAGGACCTCAGAGAGATGGAACTCGAGATCAGGAAAGGGGACAGCCTCTTCAACCTCCTCAGGACCTGCGGCATCGAGGTCGACCAGATCCACAACCTTTCCCGGGCGGTCAGGAAGGAATACAACCTGTCGGCCATCACGCCCGGTCACCCGCTCAGGATATGGATCAACGACCGGGTGCCGGGCAGACTTGCGAGACTCACCTACGACATAGATCCCCTGAAGTACCTGGAGGTCACACCCAACGGGAAGTCATTCAAGGCACTCACGCATACCAGGAAGAGGGATGTCTCCTACGAGCGGGCCCAGGGAACCATCAGGAGCTCACTCTACGAGTCGGCGGTGGAGGCGGGGGTGAATCCCGAGATCGTCATGGACCTCACGGACATCTTCGGGTGGGACGTCAACTTCTTCACCGACATCCAGGCCGGGGATAGCTACACGGTGCTCTATGAACGGTATTCCATCGAAGGGGAGCCGAGGGGTGTCGGGCGCGTGGTCGCCGCACGGTTCGTCCTGAGCAGCCGGGAGCGTCTCGCCATCTATTACGATGACGGCAAGGGACACCAGGGATACTATGACGAGCACGGGAAGCCCATCCGCAAGCTCTTCCTCAAGGCACCGCTCAATTACCGCCGCATCTCCTCAGGTTTTTCCCACAGCCGCATACACCCGGTCTTCCATGTGAGGAAACCCCACCTCGGCGTGGACTATGCCGCACCGACAGGGACGCCGGTGGTCGCCTTGGGCCAGGGCAAGGTCACGAGATGCGGGTGGGTCAGGGGTTACGGCAAGACCATAACCATAAAACACCCGAGCGGGTACGTAACCAATTATGGCCACCTTTCCAGGTTTGCCAAGGGAATCAAGGCGGGCAGGCGCGTGGATCAGGGAGACGTGATAGGCTATGTGGGCAGCACGGGCATCACCACCGGGCCTCATCTCGATTTCAGGGTCCAGCACAATGGGAAGTACATCAATCCCTTGAAGCTCAAGCCCGTCAACGGCCCCAAACTCTCGGGAACCGCCCTGGCCGGCTTCAGGCAGGTCAGCCTCAAGCGGCTCACCATGCTGGATGATATCTCCCTTGACAGATCGATAAAGGTGAGCTCATTGCACTAATATCCCACGAGTGTCTTTCGGAGGTGAACCATGGGTGGATACGTAGTGATAACCATAGTCGTCATCACCGTTCTCTTTCTGATTTCGGCGGTCAAGGTACTCAACGAATACGAGCGGGCGGTTGTGTTCAGGCTCGGCAGGGTCCTCGGAGATCCCAAGGGTCCGGGACTCATCATCATCATACCCCTGGTCGACCGCTTCATCCGCATCAGCCTGAGGACCATCGTGCAGGATGTGCCGCCCCAGGATGTCATCACCAAGGACAACGTCACGGTCAAGGTCAATGCGGTGATCTACTTCCGGGTCATCAACCCGCTCAAGGCCATCATCGAGGTGGAGAACTACCTCTACGCCACCAGCCAGCTCAGCCAGACAACGCTCAGGTCTGTCTGCGGCCAGGCCGAACTGGACGAACTCCTGTCCAAGCGTGAAGAGGTGAGCGCCCACATCCAGAGTATCCTCGACCGGCAGACCGATCCCTGGGGCATCAAGGTGTCGGCCGTGGAGCTCAAGCACATCGACCTGCCCGAGGAGATGCAGCGGGCCATGGCGAAGCAGGCCGAGGCCGAACGCGAACGCCGCGCCAAGGTCATCAATTCCGAGGGTGAATTCCAGGCCGCGCAGAAGCTCTACGAGGCAGCAGTGGTCATCGCCCAGGAGCCCATCGCCGTACAGCTCAGGTTCCTGCAGACCATCCGAGAGATATCTTCGGAAGGGTCCACCAATACCATCATACCGCTGCCCATCGACCTGCTGGCACCCCTCATCAAGAAATAGCCGTACGGGCGGGGACCATGGGAGCCATAACCAGCAGGCACAACCCCCTGTTCAAGGCCCTGCTGAACATGAGAAAGGACAGGGGTGTCATGCTGATGGAGGGCAGGCGTCTCGTGGAAGATGCGCTGTCCCGCGGCTGCGTGCCGAGATCCATCGCCGCGACGGCCGCGTTCATCGATGGCTGCCACCTCGCCGTCAAGCCGCAGGCTGTCCTTTCTGAATCACTGCTTGCAGACCTGACCGACACCGAGACACCCCAGGGAATCCTGGGTTTCTTCGAAGTGCCCTGGGCGAGGGTGGACGATATCGTGAAAGAAGACCGGGTTGTCATCCTTGACGGGCTCCAGGATCCCGGCAACGTGGGTACCATCGTACGCACCGCCGAGGCCTTCGGCTTCACCGCCATGCTCATCATGCCGACAACGGCGAGCCCCTTCTCAGCCAAGGCGGTCAGGGCATCCATGGGATCATGCCTGGGTATCAGGATCGCACGGGGCGGCGTTGGGGAGGCGAAAAGGCTTCCTCACAGGATTCTTGCGCTGGCACCTGGAGACGGCACGGCGCTTTGCCCCTCCCTCTTCAAGGGAAAGACAGCCGTCTGCCTCGGCCAGGAGGCCGCGGGCGTCAGCAGGGAGGTCCTGGCCATCGCGCATGAGACCGTGAGGATACCCATGACCGGCAGGACCGAGTCCCTCAACGTTGCCGTGGCGGCGGGCATCGTCATGGCCTGTGCAGCCGGTGTTTTTGACCCTCCATCCTGCTGAAGCCCGAATGTCTAGAGGTCTTCTGTCTCTTCGGTCAAAGCATACCCCGCCTTTGTAACCATGATGACCACATCGGTTCCGGCCAGGGCCCGCGATCGTCTGTGCGAGATGATGGACCCGGGCTTGAGGTAGCGCTTGGTCCTGAGGCAGGGCTCATCGTAATCCACCTCGACGATCCCGTGTTTGAGGACGGCAACGCTGTCCACAGGATGTAAGGGTATCTCCTGGCCCTTCTCGTAGCTCATCGTGACTATGTTTCCAGACAGGGATCCGGCATGTCCTGGTGCCCCGAGGTCTTCACCTGCCTTGTTCAGGACCCTGGCGCTGTAGATATTCTCCAGGACTCCACGGAGGCATGGATGACGCTCCTGGATATCACGCAGCGGTCCCGAGGGCATCCTGACCAACGTGCTCTTTTCGAGGGTCTTCACGGTGGCGCTCCGGGAGGCCATGCCGAAAAACCCGATCTCCCCGAAGACATCCCCTTCCTTCATGACAGCGAGCCTGCTGCCGTCCCGGACGACCTCACAGGAGCCGTGCAGAACGAGGAAGACATCCTCGCCCGGGTCATGGCGTTTCATGATGGTTTTGCCTTTGCGGTACGTGACGAGCTCCATGATGGAAAGCAGGTCGACAAAGGCCTCCTCGTCCAGGGCGGCAAGGAATGCCAGGTCGTTCTTCCGCAGGATTTCTGCAGCGGATACCAGCTCCTCACGGGCGTCTCCCATAAAACCGGTTGCCCTGTAGGTGCTGATGATCAGGGCGCTGACCCTGGGATGAGAACCGAGGACGGTCCTCGCCCTCCTTGACACGGCAATGGCCTTGAAGGGGAGCTGTCTTTTGAGATATTCCCGCGTGCATTCCCAAAAGAGGTGAAGGGCCTTGTCCGGGTCTCTGTCGGCAGCCGCGCGTTGCGCCTGCGCCAGTAATTCGCGCACACCTGGTGCGCCTTGTTTGGTGTTGTTCATGACATCCTCCTTATAGTTCAATGCATGGTATCAGGAGGATCCGCTCAGGATGCAGGGCAGGGTGCTCGGGATCCGGCCTTTACAGGTAATGGTCCCTTGTGAACCCGGCAATGGCGAGACTCGCCGTGCCGGTCCCGAAGGGATTGTCCTTCATTTCAAACTCCAGGCCCATCATGGTGCACGCCGCCTGATGCAGGGCCTCGGGATCCGCCGCGACGAGCGTGTTCGCGCCGGCCTGGACGGTCTCGGGCCACTCGGTGGTGTCGCGCACGGTCACACAGGGCGTACCCAGCAGGAAGGCCTCCTTCTGGACGCCTCCGGAGTCGGTGATCACCAGTAATGCGTCCCTGACCATGGCGAGCATGGTGAGGTAACTCACCGGCTCGATGAGGGTGAGGTTCGGGGGGGCGTCATGCAGGAGGTCAGGAAACCGGTGCCGCGTTCGCGGGTGCACCGGGAACAGGACCGGGATCTCGTGCGACAGGAGCTCCAGCCCCGTCCAGATGCCCGCGAACTTCTCCGGCACATCGGTGTTCTCGGCACGATGGATGGTGACGAGCACGAACGGGAGCGCGTAGGGGTGGGTCATCTCCTCTCTGCGGGTCTGCAGGAGGGCGTCGTACATGACATCCCCGGTCAGGATGCCCTCGATCCCTTCCCTCCCGAGGAGAGAGAGAGCATTCGCGGTGGGACAGAAATGGTGATCGCTCACATGGTCCGCCACGACCCGGTTGATCTCTTCTGGCATCCTCCTGTCGAAGCTGCGGACGCCCGCCTCGACATGGCCGACGGGTATGCCGAGCTTCACGGCAGCCAGTGCCCCAGCCAGGGTGGAATTGGTGTCGCCGTATACGACGACAAAGGAGGGGCATTCCCTGAGCAGAACCTCTTCGATGCCGCCGAGCATGCGGGCTGTCTGCCGAGCGTGGCTGTCCGAGCCGATGCCGAGGTGGAATTGGGGGTCTTCGAGACCCAGGGACGTGAAGTGGAGGTCCGACATGGCGTAGTCATAATGTTGCCCGGTGTGCAGCACGGCGTAGGGAATGCCCAGCTCCCTGAAGGCGCGCACGACCGGGGCGAGTTTGATGAACTGGGGCCGGGCCCCAACGATATGAAGGATGATGGCTCGTACCTCCTCAATCCACAAAAATTCCGGCCGGACCCGGAATCCCTACATCTTGACCACGATGCAGTCCCTCTTGAGCTTGTCGGAGAGCTTGGCACACTGCTTATCGGCGGCCTCCCGGGTGGTGAAAGTACCCCATCGCACGCAGCTGAGCTTCCCGTTCCTGTCGATGCGCAGCGGTACCCTGGTTTTCTCCTTGAGCTCCTGAACGAACTCCTTGGCCTGCTGTCTGTCCCTGAAGGCCGCGATCTGGATGCTGAAGTGCTCTTCCGAAGGTTCCTGGCCCGCTCTTTCACCGAGGAGTTCGTAGAACTTGTAGTCGTAGCCGCTCACCGCGCTCGAGGTTTCCTTGACCTCCTCAATGGGCTTGTCTCCCACCTCCTTTTCGGCGACCATGCCGTTGAAGGCTTTCTGAATAGGGTCGAGGGAGATGTCTGCGCGGTTGCCCAGATATGAGAAGAGCAGGCTCGCACCGGAGAGCAGTCCGAGCGAAAGGAAGAAAAGCGCAATGTTCCTGAGGGTCGATGGCTGAGCACCTTTCCGCTGCGTGCGCTTTTTCTTCGGTTTTCTCATATCCTCATCACTACATACTATCGGGCGCATCGATGCCCATGAGGGCCAGGGTGTTCGCGATGACCTGTCGTGCCGCATCCACCAGCACCAGCCTTGCACGGGTCAGGGCCACGTCGGCGGATATCACCCGGTTTCTATTATAGAACCTGTGGAAGGCCGTGGCAACATCCAAGAGATAAAAGGCTATGCGGTGCGGCTCGAGGTCGGCCGCCGCCGAGGCGATGATGTCCGGACAGCTTGCCAGGATCCGTATGAGATCGAGATCATCGCCTGAGGCGAGAACCTGCAGGTCGGTGCCCTCGCGCGTCGGTGCCAGGCCCTGTTCGGCGGCGTTCTTCAGGATGGAACAGATCCTGGCGTGGGCATACTGGATGTAGTAGACAGGATTCTCGTCGCTCTTCTTCTTGGCCAGGTCAAGGTCGAACACGAGCTGGGCGTCGCACCTGCGCATCATGAAAAAGTACCGGGCCACGTCCTTGCCCACCTCGTCGATGATCTCGCGCAGGGTCACGAATTCACCGGCGCGGGTGGACATCTGTACCGGAGAGCCCTCCCGCACGAGGGAGACGAGCTGGATGAGCAGGGCGTGGAAACAGTCCTGGTGGGCCCCCATGGCTGCTATGGCGGCCTTCATGCGCGGTACGTAGCCGTGGTGGTCCGCACCCCAGATATCGATGATCTTCTCGAAGCCGCGGTCGAGCTTGTCCTTGTGATAGGCGATGTCCGGTGCGAAGTAGGTGAGAGACCCGTCCTGCTTGCGCAGAACCCGGTCCTTTTCGTCCCCGAAGGCGGATGTCCTGAACCACAGGGCACCGTCATCCTCGTAGCTCAGGCCGCTGTCCTTGAGATAATCAAGCGAGTCTTTGACCTTGTCGTCCCGGTACAGGGTCGATTCCCTGAACCAATGGTCGAAATGGACATTGAACAGGCCCAGGTCCTCTCTGATGCCCTGCATGATGGAGTCGGCCGCAAACTCCCTGCAGATCCGAACCGCCTCGTCGTCCGGGGCACTCAGGAGGCTGTCGCCGTGGATCGCTGTGAGGTCCCGGGCGATGTCGCGTATGTAGTCTCCCTTGTAGCCGCTCTCCGGGAAAGGTTCGGTACGGCCGTGGATCTCCCGGTAGCGGTGGAGGACCGACAGCCCCAGGTTGTTCATCTGGTTGCCGACGTCGTTGATGTAGTATTCAGCCTGGACGTCGAAGCCCGCCGCATCCAGTATGCGCACAAGGGTGTCCCCCACGGCGGCACCCCTGCCATGGCCGATATGCAGCGGGCCGGTGGGGTTGGCGCTGACGAATTCGACCTGGACCTTCTTTCCTGCACCGAAGTCGGTCCTGCCGAAGGCTGCGCCCTCGGAGGATATTTCCTTCAGGGTTTCGGCCCAGACGGAAGGATCGAGGAAGAGGTTGATGAAGCCCGGCCCGGCCACCTCGACCCTGGACAGGAAATCGCTGCGGGCTGCGAGGGCCGCTGCGATGGCCGCGGCTATCTCCCTGGGGGGCATCTTCGCCTTCTTGGCCGACACCATGGCCACGTTCGTGGCGAAATCTCCGAAGTCCTTGTTCGGGGGCACGCTCACCGACATGTTGTCCATGTCGAGCCCGGGGAGCGTTCCTTCATCAACGAGGCCGGTGAGGGTTTCCCTCAGCAGCCTTTCGACCTTGTCCTTCATGGGCGCCTCGTTCTTCGGTCGTGCCTGTGTTGTGATCCTCGAGGATTCAGGTGCCTCTTTAATATCAAAACAGCCCTTTGTCCAGTGAGGAAAACGCACCGCTGCACGGTTGCCCAGGTTCAATATTGACATGGGGGGGCAGGGATTCTATAAGAGGATTGTTAGCACACTAGCGATATGAGTGCTAAGGAATCTGGTCATGCACGAGCTAACCGACCGAGATAAAAGCATATTGAATGCCATCATACGGGAGTATGTGGAAACCGGGGAGCCGGTAGGCTCCCGGATCATCTCCCGGAAGTACCTCTACAACCTGTCTCCGGCCACGATCCGCAACGTCATGGCGGATCTCGAGGAGATGGGAATGCTCTACCAACCGCATGTCTCGGCCGGTCGCATCCCGACCCCCGAGGGGTTCAGGTGCTACCTCAACGGCATCATGGAGGTGAAGAATCTGCCGCGCCTCGAGAAGACCATGATCACCCGCCAGGTCTCCCATGGTTCCGGTGACATCAAGGACACCCTCAGGAGGGCATCGGTGGTCCTCTCGAAGATATCGCAGAACGCCTCCATAATCATCCTGCCCAAGATGGACACCTTCTCGTTCAAGAGGATCGATTTCGTCAGGCTTGATGAAAGCAGGATCATGGTCATCCTCGTGAGCAGGGCGGGCATGGTGTACAACCACGTGGTCCACGGTGAGGACCTGCCCCAGAACAAGCTTGACCAGTATGCGAACTACCTCAACGAGGTCTACAAGGACCTCAGCATACACGAGATGAGGGACTCCCTCATGAGGGAGATGTCCAGCGACAAGGCGAGGTTCGATACCCTGGTCGGAAAGGCTCTCGACCTGGGCATGGCGGCGCTGGAGGCCGTCGAGGATGTCCCGGACATCGTCATCCAGGGCAAGGAGACGGTCTTCAACAAGCCGGACCTGGCGAACCTCGACAGGCTCCGCGACATCGTGAACGCCTTCGAGGACAAGGGAAGGATCGTCCGGATACTGAACCGGGTTCTCGAGGTCCCGGGCGTTTCGGTGCTCCTGGGCGAGGAACTGGAACATATCGGCATGGACAATTTCAGTATGGTCGCGAGCGGTTACTCCTGCAGGAACACCCCCGTGGGTTCCCTCGGCGTAATCGGGCCCATGAGGATGGATTACGCGAGGGTCATACCGCTGGTTGGCTATATGGCACACATATTGAGCGAGTTGCTGGAGGACATGTAGGATGTCGGATGAAAGGAACATCATGGACGAACAGAACGACGGGACCATGGAAAACGGCCGCATCGAGCCGGGAGGTCAGGAGGAAACCGGGCAGGAGCGTCAGCCCGGTATCGATGAGCTCAGGGCCCAGGTGGATGACTACAAGGACAGATACCTGCGCGCCATGGCCGAAATGGACAACATGAAGAAGCGCCAGCAGCGCCAGCATGCCGACGTGCTCAAATACGGCAAGGAGTCCGTGCTGAAGGACTTTCTCCTGGTCTACGACTCCCTCGAGAAGTCCATTCTTTCCGCACAGGAGCTCTATCCCGACGACGAGCCCTTCATTACCGGACTGCAGATGATAGAGCGGCTGCTCCTGGAGACCTTGAAAAAACACGGAGTTGAACCTATACAAACCAGAGACATTGCGTTCGATCCGAATGTTCACGAGGCCATGATGCAGGTCTCGAGGCCGGACCTCGAGCCTGGAATGGTGGCTGACGAGATCGAAAAAGGCTTCATGTTAAACGACAGGGTGCTGCGACCTGCAAAGGTTACTGTTTCCGCGTAAGAGGAGAAAACACAAGGGAGGATTGCTCGCATGGGAAAGATATTAGGAATTGACCTTGGTACCACCAATTCCTGTATGGCCATCATGGAGGCCGGGGAACCGAAGGTCATCACCAATGCCGAAGGCGCCAGGACCACGCCGTCCGTGGTCGCTTTCACCACGGGAGGAGAACGCCTCGTGGGGCAGGTGGCCAGACGCCAGGCCATCACCAACTCAGAGAAGACGCTGCACGCCATCAAGCGCCTTATAGGAAGAAAATTCGAAGACAAAGAAGTCCAGAATGACATCAAGGTCGTGCCCTTCAAGATCGTGAGGGCGGACAACGGCGACGCGGCCATCCAGATAGACGAGAGGCGCTATGCACCTCCCGAGATATCGGCCATGGTGCTCCAGAAGCTCAAGATGGATGCGGAGGCGTACCTGGGAGAGAAGATCGATGAGGCCGTGATCACGGTCCCGGCATACTTCAACGACTCCCAGCGGCAGGCCACCAAGGATGCGGGCAAGATCGCCGGCTTCGAGGTGAAGAGGATCATCAACGAACCCACGGCCGCAGCCCTGGCCTATGGCCTCGACCGGAAGAAGGAAGAGAAGGTGGCGGTCTTCGACCTGGGCGGTGGCACCTTCGACATATCAATCCTTGAGATCGGCGACGGGGTCTTCGAGGTGAAGTCGACGAACGGCGACACCCACCTCGGCGGAGAGGACATCGACAACCGGATCATCGACTACCTGGTTTCCGAGTTCAGGAAGGAAACCGGCGTCGACCTGGGCAAGGACCGCATGGCACTCCAGAGGCTCAAGGAGGCGGCGGAAAGGGCGAAACACGAGCTCTCGACCATGATGGAGACCGAGGTCAACCTGCCGTTCATCACGGCGGACCAGTCCGGCCCCAAGCACCTGAACATGAAGCTCACCCGGGCCAAGCTGGAGAACCTCGTGGAAGACATCATCGCCAAGCTCGATGAGCCCTGCCGCAAGGCCATGGCCGATGCCGGGTTGTCGCCCAGGGATATCGACGAGGTCATCCTGGTGGGCGGTCAGACGCGCATGCCCAAGGTCGTGCAGCGGGTCAAGGAGATCTTCGGCAAGGAGCCCCACAAGGGCGTGAATCCCGACGAGGTGGTTGCCGTCGGCGCCGCCATCCAGGGCGGCGTGCTTGGTGGCGAGGTGAAGGACGTGCTCCTGCTGGACGTCACGCCGCTCTCGCTGGGCATCGAAACCCTGGGCGGCGTCTTCACCAAGATCATCGAGCGCAACACCACGATCCCCACGAAGAAGACCCAGGTCTTCTCCACGGCCGAGGACAACCAGAATGCGGTCACCATCAGGGTCTTCCAGGGTGAGCGTCCCATGGCGGCTGACAACAAGCTCCTCGGGCAGTTCGACCTGATGGGAATCCCGCCGGCCCCCCGGGGCATACCCCAGATCGAGGTGAGCTTCGACATCGACGCCAACGGCATCCTGCATGTCTCGGCCAGGGACAAGGCCACGGGCAAAGAACAGTCGATCCGCATCACGAGCTCTTCGGGCCTGAGCGAGGACGACATCAACGGGATGATCCGCGAGGCCGAGGAGCACGAATCGGACGACCGCAGGCGCAAGGACATCGTGGAGGCGAAGAACACCGGCGACAGCCTGGTCTACACCACGGAGAAAACCCTGAAGGAGCACGGCGACAAGGTCGACTCCATGACCAGGTCCAGCATCGAGAACGCCATGGCCGACCTCAGGGATGCCCTGAAGGGTGACGATGCTGACCTCATCAGGAAGAAGATCGAAGCGCTGACCACTGCTTCCCACAAGCTGGCCGAGGTGATCTACTCTTCTGCCGCCCAGGCCGGTGCGGGACCCCAGGCCGGACCCGGGGCGGGCCCATCGGCGGGGGGCGGCAAACCGGCCGACGACGTCGTGGATGCCGAGTTCGAAGAGGTCAAAGGCGACAAGAGATGAGCTGCTCGGGGGATCCAGCGCTGCAAGAGCCGGATCCCCTGCATCGTACGGACCATGCCCATATATGAATACAGCTGCAGGGCCTGTGGCCACATAACGACCCGGATCGTCCCGGGCTATGCCGACCCGGACGATCTCTCCTGCGAACGATGCGGGGCTGCGGACCTCAAGAGGATCATCTCGAGGTCCAACTACCACGCTTCCTCGACCGACAGGCTGGCATCCTTCGATCCGAAGGCACGGCGTTCGGACGCCTTCTACAAGGACAGCAGGAACATCGGGCTTCACGCCGAGAAGATGCTCGAGAAGGCCGGGGTGAAACCCACCGATGAATTCAAGAGCAAGCTGGAGCGGCTTCGGACGGACCCGGGCAGCGTGATCAAGGACAGCAAGGACTGATCAGAATTTACCGAAGAGTTTCTTTCTTTTGGGGTCCTTGACGTCTTCCCCGCTCGTCTCGGCGAACTTGCGCAGGAGTTCTTCCTGCTCCCTGGTGAGTTTTTTCGGTATCTCCACCTTGATGCCCACGTGCATGGATCCCTGCCCGCCGCCTCTGAGATGCTTGATGCCCTTGTTCTTCAGGGAATAGATCTCGTCGGGCTGGGTGCCGGCCTTGATCTCCAGGTCGGTCTCGCCGTCGAGGGTCGGCACTTTGAGGATCGTCCCGAGGGCGGCCTGGACAAAGGATATGGACACCTCCAGGTACAGGTCGTCGCCCTGCCTGATGAAGGTTTCGTGGGGCCTGATGGCGATGACCACGTACAGGTCGCCCGGAGGGCCGCCCAGTTCGCCGAGTTCTCCCTCGCCCGGCACCCGCATGGTGGCACCGGTGTCGACCCCGGCCGGAATCTTGACCTTGAGGTGCTTTTTCCTGACGATGTGCCCCGATCCTTTGCAGGGCTTGCATGGTTTCTTGATCACCTGGCCTGCCCCCCGGCAGGTCGGGCAGGTGGTGCTGATGGTGAAGAACCCCTGAGACCGGTACACCTGGCCCTTGCCGCCGCAGGTCGTGCACTTCTCGGGCGAGGTCCCCGTCTCTGCTCCGGTTCCGCCGCAGTCTTCGCAGGGAAGGGTCTTGGGGATCTCCAGCTCGATCTCGGTACCCGAGGCAGATTCCTCCAGGGTGATGGATGCATCGTATCGGAGGTCTGCGCCCTTGGACGGCCTCCTGCGTCCCCCCCCGCGCCGGCCCGGGAACCCGAACATGTCGCCGAAGATGTCGGAGAAGCTGCTGAAGATATCGTCGAAGCTCGTGAACTCGTGGAAGCCGGTGCGGGAGAGACCCTCGTGGCCGTACTGGTCGTAGATCCGTCGCTTCTCGGTGTCGCGCAGGACCTCGTAGGCCTCGGCCGCCTCCTTGAATCTGGACTCGGCCTCGTGATCACCGGGGTTGCGGTCCGGATGGTACCTCAACGCAAGCTGGCGGTATGCCTTCTTGATTTCCTCGGGTGATGCTGATCGCGATATTCCCAGGATCTCGTAGTAATCCCGTTTCGTCATGACCTTTCGTGAAGCGTGACCTTACCCTCGGCGAGTTCGCGGAGCGCGGTGACCACGTACCGGTTGTCCTTGCGCCTGCTCAGCGCGATGGACCCCTTCATGAGCTGCTTGGTTCTCTTGGACGCTGCAACGGCCAGGGAAAAGCGATCGGGTACCTTTTCAAGACAGTCTTCAACGGTGACTCGTGCCATGGTTACCTTCCTGGGTTTTCAAGTGAGTGCCCTCATGCCATATTTACACGGGAACGTCAAGGGTTATCAGTATAGTGATGGGTCGCGGGACCCCCCTCGTTCCTTGTGTCAAAGAGGGGGATCTTTCCGTTCTCAGTCGTCGTAACTCCCTTTCCCCGTCTCCTTCTTCTCCAGCTTCCGGGCGTTCTCCGCGATTTTTTCAGGTGTCCATGCCGCTTGGTCTTCGATCCGCGTCGCCTTGGGACCCAGGTCATGGGATCCTTTCTCGAGGATCGCCTCGATGGCGAGGTCAGCGGTGTCCGCCGCATTGAACCACTTCACGAGCAGGTCGTAGACGAAGTCCTGAACACCCTTTGCCATCCGTTCGCGGACCTCTCTCGGCTGAGCCAGCAGCTTGTTCTCGAAGGGCAGGTTCAGGTTCTTGTAATCACCTGCCTTGAGCGACTTGCCCTGGGCATAGGACACCATCTCGGCCCAGAGTTCCTCGGTGACGCCGGCATCGGGGAGCTTGATGAAATTCTTCTGCTCGTCGAGGACCGCATTGCCGAACTCGTTGACCTTGACGCCCCAGGAGAGCATCTGCAGTGCCGTGGCGACGTTGGCCTTGGTGGTGCGGGTCTCGGCGGCGATACGCTTGAGCCGTTCGTAGTGGTTGCCCGAGGTGCCGTGCTGGGCGCCTGATATGCCGTACTTCATCAGCGCCTCGTGGATGCGCTTGGTGAGGTCGACGTCGATGCCTGAGTCCGAAGCCTCGATCCCGTGGGTGGTCCCGTTGTTCAGGGCGATCCAGTCGGGGAAGATGTCGTTGGCGTTGAGCCCCTGGATGAGGAACAGGGCCTCTTCGGGCGTTGAGAGCCCCTCCTTGCCCTTGATCTCGCCCACCTCGGTCTCGTAGCCGGCCCAGGGGGGGATGTATGAGCTCAGTTCGATGTTGGCCAGCAGGTTCTGATCGTCCGGCATGTGGGATGCATCGATGGCGATGGAGGTGATGCCGGCGTCGAACATGGACGGGATGTCGGTCCGTGCCTTGCCCACCTCGGGTTGTTTCTTCAGCCCGAAGTGGTCGGCGTGGATGGCCACGGGAACGGTTATGCCGAGCTCGTTGCAGATGGTGTCGGCGTACCTGGCCAGATTCCACATGTTGATGAGGCAGTACCCTGCCTCGGACTTGGCTATCTCGAGGATGACGGCGGCATTGGCCCGCTGGGCCGCCTGCAGGACCCCCCGGATCACGATGCTGTTCCGTGCGTTGGCCGCGATCGTCATGGCCCTCCCCTTTTTCATCATGGCCCGGTCGATGACCTTGCCGCTCACGATGAGGGCCCGGGAGTTCGGAAACAGCCTGGCGATGTTCGGCGGCCGCCCGATCTCGAGTGCCTTCGTGAAATCTTTCCCTTGTGCCATACTGTGCCTCCTCGCTCTGTCGGATATGGGGTGTATGACCCCCGGTCAATTCCTCTTCGCATACTGCTCGTATTCCAGCACGTCGTCCCTGGACCCGATGATGAGCGGCACCCGCTGGTGCAGGCCGGTGGGCTGGATGTCGAGGATGGGCTCGTAGCCGGTGGACGCGTAGCCCCCCGCCTGCTCGGCGATGAATGCCAGGGGATTGGCTTCGTAGAGGATTCTCAGCTTGCCGGTGGGTTTCTTGGGGTCCTTGGTGTCCTCGGGGTAGAGGAAGATGCCCCCCTTGAGCAGGTTCCGGTGGAAGTCGGCCACGAGCGAGCCGATATAGCGCGACGTGTAGGGTCCCTTGCGTGTGTTCCGTTCAGACTTCAGATACTCGATGTATTCCCTGGTCCCCTGTTTCCAGTAGGGGTAGTTGCCCTCGTTGGCACTGTAGATCTTGCCGCGCTTCGGCATGGTGATGTTGGGGTGTGAAAGGACGAACTCGCCCACGCTCGGGTCCAGGCTGAAGCCGTTGACCCCGTGACCGGTCGAGTAGACCAGGATGGTGCTCGAGCTGTAGATGATGTATCCGGCACCGAAGAGCTTCCGGCCGGGCTGGAGGCAGTCCTCCAGGGTGCCGTCGCCGCCGGGGGTGATCCGGTGGAAGATGCCGAAGATGGTGCCGATGGACACGTCCACGTCGATATTGGTGGAGCCGTCGAGCGGGTCGAACATGACCACATAGTCGCCCTTGGGGTATTCCGCGGGGATCATGATCATGTCCTTCTCCTCCTCGGAGGCCATGACGCATACCTTGCCGATGTAGTTCAGCGCGTTGATGAAGAGCTTGTTGGCATAGACGTCGAGTTTCTGGACCTCCTCGCCCTGCACGTTGGTGCGGCCGACGTTGCCCAGGATATCCTCCACGATGCCCGCATGCGCAACCTGGGCAGCCACGACCTTGGCGGCGAAGATGATCTGGCTCAGGATCGAGCTGAAATCACCCCGGCCGCCGTACCTGCGCTGCTCGTCCATGATGTGGCGGTCAAAGGAAATGATGCGGTCGTTCATAGTGCCCCCTTATGAATGAAGGTAGTGATGGTGAAGGGTGGATCGAACACGGTCAATGATATCGCCGGGGGGGCGAAAAATCAAGTCGATCCCGTGGTCGACAAAAAAACGTTGACAACCCGTGGATGTTTCTCTATACAGAAACATCATGACGAGGAGATCGACCATGCGGACGACAAACGGGTGGTGGTGGCGCGCCAGGAATGGTGTGAGGGGAGGTCTGCCCTAGGGTACGGTATATGCCACACGTGAAGGCGGCAGGCTCCCCGGGAGTCTGCCGCCTTTTTTATTGTTTGGAGAAGACAATGCCGGATCAGATGAGAATTTTCAGAGACGTCAACGACAACGGGGTGCTCGTCACACGGGGCATGGCATGCGACACCGTCACGCCCGTGGGTGCGTACATGGCGCTCGTCGGGGAGTCCCAGGGCTTTCTCCTGGAATCGGTGCCCGTCGCCTACAGTTTTGTCGGCCCTTTCGACGAGGCCGGAGTACTCGTCGTGGAGGAGGGGAAGGACAACCCCTGGGCTGCCGTCCCGGCCATCATCCGCCCGCTGAGCTTCAACAGGGCCGGCCTGCCTCCGTTCATAGGCGGGTATGTGGGTTATATAGGCTATGACATGGTCCGAGGCGTGGAAGTGCTGCCCCGGCCTAAGCTGGGCTCGGGATTCCCGGATGCCCTGCTGGGCAGGGTGAGCACACTGCTCGTCTTCGACCACCTGAAACAGGACCTCAGAATGCTCAGGGCGATACCCGTGCCTGGCATATCCGATCGGGATGCACTGGCAGTCGCCCGGGAGAGCTTCCGCGAGGTCGAGGAGGCCCTCGCAGCGGGCCGGGTCCCCGCCCGGGCGGGAATGCCCGTCGTCGGGGGCATTCGGGAGGTTTCCCTCTCTGACGCCGAGTTCACCGAAGCGGTGCTCAGGGCCAAGGAGTACCTGCGCCGGGGAGACATCATGCAGGTGGTCCTGTCCCGCAGGGCGAGGATCGAGCTCGACGGCGAATCTTTTGACATCTACCGCAGGCTGAGGCGTATCAACCCGTCTCCCTATCTTTTTTATATACGCATCAGTGACGTGACCCTCATCGGTTCGTCACCCGAAGAGATGGTGCGGCTCCAGGGCGACACCGTCACCACGGTCCCCATTGCAGGGACGAGGCCCCGGGGCACGAGTGAGATGGAGGACGACGAGCTGGCGGCCGACCTCCTGGCAGACGAGAAGGAACGTGCAGAACACCTCATGCTGCTGGACCTGGCCAGGAACGATCTGGGCAGGGTCTGCCTGCCCGGCTCGGTTCGCGTGGTGACGAGGGAGAAGGTGAGGTTCTACTCGCACGTCATGCACATCGTGTCGTGCGTCGAGGGGGACAGGAAGCCCGGCATCAACGCCGTGGACGTGCTCAAGGCGTGTTTCCCTGCCGGCACGGTCTCCGGTGCCCCCAAGGTGCGGGCCATGGAGATCATCGACGAACTGGAGGGAATGTGCCGGGGGCCCTATGCCGGGGCGGCGGGGTACCTCTCGTACAACGGCACCATGGATACGGGCATTGTGATCCGGACCATCTTTTCTCGCGAAGACAGGACGTATCTCCAGGCCGGCGCAGGCATCGTGTGGGACTCCACACCCGAGCGGGAGCTCCGTGAGATCGACAACAAGCTCAAGGCCCTCCAGTCGGCCCTGGGAGGTGAAGCATGATCCTCATGATCGACAACTACGACTCGTTCACCTACAACCTGGTGCAGGCCGTCGCCGCCAGGGGCGAAGAGGTGGTGGTGAGGCGAAACAGGGCCATCGACGTGGACGGTGTCAAAACGTTGCACCCGGATGCGATCATCATCTCGCCTGGACCGGGAACTCCTGAGGATGCCGGGGTCTCCGTGGACGTCGTCAGGAGCCTGGCCGGGGTCATTCCCATCCTGGGCGTGTGCCTCGGCCACCAGTGCATCGCCCATGCCTTCGGCGGCCGCGTCGTGCTGGCCAAGAGGGTCATGCACGGCAAGCGCTCCCGGATATCCCACGACGGCACGGGGCTGTTCGAAGGCATCCCGTACGACTTTCCGGCAGTCCGGTACCACTCGCTGGCCGTTGAGGAAGAGAGCCTGCCGGTCGATTTGCGCGTCTGCGCCAGGACCTGTGACGACGGCGAGATCATGGCCATCTGTGCCGAGGGTCTGAGGCTCTTCGGCGTCCAGTTCCACCCCGAATCCATTGCCACCGACTTCGGTGAGAAGATCCTGGAACGGTTCATCGAACAGACAAGGAGGAGAGTATGAAGGAGTCCCTTGAAAAGGTCATTGCAGGACGGCACTTGTCCCGGCCCGAAATGGAGCGGTGCTTCGACATGATCATGTCGGGCCGGGGGAACGACGTGCAGATCGGCGGTTTTCTCACGGCGCTGAGGATCAAGGGCGAAACCCCCGACGAGATAGAGACCGCGGCCAGGGTCATGCGCAGACACGCGGTGCCGGTGAACACCGGGTGCGGAACCGTCGTCGATACGTGCGGCACGGGTGGCGACGGCGCCTCCACCTTCAACATTTCCACGGCCGTGGCCTTTGTCATGGCCGGGGCGGGATACAAGGTGGCCAAGCACGGCAACCGGTCGGTGAGCTCGTCGTCGGGGAGCGCCGACTGCCTTGAGGCCCTCGGGGTGCCCATCAACCTGAAACCTGCCGATGCCGCCAGTGCCGTGAGAGACAAAGGCTTCTGCTTCCTGTTCGCGCCTGCGTACCACCCGAGCATGAAGTACGCGATGCCGGCACGGAAGCAGCTCGGCATCCGCACCGTCTTCAACACGCTGGGGCCCCTGGCCAACCCGGCAGGTGCCACACACCAGGTCATCGGTGTGTACTGCCGGTCCCTGGTGGACCCCATCTGCGAGGCGCTGAAGAACATGGGGCTCAAGGGTGCCATGGTGGTGCACGGCGGCCTCGATGAAGTATCGGTGTCGGGGCCGACCCGCTATGCCAGGCTCAGCGGCGGCACCATCAGCAGGGGCGATCTCAGGCCCGAGGATGCGGGCCTGTCCCCTCTGCCGGCGGACGATCTCAGGGTGACCTCTCCCCGGGAATCCGCCAGGAAGATCGTGGACCTCTTCGAGGAGAGCCTGGGAGGTGCCTGCCTGAACAGCCTGCTGCTCAACGCTGCCGCCGCCTTCATGGCGGTGGATGGTACCGTGGATCTGAAGGACGGCGTAGCCATGGCCCGTGATGTTCTTCGCAGCGGCAGGGCACTGGAAGCCCTGAACAGGGCCAGGGCATGAGCAGGGACTTCCTGGAGAAGATGTACGGACTGTCGCGGCGACGGGCCGAGGAGCTTGCTGCGCCGACCGATGCTGGACCGCCCGTGCGGTCCTTCAAGGCCGCCCTGCTCTCGCCCGGCATGGCCGTCATCGCCGAGGTGAAGTATGCCACCCCGGCCGATGGGATGCTGGGCGTGAACGATGCCCCGGACGTGATCGCCCGTGAGTATGAGAGGCTTGGGGCCTCAGCGGTCTCGTGCCTCACCGAGCCGGAGTATTTCGCTGGCAGGCTCGAATATCTCGCCATGGTCCGCTCGAGCTGCAGTCTTCCCGTCATGATGAAGGACTTCATCGTGGATGAGCGGCAGATCATTGCAGGCCGGTCGTTTGGTGCGGATGCCGTGCTGCTCGTCACAGAGATGCTGTGCCTCGAAGAGCTCAGGGCGCTGTATGCCTGCGCACAGGACCTGGGCATGGGCTGTCTCGTGGAGATTCACGGTCCTGAAGGTCTGGACAAGGCCCTGGCCGTAGGTGCGAACATCATCGGGGTCAACTGCCGGGACCTCAGGACCCTGCAGGTGGATGCCCGGCGGCACGAGGAACTTGTCGCAGATATCCCCGCAAGGGTGATCAAGGTGGCGGAGAGTGGCATTACCTCGGGTACGAGGCTCAGGGAGCTCTTCGATGCGGGCTACGATGCAGCGCTCATCGGCAGGGCATTCGCCGGAAAGGCACTGAGGGAGGAGATCTTCCATGTGGGTCAAGATCTGCGGCATAACCAGGCGTGACGATGCCATGACGGCAGGTGCCCTGGGTGCCGATGCCATTGGCTTCGTTTTCACGCAGAGCCCGCGCAGGATTCTCCCCCGATCGGCGTTGCCGTGGATACGGGGTATCACCGGCCTCGAGAAGGTCGCGGTCTTCACCACCGAGTCGGTGGAGGAGATCCTGGCTGCCTGCGATGGACTGGGCATCGACACGATTCAGCTCCATGCGGAACCGGCCGGTGATCATGAGCGGCTGAATCGCCGTTACGGGATCATCTATGCAATGAAGGAGTACAGGAATGATCTGATGCCCGGTTTCCCCTGCCGCATCCTCATCGACGCGAGCAGGGGCACGGGCATGCAGGGCGAGTGGAGGGAGAGGGACATACCCTATATCCTGGCAGGCGGTCTGACCCCGGACAATGTCCGTGAAGCCGTCCGCATTGCCAGGCCAGCCGGTGTGGACGTGTCGTCCGGGGTCGAGTCGGCACCGGGCATCAAGGACTCCGGCAAGGTGGAGAACTTCATCAGGGAGGCCAGGTCATGAAGGGATACTTCGGAGAATTCGGAGGGCAGTATGTGCCGGAAACGCTGCTGCCGGCACTCGAGGAGCTCGAGTCAGCCATGGAGGAGGCCTTTGCGGATACCGCCTTCCGGGATGAGTTTACCTCCTACCTGGTAGACTATGTGGGGAGGCCTACTCCGCTGACCCATGCGAAAAGGCTCTCGGAGCACTTCGGGTGCGAGGTGTGGCTCAAGCGGGAAGACCTCAACCATACGGGCTCCCACAAGATCAACAATGCCATCGGCCAGATCCTTCTGGCCAGGCGCATGGGCAAACACCGGATCATTGCCGAGACCGGGGCAGGCCAGCACGGCGTCGCGACCGCCACGGTATGCGCCCTCTTCGGCATGGAATGCCACGTGTACATGGGCAGCGTTGATATGGCCAGGCAGCGGGTGAACGTCGAGCGCATGAGGCTCCTGGGCACCAGGGTGGTGCCGGTGGACGGAGGCACCGCGACCCTGAAGGACGCCACGAGCGAGGCCATCCGCGACTGGATCGCCAACGTGGACACCACCTACTACCTCATCGGCTCGGCCATCGGCCCGCACCCATACCCTGCCATGGTGCGCGAGTTCCAGTCCGTCATCGGCCGCGAGGCGAAAGAGCAGATACTGGGGCGCACGTCATCGCTGCCCGACGCCGTGGTCGCGTGCGTGGGGGGCGGAAGCAACGCCATAGGCATCTTCAGTGCCTTCATGGACGAACCTTCTGTGGAGCTGATCGGGGTGGAGGCCTACGGAGAGGGGAACGGCAGGCACGGGGCAAGCATCAGCTTCGGGTCACCCGGGGTGCTCCACGGGACCAGGTCCTTTCTACTCCAGGACAGGGACGGTCAGGTCAAGGATACCCATTCCATAGCCGCGGGGCTCGACTACCCCGGTGTGGGACCGCAGCACAGCTTCCTCGCCGCCACGAAAAGGGCTCGCTACGGCCTGGTCACCGATGATCAGGCCTTAGCCGCATACAAGCTCATGGGGAGGCTCGAAGGGATCGTGCCCGCCCTCGAGAGCGCCCATGCCGTCGGGTATCTCGAGCAGTACTGCAGGGACAACCGGGAAAAGAAGGTCCTCGTCAACCTCTCGGGCAGGGGCGACAAGGACATCCACACCGTGCTCGGGGGTGCATCATGATAGCGCAGAGCATTCAAAGCCATAGAAAGGCCGTTATTCCCTATGTGACGGCAGGGTTGCCGGACCTCGAAGCCACGGGCAGGATCATCGAGGCCCTTGCCGATACCGGGGCCGCCGCCGTCGAGATAGGCATCCCGTTCTCCGACCCCATGGCCGACGGTCCCGTGCTCCAGAGGGCGGCACACAAGGCCCTGCAGGCGGGGTTCAGGATGGATGCGCTGATGGAACGCCTCGACGGCTGGAGTGCCGGCCTCGGCATCCCGCTCATCGTCATGTCGTACATCAACCCGCTCATGCGCAGGGGATTGAAGGAGACCCTCGCAGGTCTCAGGGACAGCGGTGTGAGAGGGGTCATCATCCCCGACCTTCCCCGGGACGCCGGTCGGATCTTCGCCCACTGCCGCGACATCGGCCTGGATCTCATCAGGCTGCTGGCGCCCACCACCGTGCCTGAACGGGTCAAGGAGGTCCTCTCCCAGTGCTCAGGGTATGTGTATGCGGTATCGGTCAAGGGGGTGACGGGCCAGCGGACGATCCTCCCCGAAGGGATACGGGATCAGGTCGCCTCCATAAAGGCGCTCACCGACCTGCCGGTGTGCGTGGGCTTCGGCGTGTCGAGGGCCTTTCAGGTGAACGAGCTGCTGGGCTTTGCGGACGGTGTGATCGTGGGGAGCTTCCTCATGCAGCGGATCATGAATGCCAGCGATCCGGTCCTTGCGGCACACAATGCACTGAAAAGTATCCGGAACGGCTCTTAGGGCCCGATAACGGGAATCACGGCATCCAGAGCTCGCTGCACTCGTTCCTCGATGCCGTGTTGCCGTGCTGCATTTTGGCATGCTATGGTGCGGCCCATGCAGTGGAAGGTCTTCCAAAGGGATAAGCCCGCAGGTGAAAGAGCCTGGGAAGATTCCAGACACGTGCAATCCACTGAAGCGACCATCCTCACCTCATCGGTCAGCCTGTTTGTGCTCTCATTTCTGTTCCAGGCGGTGTTCATCTTCCAGGGCCTGGATGTGACCGACACGGGCTTCCACCTGTCGAACCAGGTGGAGGCCTTTTCGAAAAGTGTCGATTCCGCCAGGATATACCCCATGATCTTCCTGACTGACTTCTTCGGCGGCATGTGGCTGAGCATTGCTCAGGAACCAAGCCTTCTCTGGGCAAGAATCGGGGGGGTTGTCCTGTACTCGCTGAACGCAGTCATCGTGTGTTCGATCCTCTCTTCGTATTTCCCGAGAAGACGCGCCTTCATCACCACCCTCGTGTGTTCGTTCTTCGTTACCATGCGGCCCGGGATAAATATCATCGACTACTATACGTTCCCGGCATTTCTCCTGAACGTTCAGCTGTGGCTGTTCCACAAGCGACTGCAGGTTCCATCGGGTACCACCGATGCGGGTCTTTTCGAGTTTCTCCTCGGATTCATGGTCGTCCCCATCGTGCTGAGCAGGATGAGCCTGGTTTTGCTTGTGCCATGTAGCGTCGCCATGCTGCTGTATCATTTTCTGATTCGGAACCATGCTGACAGGATCGCCCGGTCCGTGGCCCTGTCTTTTCTGGGATGCGCGTGTTCCGCTGTCCTGTTCGGGGCGCTGTATGGAAAACTAGGACTGATCGATAGCGGACTCCTGACCCTTCTCATCGATGAAACATCTTCCATGGCCGCCGACCAAGCAACGCACAACGTAGCGAGACTACTGTCCGTGTACTGGAACCAGGCACAGGTCATGCTCAGACTGACCGCGTACTGCATGTTCGGTCTGTATGTGATCTCCATCATCGGCTGGAAGAGCGGTCGTACACTTGCCAATATCCTGATCGTCGGTCTCCCCCTCATCTCCGCCGCATATTTCTGCGTGCAGGTCGGGGACATGGACAAGATCGTATACAGGGTCATCATGACAGCGGCAGGATGCGTGACGGTGCTTGCGCTGCTGACCCTCCGTGTCGACCGTGAACGGGACGACAGGGTCACCTGGCTCATGACCGCCGGATTCGTCGTCATGGTCGTCTCCCCGCTGGGATCGGCACCAGGGCTGAATAAGCTCTTTCACGGCATGTGGCTGGTGCTTCCGCTGACAGTACTCCATGCAGAAAAGGTTCATGGTCGCGTACGTTCCCTCCAGCTTTCCGCAATGCTTTCCCATGCCGGTGCTATTCTCGTGCTGATGGCCCTCTTCTCCCTTGTTTCCCACTTCACGAACATATACAGAGACGATGAAAACAGATTCCACCTGACACAACCGTTCGGACACCCTTCTCTTGCATGCATCCACTCGACTCCTGGACGGGTCCAGGTCGTGGATGAACTGCTTGCAACCATAGAACGGTACACGGAGAAGAACGATGAAATCCTCCTGGCGAGCAGCCTGCCCCTCTTCCATTATCTGAGCGAGAGAAAAGCGACCCTGCATAAGTCATGGATAGTTCTCGCTTCTCTCAATAATATTAAAAAAAAGCAGCAGCTGCTGATTGAAGAGAACCGGCTTCCTAGGCTTTTCATCCATGCAAAGGTGGATACGAGACGCGAACGGAACTGGCCTTATATAACAGTGGATTGTTATGAGCCTGATATTGAGAAGCTGAAATACTTGCAGGACGAGTACATCCGAAGGTTGAGATACCGGCTGCTGTGGGAGAACAGCTCGTTTGCGGTGTATGGAAGCCCAATTGACAGAAAGGGGGCACGGCAAACACAGGATCCTTGAGTTGTGAATGCCGTACCCCCGATGAGAGGCCGGGTCTCAGAAAGCCTGGGGTTCGACGATCTTCAGGTACTCCTGTTCATAGGTTTCCGTGGTCTTTTTCTGCGTATAGTGCAGCCTGATCCTCTCCCTGCCCTTCATCCCCATGGCCCGGCGTTCGGCAGGATCCATGCGTGCAATGGTGCCCCAGGCGCGGCACAGGTGTTCGGGCGACTGCCTTTTCACGAGGATGCCGGTATCTCCCAGGAGGACACCGGTGTCCCCCGCATCGGTGGCTGCACAGGGGAGACCGCAGGCCATGGCCTCGCCCACGGCATTGGGAAAGCCCTCCGATATGGAGGATGATGTCGCCATGTCGAGGGCTGCGAGGATCTCCGGTATGTCGCACCGATCATCCAGGAGATGGACCATGCCTCTTTCCTGCAGGCCCTGCATGAGGTCGGTGACGGCCTTGTTCTTGAGGGAGACACCCCTGCCAGCAAGGATGAAGTGGGTGCCGGGGTGATCTTCGAGAAATGCGGCGGCAGCCCTGAAGAAGGTGGCGTGGTCCTTCATGGGGTCCAGACGCCCGATGAGGCCGATGACGAAGGCATCCTGAGGGATCCCGAGCTTCGCACGCACGGAAGAGCGGGCCTGCTCATCGGGTCTGAACAGGTCCGTATCGAACCCGTTGGGGATGGTGATCCATCGCTTCGGGCGGTATCCCATCCTTTCGTGGGCGGATCTTCCCGCCTGAGAGTTTGTGATTATGGCTGCAGGCATGGACGACAGCCGAGCACCGGCCAGGACGGTGAGCCGGTAGAAGTAACCGTAGTGCGACAGGTCCATGTCCGAGCAGCGGATGTTCCACAGCATCCGTGACGGTCGCAGCAGGGTCATGCCCATGAGGTTAGCGTGGTACATCCAGCACTGGACCACGTCGGGTCGGCAGAGGTTCGCCATGACCCGCAGTTTCAGTACGGCGCCGACCTCGGGCGAGCCTTTTCGCATCTTCAGGGTATGGACCGTGATGCCCGCCTCCTCTATCCTGCGGCCCATGGGGCCGGGCATGGTCATGCACACCACCTCGCTGGCAACGGAGGACCTGTCCATGGACGCGACGAGCCTGAACAGGTTCTGCTCGGCGCCCCCCACGTCCAGGGTGGAGATGAGGTGGAGCACCTTCACGGGCCTGCCGGACCGGTCAGCCAAGGTATCTCTCCCTCCACATGAGGTACACGAGCAGCAGCCAGACCCTGTCCACGGCCACGGAACCTCTCCTGCTCTTGAATGCGGCGACGGTCCTGCCGACCGAGGCCGGGTCGATTTCGGTCTGGGACTTCAGGGCGTCCGGGTTGAGGTGTTCGTCCACCAGGTGCATGAGGTCGTCGTGGAGCCAGGAGTATATGGGCACGGCAAAACCCTGCTTGGGTCTGTCGAAGAGGCCCTCGGGAAGGTATCTGGCCAGAAGCCTCCTCAGGATGTACTTCATGGATCCCCTGCGGTACTTCAGCGCCATGGGCAGCCTGAGGGCGAATTCCACGATGCGGTGGTCCAGGAAGGGGTCCCGGCCCTCCAGGCTGACCGACATGGTTGCCCTGTCCACCTTGGTGAGGATGTCCTCGGGCAGGTAGTTTTTCATGTCCCAGAGCATCATGGACGTCAGGAAGCTCGAGTCAGTGTCCTTCAGTGACGCACGGGGGTCGGCATAGGCTCCGGTGAGTGTGCGGATCTCATCGGGCAGCCAGTAGGCCACGGCATAGGGATAGGCACCTCGTGCATCGCCGCCCCAGTTGGCCAGTACGGCCTGGAGCTTGCGCATGCGGTCCCTGATGGCCGGCAGCCTGAGTGCGGGGTATGTGGCGGCGACATCGGCGGCGATGTCTGTCCCGACCAAACCGATGGCCCTGCCCAGGGCCCTCGGGACCGCCCGCGGCAGCGGCGAAAGACAGTGTTGGAGCCTCTCCATGACCCAGTATCGGTGGTACCCGCAGAACAGCTCATCCCCCCCGTCCGCCGACAGGCTCACCTTCACGTGATTCCTCGTCATCTGCGACACGATGGTGGTGGGTATGCCGGAGATATCGCCGAAGGGCTCGTCGTAGATCTCCGGCCACAGCGGCAGGATGGCCTTGGCATGGTCGGGGGTCACGGTCTCCTCGACATGCTCGGTTCCCAGGTGCCGTGCCACGGCCCTGGCCCAGCCGGACTCATCGTAGCTCCTTTCGGCGAAGCCGATGGTGAAGGTCCTGATGGGGGTGTCCGTGTGCCGTGCCAGGACCGCGGTTACCAGCGACGAATCGATGCCCCCCGAGAGGAAGACACCCACGGGCACGTCGGCAATGAGCCGCTTGAGGAAGGCGTCGGTGAGGATCTCCTCGAGCCTGTCCGAGAGGGCTTGTTCAGAGTCCGTGAACAGCGGCAGCCGCGAGAAAGCTTCCGGGTCCCAGTACCGGTGGTGAACCATGTCCAGTGATCCGCACACCGTGATCCTGCAGCCAGGCTCCAGCTTTGCCACGTGGGAATAGATGCAGCGCGGCCCTGAGATATACCCGTAGTGGAGGAACTCGGCAAGGGCGGCACGATCTATCTCGAGCCGGTCTGCAAGACCTGCATGCAGGGCCTTGAGCTCTGAGGCGAAGGCAAAGGTGCCGTTGTGGAGGTAGTAATAGAGAGGCTTGACACCCATGCGGTCCCGGAAGAGGTGCAGGCACTGGGCCTGACTGTCCCAGACGGCATAGGCGAACATGCCGATGAGCCGCTCCACGCTGGCCGGTCCCCAGGCGGCGAACGCGTTGAGCACCACCTCGGTGTCCGAGGTGCCTCTGAAGCCGAAACCCAGGGTTGCGAGCTCGGGCCGGAGCTCCCGATAATTGTAGACTTCACCGTTGTAGCAGATGGTGTACCTGCCGTCGGTGCTCGTCATGGGCTGATGGCCGGTCTCCGTGAGGTCGATGATGGTGAGGCGCCGGTGGCCCAAGGCTATCCTGGCTGCGCTGTCCACGAAGACACCTTTGTCGTCGGGCCCGCCTGGGCGCATGGTGTCGCGCATGGATGTGCACACAGCGGCGAGGTCGCCTCCGGTGCCCGGGGTCCAGATGCCGGTGATCCTGCACATTATGCTTCCCTAAATCCTTTTTGACAATGTAGCCAGGAGATGTTCGGCCGTGTTCCGAACGAGGTGGTCAGTGGTAAAATTTTCCTGGATACGTTTTCGGGCTTCCTCGCCCTTTGCCAGGCGATCCTCCCGGGAAAGAGCGAGAACCTTCCTCCATGCACCGGCGATTGCTCGATGATCATTGGGCGGGACGACAAACCCGCTTTCTCCCACGATCAGCGACGAGTCGCCGACATCGGTGACGACGCAGATCCTGCAGCATGCCATGGCCTCCCCGATCACATTGGAGAACCCTTCCCCGAAGGATGAGGATGAGGTGAATATGTCAATCGCGTTGTAGACTGCCTTCATGTCAGCGCGAACGCCGGTCCAGGTGAGGATACCGCTGAGCCCGAGATTTTCTGAAAGATCGCGCACCTCCTTCGTGAGTGACGGGCTGCCTTTACCCACGCAGACAAAGCGTGTGTCTTTTCTCTCCCGGGCAAGCAGGGAGGCTGCATGAAGAAAAGATGGATGGTCTTTCATGGGGTCTATTCTCCCCACATGACCGATAAGAATCTCTCCTTCCTTGATACCTAGTTCTCGTCTGAATGAATCGCCTGCAGAACTGTCCGGAGAGAATATATCCGTGTTGATACCGTTATGGATGACAGTCATTCTCCTGGGATCATAGCCGTGAGCCTCATAATGGTTTCTTCCGGCATGTGAATTGATGATTATGAGATCGGCGCCATGGGACAGGAACGCACCCAGCCGAAAGAGAAGACGGGATTTCCAACCATAGTGCGCCAGGTCCATGTTTGACGAGCGGATGCCCCAGACTGCCTTTGCGCGGAGGAGTCCGGCCATGACAAGGCAGATTTCGTTCGTGCCGCCCATGTATCCATAGATGATGTCCGGGTTTAGCTTTCTCAGCACAGAGAATAAGTTAAAGAGAAAGAAAGGGGTGTTGAGAAGGTTCCCTCTCGGTACGGTTATGACGTGGGTATCATTCTGAGCTTCTATCTCGGGGCTGAGATCCCCTCCCGGATGCAACGTGACGACGCTGACGGCGAACAGATGCCTGTCAAGCGATCCGGCAAGATCGATGAACTGGCGTTCGGCCCCTCCCCGGTCCAATCTGTCGATGACCAGGGCAAGCCTATTCATGGGATAATCCATATGCAGAGCAGGCAGGTATGACATGCCGAGGTGGCATGCCAGTCTGGAGCACGATGAGGGAACATGCCCGGCTGCTCACCGGCGCGACCTCCCGCGTGTAGACGATGTGATCGTTTCGAGAAGCGCCCCCCAATGATGCATGACCGTGTCCAGGGAAAAACGTTCCGAAGATACTCTGGCATGCTCCCCGAGCATGCGTCTTGCATCCTCGCTCACCATGAGGTGCTCCATTGCATCTGCCAGGGCCCGGACGTTTCCATTGGGAACCAGGACCCCGTCGACCCCGTTGTTGACTATCTCAGAAGGCCCGAAGGGACAGTCCGTTGAAATCACGGGCAGGCCAAGCGCCATGGCCTCGATGAGGGCATTGGGAAAACCCTCGTGCCGGGAGGACAGGACAAAGATTGTCGAGGACCTCACGGCGTCGAAGGGATCCCTCACCCTTCCCGGCATGTGGACCCGGTTATGCAGGCCGAGTTCCCTGACGATCCCCTCCAGCCTGGGGCGGTCTTCGCCCTCGCCGAGTATCAGCAGCGACCAGGCATGCTTGTCACGGGCTGCGGCGTGAAAGGCTTGAATCAGAAGGTCGAAGCCCTTGCTCGGGATGAGCCGGCCTGCACTGCATACAACGGGCCCTCCGGGGGCAGGTCTCTCCTCGCAGGACGATGCGCCACTGAGGGACAGCGGGTTGGGGATGACGTGTATCCTGCGTGATGGCATGAAAGAGGCGGCCCACGTGCGTGCCGCCTCGGTCTGCATCACCAGGGCCGATGCCCTGGGATAGAGGTATCTCCTGAGCAGGGTGAAGGGCAGAGGCTGCTGCTGGGCAAGGGGATTGTTCCGTTCCGAAACGATGGCGGGTATCCCGGTTCCACACAGGGCAATGAGGTTCTGGACATTCATCCTCACCGTGAAGCTGATGACGCAATCGGGGCGAACATCTACCAGGCATTTTCTCGGGAGGGTGATCCGCTGTATGTTGTGCTTTACCGTATCCAGGGGACTGCCGGGTGGTTTGCTGATGTCGAACCCGTGTCTGACGACACTGCCGTCAAGGGGATAGAAGTCATTCTCAGGCCTGTCATGGGTGACGAGGTGGACCTCATGCCCGTGTGACGCCCAGTAGTTCGCCATGGTCGACATGACGCGTTCCGCGCCGCCGCCGTTCAGGGTGGGGATGGCCAGTGCAATCTTCATGAATGACGTCCGACTGCAGATTCTATCAGTTTCTCCCACTGGTGCATGATCGCATCCTTGCCAAACCTGTCCAGCACGGATGCGGATTGGGCGGCAAGGCGTCTGCGCTCCCCTTCGTCTTCTATGAGGGCACCCATGGCGTTCGCGAGCGCCTGGACGTCCTGGTTCGGAACGAGTATGCCGTCGTGTCCGTGCCGGATGATGTCGCCGGGGCCATACGGGCAGTCTGTGGATATGACCGGCAGCCCCAGGGCCATGGCCTCCATGAGGACGTTGGGGAACCCTTCATACCTCGATGACAGGACGAAGATGTCGGATCTTCGCAAAACAGGTTCAAGGTTCTGGATCCTCCCGGGGAGGAGAACCCTGTCGTCGAGGGACAATCTGGAGATGAGGTCCTGCAAGAGACGTCTGTCCTCCCCCTCGCCGAGAATCACGAGGGACCAGTCGCTCCTGTCTCCTGCAGCCCGCGAGAAGGCCTCGACGAGGAGGTCGAATCCTTTCTGGTGGGTGAGTCTTCCTGCGGCGGCGACGAGGTGCCGGGTGCCGGGGAGGTCGATGGGGCATAGACCAGGGGATGGGGTGGGGGCTTCGACGAAATTCGGGATGACGTGCACCCTGCCTTTGTCCACGTATCTCCGTGCCCAGGCGGCAGCCTTCTCCGTCTGCATGACCACCGCCCGGGACCGGGGATAGAGCAGTGTGCGCAGTACCCCCCAGAAGGTGGGTATCCTCTGGGCAACAGGGTTGTTCCGCTCGGAAACGATGAGCGGGATACCGGTGTCCCACAGGGCGATGATGGTCTCGCAGCTTGTCATGTAGGTGAAGCTGATGACCACGTCCGGCCTCAGGGTACGGATGATGCCGCGGGGAACGGTGATCCTGCGTACTCTCTGACCGAGAGTCTGCAGGGGACCCTGCGTCGGACCTGTCAGGTCCAGGCCGATGCGGTTGGCGCCGGGTTCGAGGGGATACGAATCCCGCTCTTGGGCATCGTGGGTGATCAGGGTGACTGCATGACCCTGGGAAAGCCAGTGGTTCGCCATGCCCGACATGATGCGCTCAGCTCCCCC